>Ga0302319_10001180_pt1 | contig 58532 bp, 64 predicted proteins | sample Bog_T0_2_FD_203319 | JGI IMG/M metagenome (GOLD analysis project Ga0302319, IMG submission 203319) | Peat permafrost microbial communities from Stordalen Mire near Abisko, Sweden - Bog_T0_2 | ecosystem: Environmental > Terrestrial > Soil > Wetlands > Peat | place: Sweden: Abisko, Stordalen Mire...
CTCATGTCGCGCCGACTGGCGACGGCGTGAACCATGCCAGCACCCCTTCCTCCAAAGGAAATCAATGCAGTAGCGAGGCGGGAGCGATTCGAGTCAGACTCTCACTCCATCCAGTGCTGCCCTGTAACCCCCTGGATCTCCCTAATCCGGAGCACCATGGTACCAGCCCTGCCGTCTGCTTCCAGGAACCGCGCCAGCAATTCTCCTTCGAGCGGCTTACCATTAGTCGCCAGTGCGGCTGCTGCCCGCTGGTATGCTTCCGGTAGTTCGGCGTAGAGGCGGCTTAATTATTCGCCTTCCTCCGGCGTGATGAAATTCTTGACCATTCTGTATTCCTTAATACGGGTTGCATATCAGTGGCAGATACACACGTTCCGAGCAATCTTCAAGGATGCACGCCGACCATCCTGTACGGCAGGGCGACCGGATTCGAACCGGCGACCGAAGTGTTATGGGCACCCCGCGCTGACCGCCCGCGTCACCAGGCTCGCTGACCCTTGCGAGCACTCTTCACGTATTCTGAACCTACCCCTGGCCGTGCGGCACCGCGTCGGTCCGGATCGCCAGCACCTGGGCGGCGCGTCGCGCCCGGGCGGCGCGCCACTCATTGACCAGTCGGACGGCGACGACGAGGGCGGGACCGCCGATGAGCAACGTCGTGCGGAGCCAGGGGGGGTCGATATGGATGTCGAGCTGGGCCAGCAGCGCCGACATGCGCCCCAGCAACTTGCCGGGCAGCGATGTGCGGATGGCCTCCAGCGCTTCCCGGGGAATGGCCGGCAGCTTCGGCACGCCGAGACGATCCGAGGCTCCGCCGTCCATCATTCCGCTCCGATCCGTTACCCAAACACAAGCATACCCTCGGGTGCGGGGGCAAGATCGGCGGCGCGATGCCGCGAACCGGCGCTGGCGATTACCGCAGCAGCGCCAGCGCCGCGGCAAACGCCTGGTCGGGATCGAGGTCGGTCGTGTCCAGCAGTTTCGCGTCCCCGGCCGGCTTCATCGGCGCGGCGGCGCGGGCGGCGTCGGCGGCATCACGGGCGCGCACTTCCGCGGTGACGATGGCCAGATCGGCCTCGGCGCCGCGGGCGAGCAGTTCCCGGAAGCGGCGCAGGCCGCGCGCCTCGGGGCTGGCGGTGACGTAGAGCTTGGCCCCCGCGTCGGGGAACACCACGGTGCCGATGTCGCGCCCGTCCAGCACGGCGCCGCTTGCGCGGGCGAAGTCGTGCTGAAAGTCCAGCAGGGCGGCGCGCACGCCGGGGATGGCGGCCACCGCGCTGGCCGCTGCGTCGGCCGGCGGGCCGCGCAAATCGGGGCGGTCGAGGTCGCCGGGGCGCAGGGCGCGGGCGGCGGCCTCGGCGGCGGCGGGGTCGGCGGGGTCGGCGCCGGCATCGAGCACGCGCCGGCCGACCGCCCGGTACAGCAGGCCGGTGTCGAGATAGGGCAGGCCGAAATGGGTGGCGAGGCGGCGGGCCAGGGTGCCCTTGCCGGCGGCGGCGGGGCCGTCGATAGCAATGATCAGCGGCGCAGCGGTCATGCCGCGGCGACCGGGGCGGGGCCTTGGACAAGACCGTTCAGTAGCGCAACAAAACCGGGGAAACTGGTGTCGATGAACGCCGCGTCGTCCACCGCCACCGGCGCCGGCGTGGCCAGGCCCAGCACCAGGGCGCTCATGGCCAGCCGATGGTCCATGTGGGTCGCCACAATGGCCCCGCCGGCGGGTGGGTTGCCGCCATGCACGATCAGGTCGTCGCCCTCGATTTCCACCCGCGCTCCGTTGCCGGCCAGCAGGGCGGCGGTGGCGGTCAGGCGATCGCTTTCCTTCACCCGCAATTCCTTCAGGCCGCGCATGCGGGTGGTGCCCGCGGCACAGGCGGCGGCAACCGCCAGGATGGGATACTCGTCGATCATGCTCGGCGCGCGGATCGCCGGCACCTCGACGCCGTGCAGCGCGGAATGGACGGCCAGCAGATCGCCGACCGGCTCGCCGCCTTCGATGCGCTCGTTCTCGACGGACAGATCGGCGCCCATTTCCAGCAGCGTGGCGAACAGGCCGCAGCGCAGCGGGTTCAGGCCGACTCCCGCGATGCGCAGGCGCGACCCTGGCACCAGCAACGCCGCCACCAGCAGAAACGCCGCCGAGGACGGGTCGCCCGGCACCGCCACGTCGGCGGCGCGCAGCTCCGGCTGGCCGGCCAGGGTGATGATGCGGGCGCGGCCGTCGGCCTGCACGGTCACGTCGGCGCCGAAATGGCGCAGCATGTTCTCGCTGTGGTCGCGGGTGGCCTCGAGCTCCTCGATGCGGGTCAGGCCGGGGGCGTTCAGGCCGCACAGCAGCAGCGCCGACTTCACCTGCGCCGAGGGCACCGGCACCCGGTACTCCAACGGCAGCGCGTCGCGCGCGCCCTCCACCGCGAGTGGCAGGCGGCCGCCGGCGCGCGAGGAGAACCGTGCCCCGCAGGCCGTCAGCGGGTCGGTGACGCGCTGCATCGGCCGGCGGCGCAGGCTGGCGTCGCCGGTCAGCACGGAAAAGAACGGGTGGCTGGCCAGGATGCCGGTGAGCAGGCGGGCGGCGGTGCCGGAATTGCCCATGTCCAGCACATCCGCCGGCTCCACCAGGCCGCCGATGCCCCGGCCGGCGACGCGCCAGACGCCCGGGCCGTCCTGCGCCACCTCGGCGCCGAGCGCGCGCATGGCGGCGGCGGTGCGCAGCACGTCCTCGCCTTCCAGCAGGCCGGAAATGCGGGTCTCGCCCACCGCGAGGGCGCCGAACATCAGCGCGCGGTGGCTGATCGACTTGTCGCCCGGCACGCGGACGGTGCCGGTGAGCGGGGCGGCGGGGCGGCGGGCGGCGAGCGGGCGGTGGGGCAGGGGGGCGGACGTGTTCATGCGCGCGCGCTTAGCATGGGGAATGCCGGTTTGACAGGCGCTCACGAGGATGGCATTCGGCCCGCCCTTCGGCGAACCCTATGACGAGGCGACACGATGGCGAAGCCCGAACTCGGCAACAAGCGTGTCTGCGTGTCGTGCAGCGCCCGCTTCTATGACCTGACCCGGCAGCCGGCGATCTGCCCCAAATGCAACACCGAGCAGCCCGCCGAGCAGCCGCGGCTGCGGCGCACCGGCGGCAACGTGGCGCTGGAGGAGAAGCGGCGGCCCAAGGTGCTGCCCGTCCCCGGCCTGGAGGATGGCGACGTCGAGGTGGAGACCGTCGAGGAGGAGGCGGAGGAGGACGTGCTGGAAGACACCTCCGATCTCGAAGGCGGCGACGAGGCGGTGGTCGATGTGGAGATCGAGCCCGAGGCCGGCGAGGAAGAGCACTGAACTTGCCGCTGGCGGGTCAGAACTTGCCGCTGGCGGGTCAGAAACCGACGTTCAGGCCCAGCTCGCCACCATAGCTGTTCACCTGCGGGTTGACGAACTGCGTCCAGAGGGTGGCCCGCAGCATCACCTGCGCGCTGAGTTGGTAGGAACTGCCGACCGACGCGGTGGCCCAGTTGGCGGCCACCGGGGCGGCGGCGGAGGTGTACGGCGCGGCGGCAACCGAGGTCAGCCAGGCCGTCATCGTCCGGGTCCGGTTGTCCCACTCATGGTTCCAGGCGATTTCGGCGAATGGCTGCCAGTCGCCCGCATCCACCGATCCGCGCCAGCCAAGCTGGCTGACCGCTGAATTCCGCGTCTGGCTGCCGAACGACAGCGCCGTGACGCCGCTGGTGCCGGTTTCGGTGAAGCCGTTGAGCCGCACCTGTTGCAGCACCAGCCCGGCCACCGGCCCGGTGGTGACCGGTCCCAGGCTGAAATCGCCGCCGCCGCGCAGGGCCAGCGCCAGCCACTGTCCGCCGGTGTTGCCGCTGTTCTGGTCGGTGAACAGGCCAAGCGTCACCTGCCGGGCGATGTGGTTCTGGTACAGGCCGGTGCTCGCCACCGCGTTGCCCCATACCGGCCCGGCCCTGCCGGCGGCATAAAGGCTCAGCGCCTGCTCCGCCTGGTTGAAGTTGCCGCCCGACGGGAATTGCTGTGTCTGGTCGCCGGCGGTGACCGCCACGCCGAGGATGACCCCGCCCGGCAGCTGGTAATCCGCGCCCACCGTGCCGCGGAACGGGATGCCGGACGCGCCGGGGAAATCCGGCGTGTTCTTGAAGCTCAAACTGTCCGCCCCGGCGCTGACCCAGACATTGACCCCGGTTGGGCCGCGATGTTGCCCGGAAAGGTCGATCTGCCCCTGGATGATGGCGGCGCGCGCCAGGCCGCCCTGAACGGCGCTTTCCGCCAGCAGGGAAATCTGGCTGGGCGCGGCCAGCAGGCTGGTGATGTAGTCCACCTCGATGGTCTGCCCCGCCGTGGTCAGGTGCACACCGTCCGCCCACAGATGAGTCTGCTCGGCGTTGGCGGTGACGAGGGCGGCGGGGGTGCACAGAATGCCCGATGGCACCTGGCTGCCGCATGCCGGATTGGACCCCAGCACCGACTGGGCGGTGAATCCGAACGCCGTCGGGTTTTGCGCGACGTAGGTGAACAGGCTGTTGACGTCGACGGGAACGAAGTTGACGCCCGCCGCCGTCAGACCGGACCAGATCGTCGCGCTGTAGGTCCGCGCCTCGGCGGCAATGTTGGCGTTGGCCGGCGAAATCGCCCCGTCCGGGCCGACCAGCCGGGCATATTCGTTGAGATTGAGCACCAGGATGCGGCGCGCGCCGTCCGCCTGCAAGGTTGCCACACTGCCGGCCAGGGCGTTCGCCCAGGGCAGCATATAGGTCTGGTAGAGAAGCTGAGGCGACAGGCCGGCCGATTGCATCCAGAACAGGTCGTTGGCGCCGGTGCTGATCATGTACAGGCCATTGGGATTGGCGACATGGTTCACCGCGGCGAGGTAATTGGAAATCTGCGCGACGGTCGGCACGTTGTTGATGAATCCGCTGGTATATTGACTTTGTGCCGTGGTCAGCACTGTCTGGGCGGAGCCGTTGGCATAGTTTGTGCCACCGCCGCCAGGATAGCCGGGGGGCAGGGCGGTCAGGCCGAACCGCGCGGCCAGCATGGTGGTGTTCATCACCCCCGGCCCGGTGAACGTGCCGCTGGCACCGGCGTTCCAGGCGGCGCGGATTCCGCCGTCCACCGCCGCCGCCGACTGGCCGGTTTCCAGTCCTCCGGTCGAGTTATAGAGAAAATACCCGGAATCCATGGTGCTGTCGCCAAAACCGACGAACTGGTTAAAGTTCCCCGCGCTGGCCGCGCCGGATGCGGTGACAGTCCACGCGACGGCTGCAAGCAACGCCGCGCCGTGACCGAGTTGTTTCATCGTGCATGCAGCCGGATAGTGGCAGTTGTTCTGCATATCGTCGGAGCCTACGGGCGATTCGCTAAACGATCGTTACGGACGGCACGATGAACCGGATCGGCGCCTTTCAGAGCCGCCGCGTCACCCGCAGCCACAGCAGCAGCGCCGCGTCCCATGGCAGCGCCGGCACTTCGCGCAGGCGCCAGTACCAACGCCTGCGCCAGCGAGTCGCCGCCGGCCAGGGCGGCGGCGGACAGACACGCGCCGACAGCCCGGCCAAGCGCAGCAGCAACACGCAACGCGGCAGATGATAGGCGCTGGTCGCCGCGAACACCACTCCGCGGTGCCCGGCCGCCAGCAGCAGGCGCCGCACCGCCAGCACCGAGGACAGCGTATCGGTGCCGGTGGTCTCGGCCAGGATGCGGGAAGGGGCCACGCCGGCGGCGCGCAGCAACGCGGCCATCACCGCCGCCTCGGTGGGCGGATGGTCGCCGAGGCCGCCGGTGGGCACATACAGCGCGTCGGGATGGCGGGCGGCGAATGCGAGTGCGGCTTCCACCCGCAGCCGCAAGGCCCGGCTGGGGGTGCCGTCCGGGCGCACCGCGGCGCCGAAGATGACGATGGCCGGGCGGGTCACGCCGGGGGCGCGAGCAGGATGCGGTTGACCGACGACAGCCTGTCCCAGGTTTCGCGCCAGGCGCGGTTGAAGCCGGGCCGGTCGGTGCCGCGGGCGGCGATGGCGGCGGCGATGTCGGCCACCCGGCGCACCCCGTCGATCTGGCGCAGGATGGCGCCAGCCAGCGGCGGCAGCGCCACCGGCACCGCCAGCCCGTCGAACAGGAACGACAACGTGCCGTCCGGGCGGATGGCGCGCGCCACCTCCTCGGCCGGCAGCTCGCGCGCCACCGGCACGGCGTCGTCATCCATCGGGTCGGCCGGCGCGGCCCGCTCGGCGGCACGCACGCAGTAGGCGACGTGCGTGCTCATATTGGCGGTCAGCGCCTCCGCCAGCGCGGCGCGGGCGACCGGGTCCAGGGTGGCGGCGCGGGCGCGCAGCTTCGGGTCGGGCAGGTAGGTGGCGGGGTCGTAGCGCATCGGCTCCATCAGCGCCGTCACTGCCAGGCCGGCGCCGTGCAGCAAGGCGTGCAAGGCGGGGATGGTGAAGGCGCGGTCGCGCGGGTTCAGCAGCAGATCGTACAGCCCGGCGTCGCCGCCGGTCACGTGGTCGCCGAAATAGCGGTTCTGGCGCAGCCAGTTGCTCTCGGGCAGATGGCGCATCACCCGTTTGGCGGTGTCCAGCCGGAGGGCGGGGCGTTCGTCGGGCGGGGCGAGCAGGCGCAGCGCGTCCTGCACCATATAGACGCCGGTGCGGCCGTGCGGGGCGTACACCATCAGGCCCAGCCCGCCCCCGGGCGCCAGCACCGACAGCAGGGCCGACAACCCGGCCGCCGGGTCGGGCAAATGGTGCAGCACGCCGCAGCAATCGATGTAGTCGAACGGCTCCAGCCCGGAGGCGGGCAGGTCCAGCAGCGAGCGGCGATCCCAGACGATGTTGTTCAGGCCGCGAACGGCGGCGCGGGCCTGGGCGACGCCCAGGGCCGCCTCGGAGCGGTCCAGATAGGTCACCGTGCCGGGCTGGCCCCAGCGGGCCATGTGGGTGGCCAGCATGATGGTGGCGTCGCCGGTGCCGCCGCCGGCGACCAGCGCCCGCAGCGGGCGCGAGCGCGGGCGGCGGGCGCCGAACACCCACCAGTCCACCTCGCGCAGATGGCTCGGGCTGCCCACCAGCAGGCGCTTTGCCTCGTCCTTCGGGTCGCGCTCCGGGTACGGATACGCCTCGTACTGGGCGGCCAGACGGGCATCGGTTGCGTCGGTCATGGCGGGGGCATAGAGCAGGCGCATGCATCCCGCCAGAACCCGCGGCTATTTCGGCATCGGTGCCGAGGGCGTTTCCAAATCGGCCAATGTCGGGGCGCTGCTGCGCACCGCGCATGCCTTCGATGCCGCGTTCTGCTTCCTGGTGGGCGCCGGGTTCGACGCCCGCGCCGGGCGGCTGGCCGACACCGCCGACACGCCGGCGCATGTGCCGCTGTGGCGTTTCGACGAACCCGACCAGCTTGGCCTGCCCGAACGCTGCGTGCTGGTGGGCATCGAACTGCTCGATGACGCCGACGAACTGCCGAGTTTCCGCCACCCGCTGAACGCGGCCTACGTGCTCGGCCCGGAGCGGTCGGGCCTGTCGCCGGCGCTGCTGGCGCGCTGCCGGCACGTGGTGCGCATTCCCACCCGGTTCGCGCTCAACCTGGCGGTGGCCGGGGCGCTGGTGCTGTACGACCGGCTGCTGCAACATGGCCGCTTCGCCGAGCGGCCGGTGCGCAGCGGCGGCGCGGCGGCGGTGCTGGCGCCGGCGCCGTGCCATGGCGACCCGGTGTTCCGCCGGCATTCGCCGACCTGGCGGGCGCGGCCGGATGAGGAGGCATGAGATCGGCGCGCTTGTTCGCCGGCGGCGCCGCCCGTATGTGAGCGTCATGCGCCCTTTATTTCTTGCTCTTGCCGTGCCGCTGCTGGCCGCCGCCACGGCGTTTGCCCAGCAGCACAAGCCTGCCGCCGCGCCGCCTCCGGCCAAGGCGGACGGGCCGAAAAAGCTCGGCGTGTTCGATGACTGGATCGCGGCGACCAACAAGGAGGCGGGGGACACCGTCTGCTACGCCTTCGTTCGCGCCAATCACTCCACCCCGAAGCTTCCCGGCCGCGGCGATGTGGTGCTGACCGTCACCCAGCGTCCGAGCGGGCGCGACGCGGTGGCGATCTCGGCCGGCTTCGCCTATGCGCCCAACGCTTCGGTGACGGTGCAGGCGGACCAGACCGGGCTGGATTTCTACGCCGCCGGGCGCAGCAGCTTCGCCCGCGACGGCCATGCCGCCGCCGCCGCGTTGGGGCACAGCAAGCAGGTGACGTCGCGCTCGCCGGGGCCGCGCAACGCCGTTGTGGTGGACGTGTTCAGCCTGCGGGGGTTTGCCCGCGCCTATGAGGCGATCAACAAGGCGTGTCCGCCAAAATGAGCGACTCGTCGGTTCTCGACGGGGATCTCAACGAGGCGGAACGCGCCCGCATCCTCGCCAAGACCGCCCGCTTTGCCCCGCCCGCCGCGCTGGCCCCGGATGGCCGCCGCGACCTGGTGGGGCTGTCGCGCGATGAACTGCGCGCGGCCCTGGAAGCGGCCGGCGAGGCGGCGTTCCGCGCCAAGCAGGTCTGGCACTGGATTTACTACCAGGGTGTGACCGATTTCGCCCGCATGTCCTCGATCGCCAAACCCACCCAGGCCCGGCTGGCGGAGCGCTTCGTGGTCGGCCGCCCCGACGTGGCCACGGTGCAGACCAGCAGCGACGAAACCCGCAAGTGGCTGTTCCGTTTCCGCGACGGGCAGGACGCCGAGACGGTCTATATCCCGGATAAATACGAGGACCGTGGCGCCGTCTGCATTTCCTCGCAGGTCGGCTGCACGCTGTCCTGCCGGTTCTGCCATACCGGCACCCAGCCGCTGGTGCGCAACCTGGGCGTGGCCGAGATCATCGGCCAGTTCATGGCGGCGCGCGACGCCTATGGCGAATGGCCGAGTCCGAAGGGTGAAACCCCCCGTCTGCTCTCCACCATCGTGCTGATGGGCATGGGCGAGCCGCTGTACAATTACGACAACGTGGCCCGTGCCATGACCATCGCCATGGACAATGAGGGCATCGGCCTGTCGCGCCGGCGGATAACGCTGTCCACCTCCGGGGTGGTGCCGATGATGGATCGCTGCGGGGCCGAACTCGGTGTCAATCTGGCGGTGTCGCTGCATGCGGTGCGCGACGATTTGCGCGACGAGATCGTGCCGCTGAACCGCAAATACCCGCTGCGCGAACTGATCGCCGCCTGCCGCCGTTATCCGGCGGCGAGCAACGCGCGGCGCATCACCTTCGAATACGTGATGCTGAAGGGCATCAACGACAGCGAGGCCGAGGCGCGCGAACTGATCCGCCTGATCGCCGGCATTCCCGCCAAGGTGAACCTGATTCCGTTCAACCCGTGGCCGGGCAGCCCGTACGAGACCAGCACGACCAGGGCGATCGACCGGTTCGCCAGGATCGTCAACGATGCCGGGTTTTCCTCGCCGGTGCGCGCGCCGCGCGGGCGCGACATCCTTGCCGCCTGCGGCCAACTGCGCACCGACAGCCGGCGCGGGGCTGATCGGCTGAAGGAAGGCCAGGGGGCTTTGCCCCCTGGACCCCCACCAGGGGTCAGTGGCCCCCTGGACCCCGCTACTTGGAGGGGCTTGGCGAGAGGGGGGCCAGGACATGTATCGGCATCTCCTACCCCCCCCTCTCGCCAAGACCCTCGAAAAGTAATGGGTTCCAAGGGGCCAACGCCCGTCGCGCCGAAGGCGCGCTGAGCGCAACGGCGGGGTCCAGGGGCAGCGCCCCTGGCCGTGCTTGCCTGCGTTTGCCATGCGCCAAGCATCCGGCCATGATAGCCGCCATAGAACGAGGAACGCCCCGAATGGCCGATGGCAATTCCGATCCCCGCCCGGCCCGCGTCTCGGCCGAGGAAGCGCTGGCGCTGCACGCCTCCGGGCGGCCGGGCAAGCTGGAAATCCGCATCACCAAGCCGCTGACCACGGCGCGCGACCTCTCGATGGCCTATTCGCCCGGCGTGGCGGAGCCTTGCCTGCGCATCCAGCGCGACCCCAGCCTGGCCTATGAGTACACCACCAAGGGCAACATGGTGGCGGTGGTCTCCAACGGCACCGCCGTGCTCGGCCTGGGCAATCTGGGCGCGCTGGCGGCCAAGCCGGTGATGGAAGGCAAGGTGGCGCTGTTCAAACGCTTCGCCGATGTCGATGGCATCGACCTGTGCATCGCCACCGAGGACATCGACCAGTTCGTCGACTGCGTGCGCTACCTGGGGCCGAGTTTCGGCGGCATCAACCTGGAGGACATCAAGGCGCCGGAGTGTTTCGTCATCGAGCAGCGCCTGCGCGAGCTGATGGACATTCCGGTGTTCCACGATGACCAGCACGGCACCGCCATCGTCGCCGCCGCCGGGTTCATCAATGCCTGCCACCTGACCGGGCGCGATCTGCGCACCACCCGGCTGGTGGTGAACGGCGCCGGCGCGGCGGCCATCGCCTGCGTGGAACTGGTCAAGGCACTGGGCGTGCGGCACGAGAACGTGCTGCTGTGCGACACCAAGGGCGTGGTCTGGCAGGGCCGCACCGAGGGCATGAACCAGTGGAAAAGCGCGCACGCGGCGCCGACCACGGCGCGCACGCTGGCCGAGGCGATCGAAGGGGCCGACGTGTTCTTTGGGCTCTCCGCGAAGGGCGCGCTGACGCCGGAGATGGTCCGCTCGATGGCGAAGCGGCCGATCATCTTCGCCATGGCGAACCCCGACCCCGAGATCACGCCGGAGGAGGCGCGCGCCGTCAGCCCCGATGCGATCATCGCCACCGGGCGCAGCGACTACCCCAACCAGGTCAACAATGTGCTCGGCTTTCCCTACATTTTCCGCGGGGCGCTGGATGTGCGGGCGAGCACCATCAACGAGGCGATGAAGATCGCCGCGGCACAGGCGCTGGCACAACTGGCGCGCGAGGACGTGCCGGACGAGGTGAACACCGCCGCCGCCGGCAGCCGCCTGCGCTTCGGCCCCGAATACATCATCCCCAACGCTTTCGACCCGCGGTTGATCAGCCGCCTGGCGCCGGCGGTGGCGCGGGCGGCGATGGAGTCCGGCGTCGCCCGCCGGCCGATCGTCGACCTGCACAAATACGTCCGCAGCCTGTCCGGCCGGCTCGACCCCACGGCCAACGCGCTCGACGCCATCATGGAGAGCGTGCGCGCCGAACCCCGGCGGGTGGTGTTCGCCGAGGGCGAGGAGGAGAAGATCGTCCGCGCGGCGGTGGCGTTCCGCAACGCCGGCTACGGCACGCCGGTGTTGATCGGCCAGGAGGAGCGGGTGCGCGCCACGCTGGCCTCGCTCGGCCTCGGGGATGCCAAGGGCATCGAAATCCACAACGCGAAATTGTCACAGGCCAACGAGCGCTATACCGACTTTCTGTATCATCGCCTGCAGCGCCGTGGCCTGCTGCTGCGCGACTGCCAGCGCCTGGTCAACCAGAACCGCAACGCCTTCGCCGCCTGCATGGTGGCGACCGGCGACGCCGACGCCATGGTGACGGGACTCACGCGCTCTGCCGCCGTCTGCCTGGAGGATATCGGCCGTGCCATCGACCCCGCTCCCGGCGGCATCACCTTCGGGCTGACGCTGATGGTGGGCATCCGTGGCGCCACCATCTTCATTGCCGACACGCTGGTGCATTTTCGCCCGACCGCCGAGCAGTTCGCCGACATCGCCATCGGCGCCGCCGCGGCGGCACGGTGGCTCGGCCATGAGCCGCGGGTGGCGTTGCTGTCGTATTCGACATTCGGCAGCCAGACCTCGGCGGCCGGCAATGCCATCCGCGAGGCGGTGGACATCCTCGACCGGCGGGGGGTGGATTTCGAATATGATGGCGAAATGAGTCCCGATGTGGCGCTCGATGACAGTTTCCGTGCGCTGTATCCATTCTGCCGGCTGACCGGGCCGGCCAACGTGCTGATCATGCCGGGGCTGCACTCGGCCATGATCACCTCGCGGCTGGCGCCGCGGCTGGGCGGGGGCAGCACGATCGGGCCGCTGATCCAGGGCCTGTCGCACGCGGCGCAATTGCTGCCGATGGACGCCACCGTGAGCCAGATCGTGGACATCGCCGCGCTGGCGGCGCACCAGACGGTGCGGCATCGCTGAGGCGCGAAGCTCCAGCCGCGCATGGGAGGACAACATGCGCAAACCGGCGATGGCGGGTAGGGACGTCGCCATGATGCGCCGCCGGATCGTGTCGATCTTCAGCGGCATTCCAGGATGCCGACAAAATTCCAGGATGCCGGCAAATAGTCTAACCAGCGAATGAACGTCCGCCGAAACGATGGCGCGACGACGGGCAGAGCGCCACGTTGCGGGCGTTCATTCGCAGATTCTCAGCCTCTCGACGACCGCCGGCGCGACTCCTCGGCCGGTGCCTCGACGGGTGTGGGCGCGGGTTCGGCAGGTTCCGCGGCCGCTTCGGCTTCGATCAGCTCGCGGGCGGCGTGCCAGAATTCGTCGTCCCGCCCGTCCGGGCGGCCGGCGTCCTCCCACAGATGGTAGGCGCGCTCGCGGACTCTGTCCTCGTGTTCAGACATGGTCGCTCCTTCTCTGTCGTTCAGTGCTGGATGGTATAGCCGGGGTGGACGAATTCCTCCGCCGCCGAGGCATTGGGGTAGCGGCCTCAGGCAGGGTCGGGCACGAATGGAAACGGGCCGGGATAGTGCTCCACGAAGGCGGTGTGCGATACGATTCCGGTGCCGTCGATCCAAATATGCACCTGAAACGCCGGCGGTTCCAGTGTCCAGGCGCCCGGATTGTCGCTGAACAGGTCCAGTTCGACAATATGGGCCACCCCCGGCCCGATGCTGGCGATGGCGTGCGCCACGTTGGCGGTGATCACCCGGTGGTGGTGGCCGCAGATGATGCGCTGCACCTGGGGGTGCTTCGCCACCACCGCCTGGAAGGCGGCCGGATCGCGCAGGATGATGCCGTCCATGTGGCGGATACCGCATAGAAACGGGGGGTGGTGCATGCCGATGATGGTCGGCTTTTCCGGCCGCAGGGCCAGCGCGGCGTCCAGCCATTCCAGCCGGCGCGGGCAGAGTTCGCCCTCGGCGCGGCCGGGGATCAGCGTGTCCAGCATGACCAGCCGCACCGGCAGGTCGTCCACGGCGTACTGCACGAAGTCCGGGTTGCTGGTCACGCCCGGCAGGTGGCCCAGCGCCTCGCGCAGATTGTCGCGGTCGTCGTGGTTGCCGGGGATCACATACACCGGGATGTCGATCAGCCGTGCCAGCATGTCCGCGAAGTTGCGGTATTCCGACACCAGCCCGTTATTGGTGAGGTCGCCGGTGATGACCAGCGCGTCGGCGCGCGGGCGGAAGTCGCGCACGGCGCGCAGCGCGCGCTCGGTCAGCGTGTTGGTTTCGCAGGCGCGCAGGGCGGGCAGGCCGCGCGGGCGGACATGCAGGTCGGTGAGCTGGATAAGGATCATGACACCCCCGGCCTCAGAACGTCACCACGGAGCGGATGCTTTCGCCGCGGCGCATGAGGTCGAAGCCTTCGTTGATGCGTTCGAAGGGCAGCACATGGGTGATCAGGTCGTCGATGTTGATGCGTCCGTCCATGTACCAATCGACGATGCGCGGCACGTCGGTGCGCCCGCGCGCGCCGCCGAACGCGCTGCCCATCCATACCCGGCCGGTAACCAGCTGGAACGGCCGGGTGGAGATTTCCTGCCCGGCGCCGGCGACACCGATGACGATACTTTTGCCCCATCCGCGATGGGCGCATTCCAGCGCCTGGCGCATCAGCGTGGTGTTGCCGACGCATTCGAAGCTGTAATCGGCGCCGCCTTTGGTGAGGTTCACCAGGTACGGCACCAGGTCGCCCCCGACTTCCTTCGGGTTGACGAAGTCGGTCATGCCGAACTTTTCGGCGATGGCACGCCGGGCCGGGTTGATGTCCACGCCGACGATCTGTTCGGCGCCGACCAGGCGCAGGCCCTGGATGACATTGAGGCCGATGCCGCCGAGGCCGAACACCACGGCACGCGCGCCGGCCTCGACCTTCGCCGTGTTGATGACCGCGCCGATGCCGGTGGTAACGCCGCAGCCGATGTAGCACACTTTCTCGAACGGTGCGTCCGGGCGGATTTTCGCCAGTGCGATCTCGGGCAGCACCGTGAAGTTGGAAAAAGTCGAGGTGCCCATATAGTGGTATATCGGGGCGCCAGCGCAGGAGAAACGACTTGAGCCGTCGGGCATGACGCCGCGTCCCTGGGTGGCTCGCAGCGTAATACAAAGGTTGGTTTTGCGTGAAAGGCAGTACTCGCATTGCCGGCATTCCGGCGTATAGAGCGGAATGACACGGTCGCCCGGCTTCAGGCTGGTGACGCTGCCGCCCAGTTCCACCACCACGCCGGCGCCCTCGTGGCCGAGAATGGAGGGAAAAATGCCTTCCGGGTCGGCCCCGGAGAGGGTGAATTCGTCGGTGTGGCAGATGCCGGTGGCCTTGATTTCCACCAGCACCTCGCCCTCGCGCGGACCTTCCAGGTCGACGGTTTCCAGGCTGAGCGGGGCGCCGGCAGAGCGGGCGACGGCGGCACGGGTTTGCATCGGTGCGGTCTCCTCCAGGCGGTTGGGCGCATGGTGCGGGGGAAGCGGGCGGGGATCAACCGTCCGGGTGGAGGAAGCTGACGACACCCGATGAGGACGGGTTTCAATCAACCGACATGGACGTCAACCTGGGACCGGCGTTTCCCGCCTCCGGGACTCACGTTTCCCCGGGTGCTTGATCTGCTGCGCGAACTTGCTTATCTGTCCACCAGCCTGCCGCCGCGCCTTTTCTTGGCGCCCGGCTTTCCAGGTGACGGAACCCTGGTTCGCCTGAACCCTGACTTTTTCTGGTTTTCCTGCCCATGAACGTTGCTGCCGCCCCGCCGATCGCACCGGCGGGTGATTCGACTTTGCCAGCAAGCGCGGATTACGTCTGGCATCACCGCGCCTTCTGCCGCATTGCCTTGCCCGTCCGCGCCTCCAGCAAGGGCGTATGGCAGCGTGAGGCCGCCGGGGTGACGGTGACGATGGAGGCCGGCGAAGGCAGCGCCCTGCCGACCGGCCGGTTCGCCCGGCTGCTGCTGATGCATCTGTTCGATCAGGCGCTGCGGCATGGCGATGCCGTGGTCGAGATCGGCGACGACCCGGCGGCGGTCGCCGAGCGGCTGGGCAGCGACCCGGGCGGCGTGAAGCTGCGCGAATTGCAGGACCAGATGATCCGCCTGCTGGCGGCGCGCATCACGGTGGCATGGGATGGCGGGCCGTCGTTGAGCGTGTTTGATGCGCGCGGGCGTGCGCGCTCGGCCGCGCCGGGGTGGCGATCCAGCATCCGCATCAACGCGCGGTTCCTGGCGGGGCTGGCCGAGAATGCGGTGGCGCTCGACCGGCTGGTGCTGCAGGGACTGGCCGAGTCGACGCTGGCGCTGGACCTGTATGCCTGGCTGGTCAGTGCGCTGCCGACGGACGGGTCGGCGCTGGCGCCGGACTGGGAGCTTCTGCGGCAGCAATTCGCCAACGCCTCGCAGCAACCTGCCGAATTCCGGGTGGCGTTCGAGCAGGCGTTGCTGCAAGTGCAGCAGGCATGGCCTCGCTTCGCCTCGGTGGTGCGCGACGATGCGGTGGAATTCAAATGCGCGTCCGGTGTCTGGCCGGAGTCGCCCCTGCCGGCGCCGCCGCAGCCGGCGGCCGAGTCCATCATCGACCCTGTCCTCCCGCCGGAGCCGGTGCCGGCCGCCGAGGAACCGGCGGCGCCACAAATGCCCGTGCCGGCGGAACCGGTGCCGCCGGCTCCGCTGGCGCAGGTTGCGGCGCCGCAGGTGGATCGGGGGCCGCGCCGCATCACCCGGCAGACGGTAAGCCTTCGGTCGCATCTGACCGGGCTGCCGCAGGTGGTGTGGCTGCAACGCGCCAATGGCCGCGACAATGTCGTCATCGAGGTAACCCCGGGCGGTCGCTACGACCCCGAGACGTGCACCACGATCGCGCTGGAACCGCTGGCGTTGCAGGTGTCGGGCGGACTCTACACCCGCGACTTCGAGCGGGTGGCGGCCTGGGCGGCGGCCAATCGTGACCTGATCGACGACTGGTGGGACTCGCTGCTCGACGACTTCGAGGAAGTGGCCAGCCGGGTGAAGAAAGTGCCCGCCCCCGCCTGGCGCTGATCGGCCTACAGGAACATCCTGAACGGCGTGACCTGGCCATCCTTGTCGCGGATCAGGAACTCGGAGCCTTTCGCCGCCTCGCTGATAAGGCCGTCGTAGAGCTTGAGCGCGTTCTTGACCACCTCGGCATAGGAAGCGGCGTCGGTCTTTTCCTTCAGTTCGGTCAGCAGGTTCATGGCCCGCGGGGTCAGGTCGAATTGCACCCGCGTCTTGCCGATGCTGCGGATTTTGTTGTCGCTCGCTTTTGCAGCGTCGTCTGTCTGGCCGTGCGGCAGGAATGCAGTGGCGATTGTCATCCGGAGTCCTTTCGATCCCGGTGAAAGTAGTATGCGGCGATCGCGCCGGCGAACGGACCGACAATGGACCAGACATGTTCGAGGGAGTTGAAGCTCCCTTCAGTCAATCCATACACTCCCGATCCCGCCATGGCGAAGATGGCACATGCCAGGAACGTGAGGGCTATTCTGTCCCTCGTCCTGGATGTCTCATAGCTGTCTTTCGCCTTGATCTCCTCAACGCCAAAATCCCGGCCTACGGCTGGCTGGTAGGGCTTTTGGCTGGTTTTCAGAATTTTCCCCGCTTTATTGGGGGCTGGTCCTGAGTTCGAGGCTATTTACGATTCCATGTTTTTGAGCGCGTGCGCGCTGTTCATGAATCTCAACCAAAGCCGCTCTCCCTTGGAAACCGTAGCGATCACAGGAGGATTTAAGGATGAAAAAAAGAGGATTCTGTGATGTCGAATAGCTCATGCCTTGACCTCACCTGCCCCTAAGGGCCGCGGCCGGCCGCGCCTCAGCTTCGCAGCAGGGTCAGCAGTCCCTTCAGCAACTCGGTCGGCGTGGGCGGGCAGCCCGGGATGCGCAGCGTCACCGGCAGCACCGCCTCGGCCGGGCCGAGGCAGGCGTAGCTGCCGGCGAACAATCCGCCGGTGACCGCGCAGTCGCCCACCGCCACCACCCATTTGGGCGCCGGCATGGCGTCATAGGTGCGTTCCACCGCGATCCGCATGTTCTTCGCCAGCGGGCCGGTGACCATCAGCACGTCGGCATGCCGCGGCGAGGCGACGAAGCGCAGGCCGAAGCGCTCCAGGTCGTAAACGGCATTCTGCAGCGCGTTGATCTCCAGCTCGCAGCCGTTGCAGGAACCGGCGTCGAGTTCGCGGATGGCCAGGCCGCGGCCAAGCCGTCGCCGCGCGGCCACGTCGATGCTGGCGGCCAGCGCCGCCAGTTCGCTGTCCTCGATGACCGGCGGCGCGTCGGTGACCGGGCGGCGCAGCAGGCTTTCCAGCAGAATCTTGCGCATGCCCGCCCCGGCTACAGGTCGTGCCCCGAATAGGAGCAGTTGAAGGATTTGTTGCAGATCGGGAAGTCGGCGATGATGTTGCCCTCGATCGCGGCCTCCAGCAGCGGCCACTGAAAGCATGACGGGTCGCGCAGATGGCAGCGCGCGACCGCGCCGGCGGCGTCCAGGCGCAGCCAGGCCAGCACGTCGCCGCGGAAGGATTCCACCATCGCCACGCCCTCGCGCCCGACACCGGTGGCGGGATCGACCGGCGCGCGGATGGCGCCCGCCGGCAGGCCGGCGAGAATCTGGTTGATCAGCCCGACGCTCTGGTCGATCTCGCGGATACGCACCCACAGCCGGGCATTGACGTCGCCCTCGGTCTGCACCGGCACGACGAAACGCAAGTGGTCGTAAGGGGGATAGGGCACATCGCGGCGGGTGTCGAAGTCGCGGCCGGAGGCGCGGCCCACATGGCCGCCGCAGCCGAAGCGCCGCACCAGGGCCGGCCGCACGATGCCGGCGGTGACCATCCGGTCCTGCAACGAAGTGGTCTGGTCGTACAACTCGGCGAGCGCGGGCAGGCGTTTGCCGAATTCCCGCAGCAGGGCGCGCAGCGCGGTCAGCCCGGTGGCGCCGAGATCCACGGCGACGCCGCCGGGGACGATGCGGTCCATCATCAGCCGATGGCCGAAACAGGTGGCGGCGGCGCGCAGCACGCGCTCGCGCAGGATGCCGCAATGGGCGTGAATGATGGCGAACGAGGCATCGTTGCACACCGCACCCAGGTCGCCGATATGGTTGGCCATGCGCTCCAGCTCGGCCATCAGCGCGCGCAGCCACACCGCGCGCGGCGGCACCACGACGCCGCAGGCGGCTTCCGCGGCACGGGCGAAGGCGAGCGCATAGGCGACGGTGCTGTCGCCGGAGGCGCGGCCGGCCAAGCGGGCGGCGTGGTCGAGCGTACTGCCGGCCAGCAGTGATTCCAGCCCCTTATGGGTGTAGCCCAGCCGCTCCTCCAGGCGCACGACGGTTTCGCCGTCGTTGGTGAAGCGGAAATGCCCGGGCTCGATGACGCCGGCATGCACCGGGCCGACGGCGATCTCGTGCAGGTCCTCGCCTTCCACCCGCAGGAATGTGTAGCCCGCCGCCGCCGGTGGCGACGGCACCCTGGCGAGCGGCGCGCCGATGCCCCAGGCGCCGTGGTCGAGCCAGGGCCGGGGATCGGGCAGGCCCTCGGGTTGCAGGCCGGAAAGGTCGCGCAGCGCCCGCTCAAGGCGGATGGCGGGCGGGTGGTAGCGGCTGACCGAGGGGTAGGTGCCGTTCTCGGTGTCCAGGCTGATCACCACGACGGCGGGCGGCACGGCGTCGTCGGCGACCGCCATGTGAACGCGCTGGCCATCGGCCCACAAGCCCAGCAGGGTCCAGCCGTTCTCGCCCAGCAGGGCGGCGACGTCGAGCCAGTTGTCCGCGTCCACCGGCACGCGCGGCCAGGGCGCGTGGCCGGGGGCGGCGCGGCCAGGATCGATAAGCTCGGTAAGCGGCGTCATGACCGGTTCCTCAGCCCAGCAGGATGGCAACGTGCTGGAACCACGCCACCAGCGCCGGCGGCAGGAAGATGCCGCCGAGCAGCACCAGCGCGAGATGGGCGAAGATCGGCAGGGTGGAGGCATGCACGCGCGCCTCGCGGCCGCGCGGGGCGCCGAAGATCACCGGGGTGAGCCGCACCAGCAGCGCCCCGAAAGCGATCAGCAGGCCCAGTACCACCGCCACCGCCAGCACCGGCTGGCGGCTGAAGGTGGAGCTGATCAGCAGGAACTCGCTCATGAACACGCCGAAGGGTGGCAGCCCGGCGATGGCGGCAACCCCCGCCACCAGCATCCAGCCCAGCATTGGGTGGGTTTCCGTCAGCCCGCCCATGTCCGCCATGGTCTGGGTGCCCTTGGCCTGGGTGATATGGCCGACGGTGAAAAAGATCGCCGACTTGGTCAGGCTGTGCATGGTCATCTGCAACAGCCCGGCGAAGTTGCCGAGCGGGCCGGCCATGCCGAAGGCGAACACGATGATGCCCATGTGCTCGATGGAGGAGTAGGCGAACAGGCGCTTGATGTCATAGCGGCGGTACAGCATCAGGGCGGCGAAGATCAGCGACAGCAGGCCGAGCGAGATCATCAGCGGTCCCGGCGCCAGGGCGTCCGGGTTGGCGGCCAGCAGCATCTTGAAGCGCAGCAGCGCATACAGCGCCACGTTCAGCAGCAGGCCGGACAGCACCGCCGAGATCGGCGTCGGCCCTTCCGCGTGCGCGTCCGGCAGCCAGGCGTGCAGCGGCGCCAGGCCCACCTTGGTGCCGTAGCCGAGCAGCAGGAACACGAAGGCGACGTTCAGCAGCGCCGGGTCGAAACCGGCGGCCTGGGTGATCAGCACCGTCCACACCATCGACCCCGCACCCTCGCCCAGCACCGGCTTGGCGGCGAGATAAACCAGGATGGTGCCGAACAGCGCCAGCGCGATGCCGACACTGCCGAGGATAAAATATTTCCAGGCGGCCTCGATGGCCGCGGGGGTGCGGTAGATGCCCACCATGACCACGGTGGTGAGGGTGGACAGTTCCACCGCCACCCACATCAGGCCGATATTGTTGGCGACCAGGGCGAGGTTCATGCCGAACATCATCACCTGGTACATGGCGTGATAGAACCGCAGGAAGCCGATCGGCAGCCGGCCGGATTCCAGCTCGTGGCCGATATAGCTGGCGCTGAAGGCGGCGGTGGTGAAGCCGACGAAGGTGTTCAGCACGATGAACACCACGTTCAGGTCATCGACCATCAGGTAGTTGCCCGAGGGCGGCCGGTGCCAGAACAGGCTGAGCGCGCACAGCAGCGAGGCCAGGCTGGCCAGCACGTTCAGCCGCGACGGCAGCACATAGCCGGGCAGCGCCACCAGCAGCGCCGCCGAGGCCAGCGGCACCACCAGCACGGCGGCGAGCGGGTCGAAACCGGTCATCCACGCTCTCCGCGGAACTGGTCGAGCGCCTCGACATCGACGGTGTCGAACCGCTCGCGGATGCGGAACAGGAAGATGCCGATGACGATGAAGGCGATCAGCACCGAGAAGGCGACGCTGATCTCGACCACCAGCGGCATGCCCTGCGCGCCGGTGGCGGCCAGCACGATGCCGTTTTCCAGCGACATGAAGCCGGCGACCTGGCTGACCGCGTTCTGCCGGGTGACCATCATCAGCAGGCCGATCAGCACCACCGACAAAGCCAGGGCGATGTCCTCGCGCGACACCGGATCGACGCCGGCGGTGACCGGCAGCATCACTTCCAGCGACAGCGCCACCAGGGCGATGGCGGCCAGCATGGTCAGGCCGGTGCCCACCACCCGCTCGATCTCGCGGTGGATACCCAGGCGGAACACCATGCGGCGCAGCGCCATCGGCACGGCGATCGCCTTGAAGCCGAGCGCGATGGCGGCGGTGATGTACAGATGCGGGGCGTCATGCACCCAGGCCTGCCAGGCCACCGACAGCGCCAGCACCAGCGCGTGGATCGCCAGCACGTTGATCAGCGCATACAGCCGGTCCTGGTAGAGCATCATCAGGCTTACCAGCACCAGCGCGCCGGCCAGCATGTGGGCGATGTCGAAGGCGAAGTCGTGCATCTCAGGGCGCGCCCATGTCAGAGGCTTCGGGACACGAACAGCAGCAGGGTGCCGAGCAGGCCGAGCATGAGCGCGATGCCGAGGAAGTCGGGCACGCGGAACACCCGCATCTTGGCGGTGATGGTCTCGAACACCGCCAGCGCGGTGCCGGCCACCAGCATCTTGCCGCCCCAGGCCGCCATGCCGATGGCGTAATGGATCAGCCCGGACCGCGCCGGGGCCAGCCCCCAGGGGCAGAACACGCAGGCGATCAGCGACGCATACATCAGCAGCTTCAGCGCCGCCGCCAAATCCATCATCGCCAGATAGCGGCCGGAATATTCCAGCACCATGGCCTCGTGCACCATGGTGAGTTCCAGGTGGCTGGCCGGGTTGTCCACCGGGATGCGGGCGTTTTCGGCGATGGCGACGATGACGAAGCCGATCAGCGCCAGCGCCATCGAGACGCGCAGGCCGAGATCGGGCGCCAGCACCGCGGCGGCGATGGCGGAGAGCTGGGTGGTGCCGGCGATCAGCGCCACGGCGAACACCAGCATGGTCAGCGCCGGTTCGGCGAGCGAGGCGATCATTACCTCGCGGCTCGATCCGAGGCCGCCGAAGCCGGTGCCCGCGTCCAGCGCCGCCAGGGCTTGCAGGAAGCGCGCGGTGCCGAGCAGGGCAATGATGGCGATCAGGTCGCCGGACCAGCTGAACAGCAGGTTGGTGGCGAAGGTGGGCACCAGGGCGGCGGCCACCCAGGTGAAGGAGCAGATGGCATAGGGCGCGGCGCGGAACACCCAGGAGGAGGTGTCCGGCAGCACCACCTCCTTGCGCAGCAGGCGCAGCAGGTCGCGGTACGGTTGCAGCACGGAGGGGCCGCGGCGGCGTTGCAGCCGCGCCTTGACGAAGCGCACATAGCCGACCAGCAGCGGGGCGAGCAGCAGCACCAGGAACATCTGCGTGCCCTGGGCCGCCAGCGCCTGGACCATCGCGAGCGGGATCATTGCCATATCGTCAGCGCCAGCAGCAGCCCGACCAGGGCCAGGAAGACGAAGCTGAGGTAGCGGCGGATGGTGAGGAACTGGAAGCGGTTGAACAGCTCCGCGGTGGCGAGCACGGCCTTGCACAGCGGCTCGTACAGCGTTTCCCAGGCGCGGTCGTGGATGTGCTTGCGGATGCGGGCCGGCGAGAGGTCGCCGGGCGGCGGCATCTGCACCGTCTCCGACGACCCGAACAGCAGCGGGCCGAACACCCGGCGGATCGGCTGGGCGTAGCTGGCGGCGGTGTACTGGGTGGTCGGGCCGAGATCGGGGTAGCCGCAATCCCAGGTCCGGGCGCGGCGCACCGTCCGCGTGCCCAGCCGGTGCACCAGCATCGACCCCATCACCGCGGCGCCGACGACGAACAGGAATACCGTCAGCGCGTCATAGGAACTGCTGCGGTCGGCCACCGGCACGATGGACAGCCAGGGCAGCCCGGCCTGCGCGGGCAGCCGGCCGGCCACGATCTGCCGCACCGCGGCCGACAGCGCGTCGATCACCAGGCCGGGGAACAGGCCGGTCAGCAGGCAAAGCGCGGCGAAAACCGCCATGGCGGCGATCGACCAGCGGTCGGCCTCCTGCGCGCCGGCGACGCAGGGCGAGCGCGGCCGGCCAAGCCAGGCAATGCCATAGGCGCGCACGAAACAGGCCGCCGCCAGCGCCGCGGCCAGCGCCAGCATGGTGCCCACCGTGGGCACCAGCAGGCGCAGCCCCCATTGCGGCAGCTGCGGGCTGACCAGGATGGTCTGGAAGGTGAGCCATTCGGAGGCGAAGCCGTTCAGCGGCGGCAGTGCCGAAATGGCCATGCAGGCAACCAGGACACAGGCGGCGGAGACCGGCATGACCCGGATCAGCCCGCCCAGACGCTCGATGTTGCGCTCGCCGGTGGCCACCAGCACGCTGCCGGCGCCGAAGAACAGCACGCTCTTGAACAGCATGTGGTTGAAGGCGTGGAACAGCGCCGCGGTCAGCGCCAGCGCGGCGGCGTCCGGCATGGCGTTGGCGCGGAAGGCGAGCGCCAGACCGACCCCGATGAACACGATGCCGATATTCTCGATGGTGCTGTAGGCGAGCAGGCGCTTGAGATCGCGTTCCATTAGCGCGTGCAGGACGCCGAGCACCGCGGCGGTGCCACCGGCGGTGAGCACCGGCACCGCCCACCACCAGGAGGCGGGGCCGAGCAGGTCGAACACGATGCGGATGAAGGCATAGACCGCCACCTTGGTCATCACCCCGCTCATCAGCGCGGAGACGTGGCTGGGGGCGGCCGGATGGGCGAGCGGCAGCCAGGCATGCAGCGGGATCAGCCCGGCCTTCGAGCCCGCCCCGATCAGCGCCAGCACCAGCACCAGCCCGGCCTGCCAGGGCGGCAGCGTGCCGGCGCGTATGTCGGCGAACGCATAGCCGCCGTGCTGCGCGGCCAGCAGGCCGAAGGCGAGCAGCAGCGTCAGCGCGCTGAACGTCGCCATGATGAGATAGACGATACCGGCGCGCCGGCTGTCGGCCGAGCGGCCGTCGGCCATGACCAGCGCCCAGGAGGCGAGCGACATCACCTCCCAGCCGAACAGGAACGTATAGGCGTCGTCGGCGATGACGACGAGGTTCATGCCCGCCAGAAAGGCGGGGAAGAAGGGCAGCACCCGGGCGGGCGCGTGTTCGTGCCGGCCGTAGCCGATGGCATACACGCTGGCGCCGACCGCGCCGAGATTGATCAGGGCGAGAAAGGTGGCGGCCAGACGGTCGATGCGGATATGCGCGCCGAGCCAGGGCAGGCCAATCGGCAGTACCATCGTGCCGTCGCCGCCGGCCAGGGCGGCGCCGAAGGCGACCAGGCTGATCGTCGCGCAGGCCCCGTACACCAGCGGCGTGGCTTTCGGCGCCCGGGCGCCGAAAGCCGCGCCGGCCGCCAGCAGCAGCAGGGTGGCAATACAGGCAAGCACCAGCGTGGGCTGGGTCATTGGTCAGTCATGTCCATGCCGATCGGCGAGAAAGCCCCTGCTGGATGTTTCGATGCGGAACCTTCGCATGCCCGGTGATAGGTCGCAAAGCGCTTCCTCGGCAATGCCTTGCCTGCCGGACCGGCGCTTGGCGCGGCAGGCTGCGCTCCCTATAGTAGCTTGTCCAGACCCCCTGCCGGAGGCGCCCGCACGGCCGGGAATGGCGTTGATCAGGATCAACGCGGCGGTTGGGAACGCGGCTATCCTTAAATGGGCTCAAGTTGAAAATTGGCTCAAGTTGAAGGCGGCGCAGATGGACAACCTCCATATTTCATTCCGCAACCTCGATCCGTCGCCGGCGGCCGAGGAGCAGGTGCGGCGCCGTGCCGCCGAACTCGCGCACGTGGACGGCCGCATCACCGCCTGCCGGGTGGTGATGGAACTGGGCCGCCACGGCCACGAGCCGGGCAATCTGTTCCATGTGCATCTCGACGTGGTGGTGCCCGGCAGCGAAATCGTGGTGCGCGAGGCGCATGACGACCTGTACGCGGCCATCCGTGACGCCTTCGAGGCGGCGCGGCACCGGTTGCAGAACAATATGCACCGGCATGAGGGCAGGTGAACCGCCCTCGTGGGCATCGCGCTGCGGGGGGGGCAAGCGGAAAGCAAGGCCAGGGGCGCTGCCCCTGGACCCCGCCGTCGCGCTCAGCGCGCCTTCGGCGCGACGGGCGGTGGCCCCTTGGAACCCGTTACTTCAGCCGAACTTGAACGATACGCCGTAGCCGCCGCGGGGATAGTTCCACTCGATGTCGCCGCTCTCGGCGGTGATGATGCGGCAGGTGCCGCACTCCATGCAGCCGTCTGGAACCACCTCCACCTTGCCCTGCTCACTGATGGAATAGCAGCCCGCCGGGCAGACATTCACCAGCATTTTCAACTCGGCTGTCGGCTCGGTGTGATCCTTCACCTTCACATGCGGACGGCCGGAGTCCACCAGATAGCGGTTCTGGTAAAGCTTTTCCTCGATCTTCTGTGCCGGTTCCGTTCCATTCGGGGTCTTCGTGGTCATCGCCATGCCCTCGCCAGTTTGACTGCGTCACCGATCAACCCGCCAATCCCGCGCTGACTGCGCACCGTGCGGATGATCTGCGCTTCCTTGGTTCGCTTGTCCTGCCCGTCCACCCGGAAGAACGTCTGCGCAACGGCGTTCAACAGCCGCGGATACAGACCAAAAATCCGCGGGTTGCTGTGCAGCATGGCAGGAATCTTGCGGTACTTCTTCATGTCCTTGAGGACAAAACTGTCCTCCAGCCGGCGGCGGTACTCGGCGAGGTTCTTCGCCGTGCAGGGTTCACGGCGACGCTTCAGCCACACGATGGTCTCACCGGCAATGCGGCCCGAGGTCATCGCCAGGTTCGACCCCTCGCGGTGCACCGCATTCACCAGATGCGCGGCGTCGCCCGCCACCACCCAGCCCTCGCCGACAATTTCCGGCATCGCGTTGTAGCCGCCTTCGGGGATCAGATGGGCGGCGTATTCCTTCACCTCCGATCCGGCGATCAGCGGGGCGATGCTGGGATGGCGCTTGAACCGGTCCAGCAGACTGTACGGCGTGACCCCGCTGGCGGCGAAGTCGCCGACGATGCAGCCAATGCCGACGGAAACCGATTCGCGGTTAGTGTAGAGAAAGCCCGTGCCGGTCATGCCCTGGGTGATGGTGCCCATCGCCTCGATCACCACGCCGGCATCGCCGGTGAGGTTGAAGCGGTTTTCCACCACCTCCTGCGGCAGGAAGTGGGTTTCCTTCACCGCCAGCGCCACGGTCTTGGGCTTCAGCTCCTCGCGCAGGCCGGAGCGCTGGCCCACCAGGCCGTTCACGCCTTCGGCCATCACCACCACGTCGGCCAGGATCGGACCGCCATGGCGGTCGGTCAGCACGCCGATCACCCGGCCCTTGCCGTCCTTGAGAAGCTCGGTGACGGTGGTTTCGCACAGCAGCGTGGCGCCGGCCTCGCGCACCTTGCTGCTGAACCAGCGATCGAACTGGCTGCGCAGAATGGTATAGCGGTTCGGCCGCTCCTCGTTGAAGTCGTCGGAGCGGTAGCTCATGCCGGTGTGGGACGTGTCGTCCATCATCCAGATGCGCTGTTCGATGACATGCCGCTCCAGCGGCGCGTCGTCGCGGAAGTCGGGGATCAGCTTTTCCAGCGCGTCGGCATACAGGATGGCGCCCTGCACGTTCTTGGCGCCGGGATACTCCCCGCGTTCGATCTGGAGAACATTCAGCCCGCCCTTGGCCAGGGTATAGGCGGTGGCGTTGCCGGCCGGGCCGGCCCCCACCACGATCGCGTCAAAACGTTCCTGCGGCATGCGTGCCTCCTTACCCGGCCAGACGATTCACGGACAGGCGCTTGCGGAAAGCGTCGGTCAGCGCCGGCAGCAACTCCACCGCGTCGGCGACGATACCCAGATGCGCGAAGTCGAAGATCGGCGCGCGCGGATCGGTGTTGATCGCCACGATCAGGTCGGCACCTTCCACCCCCACGCGATGCTGAATGGCGCCGGAAATGCCGGCGGCGATGTACAGTTTCGGCCGGATGGTCTTGCCGGTCTGGCCGATCTGCCGGTCGGCCGGCATCCAGCCCTTCTGCACCAGCGGCCGTGAGCCGCCCCAGTCTCCGCCCAGCACGGTCGCCAGCGCGCGCACATGCTGGAGGTTTTCCGGCGAGCGCAGGCCAAGCCCGCCCGCCACCACGATGTCGGCATAGGCCAGCTGCGCCTTGCTGGAATCGCGGTCGGCGACGAAGCGCAGCACCTTGGTCACGATGTCGTCCTCGCGCAGGGACACCTTGTGCTCGATGATGCGGCCGGTCCGCCCGGGCTGGCGCGGCGGCAGGGCCATCACGCGCGGCCGGATGGTGGCCATCTGCGGGCGCGTGTTCAGGGTGAAGATGGTGCACAGCAACGACCCGCCGAAGGTCGGGCGCGTCGCCGCCAGGCAGCGGTCGTCGTCGATTTCCAGTTCGGTACAGTCGGCGGTGAGGCCGGTGAGCAGCGTGGTGGCCACCGACCCCGCAAGGTCGCGGCCCAGCACGGTCGCCCCCAGCAGCAGCACTTCCGGCTTGTAGGTGTTCACCAGTTCGGTGAGCACCTGGCTGAACGGCTCGTTGCGGTAGTGCTCAAGGATCGGGTCGGCGACCACATAGACCAGGTCGGCGCCATGTTCGAAGGCTTCCACCGCGACCGCGTGCAGGCCCTCGCGATTGGCGCCGGCCACGGCGCCGGCCAGTTCAACGCCGAGCTTGTCGGCGAGCTTGCGGCCCTCGCCGAGCAGTTCCAGCGAAACCGGATTGATCTCGCCATGCTCGTATTCGATGAACACCCAGACATGCTGGTAGGATTTGAACCGCTCCGGCAGTTCCTTCTTCATGCCGGCGCGGCTGCCGGCGGCGGGGGCTGGCTTCGGGGGCGTTGTCATGTTGCGTGCTCCTGCCTCAATAGCCTGCGGCCGTGCGCAACAGCTCGGCCTCCAGCGCGGGCTGGGCGGCGAAGATGCGTTCCATCACGTCATCGGCGATGGTCTCGAACGGACGGTCCTTCACCTCCACCTGCTCGGCCTTGGTGGCCCGCGGCGTCGGCGCAAACACGCGCTTGACCACGGTGGGCGAACCGCGCAGGCCGCACAGGGTCATCTCGGTGATGCCGGCGGCGGCGGCGTTCCACACCACGATCTCGGCGCGGGCGGCCCGCAGCACGTCGGGCACGGTGCCGCGGCGGATTTCGTTGGTGCCTTCCAGCATGGTGATCAGCGCCGGCAGCTTCGTGCTGAGTTCCTGCACCCCGCCCTCGGCACGCCGCGCGACCGCAATGGTGCCGGCCTCCAGATCAAGCCCGTTGATGGCGGCCACATAGGTGAGCTGGTTCAGCCCGAGCCGGCGGGCGATGCCGGGGCCGACCTGCGCGGTGTCGCCGTCGATCGTTTGCTTGCCGGTGAACACGATCTCCGGTGCCCCCCAGGTTTCGCCGATCTTGCGCACCGCCTGGGCCAGCGCGAAGCTGGTGGCCAGCGTGTCGGACCCGGCGAAGAACCGGTCGGTCAGCAACACGCCCCGATTGGCGCCGATGCCCAGCGCCTTGCGCAGCGCGTCCTCGGCCATTGGCGGGCCCATGGTGAGCACCGTCACCTCGCCGCCGACCTTGTCGCGCAGGCGCAACGCTTCCTCCAGCGCAAACAGGTCGTACGGGTTGATGATGGTGGGAACACCCTGGCGCATGATGGTGTTGGTGACGGGATGCACGCGGATCTGCGCGCTGTCCGGGACCTGCTTGATGCAGACGACAATGTGCATACCTGCCTCCTTATCTGCTGATCTGCTCAGCGCAATCTTCGTGCCAGCGCGCGGGCGGCGGAATTCCGCCATTCCGCCCACCGGGCGCCCGACGGGCGGTGTCGGGAAGCGGACATGGCGGTCAGCTTTCCCCCGCCGGCGCGGCGATGGCGGAAAACGGGACGAAGCCCTGGCGCCCGCCGGCAACGGCGTCCTGGTGCACTTTGAAGGTGCGCTGTTCGATCGGCGTGGAGGCGACGAAATCCGCGTAGGCGCGGCTCAACGCCAGGCGGCAGGCTTCCCCGGCCGCGTCGTCGGTCATGGACTCCAGGGTGGAGTCGGCAAGATAGGTGCTCATGCGGCGCAGCACGTGCAGGCGCGCGACCTGCAGCACCTTCGGGTCATACGGCACGTCCAGCAGCGCGAAGAATTCCTCCGCGGCGGACAGGCGTCGCATGCGTTCGATCAGGTCGCTCATTGTCGATCCTCATGCATGTTGGAGGGAACGTGCGGCCGGCGCGCCGGGCCTGGCGCGCAGCCGCAGGATGATGCCGGGCAATACCGCCAGCGCACGGTCGATGTCGGCTTCCGTGGTTTCCCGCGACAGCGAGAACCGGACGGCACCATGCGCCGCCTCGAAGGGCACCCGCATGGCGCGCAGCACGTGCGACGGGCCCGGCATGCCGGACTTGCAGGCCGAGCCGTGGGAACAGGCGACGCCGGCGCGGTCCAGCAGGGTGACGATGCCGTCGCTGTCGGCATGCGCGAAGGCGAGGTTGCTGGTGTTGGGCAGCCGGGCATGCGGATCGCCGGTGACCAGCACGTCGCCGATGGCGGCCAGCACGCCGCGCTCCAGCCGGTCGCGCAGCGCGCATAGCCGCGTGGCCGTGTCGGGAAGATGCGCGGCGGCCAGCTCCGCGGCCCGGCCGAGGCCGACGATGCCGGGCACGTTCTCGGTGCCGGCCCGCCGCCCGCGCTCCTGCCCGCCGCCGCGCAGCAGCGGTGTCAGCCGCACGCCACGGCGCACATACAGGGCGCCGATGCCCTTGGGCGCGTGCAGCTTGTGTCCGGACAACGACAACATGTCGATGCCGGCAGCCTGCACGTCGATGTCAACCTTGCCGGCTGCCTGCACCGCATCGGTATGGAACAGCGCGCCCGCCGCTCGCGCCAGGGCGGCGAGTTCGGCGACGGGAAAAATCGTGCCGGTCTCGTTGTTGGCCCACATGACGGAAGCGACCGCGGTGCGCGGCCCAAGAGCGCGGCGATAGGCGTCGATGTCGAGCGTGCCGCGTTCATCCACCGGTACCACATGCACCACCGTGCCGCGCGCCTTGGTCAGATGCTGGCACAGCGCCAGCACGGCCGGATGCTCGACCGCCGTGGTCACCACTTCGTCCCGCCCGGGCTGTGCCTCCAGCGCCGACAGGATGGCGGTGCTGTCGGATTCCGTGCCCGACCCGCTGAAGATGATTTCCTGCTCGCTTGCCGCGCCGAGCAGTGCCCGCACCTGACGCCGCGCCAGGGCGACCGCCGCCGCCACCTCGCTGCCGAAGCCGTGCGGCGAGGAGGGGTTGCCATAATGCTCGGTGAAGAAAGGCAGCATCGCCGCCACCACCGCGGGATCGGTGCGGGTGGTGGCGTTGTTGTCGAGGTAAACCCGGCTGGCGGTATCGGCGGGATGCATCTGTCGGCGCCCGTTGCTGGCCGCGAGGTTCAACAGAACGACTTGCCGCAGGCGCATTTGCTGGCGTTGGGGTTGTCGAAGGTGAATCCCGCGCCCTTGGCATCGGTGATGAAATCCACCGTCATGCCCTTCAAATGCGGCTCGTGCGCCGGTTCCACGAACAGCCGCACGCCGTGCTGCTCAATCACAATGTCGTCGTCGGCGGCGTTCTTCACCAGGGCCATGCGGTATTTCATGCCGGCGCAGCCGCCCGTCTCGACGCCCAGGCGCAACCCCTGCACGCCCGCCGCGGAGATGGCGTCGCGCATGGCGGTTGCCGCGGTCTCTGTCAGGTGGAACATGCTGTCGGCCCTCCTAGGTGAACGTGCCACGCCAGCAAACCAGCAAATCCCGTGCCAGCGCCCGGGCAAGGCGGGAGGCCGGATTGCGCGACCATGTCGTGGTAGGGGTTGCGACGTTGTCGCGTCTGCGACAGGTCGCGGGGCGGGCAGGCATGCGTTCCGACTGCCCCATTTTCGGGCAGCCCCGCTGTCTCAGGCCGCCAGATCGGCGGCGCGGCGCGCCTGGGCCAGCAGGCTTTCGCCGCTTTCGTCACCGAAGCATACTTCGAAATCGTCGCATTCCGCGCAACTCGGCGCGGCGCAAAGCATGAAGCCCTCGTCGCGGCAGATCGTGCGATAGAAGAACTTCTTCCATTTCATGTCGGCGCTGTTGCGCGCGGCGAGCGGGGCGAAATGGCGGGTCATGAGGCCGGAAAGCTCGCCGCGGTTGCGCAGGCCGAGATCCTGCCAGAGATGGTTCGGCCGCAGGCATCGCCGCGCCACCATGTCGGCCAGGAGCAGTTCCAGCAGGCCGCCAGCGGTGGTGCCGTGCCGCAGCAGGTCGCGCAGACACGCCTCGTCCACCCCGACCTCGGGCGCCGGCCGGTCGCGCAGCCCCGCGAACATCGCCGATTCCCGCGGAAAGAACCCGGCCGCCAGGTTGCACAGATCGGCGCCCGACAGGCCGGTGGTTTCGGTGGCGGAGCGGCCGGCTTCGCCGGCCTCCCACAAGGCCAGCGCGAGGATGCAAGCCACCGCGTGCACATCCGCCGCATCCGCCGCCCCGTCCGGCATGGGCGCGGCATGGCGCATCAGGGTGGCGTGGATGTCGGCAGGATACATCGCCGTGTCCTTATCGGTTAACCGGCCGCGCCGTGCTGCTGTGCGCCGGTGGGGCAGACGCGGGCGCAGGCACTGCACCCGATGCAGCCGCCCCCGTCCACGATCACCATCACCTTGCGCTCGATCTCGCCGTCGTCGTCATCCTCCAGCGACACCATTTCGCCGTCTTCGTCGATGCCGCGCAGCGTCATGACATCGCGGCTGCACACCTTGAAACAGCGGCCGCAGCCGATACAGACCTTGGGGTCGATGGCGAGCAGGAAGGTCGGGTCCCAGGCCCGGCCGTCACGGGTTTGCGCGCTCATGCCACGGTCTCCGTCTCGAGCCGCTTCAACTCCGCGCGGCGGGTGGTGAGTTCGGCGAATACCGCATGGGCGCGCGCCGCCACTTCTGGAATACGCTCCCAGTCCTTCGGCAGTTCCTCGGACAGGTCATGCAAATCCATTTTGGCCGTGATGGCCTTGGCCGACAGGCGCTTGATATCCGCCTTCAGCGCGTCGATGTCGCTCATGGTCCGTTTCCTTTCAGGCGCGCGCCAGATCGGGATGCGCCTCGATCATTTCCACCGCTTCCGCCACCGCCTTCATGCCTTCCTTGGCCAGCGCGCCGAGATCGTTGAAGCCGAAGCGGTGAACGTCGCGCAGGCTGCGCACATGCACCACCAGACGGCCGGAGATCAGCACCACGCGGCCGAACCCCTCATGGCTCAGCTTCGTCATCGGCGAGGCGATCACGCCGGTGACCCGTTCGATCGCCAGGCCGACCGCCTGATAGAACTTCTCGACACGGTCGAGCGTATCGGGGTCGGGGTCGCCGATGATGGGAATGGCGCGGCGCTGTTCCTTGGTGACGATGTAGTCTTCCAGCAGGTCCAGATCGGTCTTGCGGTCCCAGGCGCCGAAGGCGTCCTCGGCGCGGATGCGCGCCACCAGGCTTTGCAGGAAGGGGGTCGCCAGCGGGTCGATGTCGGTGGTTTCGCTCATCTGTCAGCTGTCCTCATCGTCCAGAAAATCCATGGAGCGGCGGGGTTCCTGCTTGCCCATGACCTTGCGCAGCCAGGGCGGCGGATTGCCCACCATCATCGCCTGCACGCGCGCCAGGATGGCGTCGATCGGCTCCGGCGCGGGCAGCTTCACCGGGTGGATATGCGCGCCCACCACCTTGGCCGCGGCCGGGCCGCCGATGGCCAGCACGAACAGCAGATGGCACCCGGCCAGGGCGGCGACCTTGGCGCCGATGCGGTCGGTGCCGTCATCGGTATGCGCGCCGCCTTCGTTGGTCACGTCGCCGAAGCTCACCGCCTCGACGAAGCGAGCTTCGCCCGGCGTCACGTCGTACACCGCGAAGCGGCGGGCCGAGCCGAAATGGGCGTTCAGCGTGCGCAAATCCTGCGTGGCGATGGCCACCCGCAGCCGCGGAACCGGCGCATCCCGCGGCTCCGTGGTTTCAATGAGCGACAGACGGCGCGCCAGCATGGTGGCTCTCCTCATGACCGACGGATGGGGGGATGGCGGAGGCAAAATCCTCGGGGCCGTGCGCGTGCATGCCGGCCAGGACGGTGTTGGCGACCTCGAAGATCAGGTCGCGGGTGCCGCGATAGCCGACCGTGCAGCGGTGCAGCGCGCCCAGCCGGTCGAACACCGGAAAGCCGACGCGCAGCAGCGGAATGTGCAGTCGCTCGGATGCCTGGCGGCCATGGCTGTGGGTGACCAGCAGGTCGGCCTCGGCCTCGCCAGCGAGGTCCTCCAGGTCCAGCAGGTCGCCGACCACCACGCGCGAGGCGGGAATTTCCGCCAGATGCGGCGCGTTTGTGGTGGAGGCCACCGCGGCCACGATCTCGGCGCCCAGCGAGGCAAAGAACGTTGACAGGCCGAACAGCAGGTCCGGGTCGGCGCCGATCGCCACCCGCCGCCCGCCGAACTGGAAATGCCCGTCCAGCATGGCGTCGAGCAACTGGCTGCGCTGGCGCCGCAACCCGGCCGGCACCGGCCGGCCGGAAACCGACGCCAGCAAAGCAACGAATTCGTCGGCGGGGCCGAGGCCGGTCAGGCTGCGCAGCACGCTGGACGGCACGCCGGTCAGCGCGGCCAGCCGTTCGGCCGGCGCGCGCATGTGCTCGCCAATGGCGATGCTGTGGCGGGCACGGCCCATATGGGCGATGTCCTCCAGCGCCGTGCCGCCGAGCGTGGTGGCGGTGTAATGGTCCGGTATGGTGCCGTCGAGCGACAGCGACACATCCGGCAGCACCACCGCCGACAGGCCGAACGCCTCGGCGGTTGCCACCATCCATTCGATGTCGGCGGCGGTCTGGTGCACCCCGGGCAGCAGGTTGACCCGCGGCGGCACCGCTTCCGTCCCGTCGGCGGGTTCCACGATCGCCTCGATGATGGCGGACACCGCCCGCGCCCAGCCATCCTCCAGCGCGCCGTGGTAGTCGGGCGTGTGCGCCAGCACCACGCGCACGCCGGCAAGCTCCTTCCGGCGCTCCAGCATCAGCCGCAGATCGCCTTCCATGTCCTCGCCGCGGGTTTCCACCAGTGCCGTGGTGGCGATGCCGATGAAGCGTGGCTTCATCCGCTTGGTCAGGTTGACCAGCGCCTGTTCCAGGTTGTCCGCCCCGTCCATGACGGTGGCGATCTCATCCAGCGCGGTGGTTTGCAGCGGAATGGATTCCCGTGCGTGGCGCACGGTCAGCACCAGCGCAAAGGATGTGCAACCCTGCGCGCCATGCAGCAGCGGCACCGCGCCGGCGATGCCGAGATAGGCCAGGGTGGCACCGAGCGGGGCCGAGGACTTCAATGGGTTCGACATGAGCGCTTTATGCGCATGCAAGATCTCGGCCATTATCGCCTCACTCCGCCGCCGCTTCGGGCGATGCCAGGGCGGGCGCCTTGTCCAGATAGCCACCACCCGGCTCCCACGGGGCGGGCCGGCGCACTTCCTGCCACACCGGGTTGGTCAAAGCGCGGTGCAACTCCGCCACCAGCGCCACCACGCCGTCATAGCCGGCGAATGCCTGATGCCGTTCCTGGTTGATGTCGCGCCACGGCGTGCGCGCCTTCAGGGCCACGAATTGCGAGCGCCCCCCCGACAGCATGATATCGGCCTCGCCGCGGGCAAGCTGCGCATACATTTCGCGCGGGGGAATGCTGTCCACCATATGCGCGTCGGTGCCCATCAGCGCGCGGATGCGGCCCTTGTCCTCGTCGGTGGATTTGCGCACCGAGGTATGGGTGATGACCATGCCGATTTCCTGAAGGGCGGAAACGATCGACCAGGATTTCACCCCGCCGGTATAGAGCAGCACCCGCTTGCCTTGCAGCGCCTCCCGGTACGGCGCGATGCGCGCCCAGGCCCGCGCTTCCTCGGCGAGGATCAGCGCCTCGGTCCGTTCCGTCAGCGCCGGGTCGGCCCCCTGCGCCACCAGCATGCGCGCCAGGGTGCGCAACGACTCGGAGGTGTCGGAAATGCCGTAGAACGATCCCTCGAAATAGGGAATGCCCCAGCGTTCCTGCATCACCCGGGCGATGTTGATAAGCGCGCTGGAGCACACCATCATATTGACCCGGGCGCGATGGCAGGAAGCCACGTCGTTGTAGCGCGAATCGCCGGTGACGCAGGCCTGCACGCGAATGCCCATGGCCTCCAGCAGCGGCCGCACCTGCCAGAACTCGCCGGCGACGTTGTACTCGCCAAGCACGTTGATGTCGGTGGGCGTGGTTCGCTCCGGCTCGCGGGTGCCGATGACATGCGCCAGCAGCGTCTCGCCGGCCAGGCGGTTGCCAAGATTTTTCGGCCCGACGAAGCCCGGCGCGTTCACCGGAATGCAGGGCGTGCCCAGCTTTTCGGTGGCGTGGCGGCAGACCGCCTCGATATCGTCGCCGATCATCGCCGGCACGCAGGTGGCATAGACGAACACGGCCGGCGGGGCGTGGCGGGCGATCGCTTCCTTGATGGCGCGATACAGCCGCTTCTCGCCGTTGCCGAGCACGATGTCCATCTCGGTGAGGTCGGTGGTGAAGCCCATCCGGTAGGTCTGCGGACCCGAACTGCCGGCGTGGCGGTTGTCCCAGCCATTGCCTTCGCAGGCCAGCGGGCCGTGCACCAGATGGACGACGTCGGTAATGGGCTGCAAGGCGATCTTGGCGCCGTCGAAGGCGCAGCCGCCGGCGGCGGCACCGGGCGTCAGCGGCTTGGAGCAACCCTTGCGGCGCTCCTTTTCCGTCTTGGCGTTATTGGTCGGGCAGGCCGGCTCATTGAACACCGCGGCGATGCGGGCTTTCAGCGCTTCGCTCATCTGCCTCTCCTGGTCGGTACGGCGAAGAAAGTCCGGGCCGGGCGGCGGTCTGCCACCCGGCCCGTGTCGATCAGCGGGTCAGGTCGAACGAAATATCCGCGCCGATATCGCCAGCGTCGTTGTCCAGCTTGTCGAAGATCTTGTCGAGCACCGTCACCAGCACGCGCAGGCCGCCCTGATAGCCCCAGACCGGGAAGCGGTGGTGGTGGTGGCGGTCGAAGATCGGGAAGGTCAGCCGCACCAGCGGCACCCCGACATCGCGCTCCAGGTATTTGCCGTAGGAGTTGCCGACCAGCAGGTCCACCGGCTCGGTGGCCAGCAGCGACCGCAGGTGCCACAAATCCTTGCCGCCCCAGGCCTTGCTGCCCACGCCGAACGGCGAGGAGTCGAACAGCGCCTGCATCTGCGCTTCCCACTCCTTGTTGCCGTTGGTGGCCAGGCAGTGCCGCGGCTCGCCGCCGGTTTCCAGCACGAAACGCGCCATTGCATAGACGAAGTCGGGATCGCCAAAGATCGCGTAGGTCTTGCCGTGCAGATAGGCCTGGCTGTCGGCCAGCGCATCCACCAGCCGTCCGCGTTCCAGTTCCAGCGCGTCCGGGATGGGCTTGCCGGTAAGCTCCGAAATGGTCTGGAGCAGCTCGTCGGTGCCGCCGACGCCGATCGGATAGTGCAGGGAGGCGGTGGTCTGGCCCAGCGACTTCGCGTAGTCCAGGGTCTTGTGGGTGCACCATTCCTGCAACGACAAGGTGGCGGCGGCGTTCAGCGCCTCCTTGGTGGCCTCGATCGTGGTGCCGCCGTCATACATCCGGTACTCGCCGTCCGACGGCGTGTCGAACTGGTCGGACACGTCGGAGAGCAGCGTGTACTCGGCGCCGAACAGGTCGAGGATGCGCTTCAGCTCGCGGTTGTTGCCCACCGCAAAGCCGTCGAACCCGCCGATGACGTTCAGCGAGGTGCCAGGGGTGCGCTCCCGCTTCTTCCAGAAATGCTCCAGGATACCCTTGAGCATGTTGTCGTAGCCGGTGGTGTGGCTGCCGACGAAGGCGGGGGTGTGGGCGTACGGCACGTCGAAGTCGGCCGGCACCGAGCCCTTGTCACGAGCGGTGGAGATGAACGCCTGCAGGTCGTCGCCGATGACCTCGGCCATGCAGGTGGTGGAAACCGCGATCATCTTCGGGCTGTACAGCGCATGCGCGTTGGCCAGGCCGTCGATCATGTTCTGCAAGCCGCCGAACACGGCCGCGTCCTCGGTCATGGACGACGACACGGCGGCGCAGGGCTCCTTGAAGTGGCGCGACAGGTGGCTGCGGTAGTAGGCGACGCAACCCTGGCTGCCATGCACGAAGCTCAGCGTCTTCTCGAACCCGGCGGCGACGAACACCGCGCCCAGCGGCTGGCACGCCTTGGCCGGGTTGACGGTCAGCGCCTCGCGGGCGAAGTTCTTTTCGCGGTACTCCCAGCTTTTGGTCCAGTCGTCGGTCTGCTGCACCTCGGCGGCCGGCGGCATACATTCCAGGGCGCGCTTCCGCCCCAGCATTTCCTGGTATTCAGGCGTACGGAACAGCGGGGCGTGGTCGAGAATCTTATCGGCACTCTGCGTCATCGGTCCTACTCCTTTGTGGTGGCGGCTCAGGCCGACTTCTTCCAGGGCGCCTTGAACAAGCCCCAGACCGGGTTGTTGATCGCCAGGTCCATGTCGCGGGCGAAAATGGCGAACCCGTCATAGCCGTGGTACGGCCCCGAGTAGTCCCAGGAATGCATCTGCCGGAACGGCACACCCATCTTCTGGGTCGGGTACTTCTCCTTGATGCCGGAGCCGACCAGGTCGGGGCGGATGCCTTCGATGAACTTCTCCAGTTCGTAGCCGGTCACGTCGTCATAGATCAGCGTGCCGCCCTTCACGTAATGGCCGGTGCGCTGGTAGTCGTCGTTATGGGCGAACTCGTAGCCGGTGCCGACGATCTCCATGCCGAGGTCGTCGAAGGCGTTGACCACGTGGCGCGGCCGCAGCCCGCCGACATACAGCATCACCGTCTTGCCCTGCAGCCGCGGCTTGAAGCGCGCCAGCAGCGCGTCCACGAAGGGCTGGTACTTCTCGATGACACGCTCGACATTGGCCTGGATGGTGGCGTCGAAGCGGGCGGCGATGGCGCGCAGGCTGGAAGCGATCTGGGTGGGGCCGAAGAAGTTGTACTCCATCCAGGGAACAGCGTATTTTTCTTCCATGTGCCGGCAGATGTAGTTCATCGACCGGTAGCAATGGATCAGGTTCAGCTTCGCCTTCGGCGCCCGCTCCAGCTCCGCCAGGGTGGCGTCGCCCGACCAGTTGCCGACCACGCGCAGGCCGATCTCCTCCAGCAGGATGCGGCTGGCCCAGGCGTCACCGCCGATGTTGTAGTCGCCGATGACATTCACGTCGTACGGCGTCGACTCGAACTCGATTTCCTTCTTGTCGAACACCCAGTCGCGCACGGTGTCGTTGGCGATATGGTGGCCAAGCGACTGGGACACGCCGCGGAAACCCTCGCAGCGCACCGGCACGATGGTCTTGCCGGTCTCCTTGTGCTTCTTGCGGGCCACCGCCTCGATGTCGTCGCCGATCAGGCCGATCGGGCATTCCGACTGGATGGTGATGCCCTTCGCCAGCGGGAACAGCTGGCCGATTTCGTCAACGATCTTCTCCAGCTTCTTGTCACCGCCGAAGACAATGTCACGCTCCTGGAAGTCGGAGGTGAACTGCATGGTCACGAAGCTGTCCACGCCGGTGGTGCCGGTGTAGTAGTTGCGGCGCTGCGACCAGGAATAGTGCCCGCAGCCCACCGGGCCGTGGCTGATATGCACCATGTCCTTGATCGGTCCCCACACCACGCCCTTCGAGCCGGCATAGGCGCAGCCGCGGATGGTCATCACGCCCGGGACGGACTTGATGTTGGACTTCACATTGCATTCGCTCAGCGCGCCGTCCTCGGCGGGGCTTTCGCCTTCCGCCGGGCTGGGCACCGCCTTGGCAACGTCCAGGTGCTTCTGGCGCCGCTTGCGGGTCTTGTCGGGATAGGCCTCCAGCACTTCGGCGATGAGGCGCTTGGTGAATTCGCCGTCGCCGGCATGGTTGTCTAATGGCATCGTCGTGATCCTCGTCGCCGATGTGGGTGGGGGGAGCGGGCGGGGCGGCTCAGGCCGCCGCCGCCTCCTTCGCCTGCAACTCGGCGAGTTCCTGCTCGGCCGTCTTCATGATGCCGAACTCGAGCAGCATGTCCTCCAGCTCTTCCATCGTGATCGGGGTCGGAATGGTGCCCTTGCCGGAGTTGTTGTGAATCTTCGTCGCCAGCGTGCGGTACTCATTGGACTGCTTGGAGTCCGGCGAATACTGGATGCAGGTCATCTTGCGCAGCTCGGCATGCTGCACGCTGTTGGAGCGCGGCACGAAGTGGATCAGCTTGGTGTTGATGCGCGTCGCCAGGGCCACCGCCAGTTCTTCCTCGCGGTCGGTCTGGCGCTCGTTGCAGATCAGCCCACCGAGCCGGACGCCGCCGGAATGCGCGTATTTCAGAATGCCCTTGGCGATGTTGTTGGCGGCGTACAGCGCCATCATCTCGCCGGACATGACGATGTAGATTTCCTGCGCCTTGTTTTCGCGGATCGGCATGGCGAAGCCGCCGCACACCACGTCGCCGAGCACGTCGTAGGACACGTAGTCCACGTCGTCATAGGCGCCGTTTTCTTCCAGGAAGTTGATGGCGGTGATCACGCCGCGGCCGGCGCAGCCAACGCCCGGCTCAGGGCCGCCGGACTCGGCGCATTTGATGCCCTTGTAGCCGACCTTGAGCACGTCCTCGATTTCGAGGTCCTCGACCGAGCCGGCTTCGGCGGCCAGGCTCAGCACGGTGTCCTGCAGCTTGGTGTTCAGGATCAGGCGGGTGGAGTCGGCCTTCGGGTCGCAGCCGACGATCAGGATCTTCTGGTCCATCTCGACCAGGGCGGCGAGCGTGTTCTGGGAGGTGGTGGACTTGCCGATGCCTCCCTTCCCGTAGAACGCAATCTGACGAAGCGCGGCCATGTTTCTGTCCTCTCCAGGGTCACGCGGCGGGCGTCTGGCCCACCGCCGGGGATCATGCGGAAGGCTCCTCCGCAAGTCCCGTGCCAGAGCGCCAATCCGCGGAATCCCTCGGTTTTCTGCCGAATTCCGCGGCAACCGGCGGACAAGTGCTATGTCCGGAGTCCGACAAGCGTGTCCGTCCGCCGCATCGTGTTCACGCCTGTCGCGTTCACGACATGGCTGTTGCCAACAAAAAAGGCCCGCGACGCAGGGTCGCGGGCCTCCAGGTAACGGGGGCCAGGGCCGCGCCCTGGCCTTTTACTGCGCCGAAAGCACCCCGGTCAGCGCCGCCAGGTCCATATCCAGCAGCGTCACTTCCATCTCATCCAGGAAGCGCCGTTCATTGCGCGTCAGCGCAACGCCGGCGACGAGCGCGAGATGCCCGCCGCCGGAGCGCTTCATGATCTGCCGCGCATAGGCCCGCAGCATCTGGTCATTGAACCGGCAGCCGAGGAACAGGAACCCGCCGCCCGCCCGCCGGCGCTTCACCTCGTCGGGAAGCGGCGTCTGGATGTCGATTTCCGTCATCACCTCGACATAGTCGGAATCGGCGATCAGCACGTTGCGCCCTGGCGCTGCCGCGCCATGCGGCTTGTACAGCAGCGTGCGCCAGGCTTCCGCCTCGGCGACCGGGCATTCCTCGTCGGCGGCGTTCCACGCGCGATACCAGCGGCTTTCGCCAATGCCTGCGCGGGAAGAACCCTGGATTTCGCCCCAATCCGTCTGGCCGGACAGCGCCGCGCGCATGCCGCCGTCGTACCAGGTGTCCACGATCAACGGCGGCGCCGCCGCGGCCAGCGCGCGGTGCAGCACGGTCGGTTCCACCGGCGGCGCGTAGGCAGCGGCCATCAGCTTGTCCAGCGTGGTGCGGTGCCGGTTGGTTTCGATATACTGTGCGGCGGCCCAGCAATTGCCACGGGCACGCTTCGGCAGCGCCACCCGCGCGCCCAGGAACGCCGCCAGTTCCTCATGGGTGGTTGGCACCGTGGCGGCGGCCAGTTCCGCCAGGCCAGGGCCGAGATAAGGCATCAGCGAGCCGGCGCGCAGGCGCTCGGCGATTCCCTCGGCGGGCGGTGCGGCGTCGAACATGGTGCTACTCATCGCCGCCGCGCTTGCGCGCGTTCACCGTTATCGGCAGGCGGGTGGCGGCGTCCATTTCCGGCAGGTCGAACACCCAGCCGTTTTTCAGCTTCACCCAGCCGCCCCACAGGGCCTCGTGCTCGCGCTCGATGATCGGCTCCTCCAGATCCTTCTTCGGGACGTAGGCGGAATACCCCTTGTCGGAGCGGTTGATCGTCAGCTTCATGGTGCGGCCTCCTGCGGCGCGTCCACGGCAGCAAGCTCGCGCGCGCGCATGCCTACTACCGCGCCGGGCGCGATGAACTCGACGGCGTAGATGTAATAGCGTTGCAGGAACGTGCCGATGTCGCGCACGTAGCCCTCGTCGCCCTTGCGGACCAGGATTTCGCCTATGTCACGCCCGGCGAAGGTGCCGTCGTTGCGAATGTGCAGCTTGGCCCGCACCTTCGCGCCCGGCGGGAAGCACGGCGGGCGATGCAGTTCGCCGTCGTCGTCGCTGACGGATGCCATGCCGTGTCTCCCTCGGGGGCGAAGTGGCGCGTCAGGCGCGGACGCAGGTGTCGGGAACCGGGCAAACCGCGGCGCACTGGGCGGCGGGGAAGTGGCCCTCGCACTCGGTGCACAGCGACGCGTTGATCACATAGTTGCCGCGCTTGGTGGAAATGGCGGCGTTCGGACACTCGAACTCGCAGGCACCGCAGGCGGTGCACTGGGACACGATAATTTTGTAGGCCATGGTCAGTCTCTCTCTCTGTTGTCGGGTTGGTCAGGCAGTCAGTCGAACAGGCTGGCTGTAGCGTGCGCCGTACCAGGCGGCGATGCCGGATTCGATCCAGTCATAGGCGTGGCCCTGGGTCGCTTCGATGCCGGCCGATGCCAGGCTCTCGCGCGGGCAGTCGCCGATTTTGGCCACCAGCACGCAGGCGACGCCTTGCAGTGTCGCCAACACGCCATCGAGTGTCGCGTCCTCGCCCCAGCCGCCCTGGCAGTATTGTTCCACCCGGCGATGGCCGACGAAGCGGATGCCGGCGGGCGAAACCTCGTAGATCTGGAATTCCTTCGCGTGGCCGAAATGCTCGTTGATGCGCCCGCCGCCGCGGGTGGCGACGGCCACCAGCACCGGGGGCGCTTCCACCGCGGCCAGATTGTCGCGGGCGGCGTCGCGGTGCGCCGCGTGCTCGCCGCGCGTCTCGGCCACCAGTTCGCGATAGGCGGCGCGCTGGGCTGGGTCATAGGCGGCTTCGTCGGGCAGGTGATCGAGATTGAATTCCTGGCCGCGATCCTCGCCGAGCAGCCCGACCGCATCGGCGCGGCACTGCCGGCAATGGCGCATCAGATTGGCGCCACCTTCCAGCCGGTCCTGCAACGCCTTCAGTTCGGCCGGCGTGGGGCCACGCTGGCCGGACAGGCCGAAGGCGGTGCCATGCGCGGGATCGGAGAGTAGCGGCATGATATTGTGCAGGAATGCCCCTTTTTGCGTCACCACCCGGTTAACCTCGACCAAATGCTCGTCGTTGACGCCCGGGATCATGACCGAGTTCACCTTGGCCAGGATGCCGCGCGCGACCAGCATTTCCAGGCCCAGCATCTGCCGCTCATGCAGGATGCGCGCCGCCTCCACCCCGGTGTGGCGCTGGTGGTCGAAGAATATCCACGGATGGATGCGCGCGCCGATCTCGGGGTCGATGAAGTTGATGGTGATGGTGACATGGTCCACCCCCATGGCGGCGATGGCGTCCACATGGTCCGGCAAAGCAAGGCCGTTGGTGGACAAGCACAGCCGCAGATCGGGGATGGCGGTCTGCACCCGTTCAAAGGTCTCGCGCGTATGGCGCCAGTCGTACACGGCATCGCCCGGCCCGGCGACGCCGAGCACGGACAATTGCGGCACCGCGTTGGCCACCGCGACCACCTTGCGCACCGCCTGGTCGGGGGTGAGCTTCTCCGATACCACGCCGGGGCGGCTTTCATTGGCGCAGTCGTATTTGCGGTTGCAGTAGTTGCACTGGATGTTGCAGGCCGGCGCCACCGCCACGTGCATGCGGGCGAAGTAGTGGTGCGCCTCCTCGGCGTAGCAGGGGTGATCCTTCACCCGCTCCCACACATCCGGCGCCATGCCGGAAGGGGCCTGCGACGAGCCGCAGGCCGAGGCGGTACAGCCGCCGGCGGGGGCGGCCGGCGCCAGCAGGCTTTCCAGGGTGATGAGCTCGGCCACTGTCTTTTCCTTCCGCTCGGTCGGACGGCTGCCCGCAAGGATTGTGCCAACCGGCGAGGCGGGAGGATTCCGGGGGTTTCGGGGGCAGGCGGAGGTGCGGGGAGGGGGCGCGTGTCGCGTTTACGACAGGGGGCGTGCGGGTCGGGACAGCGAAAGCCGGACCGGTGACTTTTTAATCTGACTCTTTGATCGCCCCGGGCACGCGGCCACACCCGTGCCGGCGCGTCGACAGGCGCGGGTCCGCGACGCGACGGACCGGCTGGGCGATGCCGAATGTGGTCATGGCGGTTTCTCTCCGGGTTCCCGCGGATGGCCCCGCATGTACCAGGGGCCGGGACACGCCAAGGGAAACGCGGTCCCCTCGAACCGGAGAGAGTGTCATATTCGGGCGGAACACGCCGCCCTGCGGACAAGCCCCAGGGTAACGCCCAAGCCTCAAGGTGACGCGGGGCAAAACCTGAAACGGGGCCATCCGGCAGCCCCCACCATGAGGCGGGCCACCGGATACTGCGCCGTGTCGGCGTGTCAGCCGGTGGGGATATCCGTATCGACGTTGGTAACGACGCCCATGCCATGCGGGAACAGGCGGTTCAGTTCATTGCAGGCGTTGATCTGGGCATGGCTGACATGGCTCAGCTTGCTGGCGGCCCAGCCGGCGAGCGCGGCCGCCTCTGCCTGCGGATCGCGCGGCGCGCCATCGGGGAAGTCAACGGAAACCCGCAGAGTCATCGGCAATTCGATTACGACGGTTGTGTCAGTGGACATCGAGGCAACTCCTGATCTGCCCCTGGCCGGCGAACCGGGCGACGTGCCGGCGCGTGCAAGGGGGCAATCCGCCGCAGGCGCTTGCGGCGCTTTGCGGACGGCCAACAACACTCAGTTTCCTGATCGCTCCTCGGGTCCCCCGTGACGGTTCCCGTCATGGGACCGATTTTGGCCCGCTCCCCATATGGGGAGGTCAGGCTGTCATGGCGCGGTGAACATTCAGGACGAACCACCGCCACTATTCACAACAACGTGAACCTTTATGCTGCGGCGCACCACTGCGCAATTCGGCCGCCTCCCATGCGCAGGCGAAGGGGGCGTACAGCACGGGGCGGGCACCGGGATCGCCTGGCGCAGCAGTCTCGCCCGGCCCTGGTTGGCGCCGGGCACAGGCGGGCGGTTCGATCCAACGAAGGGGTGGCACGGGGCCGCTGCCCCTGGCGTCGCCTACTCCGCCCCCTTCCGCCGCCGCTCCCGCAGTGACTGGAACGTCACATAAAGCATCGGAATGACAAAAATGCCGATCGTGCTGGCCGCGATCATGCCGGCGAACACCGGCATGCCCACCGAGCGCCGGCTCAGCATGGCCGCGCCCTGCGCCGTCACCAGCGGCAGCAGCCCGAGCACGAAGGCGATCGACGTCATCATCACCGCGCGGAACCGCATGCGTGCCCCCAGCGTCGCCGCCTCAAGCACCGGCATGCCTTCCTCGCGGCGGTCCTTGGCGAATTCCACGATCAGGATGCCGTTCTTCGCTGCCAGCGCGATCAGCACCACCAGGCCGATCTGTCCGTACAGGTCGAGCGGCATGCCGGCCAGCAGCAATCCGGTGAAGGCGCCCAGCCCGGCCACGGCCACACTCAGCAGCACCGGCACCGGGATCAGCCAGCTCTCGTACAGCGCCACCAGGAACAGGTAGGCGAACAGCACCGCCAGCCCGAGAATCGGCCCGGTCTGCCCGCTCGATTGCTTTTCCTGATAGGAGGTGCCGCTCCAGTCGAAGTCGTAGCCGGGCGGCAGCGTGCGCGCCGAGATCTCCTCCATCGCCGCCAGCGCGTCGCCCGACGACACCCCCGGCGCCGGCGCACCGAGGATGCTGATCGCGCGGTAGTTGTTGTAGCGGCTGATGGTTTGCGGCCCCAGCACGATCCGTGCCTCGGCGATGGCGCGCAGCGGCACCATGGTGCCGTTCTTGTTGCGCACGAAGATGCGCCACACCGCCGGCAGGTCGTTGCGGTCGATCGCCTCGCCCTGGATGTTCACCTGCCAGGTGCGGCCGAACAGGTTGAAATCATTCACATAGATGCCGCCCAGCGTGGCCTGCAGGGCCACGAACACATCCTCGATGTTGACGCCGAGCGCCTGCGCCTTGTCGCGGTCGATGTCGAGATAGTAGCTCGGCGTGGTCGGGCTGAAGGTGGAGAACACCCGGCCGAGCCGCTTGTCCTGGTTGGCCGCCGACAGCATCCCCAGCAGCGCGCCGCCGGCCTCCACCGGGTCGCGGCCTTCCAGGTTGAGCAGCTCGTAGTCGAAGCCGCCGCTGGTGGACAGGCCGATGATGGGCGGCAGGTTGAACGGGAACACCATGGCCGAGCGAACCGTCTGCACCATGCCGAACACCTGCCCGATCACCGCCTGGGCGCGGTCCATCACGGCGGTGCGGTCGGCGAACGGCTTGAGGATCACCACCAGGAAAGCGGTGTTGCTCTGCGCGCCCTGGTCGAGCAGCGAGAACCCGACGATGGACAGCACCGCGCGCACCTGCGGCAGCGGCCGCAGAATGCCCTCCAGCCGTGCCGTCACCTCGCGCGTGCGCGCCACCGACGCGCCGTCCGGCAACTGCGCCACCACGAAGAACGCGCCCTGGTCCTCCTCCGGCAGGAAGCTGGTGGGGGTGATGCTCGCCGCCCCCCAGATGCCGGCGGCGCAAACCCCGATCAGCACCACGCCCAGCACCGCCAGCCGCACCAGCCGGCGCACCACCGCGGCGTAGCCGTCGCGCACGTGGTCGATGCCGCGCAGCACATAGCCCATCGCGCCGCGTCGCTTCTCCTGCGGGCGCAGGAACACCGAGCACAGCGCCGGCGACAGGGTCAGCGCGTTCAGCGCCGAGATCAGCATGGCGACGGTGACGGTCACCGCGAACTGCCGGAACAACTGCCCGGACACCCCGGGGATGAAGGCCACCGGCACGAACACGCTGAGCAGCACCAGGGTGATGGCGATGATCGGCCCGGTGATCTGCGCCATCGCCTTCTTGGTGGCTTCCTTGGGGGTGAGGTGCGGCTCCTCCTCCATCACCCGTTCGACGTTCTCCACCACCACGATGGCATCGTCCACCACGATGCCGATCGCCATCACCATGGCCAGCAGCGACACCGTGTTGGCCGAAAACCCGAGCGCCAGCAGCGCCGCGAAGGTGCCGATCAGGCTGACCGGCACGGCCACCGTCGGGATGATGGTGGCGCGCAGATTGCCCAGGAACAGGAACACCACCACCACCACCAGCACGAAGGCTTCCGCCAGGGTCTTGATGACCTCGTGGATGGTGTCGGCGACGAAGCCGGAGCTGTCGTACAGGATGACCTTCTTCATCCCCTCGGGAAAGCGCTTGGCCAGGCTGTCGAGCGTGGCGGCGACACGCGCCGAAGTCGCCACCGCGTTGGACCCGGGGGCGAGGTAGATGCCGATGGTAATCGCGGGGTTGCCGTTCAGCCGGCTGACGGTGTCCTCGTTGGCGGCGCCGAGTTCCACCCGCGCCACGTCGCGCACCCGCAGCACCGACCCGTCGGGGTTGGCGCGCAGCACGATGGCGCCGAACTCCTCGGGCGTGGTCAACCGCCCCTTGGTTTGCAGATTGATCTGGAACTGGGTGTCGTCGGCGATGGGCCTGGCACCGACCCGCCCCACCGCACCCTGCACGTTCTGCGCGGTGAGGGCGGCGATGATGTCGGATGGCGCAAGGCCGAGCTGGGTCAGCCGCTCGGTCGAGAACCAGATGCGCATCGAGTAGTCGAGCGCGCCGAACACGAAGGCCTGGCCCACCCCCGGCACCCGGGCGATGGCGTCCAGCACGTTGATGGTGACGTAGTTGGACAGGAACAGCGGGTCCTGCTTGCCGCCCTCGCTGTAGAACTGCATGAACTGGAGGATCGCCGCGGACTGCTTGCGCACGGTCACGCCGTTGCGCTGCACCTCGGCCGGCAGCTTGGCCAGCGCCGCCTGCACCCGGTTGTTGACGTTGACCGTGTCGATGTCGGGGTCGGTGCCGAGGGCGAAGGTGATGCTCAGCGCGTAGCTGCCGTCATTGGCGCTGTTCGATCGCATGTACAGCATCTTATCGACGCCGTTGATCTGCGCTTCCAGCGGCTGCGCCACCGTGGTTTCCACCACCGTCGCCGAGGCGCCGGGAAAGCGCGTCTGCACGGAAACCTGCGGCGGCACGATGTCGGGGAACTGCGCTACCGGGATGCGGGTAAGCGAAATCAGCCCGGCCAGCGTGATGACAATGGCGATGACGACCGCGAGCCGCGGCCGTTCGACGAAGACGTCGGAAATCATTGGCTACTTTCCCGCCGGCCCGGCTGGTGGCGGCCCGCCCGGCGACGCACCAACCGGGGCGGGGTTGACCACCGCGCCCGGCCGTACCCGCTGGATGCCGTCGGCGATCACCAGCTCGCCGTCGGTCAGCCCGGAAGCCACCACCGCGGTATCCGCCGTGGACTGGCCGAGCTGGATGCGCCGCTGCTGCGCCTTCTTGTCGGCATCGACCACATAGACATAGCTGCCCTGCTGGTCCGACAGCACGGCGGAGCGGGGAATGGCCAGCGACAGCACCGGCTCGGCCCCCTCCACCAGCACGGTCACGAATTCCCCGTCGGTGAGGTCGCGGTTGCCGAGAGCGCCCGGCTTCGCCCCGGGCCGCAGCGGGTTGGGGATGCGGCCGCGCAGGGTGATGGTGTCGGTGTTCTGCGCCACGATCGGGTCGGCATAGTCCAGCTTTCCCTGCTGTTTGTACAGCGAGCCGTCCGCCAGCCGCAGCCGCACCACCGCCGCCTCGACGCCGCCATGGCCGTCATAGAGGTTGCGCAGATCGATCCACGCCCGGACCGGCACCGGGAAGGTGACATACATCGGGTCCTGGCTGACGATGGTGGTCAGCGCGCCGCTGGTCGGACTGACCACGTTGCCGGTGGTGCGCGCGGTGCGGGCGATCTTGCCGCCGATCGGGGCGTGGATTTCGGTATAGTCCAGGTTGATCTGCGACGTCCGCGCCTGTGCCTGCGCGCCCAGCAACTGCGCCGCGTAGCTGGCCTGCTGGGCGGCGGCGTCGTCCACCACGCTGCGTTGCCCCGCCGGCGTGTTCAGCAGCGACTGGGCGCGGTTGAGGGTGATGGTGGCGTTGCGCAGCAGCGCCTGCATCTGCGCCGCCGTGGCCAGCCTGGCCTGCAGGTCGGCCTCGAAGGGCGCCCGCTCCAGCCGGTACAGCAGGTCGCCCTGCGCCACCTCGGACCCCTCGGTGAACAGGCGTTCCGCGATATAGGCGTTGACCCGGGCGACGATGTCCACCCGCCCGGTCGCTTCCACCCGCCCGATGTACTCGCTGGTCTGGGTCACCGGCCGGCGCTGCACCGTCACCACGCCTACCGCCGGCGGTCCAAGCGGGCCGAACTGGGCGGCGGCCGGCAGGGCGGCGGCGAGCACCGCGAGCATCGCGGCGGCGGCGGTCAGGCGAAAACGCATCATTCATCCCCGGCAATGTGCCCCGCGGAGGTGGGGGCGCGCAGCTGTGCCACAAGCGGGCGGCGCGTTGTTGCACCTTTTCGCCAATCTTGCGAACCGTCGGCAATCCGCATGCTCATCCCCGGTCATATTTCCGGCAGAAATCCTCCGCACTCAGCGTCCGGAAATCCGCCAGCGCCGCGCCCAGCCGGTCATGCGGCCAGTCCCACCAGGCGATCCGTTGCAGCGCATCGACGATCTCGGGGGCAAACCGGAACCGCACCACCCGCGCCGGCACCCCCACCGCCACCGTGAAGGCGGGCACATCGCGGCTGACCACCGCGCCGGCGCCGATCGCCGCGCCGTCGCCGATGTTCACGCCGGGCAGCACCACCACCCCATGGCCGATCCACACGTCGTTGCCCAGCACCACCCGGTGGCTGCGCCGCCAGCCGAACAGCGCCGCATCATCCTCGCCCAGCCCATAGGCCGACGAGCGATAGGTGAAATGGCTCAGCGCCACCCGGTCGAGCGGATGATTCCCCGGATTGAGCCGCACCTGCGCGGCGATGGAACAGAACCGCCCGACGGTCGAATAAATGATCTCGGAATCGTCGGCGACATAGGAATAATCGCCGAAGCTGCTCTCGGCCACCCGGGTCCGCGCGCCCACCTCGCACCAGGCGCCGAAGCTGCAATCGCGCAACTGCGCCGTGGGGTGGATGGCTGGCTCACGGCCGAGCGCTTTTCCGGCGGTGGCTGGGTCCTGGAACATGCGCGGCTCCCCGTGCGGTAAGGCCGCAGCATCGCAGGGATCGCCGTCCGGGTGTAGCGGGCCGTTGGCGACGGTTCAGTGGCCGAGCCACGCAACCACCACGCTGGCGGCCAGCATCGCCAGCGTTGCCACGACCACGTGCCAGGCCGGGCGGAGATGTTCGTTGAAGGGGCCGGGATCGGTGGACATCGGCATCACTCCATTGATTCGGCATCACTCCATTGATTCGGACAGCCAGCCGCATACCGCCATCCCCCGGATGCGCGCGGTGCGAACCGAATTCACGTTTGACACCACGTATATAAGGCTTAACTCTCCCAGGCAACCCAACATTGCACCGCCTGGACGTGAGGAAAATCACGATGCCGAACGCGACAAAACGCTCCGCCGTCGAGCTTCTGAAGGAATCGAGCCGGCAGTTGCGCGGCACGATCGCCGACGAACTCGCCGCCGGCGGTACCCAGGTGAGCGACGGCGCCAACAGCCTGCTGAAATTCCACGGCAGCTACGAGCAGTATGACCGCGACACCGCCACCGCCCGCAAGCAGCAGAAGCTGGAAAAGGAATACGGCTTCATGTTGCGCGTCCGCATGCCGGGCGGGCGGCTCACGGCGGCGCAGTACCTGGCCCTGGACGAACTGGCCGACCGCTATGGCAACGCCACGCTGCGGGTGACCTCACGCCAGACCATTCAGTTCCACGGAGTCGTGAAGGGAAATCTCAAGCCCACCATCGTCGCCATCCATCGCACCCTGCTGACCACCCAGGCCGCCTGCGGCGACGTGGTGCGCAACGTCACCACCACCGCCGCCCCCCGCCGCGATGCGCCGCATGCGCGGCTGGAGGCCGATGCCCGCCTGCTGTCCTCCGCGCTGCTGCCGCGCACCCGCGCCTATCATGAGATTTTTCTCGACGAGGCGCCTTCCGAATCGTCCGGGCACGAGGACGAACCGCTGTACGGCGCCCTCTATCTGCCGCGGAAGTTCAAGATCGGGCTGGCGCTGCCGCAGGACAACAGCATCGACGTGCTGACCAACGACCTCGGCCTCGTCGCCGTCTGGCAGGGCGAGGCGCTGCGCGGCTACAATGTCGCGGTGGGCGGCGGTCTGGGCATGACCCATAACCGGGCCGACACCTATCCGCGGCTGGCCAGCCTGATCGGCTCGGTCGGCCCGGATGAACTCATCGCGTTGACGGAAGCGGTGATCCGGGTGCAGCGCGACCATGGCGGGCGGGCCGACCGCAAGCGGGCGCGGCTGAAATATCTGGTGGACGACGCCGGCCTGCCCTGGGTGCGCGAGGCGATCGGCCGCGAGCTTGGCCATGCGCTCGCCGCGCCGCTGCCGGTGCCGGCCTTCGAGGTGCCGGAACTGCTGGGCTGGCACGAGCAGGGCGATGGCGCCTGGTGGCTCGGCGTGCCGGTGCCGTCCGGGCGAATCGCCGATGTGGGGGCGGTGCGGCTGCGCACGGCGCTGCGCGAACTGGTGCGGCGCTACGGCATCGACCCGGTGCTGACCGCCCAGCAGGACGTGCTGCTGACCAACATCCCCCCCCGCCTGCGCAGCGCCGTCACCCGCCTGCTGCGTCGCCACGGCGTGACCCTGGCCGGCGAGATCACCCCGCTGGCGCGCTGGGCGCTGGCCTGCGTGGCGCTGCCGACCTGCGGGCTGGCGCTGACCGAGGCCGAGCGGGTGCGTGCGCCGCTGCTGGCCGATATCGAGGCGGTACTGGGCCGCCATGGCCTTCTGCGTGAGCGCATCAGCCTGCGCGTCACCGGCTGCCCGAACGGCTGCGCGCGCAGTTACGGCGGCGATATCGGCCTGGTCGGCCGGGTGCCGGGCGCCTACGCGGTGTTCGTGGGCGGTGATTTCGAGGGCACGCGGCTGTCGTTCAAGCTGCTTGAGCGGGTGCCGGAGGCGCGAATCGGCGCGGTACTGGAACCGCTGCTGGCCGCCTTCGCGCAGCAGCGCCGGCGCGGCGAGGGGTTCGGCGATTTCTGCCACCGGCTGGGGCCGGAGGCCGCGCTTGCACTGGTCGAGGGCGCGCAGGCCAGCGCCGCCTGATTCCGGTCTGACCTCATATAAGGTCGGCATATAAGGTCGGCGGCCTTCGGGTCGCCGGCCTTTTTTGTGCCCTGACGGCGGGCGTCGAAGGAATTTTCGCCGAAACTGTAAATTCGAATTGACACCACACGAAACCCATATAGGATCGCACCTAACGAACACGTAATCCAACGCCCATGAACGACCGCCCTTCGGGCAGCGCCAAGGCAGGGTTGCAGGTTCGTCGTGACGCCGGCCGTCACGAACGATCCCCGCCGTGCGGGATGTGCGCGGCAACGAAGTGGTAACCGAGAGGGTTAAATTTATGGCATCGCTGTCCGGGCTGACTGAAGACGAAGCCAAGGAATTCCACGAGCAGTTCAAGACCACCTTCACTGTGTTTCTCGGCATCGCCGCGGTTGCGCATCTGCTGGTGCTCGTCTCGCGTCCCTGGTTCTGATCTAGTTAAGGACAAATCCCATGGCAAATCCGCAAGACGACTGGAAGATCTGGCTGGTTCTGAACCCGAAGGACGCGCTGCCCGTGATCTGGGTTACCGCGACCGTGGTGGGCATCGCCGTGCACTTCGCCGTGCTCGGCTCGGCCAAGGCCAACTGGATCGGCGGCCCCAATAAGGTCGAAGCGGCGAAGTGATCTGAACCCGGCAGCGTTGCCGGGCCGCAAGGATAGGGTCGCTGCGGTAACGCACGGCCCGTCCCTTGTAAGTCATCTGCCTGTGAGTCGCCTGCCTTAAGACCGCGAGGTTGCAAGCGGCAGAGCACAGGTTCTTTCTTTTGGGTGTGTCTTCTTTGCCCGATCGCTGCCGGGCGCTGAAACGCTACGTGACACTCCTGCGTCATGACGATCCCAAGTCGCGAGGGTGTTCGCGGCGAAGCAACCAATCTCCTTCCGGAGGGTAGATCGATGGCAACGTTGTCTGGTTTGACTGAAGCCGAAGCCAAGGAATTCCACGAGCAGTTCAAGACCACCTTCACTGCGTTCCTCGGCATCGCCGCAATCGCGCATCTTCTCGTTTTCGCCGTCCGTCCCTGGCTCTGAGATAAGGAACGGGTGACATGGCAAATCCGCAGGACGACTGGAAGATCTGGCTGGTTCTGAACCCGAAGGACGCGCTGCCCGTGATCTGGGTCACCGCGACCGTGGTGGGCATCGCCGTCCATTTCGCCGTGCTTGGCTCGGCGAAGGCGAACTGGATCGGCGGCCCGAACAAGGTCGCCACGAAGTAGGTCGGGAGATACACCTATGGCGAAGTCCCTTTCCGGCCTGACTGAAGACGAAGCGAAAGAGTTCCACGAGCAGTTCAAGACCACGTTCACGGTGTTCCTCGGCATTGCCGCGGTTGCGCATCTGCTGGTCCTGGTCTCGCGGCCCTGGTTCTGAGATAGAGGAAAATTCCGATGGCAAATCCGCAAGACGACTGGAAGATCTGGCTGGTTCTGAACCCGAAGGACGCGCTGCCCGTGATCTGGGTCACCGCGACCGTGGTGGGCATCGCCGTCCACTTCGCCGTGCTTGGCTCGGCGAAGGCGAACTGGATCGGTGGCCCGAACAAGGTCGCCACGAAGTAAGTCGGACCCGGCAGTACTGCCGGACCGCAAGGATAACGGGGCCGCTGCGGAAACGCGCGGCCCCGTTCGTTTGTCCGGCGTCTGCCCGGCCAGCCGGCATTTTCATGGCCCGCCTCGGCTGCTTACGCGGCGAAAAACCGGACGCCTCCATCCCCGCAACGCGATCACACCGCCGCTCTGCCGTCCAGGCAACGGATGAACGCGCCGTTATCCATGAACGGAGCGTCATCATGTTTGCCGGGATATCCAACCCTGGCGGCCGATTTTTTTGTAAATTCAGCTTGACGGATGACAAGCCCGTAACCTAGTCTCCCGTCGAATTGAACGCTCCGGCCTCGGGAGTTCTCCTGGGCCTCCCTAAACGGATCGGACGCAAACGTGCTGAAGGCGTATCGCCGCGTGCGGATGGGTTGGAACGGCCGGGTGCTGCCCGGGGCGCTTCCGGCAACATGTTCTGCGCGGCCTGCACCCGGCCCCCGCCATCCGGTGCGCCTTTTCCGCCCGCTCGCTCCGGGCGCCGAATTCCTCGTGGCCTCCGCTGCCACGGCGATCCCTGCCGCGAGGGTCTTCGTGGCTCTGGCCTAACCAATCAATCTCCTTCTGGAGGGTACTACTATGGCAACTCTGTCCGGCTTGACTGAAGACGAAGCCAAGGAATTCCACGAGCAGTTCAAGACCACCTTCACCGTGTTCCTCGGCGTCGCCGCGGTCGCGCATGTGCTGGTCCTCGTCTCGCGGCCCTGGTTCTGAGTTAAAGGAAAATTCCCATGGCAAATCCGCAGGACGACTGGAAGATCTGGCTGGTTCTGAACCCGAAGGACGCGCTGCCCGTGATCTGGGTCACCGCGACCGTGGTTGGCATCGCCGTGCATTTCGCCGTGCTCGGCTCGGCGAAGGCGAACTGGATCGGCGGCCCCAACAAGGTCGAAGCGGCGAAGTAAGAGGAGCATACACCAATGGCAAAGTCCCTTTCCGGCCTGACCGAGGAAGAAGCGAAAGAGTTCCACGAGCAGTTCAAGACCACGTTCTCGGCGTTCCTGGCGGTTGCGGCGGTTGCCCACCTCCTGGTCATCGCCTGGCGTCCCTGGTTCTGATCTAGTTAAGGACAAATCTCATGGCAAATCCGCAAGACGACTGGAAGATCTGGCTGGTTCTGAACCCGAAGGACGCGCTGCCCGTGATCTGGGTCACCGCCACCGTGGTTGGCATCGCAGTGCATTTCGCCGTGCTCGGCTCGGCCAAGGCCAACTGGATCGGCGGGCCGAACAAGGTCGCCGTGAAGTAAGGCAAGCCACCGAATCGCCTTCCAGCGAGGAGTTGGGCGGGGTTCGGGCGGTAACGCCCGGCCCCGTTTCCTTGTCCGGGCATTTTGCTTATCCGGGCATCAGGCGGGTTGCCCGCCCGGCAGGCTGGGGATACAGGTTCATGTGTTGAACTTGTCGGGAGTCGCCGGTATGTCCGCATCGCCATCCCAGCCCCCGCCGCAATCCGCGCGGGCCAAGCCGCCGAAAAGCATCCACGTGATCGGCCGCCGCCACCAATGGGCAACCTACATCTTTCTCTCCGCCGGCTTTGCCGCCTTCGCCCTGGCCTGGTGGCTCGGCTACGTGCATTTTGACTGAACCACCCCCCGGTTCTCCCGCACGCTTGGTTTGCTGCCGCGCCTTCCGCGCATTAATTAGGCTGCATGCTGCGCATCTTCCGCTGGACCGCCATTGGCCTCGCCGCCGCGCTGATCGCGGGGTGGGCGGTGTTGTGGCTGCGGCCCGGCAGCGTAAGCGAGGCCGTCCGCTCCGCTGGCATGCAGGTCGGCGGCCCGTTCTCGCTGCTGGACCAGTCCGGCAACCCGGTTACCGACGCCAGCTTCCGCGGCCGTTGGATGCTGGTGTATTTCGGCTACACCTCTTGCCCGGACATCTGTCCGACGGAATTGCAGACGATCTCGACCGCCATCGAGTCGCTGGGCAAGCAGGCCACCCAGGTGGTGCCGGTTTTCATCACCGTTGATCCCGAGCGCGACACGCCCGCGCATCTGGCCGAATATGTGAAATTATTCGACGATCGCCTCGTCGGGCTGACCGGCACGCCGCAGCAGATCGCCGCTGTCGCCAGGGCCTACAGGGTGTATTACGCAAAGGTGACTTCCAAGGACTCGGCCGCCTATTTCATGGATCATTCATCCTTCATCTACCTGATGGGGCCGGACGGGACATCGCGGGCGGTGCTGAGGCAGGGCATCAGCCCCCCGGACCTGGCCGAAACGATCAGGCGGCGTCTGCCGGGGGCCGGCTGACGACGGCGACGAATCCGCGACCACACAACCCGATCTGCAGGGGACAAAACGGAACGTGAGCGAGAGCGACGACTCCACGCGGGAAACGGTGGTTGCGGGCGCGCCGCGCTACAGCCGCCGCCTGTCCGACAAAATCCTGATTGCCTTCCACCACGCCTGCGACCAGGCCGATTTCGATGTGGCCGAGCAGTTGCTGGCCATCCTGGAGAACATGCTCACCCGCCGCCCCTACACGCCGGACGGCAATCGGCGGCGCAGCATCGAGAGCCTGGTGGCGGCGCATGAACGGCTGTGGCACCTGCGCCACCCGAACAGCAGCGAGCCATAGATCAACTTCCCCCGGTTACAGCACCAGCGCGGCGCCGCCGCGCAGCACCGCCTCGGCTTCCGGCGTGAACCCGCCACCAGCTTTGTGCAGCACCAGCCCGGGCAGCACCCGGCACGGTCCGTGCCCCCCCTTCACGCCCTGCAGCAGCACCAGCCGGGCCGGCCGGCCGGTCAGTGGCCACAACGGCAGCAGCGCCGGGCTGCCGCAGCCCGCCTCCTTCAGCGCGGCCAGACAGGCCGGCAGCACCGCCGCCGCGGCCACCAGCGTCAGCGTGCCGCGATGGCGCAGCGGCGCGGCCAGACGGCATGCCCACAGCGCGAACAGGCCCGGCGCGGCCCGCTTCGCCGCCTCCCGTCCCGGGTCGGGCGAGGCGGTGCCGGCGCCGTGCCAGGGCGGGTTGGCGAGCGCATGGTCGAACGCGCCGGGCGGCTCCGGCTCCCCCTCCGGCGGCGGCATCGCAAGGTCGCCTTCCCGCACCGTCAGCCCGTCGAAGCCGTTGGCGCTGGCGTTGGCGCGCGCCAGCGCGGCCATGGCGGGGTCGCGTTCCAGGCCGACTCCGCGCAGCCCCGGCACCCGCGCCGCCAGGCAAAGCAGGGCGGCGCCGCTGCCGGTGCCGCCTTCCAGCACCCGCTCGCCCGGCCGGGCGGGAACGGCCGCCGCCAGCAGCACCGGCTCCAGCCCGGTGCGATGGCCGGCCAAAGGCTGCGCGTGGCGCACCCGCCCGCCCAGCAGCATGCCGTCCGAAATGGCCGCTTCGGTCGCGTTCATCAGGTCTCGCCGGCCTCCTCCAGAATGCGCCTGGCCCGCGCCTCGTCCGCATCGGCCACCGCCAGGCGGCGCGGAAAGGCGCCGATGCTGCCTTCCACCGCGCTCACATGCCCGTCCAGCAGCACGTTGCCGATGCCCGCGTCGCGCAGCAGCGCGCCCAGGAAGCTGAGCCGTACCAGATCGTTGGAGACCACGACGGTGCGCATGCGGGGGCTTCCTTGCCGGGGGAACGGGCCGCCGGGCCAAAGCGTTGAATCGCCTTGCCTTGACCCTGCTTCCATGGGGCCGATATGGTGCCCCTGTCCGCGCAACGCGCAAGAGCGTTGCCGCTGAGCTTGGAGAGTCATTTGGGCGCCGTTGCCAGCCTGCCCCAGTCCATCCCGAATACGGTCATTCCCGCCGCCGGTCCGCTGCCAGCGGGGGCGGACGGTGAGGACGTGCTCGGGGCCCTCGTCGCGCTGCTGCGCGACGACCTCGAGTCGTGTAACCGCACCATCGTCACGCACATGGACAGTCCGGTCGCGCTCATTCCGCAACTGGCGGCGCATATCGTCGCCGCCGGCGGCAAGCGGCTGCGCCCGCTGCTCACGCTCGCCTCGGCGCGCATGTGCGGCTACCAGGGCGGCCTGCGCCACGTGCATCTGGCGGCCTGCGTGGAGTTCATCCACACCGCCACCCTGCTGCACGACGACGTGGTGGACGAAAGCGCCCTGCGCCGGGGCCTGGCCAGCGCCAATGCGGTGTTCGGCAACAAGGCGAGCGTGCTGGTGGGCGATTTTCTGTTCGCCCGCGCCTTCGTGCTCATGGTCGCCGACGGCTCGCTGAAGGTGCTCGACATCCTTTCCCGCGCCGCCGCCACCATCGCCGAGGGCGAGGTGCTGCAACTGGTCACCCAGCACGACCTCGCCACCCCCGAGGCCCGCTATCTCGACGTCATCCGCGGCAAGACCGCCGCCTTGTTCGCCGCCGCCTGCCAGGTGGGCGCCGTGGTGGCCGAGCGCCCGCTGGCCGAGGAGGCGGCGCTGGCCGAATACGGCATGAACATCGGCATTGCTTTCCAGCTGGTGGACGACGCCCTGGACTACGCCGCCGACGAGGCCAAGCTGGGCAAGACCGTCGGCGATGATTTCCGCGAGGGCAAGATCACCCTGCCCGTGCTGGTCGCCTATGCCGCCGGCGACGCCGATGAGCGGGCGTTCTGGCAGCGCACCGTCGAGGACAGCGAGCAGACCGAGGAAGACCTCGCGCACGCCATGGACCTGATGGCGCGCCACGATGCCATCCGGGTCACGCTCGACCGCGCCGCCAACTCGGCGGCCGAGGCCAAGGCCAGTCTGTCGGTGTTCCCGGACAGCCCGATCAAGACCTGCCTGCTCGGGGTGGCGGACTACACGGTCAGCCGGGCGCGCTGAGCGTCGGCGCACGGACCATGCGTGGCTTCATCGCCATATTTAGAGCCGGCATGGTTCGACTGTGGCGCATGTTCCTGTGGAGCATGGCGTCCGGGTGCGCCAACCCATCCTGCGTTCCGCATTTCCCGTATCGGCAGCATCGCCAGCCCACCCGGTGTTGACGGATGCGCAGAAACGGCCGTGACTAGATCACGGTAACTTGCCGGTTGGAACAAGGCGCTGAGCTGTTTCGGCCGATGTTGCTCCACCTCCGGGAATTTGCCTGCAACAGGGCGCGTTTGTCCAATCCGCTGTTCCCGCGCCCACACGAACACGCGGACGTGTTTTCTCGCGCCATTATCTTTCACGTAGGAATCGCTTTCTGAACCAACGTGCCGACACATGACGCTGTTGCCTTCATGGAGATCCGGCGCCCATGGCAACGATGTATGGTCGAATCGCCGCCGCGTTTTTGCTGGCGCTTTTCACGGCATTGCCTGCGGCGCATGGCCAAGGCACGTGGAATCTCTACAACGGCCTCAACACGATTTTTATCCCTTACGCCAACGGTCCGATCAGTGCGGGGAAAACCGCAACGCCCGAGGTTTATCTTGAGATCAATGGCGGCCCTGCGACGCCATTTGGCATGGACACCGGATCGACCGGCATTGCCGTCTCCAAGCAGTATTACACGCCAGGGCCTAATGATGTGCCGGGCAGCATGGCGACGATTACATATTCAAGCAGCGGCCAGGTTCTCCACGGCCAATATTATACCACCAATGTGGAAATCATGAGCGACAAGAACACGCCGGTCGCCACCTCCAGCGGACGCTTATGTAGATGTGTCAGTTAGCTACCATATATAGTGAAGATCTGGGCCGAGGTTCGCGCCACCGTTGCGAATTACGAATTACGAAAAGCTCTGCCT
>Ga0302319_10001181_pt1 | contig 58520 bp, 47 predicted proteins | sample Bog_T0_2_FD_203319 | JGI IMG/M metagenome (GOLD analysis project Ga0302319, IMG submission 203319) | Peat permafrost microbial communities from Stordalen Mire near Abisko, Sweden - Bog_T0_2 | ecosystem: Environmental > Terrestrial > Soil > Wetlands > Peat | place: Sweden: Abisko, Stordalen Mire...
ATCGCCGCTTGGATCGGGGTTGGCATAACCGCCGCTGTGGTCGTCCTTGCCAACCTCCCGATGCTGTTCCCATATCGGGGGGCAGTGGTGAAGGTCGCGGCCGCCGCAGCGGATGATCCGCAAGACCCGATAGGCGCTTATTTGGCGTGCCGCAACGAACTCATGAAACAGGGCGCCAAGTTGATTGTCTTCCCTGAGAAGATCGCCACCGTCGATCCCACCCAACTCGCGGCCTGGGACAAAGCCCTAGGCGCCCCCGAGGCTCCTACCGTTGTCGGGCTGCACGTCACCCGACCAAGAAAGTTGAACCTCGCTCGCGTTTACGAAGTCAGCAGAATCGACACCTACGTCAAGCAGCACCTAGTCCCCGGCCTCGAACTGGGATACGAACCCGGCCACGAAATGCTCTCAGAGCCGCTCGGCCAGACCGCGTTCGGAGTTGAGATCTGCCGCGACATGGGATATCCCAGCCTTTCGCGGCAGTACCCAGCATCCGACGCGATGCTCGCGGTTCCCGCCTGGGATTTCGATGTGGACGGGAGATGGGCCGAGCAGATTGCCATGGTGCGCGGAGTGGAGATCGGGGCCAGCGTGGTCCGTGCCGGAAGGGATGGCATGGTTTCGATCACCGACTCGTCCGGACGCGTGCTTTGCGAAACGCCCTCTGGGTCAACAACTCCCGCCATTGCCATCGCTGACGTCCCGACCACTTCTCGCTGGACCTTCTACAAGGCATTCGGCCACGTGCCGTTTCTGATCCTGGCGGCATTGCTAGCGGTCTTGGATGCCGCGCTTACCCTGGGTCCCAAGCTACGCAAGCATGCCTAGTCCATTCAGCATCAAGGTAGACCCGGCGGCCCCTGCCACCGACGTGCGCCCGCGTTCAAACTGTATGATTAATCCCATGCCGATCACCCTATCCAAGGCCGATGCCCGAAAGGCGATGGTGAGGCATCACTTCACCACCTGCCCAACGCAGATGGATGCCTTTCAGCGGTTACGCAGCATCCAGTTCGACCCCATCGCCCCGGTGGGGTGCAACCACGATCTTGTGTTGCAAGCACGGGTGCCGGGCTATCGGGTCGGCGACTGGCAGAAGATCACTTACGGTGAGCGCCTGCTGTACGACGGCTGGGACAAGCAGGCCTGCCTTGTCCCCATTGAGGGCTGGCCTTTGCGTCGCATTTTCCACAAGTGGCATCGGCGAAGGTTCGAGCGCGTCTTTGAGGATCACTCGCACGCCATTGATGCAGTGCTGAAGGAGCTTGAGGAGCGCGGACCCCTCATGCCCAAGGAGTGCAACTTTCAGGAGCACAAGCCCGAGTGGAAGGACACTTGGTTTGGTCCGAGTCTGTCCAAAAACGCGATGCGAGCCCTTTGGTACACCGGCAGGGTCATGACAACCGGACGGCGGGGCGGGCATCATGTGTACGACCTTACCGAGCGGGTGGTGCCCGCGAACCTATTCGTCCAGCCCCCCATCCCGGAAAACGGCGCCATTCGAGAGCTCGTCATGGAACGCCACCGAGCGGTCGGCATCCTGCGACCGAGCGCCGCGCAAGAAGTGTGGTCGCTGCACTGTTACGCCCCCGCCCGCATGGCCGCCTTGGCCGAGCTCGTGGCGGTGGGTCAACTGGTTCCCGTGGAAGTAGAGGGGGTGAAGGCCCACGCCACGCCGAGTTTTCTCTCGCAGACGGAGATGCCCTCCCTCGAACCGAGCGTCCGATTTATCGCGCCACTCGACCCGTTCCTCTGGGATCGCAAGATGATCACCCATCTATTCGGCTTCGACTACATTTGGGAGATCTATGTGCCGGAGCCCAAGCGGCGTTGGGGCTACTACGTCTTGCCCGTCTTGTACGGCGACTCGCTGGTAGCTCGCGCAGAGTTCCGATATCGCAAAGGCGTTCTCGAACTCTTGCGGTGGCATTCGGAGCCGCTTGACCCCGGCCCAGGCTTTTCAGACGAGTTGAAGCGGGCGCTCTACGAGTTTGCGAGCTACTGCACGGCCTCAAGTATTCGCGTCGAGCCAGGCATCGACCCATCCATTCGAACGGTCGCGGAGTCCCTGGCACTCTCTTGAGTGTCGAAAGAGTTGCCCACGCCCGAGTGGAAGACGACAAGTTTTGGGCCCTCCGAACCTGGTCTCCGCGTTAAGAAACTCGCCGAAAACCGAACATCGATTCTCGCCTGACGTCTAGTCGGGTATGTGGGGCCTTGTCTTTGGTGATGAATGCAAGCCTCCGATCAGCGCTCACGAATTGTAGAACGGTTAAGAAAGTACGTTGACGAGCCCGGTAGGATCCTCGACAGGGTCGTCCGCTTTCGTAGCATCCAAGCAAGCGATATTTGCTGGATCTTCGGTGTCGGGCGAAGCGGCTCAACTTGGCTCACTGAACTCCTTGATGGCCTCTATGCCACTCGGGTCTGGCATGAGCCCTGCTTCGGCACCATGCTTTCGTACCCCGAAGGGGTGCCGGCCGAGATGGAACGAACCGACTGCTTCTTCTCGCGCCAGTACGAGCAGATTTGGAAAGGTGGGCTTAGGGACATGTTGCTTCGCAGCGTGCGCGCTCGCTTCGGCAGGATCGCGAACGGCACCAAAATCATCGTCAAGGATATCAATTCGCCCCAGCTTTGTCCCCATTTCGCCTCGATTTTCCCCGAGTCCAGGTACATCCTTCTTGTGCGTGACCCATTCGACGTGCTGGATTCTCACATCGACATGACCCAACCAGGCGCCTGGAATGAGCACGAAGCGTCGGAGCACACCGCTGAGGCATTTGCGACCCGGATCCGCTACAGCCTTGAGCATTCATTGGACGGATACGATCATGTGCGAAGCGACCTGCGGCTGCTCGTGCGCTATCGAGACCTCTTGCGAGACCCGGAAGGAGAACTCTCGCGGTGCGCCAGGTTCCTGGGGATATCGGCCACCCGGGTGGAAATCGAGCAAACGGTGGCCCTCCACCGATTTGAGAGACACGAGTGCACCGGTCGGGGCGAGTTCCGCCGCTTCGGTCGCTCCGGTGTCTGGCACGAGTCCGACCACTTCAGCCCCGAGGTCCTGGAAGTTGCACAACGCCAGCTGGGCGCACTTCGAAGCGCGTTGGGATACGACGGGGACCCGGGACCAGCAAGTCGTTGAGTTCACGCCCGAGCATCGGGTGTCTGGCCTAGGGGATTCCTAAACGTCGCAATAGGAGGTCATGGCCTCCTGCCGGGACCCTGCTAATGAATGAAGGCCCCAGGAAAGAGCAAACCCACCCAAACGCTCGGCCCTCACGCGCAAATTCCATTTCCGGTCCTACGCCGTCCTCCTGATATGACCTCAAGGCGACCATCCCTCATCGGCGCTATGCTCCTTCAGATCACGGTTTTAGCCAGCCTCGGTCTGGTTTCAACTGCCAATGCTGCTCCCCCGCTTTCAAGACATGCAAGCCTCCAGCGAACCCTCGACTGGCTAGTGGAGGTCGTGAGCGACCAATCGGATGCCAATCCTGTTGGCGACAATGAGCCCGAAATTGGAAAAGGGACTCATCAGGTCACATGCACCTTCACCTATTCGCTAAAGCACTTACGAATCGCATTCCACTCGGTCGCCGAGGGAGACCACGACGCCCGCGTACCCCAGCACTCCCAGGATGAGGGCCTGGTGGTGATCCCCTTGCGTAAGGTCACGAGCATCACCATGGACGCCAATCGCAACATCATTATCACAACCCAGGGTAACCCACCAGCCATCTACAGTGTCGACACGACCTACGTGAACGGCGACCTTCCCATGCACCAACCCTCCCAGGTCAACCAGACCAGCATAGAGATGTTCAGCGGCTCCCGCCTCTGCCCCAAGGTTGTTTGGGCCCTCAGGCACGCCGTCCACCTCGCCAAAACCCGATAATGACGTGGCTTCCGAATGAGGTAAATGGCTCTTGGAGCCTTGCGTACGCGGGCGGAAAGGCTTGATGACTCTGGACAAGGTCGGCAGCGCATACGAATTCGTGTTGTTCGCCCGTTTCACGGAAGGGGTCCAATCAGGACCTTCCGGGCTATAGCTCAGGTGGCTTAGACGTGCAGCGGTAGAACGCCGCTGCACGACTCCTTCAAATCCCCAAGTAATATTTCGCCGCGCGTTGGCCTATACTGGTCAACGGAACCGACAGGCAAATGGCGAAGGGAGAGAAGCGTTGACGACGAAGGCAGTCGTTGGCATGACATTGGTGGTCCTCGTCGCACTTGCGTGCGTGGGCATCAGCGAGAGCGTCGCCAACCGCCAGACCAGCAAGGACCGGGTCGACATCACCTACTGGGAGAAGTGGACGGGGCCCGAGGCGACGGTCATGCGCCAGTTGGTCAACCGCTACAACGCGAGCCAAAACAAGGTTCACGTCAACTACGTCACCATCTCGACGATCGACGTCAAAACGCTTCTCTCCACTTCCGGTGGCGATCCTCCCGACGTCGCCGGCATCTGGGTCGAAAACCTCGTGCAGTTCGAGGACGCCAACATGCTTACCGACCTCACTGACATGGCGGCAAAGGCGGGGTTGGACAAGAACTATTACGTCAAGAATTACTGGGACATGATGAATTACAACGGGCGGCTCTATGCTTTCCCAAGTACACCAGCGTCAACCGCCCTTCACGTCCGCCCCGACCTCATCCCCGCTCAGTACGCATCGCCGGACACCTTCCCGAAGACCCTTGATGAGTTCGATGACCTCATGTTCGCGGTCACCAAGAAGGATGAGGACGGCAAGCTGAAACAAGCCGGATTCATGCCCACCAATCCCGGCTGGTGGCATTGGTCTTGGCCATACCTCTTCGGCGGCAGCCTGTACGATGGCAAAGAGATCACCATCGATACCCCCGATAATCTCCGCGCGTTCGAGTGGTGCAAGAAGTACGCGGATCACCTCGGCCCCGACGCGATGACCGAGTTTCAGAGCGCATTTGGCAACAACTCCTCGCCCGAGGACCCCTTCATGGTCGGCAAAGTGGTGACCGAGTTCAACGGGGTTTGGAAGGGCCACTACATCAAGGAGCAGAAGCCCGACACTCCTTGGTTCGCGGTGCCGCTTCCCTACCGTAACGACCGCCCCGATCTCGCCAACCACTCGATGATCACGTCCGACATCCTCGTCATCCCCACCGGCGCCAAGCACCTGAAAGAGGCGTTCGACTTCCTAAGATTCACCCAGAGCCAGCCCGAAATGGAGGCGCTTTGCAAGGGTCAGGGCAAGAATTCACCCCTCGCCAAGGTGAGCGACGCCTTTTACAAGGACCACACCAACAAGTTCATCCACTTATTCGACCAGCTGGCCCGCTCGCCAACTGCTTTTTACTCGCCTCAGATCGGCGTCTTTCCCCAACTCCGGTCCGAAATGGACGACGTCTTCCAAGAAATCACTACCGGCCAGAAGTCTCCCAAGAAGGCGCTGGACGACGCTCAGGATCACATGAGTGAGCTATGGCACACGTACCGCGTGCAGGTATTGGGAGAGCCCCAGTGAGCAAACGGGATGGGCGCATCGGCTGGCTATTCGCCCTGCCATGGGTGTTCGGCTTCACCGTCTTCCTGCTCTACCCGGTCGTCGCCTCGCTGTTCCTTTCCTTCACCAGCTACTCCATCCTCAAGCCGCCCCGACTGATTGGAACCGCAAACTACGTGGAGCTTTACCACGACCCGATCTTCTGGAAGTCCCTCAGCAACACCTTCTTGTACGTTCTCGGCGCGGTGCCTCTGGGAACGGTGATGGCGATCGCGTTGGCCCTTCTCCTAAATTCCAAGGTCAAAGGGATGGCGGTCTACCGCACCCTTTTCTTCTTGCCAACCCTGGTGCCTATGGCGGCTCTGGGTGTGCTCTTTCTCTGGATCTTCAACGGCGACTACGGCATCCTCAATGCGGGATTGAAGCTGGTCCACCTCCCGCTTCCAAACTGGCTCGGCGACCCCGCCTGGTCCAAGTGGACGCTGATTCTCATTTCAGTTTGGGGATGTGGGCAGGCTATGATCATCTACCTGGCCGGTCTGCAAGATGTGCCGGTCTCCCTCTATGAGGCCTGTGAGATCGATGGCGCTAGTTCTTGGGCCCGAACTCGGGCGGTGACCCTTCCCCTAATCTCACCGGTGATCCTTTTCAATGTGATCATGGGCATCATCGGCTCGCTCCAGGTCTTTGCCGTCCCCTACATCATGTTTATGGACGGCGCTCCGGCACGGTCCACTTACGTGTTTACGAGCTACCTCCTCGATAACGCTTTCAAGTTCCAGCGCATGGGCTACGCCTGCGCGCTGGGCTGGGTGATGTTCGTCATCACCCTCATCCTCACCCTGCTCTCCATGAAGATCGCCGAGCGCCACGTGCACTACGAGGGCGGATAACCAAATGAGCCTACGACGCAAACCAGGAAGCAGCGGCCGCCATCAACCGGCGCTCCGCGTGATGTTTACCCACCTCTTGCTCATTACCTTGGGCATCCTCTTTGTCATCCCCTTCCTATGGATGCTCTCGACCGCCCTCAAGCCGGCGCCCGAGGTGCTCAGCAATCCGCCAAGGTGGATTCCCTCCAAGTTCCTTTGGGGCAATTTCCACGAGGCAATCATGTACGACAGCGCCGACCTCGGGTTCATCCCCTTCCTGGTCTACCTTCAAAACACGGTGGTGCTGGCGATTCTCTGCGTGACCGGCGCCGTCTTTTCGAACGCCCTTGTGGGTTACGCCTTTGCGCGCCTTAAGTGGCCCGGGCGCGACGTGTTTTTCGCGCTCACCCTCGCCACCATGATGATTCCGTTTCCCGTTCTCATGTCACCGACCTTCGGCCTCTTCAAGTTTCTCGGTTGGATCGGAACTTTTCGCCCACTCTGGGTCCCCACCTTTTTCGGCAGCGCGTTCAACATCTTCCTGCTGCGCCAATTCTTCCGCAGCATCCCCATGGAGCTCTCCGAAGCGGCGAAGATCGATGGAGCCGGTGAGTTCCGCATCTTCCTTGACGTCGTCGTTCCCCTCGCCAAGCCGGGCCTGGCGGTGGTGGCTCTGTTCACGTTCATGGCCACCTGGAACGACTTCCTCGGACCGCTCATTTACCTGCTAGACCAGAAGACGTTCACCCTAGCTCTTGGGCTCCAGGCGTACCAGTCGCAGAACGGCGGAACGCCATGGAACCTCTTGATGGCGGCCACGCTCATGGTCGTTGCCCCCGTCATCCTCGTCTTCTTCCTGGCCCAGAAGCTATTCATTCAAGGCATCGCCACCAGCGGCTTGAAGGGGTGAAGCAAGCGAGGGGCTTCCCACTGGGCAAAAACCTTCGGCCCGCCCAATATCGCGAGTCTGGGTTTCATGTCCCCCGACAATCTCGACCGGGACCACTCTCCTGCTTCCCTCCTACTCCGCCGCATGGCCATTCAAGGCCAAAGACAGTGTCGGCGCTGCAACACTGGCCGCAATTCTCAAGTTATTTCAACATTTGACACTGACGGGATTCAAATCCGCCTCCGCGATGAACATATCCGCCGGTGATGACAGCGGGGTGAAAACGCGAGCCCCCGAGCGCAGGGCAGACCAGATAGGGCACCCCACAGGCCAAAAAACGTTGGCAAATCAACAATATCCTCGCATTCATTCGGAGGCTTGCGGCTAACGAAAGGAGCCCAATTTCCAAGAATTCAAGATGTGGTGGTAGGCCACGCAGGTTCAACCCGGTCAGAGTGCCGACTTATGCGGAAGGGGTACCCCGGAATATTAGAGAGCGGTCGTGCGCTCAGCCGGTCAGAAACAGAGAGGATTCAAACGTGAAAACAAGAATCTTCCAATCCATGATCCTTGGCTTCGCACTGGCTATTGCTGCCGGCGCCGCGACTGCCGATCAAGAGCACCTGGTCAAGGCCGCCTTCATAGCGAACTTCATCAAGTTCATTGAGTGGCCGGACCTCGGCAGAGACAATGTCAAGTTCGTGGTTGGCATCTACGGCGCCGACGATTTCGACACCGCCATCGATCAGGCCCTCGCCGGCAAGAGCGTCTCGGGCCATCCCATCGTGATTCAGCAGATCCATAGCGAATCGGAAATGAAGGCATGCCGGTTGGTGGTTTGCAACACGGAAAGTGCTGAACGCATCGCCAAGCTCACCAAAGCATGCGCATCGGGCACGGTTTTGGTAGGGGAGGGAGAAGATTTTGCGAAGGATGGCGGCGACATCGGCCTGGTCGTCGTCGCTTCCCGCGTCCGTTTCGATATCAATCTCGACACCGCCCGTAAGGCGGGCGTCACCATCAGTTCCAAGCTGCTCTCGCTTGCGCGCACCGTCTACAAATGAGGACCCGAACCAAGAAGCTTCCTTCGATACGGAGCAAACTCGCGTTCATCGCGACGGTTTGCTGCGCGGTCGCGCTCCTGACCTTTGCCCTGGCGTTTGCCTCGCGCGACCGGGTATCGGCGCGCGACGCTGCGGCTCAGCAGCTCGACATCGAGGCCAAGGTCGTCGGCGCGAACAGCGCGGCCGCCCTGGCCTTTGGAGATCAGGCCACCGCAAAGGAGTCCTTGGCCGCCCTGAGCGCAGACCCCCAGGTAGACGTGGCCGCCCTCTACGACACCCACGGCAAGCTGTTTACCCAGTACGACCGGCCCGGCTCTGATGCCAAGGCCCCAACCAACCTTACCGAACTGCCCAACCTTGATCACTTGCAGCGCCTGGTCACAGTTGATCCCGTCTTCGTGAAGGGCGAACTGACCGGAACGGCCCTGATCATTGGAAACACAGACACCCTTGGAACACGGCAGAGCAGCTTGATCGCAACCATGCTCATACTGGCCCTCTCATCCATCGTTGCCGCCATGCTGGTTGCCGGGCGCCTTCAGCGCGCAGTCACTCGGCCGATCGACGCGCTCGCTGGAGCCATGTCTCGGGTCTCCGAGGAGAAGGACTATAGCCTTCGCCTTGACTCCTGCGGTATCCAAGAGGTCGATCGACTGGCCATGGGTTTCAACAGCATGCTCGCGGAAATCCAGCTCCGTGACCAAGAGCTTGAACATGCGCTGGATGAAGCGCAGGACTTGGCTGAAGCCGCCCAAGCCGCAACCCACGCCAAGTCCCAGTTCCTGGCCAACATGAGTCACGAAATTCGAACTCCGATGAACGGCGTCATCGGCCTGACCTCGATTCTCATGGATACAGACCTTGACGATGAGCAGGCAGACCTCGCCAGCACCATCAAGTCAAGTGGCGAGGCACTTCTCTTTATCATCAACGACATCCTCGACTTTTCCAAGGCAGAGGCGGGCAAGCTTCAACTGAATCCCGAAGACTGCTCGCTGGGATCCTTGGTCGAGGACGTGGGAGACCTGATGGTCCAGCAGGCTTCGGCCAAAGGGCTTGAGCTCATTTGTCACTGCGATCCCCGTATTCCCGCCGTCGTCCATGCCGACTATGGGCGGCTTCGCCAAGTCATGCTCAACTTGGTGAGCAACGCCGTCAAGTTCACTCCGACGGGCAAGGTCTTCTTGGACGCCCGGCTCAAGGGTGTCGAGAACGGTCGCGTTTCCGTGGAGATTTCCGTTCACGACACGGGGATCGGAATTCCCCTTGAGCAGCAAGAAAAGGTCTTTGAGAGCTTTACTCAAGCCGACGGGACGAGTACGAGAAAACACGGCGGCACCGGTCTCGGACTTACGATCAGTAAACAGATCGTGGAAGTGATGGGGGGGGCGTTCTCTTTGCAGAGTGAGCCTGGCAAAGGTTCGACTTTCGCCTTTTCGGTCGCTCTACCGGTCGTCAGTGACGGCGTCGCCGTTCCTGGTTTCGATGGCGCGAGGTTCTTGGTGGTCGATGACAATGAAACCCACCGCAAGCTCTTGGCCGAACTGCTCTTGGGCTGGGGAGGCGAGTGCGACCTGGTCGCAAGCGGATTCGAAGCCCTCCAGCGACTCAAAGAACAGCCGGTCGGCCATTACTCCACTGTGATCATGGACATGCAAATGCCCGGCATCGACGGCGCCGAAACGATGCGTACTCTGCGCCAAAGTGAGGGAGGCAAGGAACTTCCAGTGATCCTCCTTTCCGGAGTCGGAACCCTTCGATCCCGAGAAGGCCTAAAGGACTTGGGCTTCTCTGCCATGCTCACGAAGCCACTCCGTAGGGCGAGACTCTACAACGCGATCTTGAGCGCACTGAACCAGGCGCCCCCTCAACCGATGGAGGCCGAGTCTTCGTCCGGAGATTCGCTGCCCGCGTTGTCGGTCCTCCTCGTGGAAGACAATATCGTCAACCGCAAGGTCGCGACCAAGGTGCTCTTCCTGCTGGGATTTGCCGTCGACACCGCTGTTGACGGTGAGGACGCCATTCCGATGGTTCAAGCGAAGCGCTACGACGTGATTCTCATGGACGTGCAGATGCCGAAGATGGATGGTTACGCCGCCACTGCCGCGATCCGCGCGCTGCCTCCTGAGATGCATCCCAACACGCCTATCATCGCCATGACGGCAAACGCCATGGACGGCGACCGGCAACGTTGCCTGGATGCAGGCATGAACGACTACATTGCAAAGCCGTTCACGCGGGATGACCTACTCCTCGTCATTGATCGATGGCGCGCCAAGGCGGCGTAGCAGGGCCGCGCCGATGGCTCGGCATCCCGCTGATATCCAGTGGGCCCGCAATATTGCCGATACATAGATGGAGCCATCCATCGCCGGATGCGAGCTCACGGATAAGCATGAAGTTGAACCGATGGTTGGCAGCGATCCTCATCGCCGGCGGCTTGACCGCATCCGCTCTGCCGCAGCAGCCGGCTGAGAATTCGAACGACCTGAGCAACATGAGCCTCGACGACCTCATGAAGATCGAGGTCACGTCGGCTTCCAAAAAAGCTCAGCCGCTTGATTCAGCGCCGGTAGCGATCACCGTCATCACCCAAGACGATATCCGACGTTCAGGCGCCCTCACACTGCCCGAGGCTCTGCGTCTTGTGCCTGGACTGAACATCGCCCGCACTTCACAAAACTACTACGCGATCACCGTTCGCGGATTCAACAACGCCAATTTCGACGGTTCGTTTGGCGACAAACTCCTTGTCCTCATCGACGGCCGAAGTCTCTACAACCCCTATACCGCAACCGTGTATTGGGAAATCGAGGACCTACCCCTCGTCGATGTGGACCGGATCGAAGTGATCCATGGCCCTGGCGGCACTCTCTGGGGGGCCAACGCGGTCAATGGCGTGATCAATATCATTACCAAGAGCGCCAACGACACGCTAGGAGGGGTCCTCGCCGCCGAGGTCGGCACCCTGGCCCGCGACCGGGCAGTGTTCCGCTATGGCTGGAAACTGAGCGACGACACCGCCTTCCGCATTTACGGCAAGCACGGTGATGACGCCCAATCCCAGAATGCAGAGGGAAGTGGGGTTGGAGACCAACGAATGTTGAACGAGCTCGGGTTCCGAGGCGACATCCATTCAAGAAAACCGAGCTCAGTGATCATTGAAGGCGCCTACAACAGGACCAGCATCTATGAGTCAAGCCCCGATGCCCTAGTGGTAGCCCCTTATTCAGAGAACCAAACCAACCAAGACATGATCACTACGGCGGACCTCCTTGCTAAGTGGAGTCTTGAGGAGAAAAATGGGGCCGAGACGACTGTTCAAGGGTACTACGACTACCTGGACTACCCATACACAAACGCATCATCGAGCACCGGCACTTGGGATCTGGATCTCCAGCAACAATTCCCCGCTTCGAAGTTCGGCAACTTGATCGTCGGGGGCGGCTACCGCTATCTTCTGAACAACTCTTCGCCCGGGCCAACTCAGACCCTCATTCCCCTGGACCGTCGCGACACTGTCTACAACGTGTTCGGCCAGGACCAGATCAAGGTGAGCGCAAAGGGTCAATTGACGTTGGGACTCAAGCTGGAACAGAACACCTACACCGGTTTTGAATACGAGCCAAGCGTTCGCTTCCTCCAGCAGGTCGATGACAATCATTCCTGGTGGGCCGCCATCTCTCGGGCGATCCGAACGCCGAGCCAAGCCGAACTCTCGGACCTCTTGATCAACAACGTCAGCCCACCGGCCAATGCTGGCGGCCTGCCGACTGCGCAGACTTCATTTGGCAACTCGGGCCTTGAGTCGGAGCATTTGATCGCCAACGAACTGGGCTACCGTGCCCACGCCGCCGATCGCATCACCATCGATGTCGCGGCTTTTTACGATCTCTACGGCAACTTGATTTACCAAGCTTCAGGCAGCCCATACAATGCCACCGAATTCGGTGTGCCCGTCACCGTCCAGCCGACCTACCTTGAGAACGGCGAACATGGCAACGTTTACGGGTTCGAGGTCGAGAGCAAGGCCGAGCTAAGCAAGGTGAGCCGCCTCACCGTCGGCTATAGCTACCTTCAGCAGACGCCGTTCAGCGAGGGAACCTCGATCGACGCTCCGACCTACCAAGTGTTTGGCCGCCTGAGCCAAGATTTCCGCTCCAACCTGCAAGGCGACGCGATGCTCTATTGGTACGACGCCGTCCCCGCTCTGGGGTCCCCATCGTACACGAAACTGGACCTCCATCTCTCCTGGAAACCGACGAAGAACCTGGAGTTGAGTGCGGGTGGCCAGGACCTCCTGGAGAATCGCTACATTCAAAGCGCAGGCGGCTACTCCATTCCCCGCTCGGCCTACATAAAAGTTACAACGACGTTCTAGGCGCTCGTGACGCTCTGGGGTATGCGGGAGAGTTCGCATCAAACCCTCTCCCATGACTGTTTCTGGGAGGGGCCTTCCGGGGCCTCCGCTCCCTGAAGGTACGATCATCCAGGGCACATCTGCCCATGACCGCTATGGCCGTTCGCGATCGTACTCAGCTGCTCCGGAAGACCATCTGGTTTCAAGGGGTGCCCGACCTTCACCCAGAAACGTTCGGCTCTCTTGGCGTTTGGAAGCCGGAGGCTGCAAAGACCGTCCTGTTCCAGGAGGGCGACTACGGGGACCGTGTGTTCGTGATCGCCGAGGGTCTCGTCTCCGTTGAAAAGGAAGGACCCACCGGAAAGAGGGTGCTCGCGGTGAGATCGGAGGGAGACGTGGTGGGAGAGATGGCCCTCTTGGATGGCAAGCCTCGCTCGGCGACTGCGGTTTGTCAAACCGACTGTCTGTTGCTCTCGATCACCAAGTCGGAATTTGAGCGGATGGTCTCCCTCAATCCCAAGCTCACTCTAGGGGTCCTCGTGAACCTCTTGAATCGCCTGCGCGAGTCGGATGACCGATACACCCGCGATATGGGCTCCGATTCGCTCCAGCGACTGGCCGGCTACCTCATGGACAACGGCCAGATGAGGGAAGGGCGCTTCTGCGTGTCACCCCGGCCCTCCGATGCGGACCTGGGACGCCTCATCCGCTGCACCCGCGAGACGGTGAATCGCAAGCTGGGTGAACTCGAACGTAAGGGGATTCTGACGCGCGAGCCCACCGGGATCGTGATCGAGAATGAAGATGCCCTTGAGGCCCTTACCAACCCTGACCGTTGAGCCGACCTTACGATGAGACCAGCTTCAGGTGGCCAAATGCGGTCGGAATGCGAACTGATCTCGTGGGCTTTAGCTCCGGTTCGATCCGGCGCCTCACCGTAAGCCTGCCCTCCGCCAACGCAAAGCAGTGCCCATCCAGGTTGCCGACCGGCAGGTCGAGCATTTCCTGGCAACCCGGGGTGACGAGTCGCCAGCGATTGCCCTGGGCCAGGTTGGAGCCCAGCCAAGCCCAGCCCCCGGACGGCTCGACCAGGTAGAGGGACACTTCGGTCGGCGTTTCAAAGGCCCGGCCGAACCACGCTTCCGCCCGAATCTGGCCCGAATCGTCGAGAGAAATCGCCAACTCGGCGGTCCGGTTGCCGGGCGCCACCAAGATGAGATCACGATTCACCAAGGCTCCCCCTTCAGCCCCCCGCATGCCTAGCCCTTCTTGTTCCATAAGTTCCTCCCCTAAGCGATCATCGAAAGCGTTGCGTCCAATATGTCGGTCGTGATGCGCAGCTTCGCGCACACCTGAGTGGCGATGTTCTTGTAGAGCATGCGGGTGATCGGCATCGGCAAACGGTCAAACGATGCCTTGCTGAGGACCGCCGTCTCGCAGTCGGCCATCGCCGTGACCACCGCACTTCGGCGCTTGCCGTCAAGAAACCCCACCTCACCAATCATCTCGCCGGGACCGAGCACATAGATGAGATCGTCGCGGCAAGTCCGGACTTCGACCTGGCCGAAGAGAAGGATCAAGAGGTGGTCGCTAGGACCCTCGGCATCGAGCATCAGCTCGCCCCGTTCGTGCTTCTCAAAGTCCAGATGTTTCAGTAACGTGTCAATCTGCGATCTAGTCAACTGGTTGGCGATCCTTGACGCGGCAATGAAACCTCTTCGAACATCGTTCGTGCGGTACATAGTCCCTAGCCTAAGTATCGCCCTCTCCACGCCCATAGGGTGTGACGCATATCACAATCCTGGAAGGCGGGTCTGGTCCTTCGGGAGCCAGCGAGGCGACGGGCCGCCGACATCGACCGACTTGGTGCTTCTAGGACGGTTCGCTGAATCTCGGGCTACTCAAGAGCTGCGCCGGGTGACGCTTACAGGTGCCCCCCGCGGCGGGAAGGGACGTGGGGTTGAGGCAAGCGAATCGCAGGTCCGCGCTCCACCCAGGTTACGATCGAGTGCTGCCACGCCGGACGCAATCTGTCTGATATAGTTGTAAACGAGCGATCCGTATGAAGATGAGACTGGCCACCACGCTGTTCGTCGACATCGTGGCCTTCTCCCAGGGCTCGGTGGAGTGGCAGAGCCGGGCGCTCGGCGACATAGGAGCCAAGCTGCGGCAGTGCAACGCTTTTGTCACCGCCGAATCGAGCGGCGCGGCGATGGTTATCGCCGGTGGAGACGGCTTGGCGGCCGCCTTCTTCGAGAACCCTTCGGATTGTTTGGAGTGCGCTCGGCAGCTTCGAGAGGCCATTCGCGGGGCCGATTACCGGCTGCGGATGGCGATCAACCTTGGTGAGCTCGGCATCGTGCCCAACGATGTGACCGGCCGCCCCAGTCTCTCGGGAAGTTCGGTCAACCATGCCGCCCGGGCCCTTACCTTCGCCAAGCCGGGCGAGATCGTACTCACGGGCGCCGCTCGTGATACCTTTGCGCAAGAGTCGCCTCTCAGCTTCCGCTACATCGGCGACGGTGTCGCGAAGTGGGACTTGGAGCTGCGCCTCTATGTGCTCGTCGATGACGCAGCCCCGCCACCACCGGCTGGATGGGCCGGATTGGCCGCTCGCCTGGTGCAGCGAGCCCTGGAGGAAGGCGAAGGGGACCTAGCCGCTCCCGCGCTCGTCGAGTCTCGCCTCGTGCGGCGGCGCATCCACTTGGCGGTGGCGGTGGGCATCGTCCTCGCCGCCGTCTGGCTACGCCCCTGGTTTGCCACCACCCATCTCGGCGCCCACCTGCGGCAGTGGGACTACGAAACCCTGGTCGATGCCTCGGCATCGCCGGCGCCGCTGCCCGTGACCGTCGTGGACGTGAGCCAGCTCCCCCACGAGCTTGCCTTCGATGTTGCCTCCCAAGACAATGAGGTTGTGACGGACCGCGACAGCCTGAGAAAGGTCATCGAGGCGGTCGCCGAGCGGTCGCCGGCGGCAATCGGCGTGGATATTGACCTTGGCCGGTTTCCCGACTCCGGCGCCGCCAAAGGGGACGCCGCTTTGCTGGAGACCTGCCTCCGGATCAACCGGCAGATCCCCATCTTCCTGGGAGTCCGGCGCAGCCTGCCTTACTTCCGCGAGCGCAACGAACTGCTGTTTGACCCAGCCCAACCCCGTGCCGACTACGGCGCGATACCGGTCCATGCCGCCCACCCGATCGCCGACCCTCAGGAGGTTCAGACGGGTTATGGGGCATTGAACGTGTCTTTTCACAACCCCCTCGCCACCAGTGCCCCCGGCCGGCTTCAATTGGCGAGCCTTGCCGCCGGCCTTGGGGAGGCCTATGGCGGCCCAAGGAAGGCGCCACCTGTCTTGGCCGCCGACCTGCAGCCTCCGCCAAACGATCTCCTGAATGTGCAGCCCTTTCTGCTCGATCCCACCCCGGCATCGCGGCTGGCTCAGGGCGAGAACGTCATCCACGTCAAGGAGCTCAACGACCTCGTGACCGGCCGCGACCTCCTGCCCCACCACATGGTCCTCATCGGCTCGACCCGGGTGGATGACGGCGACACGTGGTGGCCGCCCGGGGAAAACCAGGTCCAACCCGGAGTGTTCTGGCAGGCTTGCGCGGCGACCTCCTGGTCGGCGAGGCCGCTCTACGAGATGGACAGCGCCAAGGCCGCCCTGCTCGAGGTGGTGGGCGGCCTGCTGATTCTCCTGCCTCCCGCCTTCTTTGAGCGCAAGGGCATCGCCCGCGCCAAGTACGCTCCAAGCCCGAAGTGGGCGTGGACGCTTGGCGCCCTGGTGGCATGGTCGGCTCTTGCCTTTTTCCTCGCCCTGGAGCCGCGGGTGCTCTGGCTGTCCCTGGGTTCTTATGGCGTGTGTCTAGGCCTTTTTGCCCTCTGCAAAAAAAGTCTTGTGAATCTAGGATTCCGCACGTATACTAACTGGCAAAAGCCATGAGACATTTTTGCGGTAGCTGGTTTTCCCGGGTAGCCCCTCTTGGGTTGCTTTGGGGCGCCACTCATGCTGCTCTCGGGTCGGAAGGGGAATACCGAGGGGTGGTCGTGGCCATGCACGGCATCGCCCTTTACCGCTCCAGCCACAGCGACACCCAGGCAAAGACGGTGAGGGCGGGAATGTCCTATTATCCAGGCTACGAATTCCAGGTCAAGCGAGGCTGGCTCACGATGCGGGATCTGAATGCGGGCGGAGACACCGTCTTGCGATCCCACACGGGCCGCTGGGTGCGTGCCTCGCTCGGGTTGAACACCACCCAGCAAGACCTCGTGTCCAAGCTATCCAAGCTGGAATGGTCGATCTCGCGCTCCGGCGGTTCCGATTTGGTGCTTTTCCCTAGCGGCATAGCCCAGTGTCCCCTCGACCGCCTCATGGTCGTCCGCCGCCCCAGCGGCCTTACGACGCCGCTCAAGGTCAGTGTTCTCGCTGGTGATGACGCTCACCTCTTGACGACCGAGGACCTGAACAACGGCAAGCCCGTCACCGTTCTCTCGAAAGCGACCCGCGAAGCGATCTCCGCCGCGACCCGTGACGACGACGCCCTAATCACCCTGCGCTTCACCGCACCGGGCGAGACCTTCGACCGCCGCGTCCACCTCATGTCGAAGGCCGACGCCGGGGCGCTAGACGCCGCCCTTGCAAAATGCGCCGCCACTCCCAATCGGCTTAGCCGCGCTTTGGGAGAGGCATCCGTTTACGCCAGCGCCAGGTGCGACGACCTCTGGGCATCCTCCCTGCTTGACCTCTCGGATGCGATCTACCAGGTGCCGGGGTTGGCGAAGCTGAGGGACCACTATGCGTTCCTCTTTGCGGAGGTGAACTGAAACGACGCGATTCACCAATGTACGACTCTGTGACCTCAGTCACAGCGTTTCACGGCCTGGTATGTTTCACTAACCTAGAATTCGAACGAGGAGACCCCTGAGCAATTTATCAAGACGACAATTATTGAAAGCGTCGGCCGCCGTGCCATTGGCACTGGTAGGTGGGACAGCGATCGCAGGTGCCCCAGCCCCTATCCCTGACTAGCCAGGCAGGTGCGACGGTGGCGTCAACGACAACAACGGAGACCCGTTGGAAACTCTCCCAGACAAACGCGGCATACCATTTCACACCTAAGAACATTCGAGGATTCTATGAGCGATCTATCAAGAAGAAAACTACTCAAAACTTCGGCAGCGTTGCCGCTCGTCTTCGCGGCCGGTAAGGTAATAGCTAGCGAGCCAAGCCCGACACCACCCACCGACTTTCATTCCCTCGTAAGCCTGTACAATGGCATCATTCCCCAAGGCACGTTCCCCGAGAAGACGGGAACGTTCTCCTACAACGACTCGGTGAGCAACATAACGGGACTAAAATGCAATTCTCAAACAACTCAGTGGATCATCTATGGCGGAAGCAACGACACCGGGGCGGTACTTGCTTATGGCACTGGCAGCCAGGATCCATTCGACGGCTCCATAACAGTCTCCCTCGCTTCAATAAAAATAACTAACTGAGCCAAAGACTGACTTTGCTGTCAAGTTTCCGCGTTCTATAAGGTACGAATGCCTCGCGTATGGGGAACCACTGCTAATGACTAATTCCATTACGAACCAATATACGATCTATCCAGTATTGTTGACCCTTGTCACAGCGAGAACGCAAACATTCAGCGGATCGGGCACCAACAACACAATTCACCGAATCGGCGGCTACGAGTTCGTGAGCAAGATAAATGTAGCTAGCGGCCCAACAAATCCAAATCCTTTTTGGGCCCTATACGGCGGAGAGAATGGCCAAAGCCGAAGAGAGTCACACGGTAAGAGGATGGGCGGCGATGCCGTTTACGCCGACTGGCAGGGTCGGAAACCGGAGCTTAGGAAGCTAACTCAACTTGACAATGGAAGTTACGATTTCGTGCCGCTCGCCGCGGGTAAACCTACCACGTTTAGAGCCAGCTCGATCGAGGTCTGCCCAGGTTCGACGATTACCTTAACCCTTCTCCATACCGTGCAGCACCTTGTCGAATTTGAAGAAGCCTCGCTCTTCTTAGTTGATTATCCTGCCGAAGCGCTCTCAAGCGTTACGATTGACGACCCTTACGTGGCGAGCAGCCCTGGGGTCCAAGTAATACTATGCACGGACGTAACCACCTATCCTATTTTGCCGACCACCCCAAATCACCTTATTAGTTCCTGGGATCCTACGACAAACCCTCCTTATACTTATCCTGTGCCCCCTAATAACCAATACACGGCAGTGAAATTAAACGGCGTGCCGGATGAGGGGTAGTCATATATCGGTTTGCTTAGAGTGAAGGCTTACGAACCGCTTCTGAAGTGAAATCCACTATCTATTTCTCATCGCTTGTGATTTTTGTCGTCGCCGGAGGGACGGTGCGCGCACAACTGGTCTTAAACCGCGAGTCGTCGGCGTTATTGGCACTCGCCCAGAGCCAAGCGATGTTCGATGTTCGCGGGGAGCTTGAGGCGCGGATGGATCTGGCCGAAGTCTACCACCGTGCGAGGATGTCCAAAGAGCAGGACATCGTGCTTTCGAATGGGCGCGCTGGTTTGGCTCGCATATCAGACAATCATATTGCCGCCAAATACTTCAAAGCCCTTGGCGAAGCAGACCTCATTCAGGGGAACCTCGGCTCGGCGACCGCAGATTATTCGAAAGCCTCGCATCTTAGCTACATCTTGAAGGACTATGTTTCTGCAACCGGCGACCTGCTCAATGTTGGATACTCGGAAGCTCAGTTGGGATCCACAGACCAGGCTAACATGGCTTTTGGTCAGGCGGCTTTGTTGAGCCAGAGGGCAGACGATGCAAGCTTACTACCAACGACACTCGAGCATATCGCGGTGTTTTACCAAGTTCATAATCAGCTGCCAAGGCAGCTTGCAATTGATTACTATGAGCGCGACCGCCAGGCCTTATCGCGCTGGGCGCCGACCAAGGCAAAGCTTAGCCAATTGATGGCGATCGTTAAAGGATTTCGATACCTCCAGTCAACGGAAAATTGGAGGCAAACGCGTCTCGAGGCTTTGCGGATTGCGGAGTCAATTGGGGACCTGAGGGACCAGATCACGCTGCTTCAGGGGGAAGCACTGGGGCAGCCGGACGTGATCCGTGAAGTCCGCGCGCTCTATGCAAAGCTCATCGCCGCGTCACATTCGGTGAATGAGCGGGTGGGCGCCCAATTGGGTCTGGCGGACTTTGAGATCACCATTCACAATTTCCCGCTTGCTAAGGCGTCACTACGCCAAGCGCAGCAAATTGCCGCTATGGATCCTAGTCAATTTGACGCAATAGATCAAGACCAGAAAAGCCTTGACCTTGCGACGGGGGATCGGCTGGGCGTATACCATATTGATCAACTAAGCCTTGCATCCGTCGAGCCTGGAGAGAGGATCGGCGCCTACCTCTCCCTCGCTGATGACGAACTTAAGTTGGGCCTGTATCCCAGGGCGCTGCGCCATGCCCTCAATGCCTATAGCCTAGGGGACGGCAGCCTGAACGACCTGTCGACCCTCGACACATTGGTGGACATCTACCTCGACCTCAATCAACTCAAAGAAGCGCGGCAATACGCCGAAGTAGCCCTGAACCTGGAACGGAAGCTTGCTCTCGGGGATGAGCAGTCGGGGACGATCTCGCAGCTTGGTGAGATCGAGATGGAGAGCGGTGACCTGAATTCAGCTATTGCGTCCTTCTACCAGGCAATAAGGTACGCCACGGGATCGCTCCCTATTCCCGAACGCATTGAATTGGCCCTTGCGCTGAACCGCGCCGGACGAAAAACGCAAGCCAGGACGGTCGTTCTTGGTGCCTTCCAATTGTTGAGCGATAGGCGGTACGAATCGTTTCGGGCCCCCGCCTTGAGCTGCCTCAGCCAGATCGACTTTGGCCTCGGCGCCTACACGTCCGCATTTGCGGAGGCAATGCAATCACTCCTCTTCGCGGAGCGATTCCAAGACCGACCGACGCAAGTTGCCGCCCTGCAAACCTTGAGCAAGGCAAGCCAAGCTTCTGGGCGGCCAGAGGTCGCCATTGCCTTCGGCAAGAAGGCGGTAAACGTGCTGCAGAGCATGCGGGCCGACAACGTGGGGTTGGATACTGGGCTTCAGCGGTCCTTCACCGCCAAGCACGAGAAGGTATACCGCGACCTGGCCGATCTTCTCATCAGCCAGAACCGGCTGCCCGAGGCCGTACATGTGCTGGATCTGCTTAAGGATGAGGAGTACTTCGAGTACCTGCGGCGTGACCCAACCCTGGCGGTGGGAGCGACCATTGAGTTCAAGGCAGAGGAGAAGGCATGGCTCGATGAATATGACCGCATCGCCGCCGATATCGAGAAGCACGGCAAGGACGTCGATGAGTTCTCCAGCATCACCCCCCGCACCCCCGAACTTCAGGACCTCCTTAACAAGGCGAACGAAGAGTTGAAGAAGTCGATGGCAGACTTCGAGCATCTGATTGCTGCCTCTCCCGGACTCGAGCACCACAAGGGCGCCGAGGGCGCGGCCGAGTCCGAAGACGCGCGGCAGCTACAAGCTCTGTTGGGCAAGCTTCCCGGCGAAACGGCGGCCGTCTACACGGTGGTGACGCCCATCTCGCTGGAGCTCATTCTTGCCCTGCCGAACTCACCCCGCCTTATTCGGCATTCGGCGCCGATCAGCCAAGCCGATTTGAACCGGGAGATCTTCGCATTTCGGCAGGAACTGAGCGACCCCTTCAGCAAACCCATTCCCGATGCCGCCAAGCTTTTCGACCTTGTGGTCCGCCCCCTCCTGCCCGAGTTGCGCAGCGCCAGGGCCACCACCATCATCTGGTCGCTCGATGGGTTCCTCCGCTACATTCCCCTCGGCGCCCTTTACGATCGCACGACCTCCCAGTACATGGTCCAGGAATTTCCCAGCGGCATCTTTACCCCGCGCACCGTGAGCGATCTGCTCGCGGCGCCATCGCCGCCCACCTCAAGCCTTGGCCTGGGAGTCAGCAAGGCTTACCCTGACTTTCCCGCCCTCAGCGGCGTCCCGCTTGAGATGCACTCGCTTCAGCAAAACTTCAACGCGGTGATTCTCCTCAACGACAACTTCACCAAGGAGAGGATGTTCGAGAGCCTCAAGCAGGACCCCCAATACGTTCACTTTGCCACCCATTTCAAGTTCGGGGGAAACGTCGCCGAGTCCTACCTTCTAACCGGCGATGGCCAGAAGTTGACCGTCGACGACCTCAACCGTCCGGGCGCCCCGGTGTTCAACGGGGTCGATCTTCTCGCACTGAGCGCCTGCGAAACTGCGATGAGCGACGAGGGGGACGGCAGCGAATACGAGAGCTTCGCACTCTTTGCCCAAAAGCAGGGCGCCCAGTGCGTGCTGGCGTCCCTATGGGACGTGGACGATACCGCGACGTCGGTTCTCATGGATGACTTCTACCGCCACCTCAAAGCCACCCCCGGCATTTCGAAGATGGCCGCCCTCACCGCCGCCCAGATCGACTTCATTCACACCAAAGACCCGAACGCCAAGCCGCTCCACGGCGCAGAGGGGCTTGACCACTCATTGGCGCATCCGTTCTACTGGGCCCCGTTCGAGATGATCGGCAATTGGCGGTAGGCTCCGGGGCCGCTTCCAGTGGGGATGGTGTCCCCGCCGTTCTAAAGTGCTCCGCACTGCCCGTGTTGGAGCCCGGCACCCCATCGTGAGCGTGCAACCCCAAGACCTTTAGAACCCCGGGACGGCTTCGCCACCCAAATTAGTAGGCGGGGCACGGACCCGTATGAATCGGGTCGTAGTACCAAGTGTCGCAATTCATCGCCGCTTGCTCAAGGGGCGAAATGTTTCCGTTGAGAACGTCAGTGAACATCGGCGAAGTAAGCTCCCGGGGATACTTCAGCACGTCACCCATGCTATCGTTCGTCATCATCTGGGCCGTCGGCCCAAGCGGACCCCAAGGGTAGACGATATCGTAGGGAACCGGCTGGACCTTCATCGACTTGGTGTGCCCATCGCACCATTCCACGTTGGCGCTGCCGAAGTGAATTCCATGGGTCAGGGGAATGCTTTGAAATGCGGTTGGCCCGAGAGAGTCACAGAGGGCAAGCGGGTCGACCGCGTTGCTGTTCACATCGTATTGATATTGGGCGGCGTCGGACAAGAGAATGGTCTCGGCAGGTATGTCCAATGAGGTGGTTACCAACCCGGCAACATATTGGTTCAGTCCGTAAGCGACTCGGCCGACCGCACCCGTTTCCACGACCAACCCAGATGCAGACGGACAATCGATGATCTGGGTGTTCTTCATGTAGGGCTGGAGAAGGCCCTGACTGAGGATGAACTGGTTGGTCACCGGATTGTACGCACTATCCCAATAGAGGCTTCCCGCATATTGGGGACAGTAGGTATCGTCATAGTCATCGGCGTAGAGCAGCATACCGATGCCAATTTGGTGCTCATTTGCCAGGCACGATGATCCCTTGGCGGCCGCCTTCGCCTGGGAGAAGACCGGAAATAGGATCGCGGCCACGATCGCGATGATCGCGATCACGACTAGCAATTCGATCAATGTAAAGCCGCCCTCGCGAGTGGCCCGCCGGAAGCAATGCGGTGGTTTCATGGAAATAGTTGCAGAGCATTATATCGCAACATGGGCAAATTCCAAAGACCAGCTTGTGGTAAGGCGATAGTTAACGTGATATCTTATTGCGTTTGGAGTAATCCTTAACATTGGGGCTCGCACTTAAGTGGGGTGGTTTACGGGGAGAGAAGCTCGCGGCACACCCCATGGAGAAGGACCCGAAAACGGTCCAAGCTGGTTGCCGGGGGGCATAGCCGTAAGGCGGAGACCCTGCGGGGTCACCGTCTAAGTTGCAACGTAGGAGCGATACACGGCCCTATAGAGCTGGCCCTCAATCCAACTTCGGACGTTGTCCGGCTTGGAGACGGTGGCGAGGCCGGTTTCGAACATGAAGTCGGCAATTCGGGTAGCGGTCACGACCTCGGTCTCCAAGATGTTCGCCTGACTGGGGAACAGCATGCCTTTGTCGCGCATGGCCGGGCTCACCTGGTCGGCGACCGCCTCCGCCGCCACGATGAAGCATTCGTCGGTGATGCGGCGTGGACGCGCGACGTAGGTGGCAAGGCCAATCGCGGGGAAGATGTAGAAATTGTTGGCCTGTCCGGGGTGGAAGGTCTTTCCATGAACCGTCACATCGGGAAACTGGACGCCGGCGGCAAAGAGGGCACGTCCCTCGGACCACGCGTAGGCTTGCTCCGCCGTACATTCGGCCCGGTCGGTCGGATTAGAAAGGGCGAAGATGATCGGATGCTCGTTGATCCGGCTCATCGCCTCGATGACCCTTTGATCAAAAGCCCCACCCCGGGTGCTTGCCCCAATCAAGATCGTCGGCCTTAGCCTCTCAATGGTCTCAAGGAAATCCTGGGACGGAGGGGTGTCGTGGGCGTATTTTCGCTGCGCCTCGGTGAGATCGGTCCGTGACGCCACCAGCAGGCCCTTGCTGTTGACGAGGGAGATGCGGTTACGCGCATGGTCAGTGGGAAGGCCCTTCATCTCCATCGCCCGCACAAGAAAATCGGCGATGCCCGTCGATGCCGAGCCCGCACCGAAGAAGAGGATGCGCTGATCGGTCAGAGGCGCGCCGATGATCTGGAGGGCGGTCGAGATGCCGGCGACGGCGACCCCGGCGGTGCCTTGGATGTCGTCGTTGTAGCACAGCACTCGGTCCCGATAGCGCGCCAGGAGCCGGATGGCGTCACTCCCTTTCCAGTCCTCAAAGTGAATGCAGCAGCCCGGAAACACCTCCTGTACCGCCTGGACGAATTCTTCGACCAGCTCATCAAGCTCGGTCTCCGAAAGCGGCTCGTCGCGCAATCCAAGATATAACGGGTCATCTCGAAGGGATTTGTTGGTGGTACCGATGTCGAGGAGCACGGGGAGTACGCACGAAGGAGGCACTGCCGCGCAGGCGGTATAGAGTTGAAGCTTTCCGATCGGGATCGCCATGCCATTGGCCCCGATGTCGCCAAGGCCGAGAATGCGCCCGCCAGTGGAAACGCAAATGAAACGAACGTCGGAAGCGGGCCAGTTTCGCAGCACTTCGGCAATACGGCCTTTCATCTTGCAGGTGACGTACATTCCCCGCCCACGGCGGAAAATATGGCCGAACGAGAGGCACGCTTCGGCCACCGTAGGAGCGTAGACGATCGGCACAAAGCGAACGGGATCGGACATCAAGGTCCGGTAGAAAAGCGTCTCGTTCCGATCGGACAGCCCGATCAAATAGATATAACGCTCGAGATCGGTCTGCTTTCCCTCGAGGTGGCCCAGGACCCTTTCAAGCTGCCGCTCAATGGTCTCGACCACCGGCGGCAACATTCCTTCCAATCCAAGAGCCGCCCGCTCCGCCTCGGTGAAAGCACTTCCCTTGTTCAGGGCCGGTGATTCAAGAAAGCCCACGCCCCGTAGCCGTGCGGGCTCACGGCGAACCGGCAGAAATGGGCCATCCACATTTCGATGTTCCGCCGTTTCAAATGCGCCCATTGAGACAGAAGTCTACCGGTGCCTTCGCCGCCCTATGGGGCGCGAGGTGTCGGAAGAAAGAAGGACGCGTCCTACGCGGTTACCGCCAATTGTCGACACAACAAACCGAGCAGAACAGGGGTAGAAGGAATCAACATGCCCACTCGCGAGCTATTTGAACCCTTTGCCCTGAAATCCCTTACTCTCAAGAACCGGTTTGTGATGGCGCCGATGACGCGGGCGTTCTCCCCGAACGGAGTGCCGACTCCCGAGGTGGCCGCCTACTACCGCCGCCGTGCTGCCGGCGGCGTGGGTCTCATTCTCTCCGAAGGCACGCTGATTGATCGACCAATCGCAGGAAACAATCCCAGCTACCCGAATTTCCATGGCGCCGCCGCCCTCGCAGGCTGGAAGACGGTGATTGACGAAGTCCATGACGCAGGCGGCAAGATGGGCCCCCAACTGTGGCACCTTGGCATTGTGGAACCGGGCGTTTCTGGAACCGATCAGAGTCTCTTCGAGGGGCCGTCTGGCTTCCTGACCACCGGTGCGTCTGCAGGTCACGCGATGACCGAAGAGGACATTGCCGACACCATCGCGGCGTATGCTCGGTCGGCGACCAGCGCCGAGCGGCTTGGATTCGACATGCTTGAGATCCACGGCGCTCATGGCTACTTGATTGACCAATTCTTCTGGGACGTCACCAACCGGCGCACTGATCGATACGGCGGACCCACCGTGGCCGATCGCGCTGCATTCGGCGTTGAGGTGATCCGAGCGGTCCGCGCGGCCGTCGGCCCCGAGTATGTGATTTCACTTCGCATCTCCCAGTGGAAATCGGGCCAATTCGACGCCAAAGTCGCGAAGACCCCCAAGGAAATGGAGGAGTGGCTCGTACCTCTCGCCGATGCCGGTGTGGACCTCTTTCATTGCTCGCAACGCCGCCTTTGGGAACCTGAGTTCGAAGGCTCGGACCTGAACACTGCGGGTTGGGCCAAGAAGGTGACCGGCAAGCCGACCATCACCGTCGGCTCGGTCGGCCTCACCACCGAGTTCACCTCGTCATTCCGAGGCGACGGCGCCCAGCCGGCTTCCCTTGAAGAACTGGAACGGCGTTTCGACCGTGGCGATTTCGACCTGGTCGCGATTGGCCGGGCACTCCTCTCTGACCCCGAGTGGGTCACGAAACTCAACGAGGGCCGTGAAGACGAATTCAAGGGGTTCGACAAGTCGGCGCTCGCGGCCCTCGTCTAAAGTTACTTCAGCGCATAAACTTTGCCTGAGATGATGCCGATGTAAACGGCCCCGTCGGGTCCAATCCTAACTCGTCCTCGAACCGCTAGATTCTTGCTCCCGCATGACTCTACCCGCAGCGGCGATTTTGGGGCCTTATCGAAGCCCCAAGAGGCGTGGGGCTCTCCGCAAGGCGGCTTTCGGCCCAGCCTCCACGTCTCACTCATAAGGCCCGCCACATGCCATCCGAACCAGCCCACGAGAACCACGAAAAGGAGCCCGCCCTTGTTCACCTATTGGAGCGGGGGGATGGGTGGGCGCATGTGTTGGTCTCGGTGCTGTTGTTGCTCCTCGCCCTAGGCATCTTGGCGATGGCGACGGTGTCATTCATCACCGACCTTTCCAAAGGGCTGGCCGGAGCTGCGTTTATGGACCGGGGCCTCACCTATCTCAGCGACCTCCTCTTCGGGGTCATCGTGCTGGAGCTGCTCAGCACGATCCTGACCTACATCAAGGCTCGCAACCTGGAGGCAACGATCAAGGAGTTCTTGATCGTGGGACTCATCTCCAGCATTCGGAAGATCCTCCTTGTGGGCGCCCAATCGTCACTCGATAAAGGCACCGGTGACGATTTCCAGAAGGAAGCGATCGGCACCGTGATCAGCATCGTCGGCATTCTTCTGCTGATCGCAGGCTTGCTGCTGCTCGACATGCGCAAGAAGCGTAAGGTTGTCGACCTCGATCTTGAGTGAGCTACCGATATCGGTAGAGCTTCACGTGCTGAATGCGGTAGCGGTCGCCGCCGAAACGGAGGGAGTGCCACTCCGGCGTTTCGTCCCCATTCAGCCGACGTCCCGGTATCCACTTTCCATCGACATAGGCCCCCTCGTCCACCGTGCCCAAACCCACCAACTCGGGTTGATCGGCGGGGAGTGAGAAAGTGATGTGGACGTTCCGCCCGGCGATCAGGAACTCGTCGGGTCCCGTGGCGATGAGGAGAGCCGCCACATTCATGGGGGGAGGCGTCTTCTCCGGACGCCAGAAAGGAAGCGTCGCGTAGCGCACCTCGATCTCGTACCCGCCCAGGTGCACCCTCTCCGCCGAGTCCTCTCCCTCCAACAGCACCGCCGTCATCTTGCCGGTGCCCTGGTTGGCGAGAATGACCCGCGAAAGCTGATCGAGGATGGAATAGGCATCGGCAAGGTCGGGATCTTCGCCCACGAAACGGTCTGCCCCAAAGGGAGAAAAGCAGATTGCGTCGTGCCGACCAAAGGCGTAGAACGCATTCGCCGCACCCGCCGCTCCATTCGCGGTTTCGGGAATGAACAAGGGATTGTCCGACCGCGTGTATCGCGCACAGAGCTCGGCGAACTCGGGAACATAGAGATCGGGGGCGAGGATATCGATGCACGGGGCGCCCGCGCGCCACACGTCCATGACCTGGGGGACGGGGCCGCCGCTTGGGTAGGTTCCCGGCCAGGCGTGATCTCGCTGCTGCAGCCAGGCGTTCACAAACATCGGGAGGTTGTATTCGGCCTTGCCCGCCTCCGCGATGGCGTTGACGTAGCGAGCGTAGTGCCACGCCATAAAGATCTCGTCCGCCGCCCAAACCGGTTTGCGCCACCCGGTTTCGTGCTCTTCGGCGGAAAGGGGAGGGGTGAGGGTTCGCACCGGTACCGGCGTCCCTGCCGGTTTTCCACTCCCGAACACCTGCTCCCACGTGCCCGTCGTCTTCGCCCCATGAGCCTCCCAGGCCTCGCGAAACTCGCGGATCAGAGTTTCGCGGTGGGCTACCAAATAGTCCATCAGGGCGGCTGGAACCTGGCCGGCAAAGGCGGCATTCGCCGCCGGGCTGTAGTCGCGCGAATCGCCAAGAATCCCAACTTCGTTCTCAACCTGCACCATCAACACGGTATGAGTTCGCCCATCCATCTCGTGAAGGTGGCGCATGAAGGCGGCAAAAGCCCGGGCATCGGCATCGCGGTTGGTGGCGCTGAGGGTGGTCAGGATCGGCATGCTGCGCCCTTGTTCATCGACCGCCAACGGGAACCGCTCCTGGTTGGCCTTGACCCACATCGGCTGGTAGTTGGATTTCCCGTTCTTCCAACTGGCAAACCACAGAAGGACCAGCCGCAGTCGGTGCGCGCGAGCGTCACTCAGCAGGCGATCGACGAGGGTGAAATCAAACTTGCCATCTTCCGGCTCAATGAGCTCCCAGCTCACCGTGGCCAGTACGGTGTTCAGGTGGGTGGCCACCAGCTTTGGCCAAAGGGGCGCCATGTACTCAGGGCTTGAGGCGCTTGAGTTATTCAGCTCAGCCGCCAGCATCAAGAATGGCTGACCGTCCGCCACGAGCTGCTTTGCAGAGCCGTGGCTAACAAGGCGGGGAGGGGTTAAGTTCGCTTCCATGGGGCATCGGCGCCTTCACGTCGTTATGCCGTAGCATAGCAGCCCCTCCACCGCCCTTGCGCTAGTGTTTGCCAAGCGGCTCGCTCAAACTGAACCAATTGCCGATTTCCCCGGCAAGGGCGTCGAGGCTGATCGACCGCCGATAGTTCTCGACAAGATACTCGCGGGAACGCGTGAGGTGGAGGAGGGTCGCTCGGGACAGCATGGGCTCTCAATTCGACTTTACCGTTTAACATAAACACACCTTTGCCCGCACTGGGACGCCGGCATTCTCAACGATGACGACATAAACTGTCCAACTTTTATATGACTTGAAGAGTCTCCGCGGGCCCCCATACTGGCAATAGTCCGTCAATGCCCGGGCACAAAACGTAAATTTCTAACCCACAAGAGGTCGCATCACGTGAAAGTTCGCTATCTGAAACCCATCCTCGCCATCGTCGCCACTGCATCCCTCACCATGATGGTGTCGGCCCTGCCCAGCTTCTACACCGCTTTCAGCAAGAATTACGATCTGAAGGATGGCTCGCACCTTCAAAAGGCCAAGTGCCTGATCTGCCATGCCACCGCCAAGGGCGGCAAGGCGCTCAACCCGTACGGCAAAGACGTTCAGAAGGAGCTCAAGGCCGAGCATCTTCACAAGGTCACCGATGCCGTTCTCAAGGCGGTCGAGCCGCTCGACTCAGCAGGAACCGGTTCCACCAACATCAAGCGGATCAAGGCCGACCAATTGCCCGGCGGCAACTAGGGCCTAGTAACGGAGACAACCCCACATGCCAAACCGACTCACCTCACTCTCACGAACTGGGGCGGCCCTCGCGGTCGTCCTCGCCTTGGGCGCCAAGGCTCAAGCCGACCCTGCCTTTGCCAGGATGACCAAGCTGCCTTGCGTATCCTGCCACTTTGGCGGCACCAATCGCCTTACCCGTCTGGGACGTGACTTCATGACCCGCGGCTTTCGGAACGTCGATGAAGACGCTCCGAAAGAGCCGGCTGATATCAACATCACCCAATACGTGGCGTTCACCGCTCAGGAGGTCGTAACCGCCGACAAGAATGCCGACCCTTCGACAACCTTCTACAACGAATATCACATTCTCGCCGGGGGTCCCCTCAACGAGAACTTCGGATTCCTCATTGATGTGCTCCTAGGCGACAGTGCGGGAGATTCCGCGGGAGTCGACACCGGCTACCTCAACTACAGCACCAATCCGACCGGCGATAACTTCCTCTTCGTTCGGGCGGGAAAGATCGACCCGCTGATTCTGAAGTCCTTCGGCGTCGATCCGCCCATTGGCTCCTCGACCCTGAATTCGCTCACGGGAACGGCGCTCGCCAACCCCAACGACATGACGGGAAATCCGTTCGTATCAACGGACTCCCAAACCGGACTCTCCGTGGGATACCGAACCGCCAAGCGGCTTGTTGCTGAGGCTGCGGTCACCACGGGACCCGAGGGCGATCCGCCTGCGCAAAACAGCAAGGGTGTGTTCGCCAGCGTGGAACAGGAACTCGATGAAAACGGAAGCGCGATCGGCGTTTACGGATACACCGGGCGATTCCCTGGCCTTATCGATCTCAACAACAACACGTATGCGGATGACTTCAGCCGATTGGCCGCCCTTGGCGCATACAATCGCGACAATTGGATGGGCACCGCCACTTACGTGCTGGGCAGCGACAGCGTGTACGGCGCCTCAAATCGCCACCCCACCGCTTATAGCTTCGAACTGGCCTACAACACCAAAGACAACGTCACCCCCTACATTCGCTATGAAAGCGACGACGCCGGAATTTCCGGTGGCAATTCGAATCAAACGACTCTCGGAGTCTCGATCCGTCTCCGAGAGATCGGCCGGATCGTCTTTGAGGGCGCGCTCAACAAGAACGGTGATGGTTCCAAGGACGATTCTCTTGGCGCCGAGCTCGATTGGGCTTTCTAGCTATCCCATGGGAGGGGCAAAGCCGCCCCTTCCCCCCACACCCCCAGGAGATTCCATTGAAAGCCTCTCTCAAGACCGCCCTGCTGTTCTTTGTCGCCGCCATATCCGTCCATGCCCTTGCGAAGCCGGACTTCCTTGACGTCTTTATCGACCAGTACCACGTAAAAGACACCGCCAAGCTGAGCGACAAGCAGTGCCAGCTCTGCCACGTTTCAGAGGATGGTGGCAACAGCTTCAACCCCTACGGCGCCGACGTCAAAAAGATCCTTGATGCGAACGGAGGGAAGTTCTCTTGGGTGACGATCGCGATGGCGGAGCCCTTGGATTCAAATGGCGATGGCCGGACGAATCTGCAAAAAATCGCCCTCGACATTCCGCCAGGAGATCCGCCGGCACTAAAGCCAGGAGAAACGGCAGCCGCGCCTGTGGCCAAGCCACTCATCCCGCGCCACGCATTTCACCCCGCCATCGTCCACTTTCCAATCGCGCTCATCCTGGTCGCGTTCATGCTTGACATGGTTGCCGTCTTCTTCAAGAAGCCAGTGCTCCACAAGATGGCCACCTATAACCTGTGGCTCGGCACGATCTCCGGGTTTGTTGCGATTGCGTCTGGATTTGGCGTCATGACGCTCAAGCAGGTCCCCTACAAGGGCCTCATTCTTACCCACTTGAGCATCGCTATAGGCTCCATCATCTTCGCGATCATCTCGCTCCTGACCCGTAGCCGAAGCGCAAAGGCTGCCCAGGTCATCGGCATCATCGCCATTGTCTTCGCGGCTGTCATGATAGCGGTTGCCGGCCACTTCGGAGGCGACTATGTCTATGGCGAATAGGAACGGAATCGAGCCGTGAACACGCCCCCGCCGCCTTGGTGGGGGTTGGGTCTGGGAACTGTGGGGCAGGGGCTGTTGATCGCCTCTGCCTGCCTGTTTCTGGTCGCTCTCCTGCTGAATCTGACTCGGCGACCAGAGCGGTGGGCTTGGGGTGCCTTTCGATTGGGCGTTCTCACGGTGGGGATGGCCTTTCTAGCCCACGTCGCGATCCTGATGCTCCATCAGTTTGAGTACGACTACGTCTGGCACAACACCGAGAACCAAATGCCCTGGATATACCGGCTGAGCGCGGCCTGGGCGGGCCAGGAGGGCAGTTTTCTGCTCTGGTGTCTGACCAGCGCGGTCGCCTCCATGTTGGTGCTGCGTCGGATTGGCGCCGATCGTCGGATCGCCGGCGCGATCTCCGCGCTCTTTCTGGCCCTGCTCACCGGGGTCGTCTCCTATGAGACCCCGTTCAAACTGCTTCCTATTTCTCCCGATCTCACGGCGCTGATGCCGAAGGGCCAAGTGGGGATTCTTCCCCCCGATGGTCTTGGCCTGAACCCCGCCTTGCAAAACGTGTGGATGGTCATCCACCCCATCGTGATTTTTAGCGGCTTCGGCATCCTGCTTCCCCTCTTCAGCTGGTCGATCGCAGCCGCGTTCCGCGCGGATCGCGCCGATTGGGCCCAAGGCATTCGGCCCGTGGCGATTGTTGGTTCGACCCTCATGGGGGTTGGGCTCTCCATGGGTGGCTTCTGGGCCTACGAAACGCTGGGTTGGGGCGGGTTTTGGGCCTGGGACCCGGTGGAAAACGTGAGCCTCGTGCCATTCCTGACGACCGCCGTTTTGGTCCACGTCGCCTACATCGGTTCCACCCGCAAACAGTGGCTGAGGCTGGCGCCGGTCATCGGCGCTCTACCCTTTGCCTGGTTCGCGTACGGGACGTTCCTGGCGCGCAGCGGCGCCCTCGCCAACGTGAGCGTCCATAGCTTTGCCCGAATGGAGGGCGTGGCCCACATGCTGCTTGCCGGGATCGTAGTGATGGCCGTCGTTGGGGTGATCCTGGCTTGGATCGTCGCCGCGAAGCAGCCAAAGGCGGCTGCTACGGAGGAAGGGTCTCGCACAACCACGATGCGCTACGCCCTCATCCTCGTTTACGCATGCGCGATCGTCGCCGCTCTCGGTATGTCGTTCCCGTACGTGGTGCAGTCATTGCGGCTCGGAATCGGTGGAACGCGGAACGAACGGGTGATTCCCGAGGACCTCTACAACCAACTTCTGGTCTGGCCGTTCATTCCGATGATGTTCCTCGTCGGGCTCGCCCCGTTTATGGGATGGACCGTGACCAAAGCCGCCCGGGTTCGGGTCATCGTGACCCTCATCATCGCCGCCGCCCTCTCGGCCGGCGCCCTGATGATCGGTTTGGAAAGCCTTGGAACTGCGCCGCAAGGGTCGATCGTTGCCGGCTTGCTCGCATCGCTCTTTGCTTGCAGCTTCTGCATCCTGGCCAACCTCTATCGGCTCTTCGAGCGAGTGCGCGTTCGGGCCGGTCGATACGGGCCTTACGTTGCCCATGTCGGCATCGGCTTCATGCTTTGCGGACTCATCGTCTCCAAGGCATTCGAACAGACTGCCATGGGAGGCTTTAGCACCCATCAAGCCGGCCAATACAAGCTGGGCAACACCGTATACCGGGTGCAGCTGGCTTCCCGTCCCACGGCCGCCAGTCTGATGCAGCCAGAGAATGCGTTGGCGGTGAACGTGACCCACGGGGGCGATACCACCTCGTTCCATCCGGTGTTCTTCTACCACCAAGCCATCGAGTCCGATGACCCCCTGCAGACCATCACCCGCCCCGCGATCCGCAAAGGGCTATTGGCCGATCTTTACCTCAGCATCGGCTCCCGGGAGACAACGGTCGCCGACGGCATCCACTTGCGACCTGGTGAAACCAAGACCATTACCGTCTCTACCCAAACCCAGCCAATTCAGATGGGCATTCGTTGTGTGGACGCGTCAGAGGCTTCCGGTGTGATGGGATCGTCCGGCGCCGGCCTCCAGCTGCGAGCAAACCTGGACCTGCTTATCGGGAACAAGACCTTTCGGATATCGCCCACCCGATTCAAGGGCAAGTACGGAGATGTCGCCGTCGGTGATGCTTGCGTCATCCGCCTCGAATCAGTGGATCACGAGAACCCGATGGGGGCCACTCTCACTGTGCTCTATCCGGAGCCCATCTATGGGGCTGAGCTGTTTATGAAGCCGCTCACCAGCTTCGTGTGGCTTGGGGCGGGTCTTCTGGCCCTCGGCGGCCTGCTTGCGGCCCGAGGCAAGGCCGCGTGATGTCATCACGATTGTGATGGGCAATCTTTGGGCGCCCGCCAATCTCCATCGGAGACTTGAGCAGCCGCTTCACGATACTTCACGCGCACACTATATAATGAGCGCGTCATGTTGTTGAAAAAGGGTTCCTTGTTTGTTAAGGGCATTGCGCTGGCAGCTTTAGCGGAAGTCGTCGTGGGGTGCGGCGGCGGTGGAGGAGGAGGCTTGGCAGGAACGCCGCCGCCGACCGGCGATAAGGCAGTGACTTATCAGACGGTGACCTCCGTACAGACCCTCGATGGCGGGCTCAATTTCCCCTTCATGGCCCTTAAGGCCTCAGCACCGTCAGGACTGAAATTTGCGTTAGGGAGTTCGGCCCTGAAGCTGTCCCCGCAAACCGGCACCTACAACGCTGCGCTTGGCCTTTATTACACCGAGACTTCCACCGGCAATTCGATCACCTTGACGTTCTATAAGGATTCCAGCGAGACTCAGCCGGCTGGAAACATCATCATCTCTGCCCCTGGGCTCGCATCGGTCGGCGGGTCCTATCCCGCGTATCCGGCAACGATCCAAATGACTGCCAATATCACCGCCGGAAATCTCATCTTTAACGGGAACGGCAAGATCGTCTTCACTGACGCAAACGGGGCCAATACGATGACGGGCACGATCAACATGCCCACCAACGGCATCGTAGGCACCATCGACATGACCCTCAGCGACAGCGAGCAAGTGGGTGGCAAGATCACGATCGTTCAGAACGGCATGACCTCGACCATGACAAACCTGGCCGGAGATTTGACCACGCTCACCGGCAACGTCTCCGTTTCCCCTGAGGGATGGACGGGCACGGCAACCCTCGGTCTGCTTACTGGCACCTTTTCGGAAAAGCTCAACGGCGCCGGCGCTCAGCCGATTCAAGCCGGGCTTAACAGCTCAGGGAATCTCATCATCAACTATCCCGACGGAACCAACAGCACCGTCGCCAACCCGATCAGTGACAATCTGAGCACCAACAGCGGCGGTGGTGGGACCATAACGAACCCAACGATCACCATCAACTGGCCTGCCCGCTCGCGCAGCATCTCCGGCCCCCAGAGCGCGCTCTCGGCGATCCTCACCTTCCCTTCAGGCACTGCCGACGGCGGCATCGATAACTACTATGTAACCCGCGACTCCAACATCGCCGCCCACACCGAAACCTACACGGTTTCCTATACGTTCGATCTCGGCACCTATCCGATGACGGCAGATTTCTACAGCACAACCGACGCATCGGGCCCAGTGGTCGCGACGGCGGGGGCAAATGTGACCTTCACTGCGTCGGCTCTTAGCGTGGCCAACATCGTCTTCACCGAGAACGTCGCCAAGGTCGCGGTCACTTCAACGTCCGTTCCGGTCGGCGCTGCGCCTGCCCTCCTTCAGTTCGCCGCCAGCGATGCCTCGGGCAACGCCATCGCGCTTACGCCCGGTTCCGCGTTCTGGGCACTCAAAAGCGGCGGCACTTATTTAAGCCTGGCTGCCGACGGCACCGCGTCCGGAATTGCCGCTGGCAACGCCACCGTCGTCGCAACGGTCGATGGTGTGCCCAGCCCCGTGAGTACGATCCAGGTGAAGGCAGCCACCTCCAATTATCTCGCTCCGGTCCCCATCTCCGGGCCCACCGGCTTTACGATCAGTCGGGTTCTCCCAACCGGCCAGATGGTCGGTACGGCAGGGAGCGAAGCCCTATACTGGAGTTCGCCAACCGCCCAGCCCACGACCCTGCCTGGCATTGCCGGCAGTTCGCGAGATACCGCCGACTGCCTCGCTCTGGTGAATGGAAAGCTTGAAGTTGTCGGCTCAAGTGGTGGATTCCCCGCCGTGTGGACCTCCCTGACCTCGGCCCCGACCCTGCTTAGCTCCGACATCTATGGATCGCAAAACGGAGCCCTCAGCGGTGAGGCAACCAGCATCAATTCTGCAGGCCATATCGTCGCCCTTCTAAGCTCTGGCGAAGGCGCCCTCTATTGGAGTTCACCGACCGCCCCCTTCAACCTTATCCCGAATTCGCAGGAAGGATTGACGACCGGCGCGGCCCAGGGTGAGGCGCCTTACCTTGACTCTGTCAACCAAATCGGTTACTTTATTCAAAATGGCTTCCCTGGCTATACTGCCGCGATTAGCCCCAATGATTCCACCGCCGCGACATACCTGCCGGGCATGCTCAAATACACGAACGGGGCGATTGCCCAGATAGGGCGCTACATGACGGCGTCCGGCGTCATCTATGGGTCGGACTACAAGACCCAGGGGGGCATTCTCTTGCCGGTCTACTGGTCATCAGCCGACTCGTTCAAGACGGAGCACTTGTTGACGCCGCTTAGCGCCGGGACGGATTGCGAACCTCTCGCCGCCAACGAGAGTGGTTGGGTGGTTGGCGACTCGGCAGACAACGGTGCTGCCGTGCTTTGGAAAACTCCCACGACTCCCGTTGATGTCAGCACCCTGCTTCCTGCGAACTCCGGCTGGACGCTCGACGAAGGGAACTACATCTTCGGCGACGGCTCGTTGGTGGTCACCGCCTACGCCCCCGGAGGAAGCGCACCCATCCTCGCTTATGTGAAGGCGAATTAAAGGTACTTCGAGACCTGCTCGATATGATAAGTGTCGTGCCCTAGCACGAACACTGCCAGGTCGTAGACCGAGAGCGCTCCTAAACGGGAGTGGGTGATGGTGAGTCGATGCTGCTCCTCGGTAAGCGACTCATAGAGCGCCAAAGTGCGTAGCCGCTCGTCGTAAAACCTTTCCAGAGTGGGCGCCACTTCCCAGACGGCGTAGTTCTTGGCGATCGCCTCGGCGTCCTCGTCCCAGTTCGCCACCGGCGCCCCCGGGTTTGAGACTGCCAATTCCATGCGGCCGCGAATCACCGGCTCCAGGTCGGACATGTGGGCAACAACCTCGCGAAGGGAGAACCGGTCGGGCGCCAGTCGCTCATCGTAACGCGATGGGTTCACCAACCCGACCAGGTGCTTAAGCGTCTGCGGACCCAGAAGCAGACCCTTCTCAAGATAAACGACACGACCCATTGCGCCAGAGTACACCTGAGAATCTAGTCGTATCGATACACTTTGCACTTGAGCACGCTGTTCTGAGAACCAGAGAAGCGCCAGCCCCAACCCTGATCGGTCTCATCGCCGTTCAGACGCCGACCCTGGGTCCACTTGCCGTCGACCAGAATCATCTCGTCCACCGTGCCGATGCCCGCATAGAGCGGCCCCGGCGTGGTCGGCCGGAAGGCCACTCGAAATCCCGAGCCGGCCCCGACAAACTCGCCATCCCCAGTGGCAACAATGAGACCGCACCCTTCCGTGGATGATCGGCCAAAGAGCGAGTCTAACGTGATGTCCAACGTATATCCGCCTAGCGTGGCCGTCTCCCTTGGGTGCTCTGCGTCGAGAACGAAGCCCACGCTTTGGCCGGGATGGTCAAGGATAAAGGGGGCGATCCCCGACATCACTTGGTAGGTCTTCCCGATTGGGGCATCTGGCTGGCTTCGGTCAATCCCAAAGGGCGAGGTTCCGATCGCATTGTAGCTGCCAAACGCAACAAACGCGTTTTGTGCCCCGACCTCGCTGCCCTGCATCTCAGGGATGAAGAGCGGATTCGCCTGACGCGTATAGAGTTGGCATCGCTCGGCGAAGTTGGACGCATACAGGTCTGGGCACAGCATGTCGATATGGGGAGCCCCCGCCTGCCAAATGTCCATCACATGCGATTCCGGGCAGCCGCTCGGATAGTCGCCGGGCTTGGCGTTGCCCTCGTTGAGCCACGCGTTCACGTACATGGGAATCGGGTACTCAGCCTTGCCCGCCGCCGCTACATGGTCCACGTAGTGGGCATAGTTCCAGGCCATGAAGATCTCTTCAGTCGCCGGCCCGCTTCCAAACACTTGCTCCCAGGTTCCTGCCGTTCGCTGCCCCGCTGCCACCCATCGGCGTCGAATTTCGGGGGTCAGCCCTTGATCGGCCACGATCAAACGCTGCATGAGATCGGCAGGCGCCTGGCCGGCGAACGCCTGGTTGGCGATCGGTGAGCGGTCACGAGAATCACCCAAGACTCCAACCTCATTCTCCACTTGGATCATAACAACGGTTTGGTCGTGGCTGTCGAAGGCCTTTAGATGCCGCATCAAAGCAGCGAAGGCGTGGGCATCGGCGTCCCAGTTTTCTTCCACCAGGGTGCTCAGCACCTGGATCGGCGTCCCATCCTTTCGCTCCGCTCGAGGAAACCGCTTGTAGTCCTCTTTGACCCATAGGGGGTCGTAGCTCGTCATGCCGTTCTTCCAACTCGCAAGCCACAAAAAGACCATATGAAGGTGGTTTTTCCGGGCATCGCTGATCAGTCCATCGACGACGCTGAAATCGAACGATCCTTCCTTCGGCTCAACCTCTTCCCAGGAAACGGGAACAAGGAGCGTATTCAGATGCAGATCGGTCATGCGCTTCCAAATGGGCGCCATGTAGGTCAGGCTCGACGAACTCGAATTGAAGAGTTCTCCCCCGAGGATCAGCATCGGCTGCCCCTGAACGATGAGTTGGACGACGCCGTTCTGCTTCCGGAGATGGGGAATCTGGGTGGTTGTTGGGGTGTCCCCCAGGCAGGTTGCGGCCATCGCTGACGCGGCCAAGATCAAGGCAATGATTCGTTTCAAATTCAGGCACCTTTACCGTCACCTGGAGGGAAAAGCTCCGGCGATTGGTTGCATCGTACCTGCCTGGGAGCGACCCATAAGGCGGTGGATTTCGAGGGGCGGCGCCTTAAACCGGTTACAATTCAAACAACGACCAACGGCGAGATCATGTCATCGAGTCCGATTCATCAACAAGTTCGCACCACACCGGAACCCGCTCTCCGAGCGCAGTTTTTGGGGGCCTTCGAACTGGTGGTTCGGGGGAAGAAGGTCGCCAAGGTGCCTAAACCCGTCCAGCACTTGCTTGCCCAATTGGCCCTCGCTGGGACGAACGGAAAGAATCGCGCCGATCTTGCCGATACCCTCTGGCCCGACAGCGATCCAGATCGAGCCCGGTTCTATCTTAGGCGATCGCTTAGCCAGCTGCGCGTGGCCCTCGGACCCGAGAGGGACCGCATCACCACCGACGCTGACGGTGTTATCACATTGGGACTTGCCGGATGCGAATGCGACATGCTGCGCTTCCATCAACTCATCCAAAGGACCGATCCGATTAGCCTCGCGAATGCCGTCGAACTCTACGGCGGCCCCTTCCTCATGGGCAACAACGAGGACTGGATCGTCCCTCTGCGAACCGACGCTCAACAATCTCTCACCCGAGCCCTCGCCGGGCTTGCTTCCTTTGCCGACGAGAATCGGGACATCGAAGCCGCGGTCATGTGGCGTCGCAAGGCGGTTCATGCCGATCCCCTGATCGAGGCCAATTGGCGAGACCTCATGAGCACGATGGCGCAGAAGGGGGACTTTGCCGGCATCGCGCGGGCTTACCGTGACCTTCAAGTAAGGCTCAAGAATGAGCTGGGCATGAGTCCCTCCCGGGAGACCCTCGAACACTATCGCCATTTGCTTGCTTCGGCAAAGCTTGCGCTCACCGTCGATGACGCCCCTCCTAGCCGAACGGGGACGCCGAGCGGTCTTCCACATCCGGTGACGACCTTCTTTGGCCGGAGGTCGGAGTGTGAGGAAGTCATTCAGGCACTCAAAGATCATCGCCTGGTGACCCTCAGCGGCCCTGCGGGGGTGGGAAAGACCCGCCTAGCTCTGGAAGTCGCCCATGAGGTGGAATCTGCGTTCGCGGATGGCGTAGTCGGTGTCGACCTGGGGCAGACCCGAGCGGCGGCGCCCGTAGAAGAGCGAATCGCCAGCGCGCTCGCCCTTGGGAATTTACAGGCGGGAGTCGATCTCGCGCAGGTGATCGGAAAGAGGCGCGTCCTCATCGTGATCGACGATGCCGAACAGTGCGTGGAAGAATGCGCGGGCGTTGCCGCGACCCTCCTCGCCCGATGTTCTCATTTGCGGGTGCTTTGCACCAGCCAGCGACCGCTGAGGGTCCAAGGGGAACGCGTGGTCTCCATCGTCCCCTTCTCATCGCCGACTACGGACGCCGCCGACCGCAGCCGTGCTCTGGAATCCGAGGCGGTTCAGTTCTTCCTCGACCGCGCTCGAACGGCCGCGCCCAGATTCCAACTGACCGACAGCAACGCCGCCGCCGTAGCTCGCGTGTGTCGCCGACTTGACGGGCTGCCCCTGGCGTTGGAGCTTGCCGCGGTCTGTTTGCGGACCCTCTCGCCGGTGGACCTGGCAGCCCGACTTGACGACCGCTTTCCCCTCCTCGGATCGGCCGGCGAACCAACGAGACGGCACGCCACGTTGCAGACCGCTCTCGAGTGGAGCTATGACTTGCTCGGGGCCCGCGAAAAGCAGGTTTTCGGCCGGCTTTCCGTCTTCTCTGGCACGTGGTCGGTGGCGGCAGCCGTCGCCGTTTGCCAAACCGCCGAGGTTCCCGCCGAGGCGATTCCTGAATCGCTGGCCAACCTCGTGGAGGGCTCTCTCGTCGAATTTGACCCGTCCCAGGCTTCTGGCCGTTACCGCATGCTGGAGTCCGTGCGAGCGTTTGCAAGGACCAGACTCAGTGTTGGGCCCGAGGAACCGTCGCCCGAGCGGGCGATGGCCCTTTTCTTCTTGAGCGTATTGGAGAAGTTGAAGCGAGAGGGCGGCCCTGATTCACTTCTCGATCCCCTCGAACTGGACGCCCCAAACCTGGTCGCCGCCCTGGAGGGACTCCTCGCCCTGCATCGACCCGAAGACCTGCGCACAGCGCTTAGGCTCGTCAGTACCCTTTTTCCGTTTTGGTACCGAGTGGGACGCATTTCGCAGGGCTATGCCCTCGCCTTAAGGGCGATCGCCGAGTCGCAGGAGGAAGTTTGCGACGAACTTGTTGAGGCCATCTTCAGGGCGGGTTGGGCGGCCCAGTGTCTCTTCAAGCTCAAGGAATCTGATGGGTTGCTGCGCCAAGGCGAGGAACTTGCCGACCAACTGGGCATTCAAAGCTGGACCACCGAGTCGCTTCGATTCCGAGGCGAGTTGGCGGCCGAACAGGCCCGGCCAGCGGAGGCTCGCGAGTTGCTGGGCGAGGCGCTTCGCCGGTACGAGGTAGCGGGCGACCAGGTGGGCGCAGCTTCTTGCATGGGCTTTTTGGGCTATGTAGCTCGCCAAGAAGGAGCCTACGAAGAGGCCCGCCGACTGACAGAAGGGGCGATGGCCCTACACACCGCCGCCGGCGATGCGCATGGTCAGCTCTGGTGCCTGGGCAGCCTTGGCGCGATCTGCGTCGCCCTCGGCGACGATGTTCAAGGCGCTGCCATCCTTACGGAGGCGCTTAACGGAGATCGCAAGGCCGGCAACCGGTCTTCCGAAGCCTGGAACTTGACGATGCTAGCCGAGCTTGCCCTGAATGGGGAAGATCACGTCCGGGCCCTGGAGCTGGTGGACGCCGCGCTCTCCATTCACGATGCCGAAGCCGATAGCCTCAAGCGCATTTGGCCGCTGCGCCTAAGGGGCGAGGCTCTCCGGCGAGCGGGCGACTTCACCGCCGCCGAGGACGCCTTGCAGGCGTCGGCGCGACTGAGCCGGGTCGCCGGTGCGGTCAGCGAGGTGGCATTCGCCCTCCTCGGCTTGAGCAATCTCAAGATCTCCTCGGGGGATCTTGCGAGCGCACGGGCCTACCGGGAAGCCGCGTCCCTCATCGCCAAAGACGCCCAACGCGCCGATGTCACCCGCGAATTGGTCCGGAACCAAGCCAAGCTCGAGGCGGCCAAGGAACCCGACCGCTGACCCGTGCCCCATTGTTCTCCCCCGCTCCAGTTGGGGGACCATCGGCGGGCGATCCGCATGGCCCCTGGCGGGGTTGGGGGTGCGGCAGGGGTCTCGCCGCACCCGGCTACGAGCACAAGAGGCAATGAGCCACGAAATGGCGGTTGGTGATCGAACTCCTCGCAAGGCATGGGAGTCGCCACTGGTAGTGCTGCATCCACGCAGTGAGTCTTCCGGGAGCAGGAGGTCCTTCATGAGCACGCCAGGCAAGCCAAAAGCGGCAAGCTTGGGTGAATTGTATGGGGTCGCCGTTACAAAGACCGTTACAAATAGCGACGCCCGGCCCGGTTTTCCATGACGGTCCGCGACTTGACACGAAGCGCCGCCGGGCCTGGCGTAGGAATCGCCTCGCGAGGGTGAATCTCGGACCGGACCGGCGTAGGAAAGCCCGGAGAGCACTCGCAAACAGCGTCTGCCTCTGGTCAGACGCCTCGACACCGATGTGAACACATCAGTAAGGAGGTTTCCCTTGAGCAAGATGATGCGATTCGCAAACGCCGCCGGACTCTTGGCGCTCTTGGTCGGCGTGGCAAATGCCGCCGGCCGCCTTCAAAACGACAGTTACGCGCTCCGGCCAGCCCTCAGAGTTGGAGACGAGACGAAGATCAAGGTCCTCGTTCAGCCAAGTCAGAGTGGGGCCGATCCGCTAACCATCATCGAGGATCGAAAGGTCACCGATATCGCGGACATTGGCGATTTCACCATCGCCGAGACCGACAAGGCGCTTGCCGCCGATTCCAATGCCGACCCCGCGGTCACCGTGACCAAGACATGGCTCAGCAACGGCCAGATCAAAGAAATCCATGCTGACAGTCCAGGTTACGATCTGGACAGCGCCTACCGGGCGGCGATGCTGACCTCGTTCGAGATACCCGACGCACCGGTCAAGATCGGGGACCGGTGGAGTTTGGTCGCCCCTGGCCAAACCGACAAGTGGCGGTCTACCCACATTGACTATGTCCTGTCGGGCATGGACAAAGTGGGCGACACCAATGCTCTGAAGGTCGACGTAAACGGCATGGAAACGGAAGGTCCGATGCCGGCGAGCATTCAAGGTTCCATCTGGCTAGACCCCCAGACGTTCCATGTACTGAGGCGGGTTTACAAGGAGACGTCGTTCCCGGTTCCGGGGATGTCCAACTTCACCGGCACCGTCACCGAAGTGCCTCTGACGTCCGATATGACGACGAGCACAACGTCCATGTCCGATCCCAACCCCGTCCCACCGAATAGGTAGCGAGGCCCTAGCCGCCGGGTCCTACGCGGCCCCGGCGGCCACAAGTGGAGGACCGAACGTAACTGGCGTATCGGAGATGCCCTGCAAGAGGTGGCCCAAAATGTGCCGCCTAACCGCGTTCGACCACCGTGTTGCCTTTACGCGGATCAAGCGGCGCTTCAGGTTCATAAAGCGTCCCAGCAACGGTCCACGGCAGGGACCCTCCCCAGGCACCAATGCAGGCGCGAGAATTGGCAACAGATCGAAAGGCGTCATATCGCCGCATCCGAGCAAGGGAGGTGGCGGAGAAGGTGGGATTCGAACCCACGGTGAGTTGCCCCACACCGCATTTCGAGTGCGGCGCACTAGACCACTATGCGACCTCTCCGAGGGTGAGTATGGCGTCCCGAGGGCCCACTATTCAACCCGCAGCTGCGGGCCCAGCAGTTTGGCGGCTTGGATCGGGGACATCGGACCCTGGATGAGAGCGCCATGCACCACGTAAACCCCGGGCCCCCGGTGCACCAGATCGGGACGGATTGCGCCTTCGGCGCGGCCGATGAAACGAACCGGACGCATCCTCTGCAATGCATCGGCGTCAGCCTGCGAGCCGACCGCCACCGCATACCCGGTATCCGCCATCTCGGCCGCCGAGCAATAGAACCCCGCCGCCCAAGGTCCAAGGCCGTTGCAGACTCCGCCGAACTGACCCAGTGCGGCAATCGCGAAGGCATGAAGGCGCTTGGCATCGTCCCCCGACGCAAGCAAGGCATAGCCTTCGCACAGGCGCATCGCTTCCGCGGTGCAGGACTCCTGACGATTGTCCACCAGCTCCGGCGCCGCCGAATAGGGAGGCGTGAGGGCCCCTGCCGGGTAGCGCGCAAGCAGCAGCTCTCCCGGCGCGCGGCCCGCAAATAGCGCGAGGCCCCGGTTCAATACCGCCAGTCCCTGCCGAAAGTTGTCCTCGTGCCCGGTGGCCAGGTAAGCCTGCAGCGAAGCGTCAGCATAGTTTAAGTAATCGCTCAAGAACAGCTCGGGCGAAGGTGGTCCGCTCGATTGATGCACAACGTCGACCCCGACACGAAACCGCTCCAACCCGTCGACGAGCGCCAGCGCTTGGGTGAGACGCTCACTCGAACCAAGCAACCGCGCGGTGGTCAGCAGGCGCGCCACCACCAAGGCGTTGATATCGGCATAGCGGTTAGAGGCAAAGCGCGGCGCAGGCGAAGACTGACGCATCAGGGTAAGAATCGCGTTGCACCGGTCAGCCTGGGTAATCGGGGCCGCATTGATCCAGAGAGGCGTCATCTGGGGGTTGGAAAAGGGATTGAGCTCGAAATTGGAAACCGCCCAAGCGTGCTTGTCTGGATCGGGGAGCACCTTCGCCAGTCGCTCAGTCGAGAAGCTGGACCGGTTGCTCCGGTCGAACGGGCCCTCATCACCCAAGCGGGCGGCCGAAATCGCGCCGTTCGAGACGAACTCAGCGGTCAGCGAGTCGAAGGTCCGCTCCGCAGCGTAGCGATACTCAGGAACTCGGGTGATTGCATAGGCGCTCGCAAAGACCTCAGCCAACTCGGCATTCTCGGGCGCCGGCTTATCAAACTCCACGTCCGCCCAATCGCTCTCATCCGCAAGGTGGAAGAACCCACCATCAAGCATGTCGAAGATCCCCGTGTGGAGCAAAGGGCCTGATTGACGCTGGAAAGCCTCGGAGCGGCCGGTGAGCAGCAGGTAGCGAAGAATCTGGGGACGCGGAACCTGGGTGCCATCCACTGGCCAACCGCGATCCTTGGGGTCTGTCGAAGCGACCAACGCCTGATCGAAGATCGAGAAACTGGTGACCGACTTTGGCTTGGATTCCAAGGTCGCAAGGTCCTGAATCTGCATGGTCGACGCCGCGGTGTCCGGCAGGGCGGTGCGGGGCAACCGGTTGTAGTCGTCACGGGCCTCCGCCAGCAGGGTCACCATCTCGGTGCGATTGATACGCTGGGACTGCGAGTCGGTGCGGTCGATCGGCTGGGATTGAGCGACCTTGGTGAGGAGATCGATCACCTGCCCGTCTGGATCGAGAACCCAAAACTGGAGGTCGGAAGTGAACCCGATGCTGACGCGCTGCAGAGGAAGAAGGTTGTTCACCCAGTCCGGATGCTCCAGACCATCCACCCTGATGGCGACAAAGTTCTGGTTGACGAAGTTCACGACCTCGGTTGCGTCAAGGATGCTCTCATCCATTTCGCGCCCATAGCGGCTATCCGGCATTCCGATCGCCAGGAAAATCGGGCGGTCTTGACGCCGCGCCTCCGCAAAGGCTGCGTCGGAGTAGGCATACCAATGGATGCGCTCGGTCCTAGCTTGAAGCAGGTAGTCGGCCGCCTCTCTGGCAAGGCGATTGGGCCGCGCGGGGGGGATGAGCGGGGTTAGAATTTGCGAGCAGACCGCCACGAGCACCAGCAAGCACAGCGTAGCGGTCACCACGATGAAGCTGGGCTTTGCGCGCATTCACCCAGATTACGGCCCAAGGGCGGTAAAAGAAGCGAACCATCATCCCCAGAGAGCCATTTCCAAACCTTTTCGCCGGGCCAATTCGGATGAAGCCCTGTGCTAAACTCGGACTCTTATGTTGATTTCCCTTGAGGAGGTTCGCCATGTTGCTCGGCTTGCCCGCCTGGACCTTGACGAAGCCGAAGTAATGGCCCTCCAGGGTGAATTGAGTGCGCTTCTCGGCCATTTCGCTGACATCCAGGCGATTGATGCGTCGATGATTGAGCCCCAATCCCACGCGGTCGCCCTTCGCAACGTATGGGACGCCGATGTGGTCCGCCCCGGCCTCACCCGCGATCAGGTGTTGCGTAACTCGGCCCTGACAAAGGCCGGCTTGTTCGTGGTGCCCACGATTATCGAGGACTGAAGCGGTGCCCACTGAGTTGACCGCCGCCGAGTTGGGGCTAAGGCTCGCCCGCCGAGAGTTTTCTGCCGTTGAGGTGGCCCAATCATATCTCGATCGAATCGCTCGATTGGATTCGCATTACGACGCCTTCCTCACCGTTGATCCCGAGTGGACCCTTGCTCAGGCGCAAGCAGCACAGGCGCTTCTTGATAGGGGTGAAGGAGGGCCCCTCACCGGTGTGCCGATCGCCGTCAAAGACAACATGTCCACCGAGGGGGTGGCGACCACCTGCGGTTCGAAGATCTTGGAGGGGTACGTACCCCCCTTCGACGCCACCGTTATCGCGCGGCTGAAAGAGGTAGGGATGCCCATCCTCGGCAAGACCAATCTTGACGAGTTCGCCATGGGCGGTTCCACCGAGTACAGCGCCTTCAAGCCGACCCGCAACCCGTGGGACACCGGGCGCTCGCCCGGGGGAAGCTCGGGCGGGTCGGCAGCGGCGGTGTGCGCGTCACTGACGCCGCTCGGTCTCGGCTCCGATACCGGCGGCTCCATTCGCCAGCCGGCCTCACTTTGCGGCGTGGTGGGATTCAAGCCGACCTACGGGCGGGTCTCACGCTACGGCCTTGTCGCCTTCGGCTCCAGTTTGGACCAGATTGGTCCCCTCGCCCGCACGGTCGAGGATGCGGCCCTTGTCGCCGCCACCATTAGCGGGCACGATGGCCGGGACAGCACCTCGCTCCCAAACTCGGCAATCCACATCGATGATCTTAAGTCGGGCCGCCTCAAGGGTTTGAAGGCAGCCCTCCCCCGCGAACTGTTTTCCGATGCGCTCCAGCCCGGAGTGCGTTCGGTGCTTGACGAGACCATTGCGACCCTCACGAAAGAGGGCGTGGAATTTGGCGAGGTCGACATCCCCAGCATCGAATTTGGCGTTTCGACCTACTACATCATCGGGCCCTGCGAGGCAAGCAGCAACCTGGGCCGCTTTGATGGCGTGCGCTTCGGTCCGCGCGCGGAGGCCGATGAGTCGGGGCATGTAGGCATGGTCGAAAGGACGCGGGGTCGGCTGTTTGGCAAAGAAGTCATCCGGCGGATCATGATCGGCACCTACGCACTATCGGCCGGATACTATGACGCCTACTATGTCCGGGCGCAGCAGGTGCGAACGATGATGCGCCAGGAGTTCGACGCAGTGTTTCGCGATTACGATCTGGTGCTCTCGCCCACAAGCCCCGTAGTCGCTTTCAAGATCGGTGAACTGAGCAACGACACGCTGGCCCTCAAGCTCACCGATTTATGTACGATTCCCGTTAATATGGGCGGGTATCCGGCGATATCCCTGAACGGCGGGTTCGCAGAAGGTCTCCCGGTTGGCGTGCAATTGATTGGACCGACGATGGCCGACGAACGCGTCCTCCAAACGGCGTGGTGCGTTGAGAAAGCCCTACCCGACGCCACCCGGAAGCCGCCAATGCCGTAAGCTGGAATGAATGGACGAGATTCGACGCGCTGACCGAACGCTCTTCCTTCGCGAGGCTGGATCCTTCGGAAGGATACTGATCTATGTCCTCTGCCTTTTGACGATGTTCGGCCTCCCCCAGGCGATTCCGTTCGCCTACGTGGTGCTCGTCCCCGCGACCGTCGTCGGCATCACCCTCGTCAGCGCCTACAACGCCAGCGTCCGCAAACGATTTCGCAACATTCGACTCAGACAGCTTTGGGACGGTTGCCACGAGCGGCACGAGCGGTTCAAGGAAGTCATGAAGAAGCTGCGCTCCGAGAAGGTCGCGAGCCTGAGCGAACTTCCCTCCACCATTCAAAAGGTCGCAGACTCGCTTTATGTCGCGCTTCGCCGCGCCGATGCGATGAGCGAAGAAATCCTGAACACCGAGAAGGAGATCGCTGAAAGCCCGCCGGTCTGGCACGCGGGCACGAACGACGCCCAGAGCCGCGAACTCTACCGCGTGGCAGATTCCAATATCGCAGAGTATCGCAAGCACTACCAGGGGGTCATCGCCGGCGTGCAGCGCACCGAAGCCCAATCCGCCGTCTTCATGACCACTCTCGACACGCTTCGCATCAAGGCCCTCGGCTACCGAATGGTGGGCAAATCGCCCGAGCTCTCAAGTTCTTCGTTCCTGACCGCGTTGACCGAGGCAAAACTCCAACTGGGAGCGATCGACCAAGCCTTGGAGGAGTTGGAAATGGGACCGTTTCCCACGATGATCGCGGCGATGCCCCCGGTTGCGGCGCCAGTGGCCGAACGCACCACCCCCCCGGCCTTTCGGCACCCGGCCACTCCGCCGACCGTTCCTGATCCGCTTGAGCAAGAGGAGCAGCAGCATTGAAACTGGACATTCGCTGTCCAGCCAAACTGAATCTCTTTCTCGCCATCGGTCCCAAGGATCGCAATGGCTACCACCCTTTACGAACGATCTTTCAAGCGATTGACCTGTGTGACGGCTTGGAGATCGACACCGAGGCCTCCGAGACCTCAATCTCATCGCCTTGGAGCGGACTGCCCCGCCAGAATACAGTGTCCAAGGCGTTAAGGCTGGCCTCCGACTGCGCTCTCATTCCCCCGCTTCGGGTGGTGTTGCACAAGGCGATCCCCCACGCCGCGGGTCTCGGAGGCGGGAGTTCAGACGCTGCGGGGCTACTGCGCGCGTTGCCAAGACTCGGCGTCGCGATCTCGGGCCATCATCTGCTAGAGATTGCCGGAGCAGTGGGCGCTGACGTGCCGTTCTTCCTCGTCGGGGGGCGTGCCCGGGCCGAAGGCTATGGCGAGAAACTGACCTCCCTCCCCGACCCACCCGCCGAGTGGTTTGTCGTTGCGGCGCCGGCGATTGGGTGCGGCACATCTGAGATGTACGGGGCGCTCGACGTCCTGCGAGGACCCAAATGGACGGAACTGGCGCCGTTTCCCACCGAGGACATCCTGGCCAACGATTTCGAACAAGTCGCGCCCCCGGAGTCGCGATCCCTGATTGAAGCTTTGCTTCACGCAGGCGCCAAGGATGCCGCTCTGACAGGCTCGGGTTCTGCGGTATTCGGCCGCTTCTCGAACGCGGAACAGGCGGAAAGGGCAAGACTGAGTTTGCCGAAGGTGGAAGGAATCAGGTCGTGGGTTGCAAAGTCGCTAGGTCGGTCGGAAAGTCTGGCATAAACCTCAGTCTTCATCCTCTAGTTTTTTTCCGATTGCGCCGAAACCATAGATGTGCCTATAGAACTCCAACTCGTTCGGGGCGGCAGTGCCCTTACCAAGACGACAGAAAACTTTCTCTTGAATCAGCCCGATGTGTTGGATGCTTCGGTATGGATGAACGAGGGCTATATGATGGCCCACGTCACACTCTCGGAAGGCTCCAAATGGACGGAGCGGGCTTTGCGCTTGCAGTGCGCGCTCGCCCTTGGCTTGGCAGCGACCCCCCGGCAGGTCACGTTGCGCAGCGCGAAGCAGCGCGCGGCCTAGACCTCGTCGGCCAGTTCGTCTTCTTCTTCCTCTTCGGCGCCTTCAACACGCCCGGCCGATTGCTCGACTTCCAGCGCGATCAGGGCGATGTTCTTTGTTTGCCGATTGGGGCAGTTGTTGCACACAAAGTCAACGTTGATGCTCTGCATCCAATCAGGCACCTTGTCGATGGTCTTTCCGCATTTACACGTAATCATGTCTTTTCAATTTGGCCTTCCGGTTCGTGCTGTTCTTCATACTGCCGCACCGTTAATCGGTGACTCATGATGCCATTCACCGTCATCACCGCAGCGGCAACAAAATAGATCACGAACAGGCTATCTTCGCGCTTCTGGCCAGGATCGCGAATGGACTTATCGCCCCCGAGAAAAGGCAACCCGATGATGCCGACGGCAAGGAGCACGGCCGCTATCCAAAAGTAGGTGTTCTTATACCAGGCCGGCTTGGATAGCTTCTTCTGGGTCACAAGAGCATAGTCTACCTTCCGAACGAAAGCCCATGGCCTAAGGCCCTCCCGCCGCCAAGCGGTCAAGCGGTCTGCTTCACGCTGTCTTGCGCAGCAAGAGCCTGGATTGTCTCTGGGTAACGCTCGAGAATTTCGCGAACCTTGCCGCGAACATCGGTGGGGCCTTCGTGATGAGCCTCGTGGTCGGCAGCGCCAATCTTGTCTCCCACGCTCACCTTCCCAGCAATTGCGTCAAGGGCCCACGCTTGTGCCTCCCGATCATTCAGCTCAAGGGTGTGGCCGTTCAACTCCACGAATGCTGCAAAGGCGATAAAGGCGGTCGCGACATTGCCGAACTCGAAGGGCCTTAGGCGGGCAAAGCCGGTAAGAAAGCGGGGCGCCTGACTGACGAGGTCCGCGCTAGCCCCGTAGGCGTACTGATAGAACGTACCCTCCTCCAATTTCGCAAAATGATAATGCAGGACCTTGTGGGTGGACTGGAGATTGATCCAAAGGATGTCCTGCACAGTGAGATACTTGAGCGCCATAGTCTGCCGAGGTCAGTGTACTAGGATCGTTGAGACCGGCGCTATACTCGGACATGTCTCACCACCGGGTGGAAAGGTTGGCCGAGGAGTTGCGGGCCGCCGGAGTTGATGCGTTCTTTGCCAGTTCGGCTGTGACGATGGGATATCTGCATGGATTGCCCGAGGACGGTCACGAAAGATTCCTCACCCTTGCGATTCAAGCGAACGGCGCCTGCGAACTGATCTGCCCCGCCCTTACCGAAAACCAGGCGCGTCGCGCGGGCATTCAGACGGTCCGAACTTGGGTGGACGGCGACGACCCGCTCGGGCTTCTTGACGACCTCTCGAACCGTTGGAACTTGCGCTCGGGCATTCTCGCTGTCGATGACACCATGCCCGCAGCTATGTTGCTTCGCATGCAGGGAGTCCTACCCGCCGCGCTTTTTCAGCCCGGCCAACCGGTCCTGTCGAGGCTGATGGCCAAGAAAGATCCTGGCGAAATCGAGCTTATGCTGCGGGCCGCGAGAATCGCGGACGACGCCGTCCAAGCGGGCATCGACGCGATACATCCTGGCGCAACAGAGATTCAGGTTCAGGCCGCGCTCAGAAAGGCCATGGAGTCCGCCGGCGGCGCACCGACGTTTACGATCGTGGGAGCGGGCGCCATGGGCGCCGAACCTCACCATGAAACCGGCCACGTGGTCATCACGGATGGCGATCTGGTGGTCATGGACTTCGGCTGCGATTATAAGGGCTATCAAAGCGACATCACGCGTACAGTCTGTTGCGGGAAGGCGTCGGAAGAAGCCCACCAGGTTTATGACATTGTCCTACGCGCACATCACGCCGCCCGCCTCGCCATTGCCCCGGGCATAGCCTGCCAGGACGTCGACCTAGCTGCTCGATCGGTGATTGAAGATGCCGGCTATGGCCCGCGATTTATCCATCGGGTAGGCCACGGCATTGGCATGCGACTCCACGAGGAACCATACATGGCCCCAGGCAACGACCGCCTTCTCGAAGCCGGCAACTGCTTCAGCATTGAGCCTGGCATCTACCTTGCGGGCAAGCTTGGCGTCCGCATTGAGAACATCGTCACCTGCACCGAAAATGGCCACCGCTCCCTCAATGCCGAGCCTCCAGACGTGTTGCTTGAGGTCTAGCAACGCGATAGATGCTGACGATGTTGGGACGATGTACCGTGCCTTAACGCGCGGTCATGGCCGGTGCCAAGGATCCCAAACGAGCAAGGGCGTCATCGAGAATAGTATCTTCCAGGGCAAGGCAGAAACGCACCCACTTCGCATCGGCAGGGGACCGGACGAAGTCGTCCGACGGCACCGCGCCCACTCCGCTGGTGGAAATCATCATGCGAACAAAATCCATGCTGCTCATGTGTGGCGCGAATGATTCATAGCGGCAGAGCATGTAATACGCGCCCGCCGGCACGCTCGGCTCCAGCCCGATGGCGGTCAGTCCCGCCGCAAAGCGATCTCGTTTCCCTTGATATTTCTGGTTCAAGGCGCGATAGAAACCGGTGTCAAAGTGGTTCAGCCCAGCGGCGACCGCCTCTTGCAGGGGTGCGGGCGCACACACATAAATCGCGTCCAACACGGCGGTCAAAGCCTCGGCAATCGCCGGTGGCGCCACAAGGTAGCCGATCCGCCATCCCGTGATCGAAAACGTTTTCGAGTAACCGCCGATCGTGATCGCACGTCCCTTTAGGGACGGCATGGAAGCAGGGGATGCGTGGCGCGCACCATCAAACACCATGTATTCATAAATCTCGTCGCTTACCAGAAGGGACTTCTCGCGCATCAGCGAGGCGATTTCATCTAGCTCCATCTCGGTGAAAACCTTGCCCGTCGGATTTCCGGGCGTGTTGACGAGCACGAACTTTGGGGCACGTCCAAGTGCGTCGGCAAGCTCCTCGCGGTCAAAGCTCCAATCTGGGCCGGCCAGCGGGATGAACGTGACATGGGCCCCGTATCGGCGAAGCGCCTGGATGTGATAGGGGTAATAAGGCTCGAAGACCACAACCTCGTCTCCGGGGTTGAGCAAAGCCGCACACACTGCCTCGAAGGCGCCAGTGGCGCCGCACGTCACCATGATCTCGGTCTCCGGGTCCAGTCCCCCCATCCGGTTGTCTCGCTCCAACTTGGCGGCGAGCGCCTCGCGAAGGGTGAGAATCCCACGCGGATGGGTGTATTTATTGGCCCCCGATGATGAAGCTGTGTACGCGGCCTCCACGAGATAATCGGGGGTGGGCAACTGACAAACCCCTTGTCCCAAGTTCACTCCGTGAACTTTTTGAACCTCAATCGTGATCTGGCGCAGCGCCGGTGAGGAAAACGCTTGGGTCTGACGCGAAAGTAAGGGACGGTAATCCATGGGCCTATGCCATCAGGATACAAGATCGACCGGTTGCACCGAAACAGAGGCGTGTTTCGCGACCCTCGATCTTGGCAGTAAGCTTAAGATTGTGAGGCGCTACCCGATCTATATTTTCGACTTGGACGGGACCCTCTTCCGAGGCGACGATCCAATCCCCGGCGCCGCAGGAGCGCTCAGCCGCCTGCGAACCGATGGCTCCGCTATTCGTTACCTCACCAACAATTCCGGGCTCACCCGCGAGGACTACCTTAAAAAGCTCACGCGTTTGGGGTTTGAAGCGACCCTTGAGGAAATCTATTCCTCCGCGGTTGGGGCAGCCAAGACCCTGTCATCCCGCGGATTGTCCCGCGCCTTCGTGGTCGGAAACCCGGGTCTGCCGGCCACCTTGAGAGAGTACGGACTGCAGGTCGTTCAAGAGGGGGCCGAGGCGGTGGTAGTGGGACTTTGCCACGGCCTCAGTTACTCGCTCCTCGACCAGGCTCTACAAAACCTGCTGCAGGGAGCCGAACTCTTTGCCACCAACACGGACGCCACTTACCCCCTTGAGGGCGGCCAGGTCTGTCCGGGGGCTGGAAGCATCGTGGCAGCGGTGGCCACCTGCTCGGGGCGGACGCCGATCGTGATCGGAAAGCCCAACCCTTACCTGATCCACCTGGTTTTGGAGGAGGCGGGGCTGACGGTGGCCGATGCCTTGGTGGTCGGTGATCGTTACGACACCGATATCCTCGCAGGCCAAGGGGCTGGCTGCGATACGCTGCTGGTCTTGACTGGCGTCACCCAATCTGTCCCGGAGGGGCAGGCGGTTCTGAATAGCGTCGCCTATTTGGGAAGCTAGCACAGTTGGGCAAGGCGCCAAAGGAAAAGTACCGGGAAATGGAAAGGCCCCGAGCGAAACGCTCGGGGCCTTTCAGTTCGCTCTACTGATGCAACTGCATCGGCAGCTTCGTGAGCGATCCCTGGGCAGGGCCGTCGATCTCACGGGCGGTGATGAAGATCACCAGTTCCGTCTTATCACGTGACTTGGACGTCTGTCGGAACAGTTGTCCAAGGATCGGCAGGTTCATGAGAAACGGCATTCCATTGATGTTCGCCGTATCCTGGCTGGTGATGAGACCACCCAGTGCAATCGTCTCGCCGCTCTTCATCGTCACCGTCGACTGAAGGATTCGGTTCGAAACATCCGGGAGCTGAACTTCGCCTTGACCGGTGTTGACGGTGGTGAGCGCCTTCAGGAACGTGATGTTCGGGCGGAGATCCATGGTGATCGTGTTGTCGGCGCCGATCCGGGGAAGGATCGAGAGCTGGACACCCAATTGGAGAGTTCCGGTGGTGACCGTCGGACCGTTCTGACTGGAGACGATCGACTGCACGTAGTTCTCGGTGTCGCCAACGAAGACTTCAGTCTGTCGCCCGTCGGTGACCAAGAGGTTCGGACGCTCGATCAAGTTGTCCTTGGTTGTTATCCGGTCCAGAGATGCGGTGACGCTTCCCACGAGGTTCCCCGTGCTGAGGCTGACGGTCGCCGTATTGCTTGGCGACGACTGAGCCTGGTTGATGTTCAACGTCTTGACTGCACCATCGGTGGAGGCGAGGCTCCAGTCGATACCAGCGTTCAACGCGTCGGACTTGGTGAGTTCCATGACTCTCATCTCGATCGCCACCTGCTTCGGAGGCGTGTCGACGAGACTCAGGTACTCCATCGCTCGGTCGATCTGAGCCTGCGTTCCCTTCAGAACGAGTCTCATCGGCACCGCATCGGACTCCATGCGGTCGAACGGCAGGGCCGGCACTGGCCGACTGTCCTTACCATTCGCCGGCAGGCGGGCCTGGTCGGCAGATCGAATGTCGGTGGTCGAGCTGGTCGAACTGGAACTGCTGCTGGAGCTTGATCCCGACGAAGAGCCCGTTGTCACGGTTCCGCGCTGAGAAGCATCGTCGGTCACGTAGCTCCCAAGTTCCTTCTCGCTTTGATAGATCTGGGGATCGCTCACCGAAGCGGCAGGAATTGTGACCTTCAGGCCGGGAACCTGCACGAGCAGGTCCTCACGGAGGGCCAGCGGATCGCCGTACTTCACTGGGTAAAGCGAAAACTGGGTGTTGGCCTCGTTCGTGTCGTCCAGACCCTGAAGAAGGGTCAACAGGCGGTCGACCTCCTGCTTGGGCCCACGAAGGAACAGCTTCTGATCGGCGAGATCGACGGCAGGGGTGCCGAAGACTTCAACACGGCCATAGGTCGTTCGGAGCGGCTGACTCTTAAGCTCAGAAACATGCTCGGTCTCGCAAATCGCCGCGATGAGATTCTGGGCGGTGTTCTCCTCGCAGCTATAGACGGCGGTTGCAATTTGCCATTCTTGCGGGTAATCGACACCCATCTGCTTGCAGAGGTCCTCGTCCATGTGGCGAACCATGGCTTCGACGTTGTCGAGCACATTGGCAGGGCCGACCATGATGATGTAGTTGTCTTGACCGGGGTTGTCCGTTGCCGCAACCTGCTGAGCTTGAACGCCCTTGCCGGCTCCGGCTGAACCGCCAGAACCACCGGAGCCGCCAGAGCCGCCAGAACCACCGGCGCCGCCTTGGCCACCGCCGGACGCTGCGCCACCTGCTGAAGGCGAGCCCCCACCGGAGTTTCCTCCTTGGCCGCCGCCGCTCGAGCCAGCGGTGGTTGACTTCACGTTCTCACTTGGGAGAACCAGCACGTAGGTCAGACCACCATTGTTCGGAATCGCCTTTTCGACTGCCAAACTGATCTGGCCGCCGCGGCCGCTTTCCAGAGGCAGAACCCGAATCTCGGCGCCACTGCTGGCGCCCCCGAGCTGAACCATCAGATCGGCAAACTTGTCGGCAGGGGCAACGAAGTAGGTGCCGCCAACCTTTCCGTACCGAACACCGGCCGCTGCGGTGACCGTGTCGAGGGCCTGAGCCACGCTGACATGGTCTAACGAGACCGTGATTCGGCCCGACACGTCGGGCGTCACCACGATGCTCTCGTGCGACTGCAGAGCGATGGCGCGAATAATCGTGGTCACATCGGCGCCGGCAAAATCGAGGCTAATCAGATCGTCCCCCGAAGACACCGGGGTAGGGATGACGACGCTCGCCACCATTTCGTGGTGTACCGCCGCAAACTTCTTCTTTCGGTGATGTGGGGGAAAAGCGGGCTCAGCAATCGGCTGTGGGGCAGCGGACGCGATCATGTCGGCAACAACAAATCCATTGGCAGATCCGGTGGCGCTATGGAAACCAGGATCAATGGCATGGTGTTCAACCCGCGCTGGATGAGCAGCGGCAGGAGAGATCGGCGCCGGGCTGGGTAGCACTGCGTCAACATCTGTGGAAGCAGTTACGGCTAGGAACGGCTGCCCTGCATCCGGCAAGGGAGTAATGCCCCCACTGCCCTTGATCGAGGTCATCGAGAATCCTTGAACCGCAGGCTTAGAAGTTCCTCGCAAGTCGGCCGAAAGAACCACTCCCGACTTCACCTGGAGAATCCAGCCATCGGCCGAGGGGATCAGCGTTGGCTCGCCCTTATCCGTTAGCTTTACGACGACCCAAACTCTTGGGGAATCGGTGCTGTGCTGCGCAATGGCGACCGATTTTACGATCCCATAGTGCAGCAAATCGAATTCCTTTTTGCCAGTCAAGTTCGCATCGAACTCGAGGATGCACTGGTAGCCGGCGCTGCCACGAAGAACCCGCGGTCGGGCCAAATCGTCGCCGGAGATATGAATCTCCGCACCGTTGCCGCATCGCTGCGTGCTGATGCCATCAATCAACCCCTGGGCATCGGCCACTGCCGACCAGCCCAAGGCGGAGAGCACTAGGGCCCACCTGAACGACTTAGTTTTCACTGTCATTTCCTCCAGGAGTGAGTCTCAAATCTTTACCGTGGAAGCGAACGGTCACCCTTCCGTCTCCCACCTTTACCAATCGGGTATCCCCGTCGATAGCGCCGCCGAGCGGCACAAGCCTTTCGTTGCCGGCAGCGTCGGTAAACACTGCCGCAGAGTGCGGTCCTACGATGATGCCTTCCAATTTGTAGTCAAAGGTCGCGACAGTTCCTGTCAAGCCGAGTCCTGATACCGGCCCCGTTAATTTACCAGGCCCATCAGTCGTAGCGGATGGCAACTGTCCGTTAATTACCGACAACGGAGGAATCATGCCTGTGTGTGAGTCCGGATGCGACTTGGACGGCGCAGCCGCCGAAGGCGGAGGCGTCGGAGCCGATCCGACAACTGGGTCGGGGGGAGGAGGCATCACGATCGGCTTGAACGGATCCCGCTCCGCAAGCGGCGCAAGGGTCGCTACCGTTTCATCAGGCGTTTGACCAGGCACCGCGGCCGAGCCATCGGGCGCCGGTTTGGAGTCGCCGACGGGACTGCTATCCGGGGCAGCCGGGGCAGGCGCCGTATTGGCCGAGACGGAGCCGGTGGGTGCGCTGCTGCTTGACGGCAGCGCGTCCTTTGGCGCCGCGCCACTGGGGATTGCGCCGGCATGAACTGGGGCGGTCGGTACCGAGCCGCTGGTCGGCGGCACGGAGCCACTAGTGGGAATCGGGCGAGCGCTGGGCTCCGGCCTGCTTTCGGGTACCGGGGCAGCTGCTGGCGGACGTGCAAATTGGAACACGCCGATAGCCGCTACCACGACAAACAGGACCACGAGCAGAATCAGTTTCTTTTTCTCATTCATCGGGTCTGACCTCCCGCAGCCGCCGGGGACACCGGTTGGCCTTGAGATAGAAATGGAGAGCCGTGGCGAAGCGGCTGAGGTCCGGCGTAAGGCGGACGAGTTGTGTGCACCGCGCCGTATGTCGCAGATGGATGCCCGTTGACCGGTGCAGACCTCGTAGGAACGCCAGCCACGGGGACAGCGCCTTCCGCCGGTATCGTGCCTGATGTCGGGCCGGCGACACTACCCTCGGCGCCGTTGGCCGGGGTATCGGCGGTGTTCGCCGACTTCTCGGGGAATACGTAGGCGCGCAGATCGATCGTGACGTCAAGGACATCCGACCACTCCTTGCCTACCGCAGCCCTCGGCGCGAGGGCCACCGTTCTGGCCGCCACAATCTTCGGAAACGCATTCAACGCCGAGATAAACTTGTGGGCATTGGCATACTTGCCGACCCCCTGCACCTGGATATCCAGGTCCTCGTAGGCCGCCTCCGAAGCGGGCGCTCCCACACTGCCGCCCCCCTTGACCGGTGCGGCTACCTTGGGAACTGGCTTGACGCCGGTCACTTGAATTCCGTTCTCCAGGCCGATCTTCTCCAGTTCGGTCAGAAGGGTTGGAACATAAGCATGATCGGGAACTCCTTGCTCCAAGTGAGTAAGCAGTGCCTGGCAGTCCGAGAGCTTCTTTTGGGCCGCATTGAGATCGGTCCGAACATCGCTTTCGCTGCGTGCCTGCTTGTGAAGGCCGGCAACGACGTCTTGCTCGGCAAGCAATCCGCTATAGGCAAAGTAGGTCAACCCAATACCGACGACCAGCATGCCGCCGGCCATCGCCATGTAAACCTTGGGATTGGGACGCTTTGTCATTTCGAATCACCCTCCATCTTCACCGAGGCCTTCTTCTCCACGGAATCGGTGATGTCGGCATCCACTTGGAACTCAATTCCTTTGTAAGTCGCCGCGTTTTTCGCCTCCGTGTACTTGAGCTGAACGTTCTCAACGTCGGTCAAATTGTTAAGGCGGAGAATGAAGTCGCCAACCGGCTCCTGCGCATTCGAAACGCCCGAGAGGCTGATCGTTATGGGCTTGG
>Ga0302319_10001182_pt1 | contig 58519 bp, 47 predicted proteins | sample Bog_T0_2_FD_203319 | JGI IMG/M metagenome (GOLD analysis project Ga0302319, IMG submission 203319) | Peat permafrost microbial communities from Stordalen Mire near Abisko, Sweden - Bog_T0_2 | ecosystem: Environmental > Terrestrial > Soil > Wetlands > Peat | place: Sweden: Abisko, Stordalen Mire...
AGCTTCGGCCAGCCCGTGAAGGCCGCCAGCAGCGCGCTCTCCACGCGCAGGAAGGCAGGCGCTGCGGCCGTGGCACTCCAGAACGGCTCGGCCGCCTTCATGAACACCGCATCCTTTACCAGCTGCAAATCCAATGCGGCAAGGGCCTCGACAGACGCGCCCGGAATCAGCAAATGGTAAGCCGGTGTCTCGGGGCCGAAGTCCACGCGGAACGCACCCACAGGGCCCATCCCCATGCGCCCGAGCGCCGGAATCAGCGCATTGGAAAAATAATCTTCCGTAAGCTTGGTCTGCGGCCCCGATTGCAAGGCGTAGCGCCGCATCTGGTAAAACTCGCGCCCTCCAGTCGCACTCCCATTACCCGTCTGCGCATTCGCCGACAAAGGTCCTGCCGCCGCAAGAGCCGAGGCCGCCACCGATCCTGAAAGAAACTCACGCCGTTTCATGATGCCTCCAATCGAACCACCATTCTAATACGGCCTCTTCACGGCGAGTTTTTGAGTGCCTGCGCCGGTTCGCCTTGACACCCCCTTCCTTCAAGGCAGAAGATTCTCCTGTCTTTAAAGCATTGTTCCCCCTCCCTCGCCGATGCCAACGCAGCTTTTTCAGGAGGACTCTTGGCAAACCGCACGTTTTTCCGCGTCGCCCTCGTCGTCACGCTTTCTTTTCCCCTCATGCACGCACAGGCGCAGGACCCGGACCTCGCGAAGAGCTCCGAACAGCCCAGTAAACGCCTGGTTGCCGACTACGATTCCGGCAGCAAATTTCTCGCTCCGCCGTACACCTATACCGCCGCGCAGATCCCTTACTCCAAGATCACGCACATTATCCATTCCGGCGTAGGCTTTGACGCCGATGGCAATCTGCAAGTGCCGGACCAATTCATCGAACCCCAACTCATTCCGCAGGCCCACGCTGCAGGCACAAGAGTCCTGCTGCTGATCGGTGGTGACGTCACCGGTCTCGAAGCCAATCCCAGCGCCATTCCTGCCCTGGTCAAGAACCTGAAAGCCTTCGTCACCAAGTATGACTACGACGGCCTCGACCTCGACTGGGAGTATCCCGGAAGCAGCGCGGACACCGCCTTCCTGCTCACCCTCGAGAAGGCGTTTCGAAGCGATTTCCCCGCCCCGCGCTACCTGCTCTCGATTGATGCCGCTCCATGGAGCGCGTCCTTGTACGACGCGACGCATCTTAAGAACGTCATCGACTGGTTCAACATCATGACCTACGATTGCGCGGGGCCATGGACGGCTTATGCCGAGCTCAATTCGCCAATCTTCTGGGACCCGGCCGATCCTGCGCCCTTCGAATGTGAACCAGGCGGCAGCGACCAGCAATCGGCCGCCATCTTCCTTGCCGAGGTTCCGGCGTCGCAGCTCAACCAGGGCACTCCGTTTTACGGCTATAAATACACCAACGTGACTGAGCTCTTTGGCCTTTGCCCCAACGCCGCAACTACAGCAGATGGGGAGTGCGACAACACGGTCAAGACGCTCAGCTATGGCCCGCAGATCAAGGACAAGGTCAACGCGCACGGTTGGGTCAGCTACCGCGACCCAGTCGCGCTGGTTCCTTACCTGCTCAAGAAGGACGGCTCTAACGGGTTCATTACTTACGACGACCCACTTTCCACCTACACGCGCGTTCTCTATTCGGACTGGGTGCAGGGGCTGGGAGGCACCTTCATGTGGTCGCTCGATGAAGACTACGATGGGCAGTCGCAGGATCTGCTCGATGCCATGCACGACGCGACTCAGTTGCAGCCGTTGCCGGATGGAGCAAGCCCGGATAGCCAGCAGTAAGAGCGCAGTCCCTCAAGGGCCGGATCAATCGGCGATTACGGTAGCCGGCGCCGTCCACGCGCGCTGCTGGCTCTCGGCTACGCCGCGATGGGTGAGCGTGCCCAGCCAGGTGTTGAGGCCTTCGGCGAAGCCGGCGTCCTGCTTCAAGGCCTTGCGCGCGCCCAGGTTGGCGATGCGCAACAAGTACGGGAAGGTCGAATTAGTCAGCGCCAGCGTGGAAGTATGCGGCACCGCGCCGGGCATGTTGGTCACGCAGTAGTGCACCACGCCGTCGACCTTGTAGCTCGGGTTGGAGTGCGAGGTGGGCCGCGCCGTCTCCACGCAGCCGCCCTGGTCGATGGCCACATCCACAATGACCGCGCCCTTCTTCATCTGCGAGACCATCGATTTGGTCACGATCTTGGGAGCGGTCGCGCCCGGAATGAGCACGCCGCCAATCACCAGGTCGGCCTCTTTTGTAGCCTGCGCCACGTTGTAGCTGTTCGAAGCAAGCGTGTAGAGCCGCCCGCCGAAGATGTCGTCGAGCTCGCGCAGCCGGTTCATGCTTACGTCGACCAATGTCACCTTGGCGCCGAAGCCAAGCGCGATCTTTGCCGCGTTGGTGCCCACAACGCCGCCGCCGATGATGGTGACGTTGGCGGGAGCAACGCCGGGCACTCCGCCGAGAAGAATTCCGCGCCCGCCACGCTCTTTTTCGAGATAGGTGGCACCGACCTGCACACTCATGCGGCCGGCAACCTCGCTCATGGGCGTGAGCAGGGGGAGGGTGTTCTGGCGGTCGCGCACTGTCTCATACGCGATTCCGATGACCTTCTTTTTCAGCAGCTCATCGGTCAGCCCTGGAAGCGGCGCAAGGTGCAGATAGGTGAACAAGGCCAGTCCCTCGCGGAAGTAGGCGTACTCGCGCTCGATGGGCTCTTTGACCTTGACCACCAGGTCGGCGTTGCCCCACGCGTAGCCGGCGTCGCCGACAATCTCCGCGCCGGCATTCTGGTAGTCCTCATCGTCGAATCCCGATTGCGCGCCGGCCTGGGTCTCGACCAGCGCCGTGTGCCCGGCTTCGGTAAGCGCCTTTACGCCGGCCGGGGTGACGGCCACCCGGGCCTCATTGTCCTTGATCTCTCTGGGAACGCCAATGATCATCGCTGTTTCTCCTCGCCTGGATGATTCGATGCCGGAAGGGGCGCACTCGCCATAAGGCAATGCGCGGCGCCTAGTCTGTCGATCGGGGAGTGCTGCCGTGGCGCCGCGCACGCATCCGGGGAACATCTGCCAAGAATCCTACGGCGCAAACCGCTTCCAATGTGTGCAAACTTCGTGATAAAAGAACGCTATGAGAACGAAACGTGACAGAAACAGCCATCCCACGCATGAATTAGGCATTCAGAACCTTGAAGCCGCGACAGGATACGCGTCCAGGGCGGGAAGCGGCGGCCTGGATGAACTGGACGAGGCCATTCTGCGCCATCTGGAGCGCCACGGCCGCGCTACCAACTACGAGGTCGGCGAATCGGTCGGCCTTTCGGCCTCCGCTGCCTCGCGCCGCATTCAGGCGCTGGAGGCCGCGGGCGCCATCCGTGGATACCGCGCCCAGATCGACGACCGTCTCCTCGGCAAGCGCATGACTGTCTTCATCCGTGTTACTCTGGAGCGCCAGTCGGCGCCGGTGCTGGCCGCCTTCGAGGCTGCCATCCGTAAATCGAAAGGCATTGTCAGCTGCCATCTCATGGCCGGCCAGTACGACTACATGGTGCAGGTGCGCGTGGCCGGTATTGACGACTACGGCCGCCTGCATCAAAATGAATTCTCCCGCCTTCCCGGCGTCACGCGGCTTGAAACCAGCTTCGCGCTCAGAGATGTTCTCGAGGGGAAGGGTTGAGCGACCTTGCAGAGGTTACTATCGAACCCTAAAGTGGCTCAATTAGAAATGACTAAACGTTGATGCCAATGACGCTTAGGTCGCATTGCCGATAGCACTGAAGGATGGTCGAATCACCATAATTGAGTAGACCGGAGATCCGGAGAGACACACAAGGAGTGCCGTCCGATGCAAGATGCTTCAGAACAGCGGTCAAAGTCGAGAATCCCGGTTGGTTACCGTCCTTTTATCTCTGCTGAACTCAGCCGGATTTCGTGCAATCCGGTCTACGCCTATGTGACCGCGGCCGCAGGCCTCGGGCTGGTGCTTTTTGTAGCCGTGGCCTTCACTGCCGGCCGTGGGCATCTCGCCGCCGCGCCCCAGGTCTCCGATTCGCTCTCGCTCCGCGCCTCCGGGCTCTTGTCCCTGCCCGCCGCGTACACCGGCCCTGCGCCATTCTTACTCGCCCAGGCAGAGCCGCAAAAAATCGCAGGCCACGCCTCTCCGCTGTTGCCCCAGGCAGATACGAAATCCGCAGAGAAGCCGAGTTCTGACAAGAATCAAGGGAACCACAAGCACTGGAGCTGGTTCAAGGGCTCGGGCAAGAACAGGACCGCGAGGCGCCGGCCTTACGTCTCCCCCAATCCGCCCGCTGAACCTGATGCGCCCACGGCCCAGCAACTGGCTGCGGCTGCGGCAAACGCCGGGCCTTTCGTGCTGGCCATCCAGGGGGAGGTTACCGTCGCCGGCTACGATGCCGGAACGGGGATTGTGGAAACTTACGAGGGGCAAATCTTCAAACTGGATAAGACCGCCGGCGAAACAAGTGAGATCCGCTGGCCGGAATATCCTTTCAACGTCCACTACCGCTGCGATGAGACCGGCAGCTGCACCCTGAACCACGGCGGAGCATCCGCAAGCGCCAAGCGGACGCGGTAAGTCAGTCCGCACCCCTTCAGACTGTCCCGCAGATCGAATCCGGGTGAGTTGCGAATCGGCAACGATCGCCGGAAGGACGCGGCGCGCGACGGGTTTCCGCGCCAACCCCTGCGGCGCCAGAAATAGAATAACGAGAAATGCCCCCTGGCATCCGCCCCGGCTGTGCCAGAAGTCGTGTGGTTCCCGCACTTCTTTTCTCTGAACTGCTGCCTGGCGACGGGCTCGAAGCCGTCAGCCGCTGTTTTCTGCCAGTAAAGGGGCATATCCATCCCCCGGAAATGCTATATCCGCGGCACGCGATGCATATTCCAATCGGGCTAACTGGTTTCGCTCCAGCCATCATCGGATTATCGGAAGACCGCGAGAGGATTGTTCCGGATGACAGAGGAAAACAAGCCAGATTCCCCGGTCGAGGCTGCGGACGCCGGCAAGGTCAGCCCGCAGGGCGCGCTAATCGGCGGGGGTGAACTCCATCTGGGCGCGAGCACGGTCCAGCAGCCTCTCGCCAATGAGCTCGTGCCGTCAACAAACAGCAACGTCCTTGTCTACGGCGCGATTGCCGCGACGCTCGGGATTCTGCTTGGCCTAGCGTTCGCAATCCTGGTTTGGAGCCCTGCCGACCGCGCCCGTCCGTACGATTTGGGGTTCGCTGCCTCCAATGCGGATGGGCTAACGGGCCACCTTCTCGTGAATTGGAATCAACGCGCTGGATACCAACTTGTCATCGGGCCCAGCGATCCGGCGCGGCGCGAGGGATTCTCGGTTGCAGTCAGCAGCGCGCCGCACCCGCTTTCGATCGACATCCAGCTCAAGGACACCGCCGGCGCGATGTTGTGCGGCAAGACCATCGTCTTGAAGTACGATCCCAGGCAGGCTGCGGCACTCACGCCTTCCGATGGCGGCCCGCGGGTCGGGGCAGCCAATGCCTCCGCTGTCCGGATAGCGCAAGCGCTCGATATTGCCCAGGCGGAAACTCAGGAACTCGATCGGGAGCGCGGCCAGGACATCTTTCAGAACGATGCCGGCAAGGATGGGATCACCGATTCCATCACCGCACAAGGAGATATCCCATGCTCCAGGCAGTCATTTGACCGCGCTGCTTCCTGGAGCTTTTCGCCGAATTTTCCCACGGTTGACGAGCAGGCTGCTCTGGTAAAACGCCAGGCGGACATGCAGACGGTTGCCAGCGGATCGCCTGCTGGAGGCTCTGCCCACGAAACGGCCTCTGCTCTCCGCAAAAAGGCAAAGAAGACTGCTCCACCTGCCCTTGCATTCGCCATCGAGGGAGACGACGAACTGGTCGGATTTGACGCCTCGCGGGGAGTGATCTAGACAAGCATGAGGAAATTCTTCGTCGTCGGCAAGACGAGCGGAGGAATAACCGCGGTCAAGTGGCAGGACGTGCCCGCAAATATCCACTACCGGTGCGACCTGCATGCCGCCTGCACGCTCACGCGTTCAGGCGCCGCCGTGCTGTATGCGCGGCTGGGGAGATAAACTTCACTCTCGATGGCAGCGGCGCCACTGACGGCTAAAGCGAATTGCGGAATGCAGCCCCAACTGCGGACCTATCTCACTCGCCCTCCCCAATAACCGGGGCGGCGCTTGGCATGCGCAACAGCGACGACAAGAATGGTCGCGTCTTTTTCCTGAAAGAAGACCGTGTAGGGGAACTTCGCCAGAACGAGTCTTCGGGTGTTCTTTGTGGAAATTGGAAAGCGATGCGGACCGGCAACAATCCGTTTCAGCGAATCTCCAATTTCGTCAAGAAAAGCTTCAGCCGACTGCGGGCTGCGTTCGAAGTACCAATCGAATGCCTTGTTGATTTCATTTTGCGCTTGCGAGTGGACACGGAGGCTTTTCCGCATCATTGCGCTAGCCGGGCGCGAAGAGGCCCTTCTACCTCCTCCCAGGAATAGGTCACAGCAGTTCCGGCCGCGATTTCGGCGACCCGGCGCTCGACCTCCTCACCCCACGCGGCCTCGATTTCCGTCTCAGTCGCGTCGCTTTCCTCAAAGTCCACACTTTCCCAAAGCGAATTGGCCAGCTGAATGCGCTGGTTCTCGGGCAGTTCGTGCGCGAGTTGTCGGACTTCCTCGTAGGTGTGCGGCATGAGGAGATTGTAGCGCAGAAAAGGCAACGAGACTACCCGCTCGAAGCCCCGCGCTTGGAGGACGCTGGATATATGCAGTGAATCCTGACTTCTTCAGGAAATTCCCGCTGCGGTCGGTTGTCTTTCTCACGGAAGGGAGGAAGAGTCGAATCCGTGAGGCAGGCGCGAACGTATTGGCGCTTCGTTACACGCTTTCCGTGAATCCAATAGCGAGGAAAGCCACGTTTGAGGCGGCCTGTGCTGTTCCATTCGCGCTCAATGCCGTGCGGATAGTTGTCCCAGAAATGACGTTCTGAGTGTACGCTCTTCTGGCTCTCGTTGAGCCACCACTCAAAGCCGTGCCACATTCCGCTCTTGATATACCGGGCTTCAACGAGGTAGACGCGACCTGTTCCCCATTTGTTTTTGCAGCGCCAAAGGTCAAGGCCCGTTCCGTGCTTCATGGTGTAAGTGCCGATCAACTCGCCGTCCGCTGCCCATTGCTTTGCGAGGCCATGAGCGAGGCCATTGCGGAACGGTTCAACCGAGCCCACGCACTCATCGAAGAAGTCATAAACTCTGCCGTGCCTCTTGCCGTCTTTGAGCGGCACTTCATGTTCCAGTTGCGCATTCTTGTTGTAAAAACGCTTACCCACGGTCTTGCCGCGAAGCAGACACTCCGCCTGCGTCAGGGGCCAACTCCCCGCTGTCGTCTCGACCACGCGCTCCTTTGCGCACTTCGGGATGGAGGTTCGGTAGTGTTTCATTGGACCCAACGGTGCTTCGGTGCCGGCGAGCCTTTCACTGTTACTCCGCGTTGTCGATCTGTGCCCTTTGCAGCTTGTCGGAGTAATCCACGTATACCGCTTTCCAGGTGGTGAAGAAGTCAATCGCGCCGAGTCCTTCGCGGTGGCCGTTGCCGGTGTGCTTGACGCCGCCAAAGGGCAAGTGGACTTCCGCGCCGATGGTGGGAGCATTGATGTATGTGATCCCCGCCTCGAGGTCGCGCATCGCGGTGAAGGCGCGGTTCACATTCTTTGTATAGATCGAGGTCGAGAGGCCGTAGTCGATGGAGTTGGCGATCTCGATGGCTTGCTCGAATGTTTCGAACTCAATCAAGCTAACTACGGGGCCAAAGACTTCTTCGCGGGCAATGCGCATGTCAGGGGTAACTCCGCCCAGCACCGTAGGCTCAAAGAAAGTTCCGTGGGCATAACTCCCCCCGGTAAGTGCATGGCCGCCGGCCAGTAACTTTGCGCCCTCGGCCAGAGCTATCTTGACATAGTTCGCGGATGTTTCAATTTGGCTTTCATTCACCTGCGGACCCACTTCAACCGACTCATCCAGTCCGTTGCCTAACTTGAGCTTGCTGGCGCGGGCGACAAACTCGGCGGTGAACTTCTCCGCAATTCCCTTCTGCAGCAGGATGCGGCTGGTGGCCGTACAGCGTTGTCCCGTAGTGCCGAACGAGCCCCACAGCGCGCCGTCGAGAGCCAGTTCCAAATTGGCGTCGTCCATCACAATCTGCGCGTTCTTGCCGCCCATCTCCAGCGACACTGGCTTGAAGGTTGCCGCGGCCCGCTGACCGACAAGCGAGCCCACCTCGCTGGAGCCGGTAAAGCTGATTGCGCGCACATCGGGGTGCTCGATCAGCGGATTGCCGACATGGGAACCGGAGCCGGAAACAATGTTGACCACGCCCGGCGGCAGGCCCGCGTCAACCAGGGCCTGGACCAGGTTGTAGGTGGAGAGCGGCGTATCGGTAGCCGGCTTGATGACGCATGTGTTGCCGGAAACCAACGCCGGGAACAGCTTCCACGAGGGGATGGCCATGGGAAAGTTCCACGGCGTAATGAGGCCCACCACGCCCACCGGCATGCGCACGCTCATGGCGAATTTGTTCTGCAGCTCACTGGGGGTGGTGACACCGAAGAGACGGCGGCCCTCGCCGGCCACATAGAAGGCCTCGTCGATGGCTTCCTGCACATCGCCGCGGGTCTCGGCCAGCACCTTGCCCATCTCGCGGGTCATGTCGCGCGCATATTGCTCCTTGCGCTGTTGCAGCAGCAGCCCGGCGCGCACCAGCAACTCGGCGCGCTTGGGCGCGGGAACCAGCCGCCAGGTGGCGAATGCCTTTTTGGCCGCGGCCACGGCCAGAGCCACATCTTCCGCGTGCGACGAGGGAAAGGCGCCCACCACATCGGTGTGGTCCGCGGGGTTCAGGTTGAGGATGGTCTTGCCGCTCACGGCTGGCTGCCATTGGCCGCCAATCAGATTTTGATACGTCGGATGGGTCATGGGAAAACCTCGAAATGTGTTGAAAAACCGGAGAGGCTTGTGTGTCCCAGGCCGAACCGGCAAACACCTGAGTTTATCGCACATGGGCGACTTTTGGACTCTTGACAAGAGATTGTGCGGCGTCTCACACGGCGCGGCCCGGTGGCCGTACAATACCTCTTGAGGTAGATACAATTTCCCGATGTCATTGAACGGTTATCCATCCCGCTCCTCGCGGTCGCACGGGCTGCGCTCGCTTTTCAGCATGTTCTCCAGCGACTTGGCCATCGATCTTGGCACTGCCAACACCCTGGTCTTCGCGGCCGGCAAGGGCATCGTTGTCAACGAGCCCTCCATCGTTGCTATCAACAAGAACACCGGTGAGGTAGAAGCAGTAGGCAAGGAGGCCAAGGAGATGCTGGGCCGGACGCCCGGCAACATCGTGGCCATCAAGCCCATGAAAGACGGCGTAATCGCCGACTTCAAAGTCACCGAAAAGATGCTCAACTACTTCATTCAGAAGGCGCATAACCGCAAGATGCTGGTGCATCCGCGCATCGTGATCGGGGTCCCATCCGAGATTACACAGGTGGAAAAGCGGGCCGTCGAAGATTCCGCCTACCGCGCCAAGGCCAGCGAGGTCTACCTGGTGGAGCAGGCCATGGTGGCGGCCATCGGGGCAGGCCTGCCGGTCGAGGAGCCCTCCGGCAACATGGTGGTCGACATCGGCGGCGGGACGACCGACATTGCCGTCATCTCTCTCTCCGGCATCGTCTACTCGCGCTCCGTGCGCATGGCCGGCAACCAGATGGACGAGGCCATTACCAACTACCTGAAGCGCAAGTACAACCTGCTGATCGGCGAGCGCACGGCCGAGCGCATCAAGATGGAGATCGGCTCGGCCTTCCCCCTGCTCGATAAGGACGGCAACCCCAAGACTCTGACCATGGAAATCAAGGGCCGCAACCTGATTGAAGGCGTGCCCAAGACCATCACCATCGACGACAGCGAAATCCGCGAGGCTCTCGGGGAGTGCATCGCCGTGATTTTGAACGCGATCCGCGTGGCCCTCGAGCGCACACCGCCCGAGCTTTCGGCGGACATTTCCGATCGCGGCATCGTGCTCACCGGCGGCGGAGCACTGATCCTGAATCTCGATAAACGCATCCGCGAGGAAACCGGTCTGCCCGTCTCCGTAGCCGACGATCCGCTGGCCTCGGTCGTGCTCGGCACTGGCAAGATGCTTTCCGACTTCCGCCTTCTGCGCAAGATCAAGATCGACTGATGAAAAGCAGGGGTGAGGGATCAGGGGTTAGGGATTAGTGTCCCGACGCGATGCTTGAGTGACATCTCGGTATGAAAACGTCCCAGGCTACCGCCATAATTTACGGCGACCCCGTTTGCTGAACTCTAACCCCTAACCCCTAATTCGCCATGGAATCGCTCTTTGCCCGCTATCGAAACCTCGTCGTGCTGATGGCCCTGCTGCTGGCGCAGATGATCGGCTTGGCCGTGCAAGTGCGGCGTTCGGGCGACGGACGAAACACGCTCGATCCAGGCGACCGTTCCGGCGTGCGTCTGATTCGCCTGTGGGCCAATGCGCTGGTCTCCCCACCGGAACGGCTGATCCATTCAATCAAGCTGGGCTCGGAGCACCTGTGGCAGAACTATCTGGACCTGCACAACGTACGGGAGGAAAACCAGGAGTTGCAAAAGACCATCGACCGGCTGAGGCTGGAGCAGGCGGCGCTGCTGGAGGACGCCAGGCAGGGCCAGCGCCTGCAGGCGCTGCTGAGCTTTCAGGAGAAATACATCTACAAGACCGTCGCTGCCCAGGTCATAGGCTCGAGCGGCAGCGAACAATCGCGGGTGTTCTACATCGACAAAGGTTCGGCAGACGGCCTGGACAAGGACATGGCGGTGATTACCGCCGACGGCATCGTCGGAAAGGTGCGCGACGTGTTTCCCAATTCCTCCCAGGTGCTGGCTATCAACGACCAGTCGAGCGGCGCGGGAGTGATTCTGGAGACGACGCGGATTCGGGGCATCCTGCGTGGCAACGCCAACGGCCAGGTGCAGATTGTGGACATTCTGGCCGACCAGCGCATCAAGCCGGGCGAGGTTGTGCTCACCGCGGGCGGCGACCAGATCTTCCCCCGCGGGCTGCCTGTTGGCGTGGTCGACAAGGTGGTGAACGACCCGGAGCGCGACTCCTTTATTGAAGTGCTCGTCACCCCTGCCGCCCATCTCGACCGGCTCGACGAGGTGCTGGTGATCAGCTCCACGCAGCCTCGCTTCTCGCCGCAGGACCAGCAGGACCTGGCCGCCAGCGAAGAGCTCAAGGGAGCGGAAGCCGCTGCCATCAAGGAGCAGAAGAAGGCCTCGGAGGTGATGGCCGAGCGGCTCCCCGGCCTCATCGATCCCAATCTTCCTCCCGATCAGCAGCCGCTGCACGATACGTCCAACCCCAATCCCGTGGCGCACCCTCCCCAGGCGCTGCGCCCGGACCGCTTCACCCCCGGCGCGGCGGCAGGCACTGCTCCCGGGGCCACGGACGAAGCTGCGCCCGAACCCAGGGCGCCGACTGCGCCGGACTCTCCCGCGAAACCGGTTGAGCAAAAGCCCCCGGCCGCGGCGAAGACAGCGCCCGCAAAACCAGCCGCAAAGCCCCCGGCGCAGAGTCAGCCCCCCAAGACCACGCTCCCTAGAGATCAGCCTGGAAGGAATCCATAACCATGCCCCTCCTTCGCGCCGATCTGCGCCGCGATTTCGAGATTCGCCGCTATCCCATAGCGGTCTACGCCCTGACCCCGCTGGCGGCGCTGGTGTTGCAGGCGTGGCTGCCCCGCGTGTTGGGCCCTTTTGCGTGGTTTGACCTGCCGCTGGTGGTTACCGTTTACTTCGCGCTCGGCCGCCGCAGCCCCATCCAGGGCACGCTGATGGGCGCGGCCATGGGCCTGTTCGAAGATGCGCTTTCCCAGCACCCCATCGGCGTCAACGGCGTGGCTAAGACCGTATGCGGATTTCTGGCCGCATCGCTGGGCGTGCGCATCGACGTGGAGAACCACACCATCCGCCTGGGACTCAACTTCCTGCTGTCTCTGCTGTCCAGCGGGTTGGTGGCCTTTGTTTCGCGCTTCCTGCTGGGGCTCGATCTCGAATTGCGCTGGTATACCGCATTGTTCGCGGCCCTGGGCAACTCGCTGATTGCGCTGGTGCTGTTTCCGATGCTGGACCGTCTGCAGATCAGGGACTGAGCGGCAGGGGACAGGGTCCAGGGAATAGTTGTGATGTTGCGACAGGTTGTTCCGCTTCGAGGGGCATGGGAAGCGGCAGAGCCGGCCTTTGCAGGCATGAGTTGAGGGCGACGGCGATATGGAATACTTTCTGCGGTCCAAGCGGCTCGGTTTTCGTTGCTGGACGAAAGAGGATCTGCCCCTGGCCATTGAACTGTGGGGCGATCCTGAGGTGACCGCACTGATGGGCGGGCCATTCACGCCGGACGCTGTGCATGCGCGGCTGACGCGCGAGATTGAGTTGATGAAAGGAATCGGATTCCAGTACTGGCCCATGTTTCTCCTGGAAGACGATCGGCATGTGGGATGCGCAGGGCTGCGCGACTATTGCGAAGCAGAGGGCGTGTTCGAGTTTGGATACCACCTGCGGCGCGAGTTCTGGGGGCAAGGACTGGCGACCGAAGCGGGGCGCGCAGTCATCGAGCATGTTTTCCGGGAACCGAGGGTCGAGGCGCTTTTCGCCGGACACCATCCCTTGAACGGGGCATCGCGGCAGGTGTTGTTGAAGCTCGGGCTTTCGTTCGCGGGCGAGAAAGTCTATCCGCCGACGGGAATCCTGGAGCCCACGTATTTGCTTCATAAACACAAGGCGAAGGAAGACTAGCTGTATTCTGAAGACGGAGCCCATGGAAACAGAGAGAATCAACCGCGAAGAAAAACTTTCCACCCTCAAGCTGACGGTAGTGCAGTACGGCATTCTTCTCATGATGCTGGCGCTGGGGGCGGGGCTGTGGCGGCTGCAAGTGCTGGGCGCGGACAACTACAAGTTGCTGGCCGAACAGAACCGCATTCGCAAGGAGCCGGTACTGGCCGCGCGCGGCAAGCTCTTTGACCGCGAGAACCGCCTCATCGTTGACAACTACCCTTCCGTCTCGTGCTTTCTGGTCCGCGAGCAGAATCAGAACATCGACACCGACCTCCCGCTGATTGCCAAAGGGCTCAATCTCGATCTCGAGCAGTTGCGGGCCACGCTGCGCCGCTATCGCGCTTCGCCCGGCTATCAACCTATCCCCATCAAGCAGGACATCACCGCCGACGAGGACGCCTTCATCGAGGCGCATCGCAACGAGCTGCCGGAGCTGGAAACTGTTCACGAAGAACGCCGCCTCTACCCCCGCGACGGCTTTGCCGCCCACCTGATCGGCTATGTGGGCGAGGTGAGCGAAGATGATTTGAACAATCCGCGCTATGCCTACTACGAGCCCGGCGACGTGGTGGGCAAGGCCGGCGTGGAAGAGACCTACGACGAGATGCTGAGGGGCCAGGACGGGTCGCGGGACGTGATTGTCGACAGCCACGGCCGCGAGGTGGGCTACCTGGGAGTGCAGCATGCCAAGCCCGGCCAGGACCTGCGCCTGACCATCGACAACGACCTGCAGCGGGCCGCCGAGCTGGCCCTGGGCGACCGCACCGGCGCCATCGTGGCCATGGACCCGCGCAACGGCGAGATATTGGCCATGGTCTCCCGGCCCAGCTTCGACCCCAACGACTTTGCCGTGCACATCAACCGCGCCGACTGGAACCAGCTCATCACCGATCCCAACCGGCCGCTGATGAACAAGGCCATCCAGGCGCAACTGGCGCCGGGATCGACGTTCAAGATCATGATGTCCGTCGCCGGCCTCCAGGAAGGCATCGCGCAGAACATGAAGATCAACTGCGCCGGCGGCTGGGGTCCCTACGGCTTCTTCCACCACTGCGATGAGCACCATGGCGGGGTGGACATTCACACCGCCATTCCCTTCTCCTGCGATACCTTCTATTACATGCTGGGCGACAAGCTAGGCATCGATCGTATTGCGAAGTACGCCACCGCCTTCGGCTACGGCCAGAAGACCGGCATCGATCTGCCCGGTGAGCAGGCGGGCCTGATGCCCTCGGCGCAATGGAAGATGAAGAACTACCACAACCGCTGGTACCCGGACGAGACGCTGGACGTGGCGATCGGCCAGGGCGCGGTTGAAGCAACGCCGCTGCAACTGGCGCGAATCATCGGCGGCATCGCTTCAGGCGGTCACCTGGTCCGCCCGCACGTAGTCTTCCCCGATCAACTAACCTCCGACTTCCGCGAAGGGCTGCTCGAGTCGTTCCCCGGCTCCGGCGACGTGAATGTCCCCATCGACCCCGAAAACTGGATCACCGTCACCGACGGCATGGCGGAGGTCACCCAGCCCGGCGCCTTCCACACCGCGGGCTCGGCGCACCTGGAGGGAATCGACTTTGGCGGTAAGACCGGAACCGCGCAGCTGATGAGCCATGAAGCCCTCGGCAAGACAGCCAAGGGCAAAGCCACCTATCCCAACGTTTGGTTTGTCGGCGTCACCCCCCGCCGCAACCCCGAGCTGGTCGTAGCAGTCCTCTGGCAGAACGGCGAGTTCAGCTACTACCCGGCCCGCATCGGCGCCAAACTTGTGTCGGCCTATGTTGAAAAGCAGCGCCGCCTGGCCCACAACCTGGCCCAGCCCGCCAAGACCGAGACTCCTGTGGAGATGAGCGCGGTGTGGACCGTCCCAGGGTCTAGCGGGGAGCCAAAGAACGCGCAGCAGCGCGCAGAAGCCGACCCGGTAGAGACCGGCAGCTTTCTCATCGACCAGGGCGGTCAGATCGTCGCCCGAACCGCCCCAGATCCTGGCGAAAAGCCCCGTGCCCTATCCTTGCGGCCGCTTTTCGGCGCAAGAGTGGGCGCCCTCCCGGCTCCGCCTCCCCAGCCTGCGCGCAAGCCGGAGACCGCGGCAATCGGCAAGGGCCAATAACCATGCGCCGCATCCTCAGCTTCCGCGACTTCGACTGGCCGCTGCTGGGCGTGGTTTTGCTGCTCTGCTTCATCTCGGTGGCCGAAATCTACTCCGCCACGCTGCACACCAAGTACGTGGGCTTCCACACCAAGCAGATCTACTGGATCGCCGGAGGCCTGGTGGCCATGTTTGTCTTCTCCAAGATCGACTATCACAAGCTGATCGACTTTGTACCCTGGGCCTACGGCTTCAGCCTGGTGGCGCTTGTGGCGGTAAAGCTGGTTGGGACGAAGGTGCTCGGCGCCCGCCGCTGGATCAAGATCGGACCCATGCATTTCCAGCCCTCGGAGTGGGTCAAGCTCATCCTCATCCTGCTTGTGGCCCGGTACTTTGCCAACCTGGGAGGGCGCTCGCTGACCTGGACAGATATTTTCAAGGCCCTGGCCCTGGTGGGTGCTCCGATGGCGCTGGTGCTGATCCAGCCCGACCTGGGAACTACCCTGACCTATACGCCGATTCTGATCGCCGGCTTGCTGCTGGGGGGCATCAATTTGAAGCAGACGCTCATTCTAGGCGCCTGCGCAGTGGCACTGGTGGCCGGCGTCTGGACCAGCGGCAAGGCGCTCAAGCCCTATCAAAAGGCACGCCTTACCAGTTTCATCAATCCCGACAACGACCCCAAGGGTTCCGGTTACCAGTTGCTCCAGTCCAAAATCGCTGTGGGATCCGGCGGCGTCTGGGGCAAGGGTGCGGCCAAGGGAACCCAGACCCAGGGCGACTTCCTGCCCATCCCCCACGCCGACTTCATCTTTGCCGCTTTTGGCGAGGAGCATGGCTTTGTCGGCGCGGTTTTCGTGCTGCTGCTATACTTCTTCATATTGATGCGTTTGATTCAAAACGCTCAAACAGCCGCGGACCTGCCCGGCTCACTGATTATCATGGGCGTAGTGGCTGTGTTGACCTTCCAGATCGCGGTCAACGTGGGCATGGTCATAGGTTTCATGCCAGTCACCGGAATTCCTTTACCGTTAATGAGTTACGGCGGGTCTTCGGTGTTGTTTACGTTCCTGGCGCTGGGTACGGTAATGAATGTCCGTATGCGCCGCTTCGTGAACTGAAAAGCGTGGCCCCTTGGGGGCCTTGCTTGGCAAGACGAGTTCGCTCTTGCGTCCCCTGCCGCAATGCTTCGGCCCGCAAGAGATGCAGTTTCAAGCTTTTACTGCGTTTTTCCGGTGGGAAAACGCGCTAGCCGGCCAGGTCCGGATGGATCTCGAGCCCGGCAGGACAAAGGGTTCATGAGCACGCAGAGACGGGAAAACCTCTGGCAGAATGAAAGTTGCGCGGAGCGCGGGATAGGATTGGGCCAGATCTGGTTCGCCTTCCTGGCGTGGTTCGTCCGTGCAATCGCCAGGGTTGGAACGGCCCCGCAGAAGGCAATCATCAGTTTGCCTTCAGAATGGTTGGCCACAAACTCTCTGCCATTGGGTCACTGCACCACACAGCCTGTTCGTCAGGAAATCTGCCGCACCTCGCACAGTTCGCCGCCTATCCGGGCCGCTCGCTGTGGGAGCGACGGCACACCAGCGACTCGCCGGTCATCCCTCCCGCTTACCCCCGCCCCTTCCGTACTCGAGCGTCTCCATCCGTCCCTCCCGCAAACCCCGGCAGGCCAATGCCGCCGGACGGAAAGGTACGATGGCAAAAGAGATTTGCATTTCATCAACGCCGCATGAAACGCGGCTGGCAATCCTGGAAGACGATCAACTCGCGGAAATCTACTACGAACGCGAAAACGAGTACACGCTGGCGGGGTCCATTTACAACGGCCGCGTCACTCGTGTGCTGCCCGGCATGCAGTCCGCCTTTGTGGATGTGGGGCTGGAGCGGGACGCCTTCCTCTATGTAACCGACTTCCTGGAAATGGAAGACCCGGAAGAAACCGACGAAATTGAAAAGGCCGCGGTGACGGGCGGCAACCAGCCTCCCCGCGAGATCCGCCACTCGGGCGGCTCCGACCGCAGCCCAGGACGCGGCGACGACCGCTCCCAGCGTGAGGGCCAGAAGCAGGAGCAGCGCCCCGAACGCGCAGCCCAGGAGGGCCAGCGCCGCCTGGTTGTCGAGCCTGCGGTTGAAAGCGTAGCTGCCCCCGAAACCACACCCAGTTCCGGCCAGGCGGAAGGCGATCAGGACGACGGCTCAGGCGGCAAGCGCTGGCGCGGCCGCCGCCGCCGCCGTGGTGGCCGCGGTTCTGCCGGCAGCTCACAGGAGACCGAATCCAGCACCATCGAATCTTCCGACGACACCGAGACGCAGGCGTCTGAGCCAGCGCCGGAGATCCAAGCCAGCGCCGCGGCAAGCGGACGGCCGTCCCCCCCAGTCCGGTCGGCCCCTGCCCCGGCGTCCTCCCAGCGTGGCGGCCCGGCGCGGGTTCCGTTCGTCCTGCCCGGCGAGTCGCTGCGCAAATACGGCGGCACAGCGGAAGACGAAGCGCCGAAAGCCGCTCCTGCCGCACCGTCGCGTCAGCCCGCTACCTTCAAGCCGGCAACGCTGATCGAAGCACCCCTCGCGTGGGACGGCAGCGGCCTGCTCTCCGGCGAGTCCATCTCCCGCCATCGCTCCCGTCAGCCCGAGGTTGAAATTGAGTCTGAGCCGCTGGCCGGATTCTCGGGGGCTGTCGAAACCGGATCCTCCGCGCCCGACGCCATCGAAGAGCAGGAGTTCTTCGACGAGCGCACTGAAACAGCGGCTGAAGCGAATTCCCGAGCCCTCGTTTCTGAGGCGACAGAAGACCTCGTCGAAGAAGAGGAATTCGAGGAGACCACGGAGGCCGCGCACGAGGGAGCCGTCGCCGAGCCCGAGGTCGCTGAGGTTGAGGAGTCCGAATTGGAATCGGCGGAGTTCGACGCTTCGGCTTCGCACCACGTCGATCCCTCGGCCCCGAGCGGTTTCCGCCTCTTTGGCCTGGGCAAGAAGAAGACCGAGGAGCCCCCAGCGGCTCCGCCGCCGTCGCCCAAGCCCGCAACCGTCGCCCCCGTCTCCTCCTACGCGCCCGGCGCAGGCGTCATTGAGGAAGAGGTGATCGAGGAGGAGGAGTTCGACGCTCCGCACCATCATCACGCCAAGGGCGACGAGCACGACCTGGAAGACTATGAGGAAGAAACGCTTCCCGTGCAGATGCGCACCGGCGACCTGGGCGAACTGCTCCAGGAAGCCCACCTCGACCACAAGATCCAATTGAACTTCGACGATAAGAACGGCGACGAAGTCGACGAGGACGAGGAAGACGACGAGGAAGAGCCATCGGCAGAAGGCGTGGCCGCCGGCGGCCCGGGCCAGGAATCGTTGCAGCAGCGCCGCGATCGCGGCGGCCGCGGACGCAGAGGTGGCCGTGAAGGCCGGCAGGCAGGACCGCAGGGCGGCCAGGGCCAGCGCCGCGGCATGACACGCCGCTCCGCCCAGACCTCCGACCTGCCCATCATCAGTGACTTGTTGAAGCCCGGCCAGGAGATACTGGTGCAGATCGCCAAGGAGCCCATCGCCAAGAAGGGCGCGCGGATTACCTCGCACATTGCCCTGCCCGGCCGCTTCCTGGTCTTCATGCCCACCGTATCGCATATCGGGGTCAGCCGCAAGATCGCCTCGGACGAAGAGCGCCAGCGGCTGAAGCGGGTTCTAGTCAGCGAGCGCGGCGAAGTTTCCGGTGGATTCATCGTGCGGACCGCCGCAGAGGGTGCGTCGGAAGAAGAGCTCCGTGCCGATCTTCGTTTCCTTATCCACCTCTGGGACGAGATCAAACAGCGCTCCGAATCGTCCAAATCGCCGGCGCTCATCTATCACGATCTTTCGCTCATCGAACGCATCCTTCGGGACCAGGTCAGTGCCAACTTTTCGTCGATCTGGGTCGACTCGCAGGACGACTACGAGCGCATCGTGCGCTTCCTCAACCGCTTCTCGCCCACCCTGGTCCGGCGCGTCAAGATGTACACCAAGGAAGTGCCGCTCTTCGAGCACTTCGGCATCCAGGACGAGATATCGAAGGCCCTGCGCTCCAAGGTCTGGCTCAAGAGTGGCGGCTCCATTGTCATTAACCAGACCGAGGCGCTGGTGGCCATCGACATCAACACCGGCAAATATGTCGGCAAGTCGGCGCGGCTTGAGGACACCATCGTCAAGACCAACCTCGATGCGGTCCCGGAGATCGTACGGCAGATTCGGCTGCGCGACCTGGGCGGCATCATCGTGATCGACTTTATCGACATGGACGAGCGCAAGAATCGCTTCAAGGTCCTGGCGGCACTCGAGGAGGCTCTCAAGTCCGACCGCGCCCCGACCAAGGTTCTCCAGTTCAACGATTTCGGTCTCGTCGCCATCACCCGCAAGCGCGTCAAGCAGTCGCTGGAGCGGACGCTGAGCGTGCCCTGCCCTACATGCCAGGCGACCGGCATGGTGAAGAGCCCTACCACCGTGTGCAACGAAATCTACATCGAGCTGCGCAAGATGAAGAAGCACTTCGAAGGCGCGGACGTGCTGCTGCGCGTGAACCCCGAAACCGTGAAGGTGCTGAAGCAAAACAATGCTTCATGGCTGAACGAATTCGAGGAATTGGTGGGCAAGAACATCCTCGTCAAGAGCGATGCGACGCTGCATCCGGAGCAGTTCGACATCCAGGGATAGCACGTCAGCGAGTCAGTCTAACAACCAAGGCCGGAGCAACCGCTCCGGCCTTAGTCCGTTGCGCCACCGAAACGGCCACACATCTGGTATATTCCTCGTCAAATCCAAGTTCAACCTTCGGACGGTGTGGGGGAACTAAATTCAGGAGAAAGGATCGGCCGATGGATGCCAACCGCGAGACCGCATTGGCTAAGCGAACTGTAACGAAGCTGCCAGAGTCAGACCGTCAGGCGGTCGCTATTTGGATCGAGAAGCTGCTGCAGATCGCAAAGTCGGCTACCGGGAAGATGGAAAAGGGCAACGGATGCCGTTGCAATTACGAGAAGCAGCAAGATAGCACTCCCTTTTGCGAGACTCATCGGAGGCGAACTCAAGCGGGTGGGCTGGGATGAACGCTCCTGGATGGCGCGACTTGGACTGCCTGGCATTCTGATCGGGGCGGTAGTTTTCGGGGGCGAGGGCGCCGGGATCGCGGCCTTTGGCGGGGCAATTGGCGTGCCACTATGGATTGTGCTGGGCGGAGGCGGAGCCTTCGCCGGAAGGCTTCTTGAGGAGATCAATCGGACGGTCAATCGAAGGAACGGGAAGAATGACTAAGGGCTAGGCAAGGATAAGTCGGAGGGTGAAAAACCCCCTTTGCAGGTCCTCCTTTTCAAAGGCCATACATTCGCATGGCCTTTGCGCATCTTCACCGGATCACGTGAATCGGCACTGCAACCTTCAAGTTCTCCAAGCCTGCTCGGTGGTATACACCGGAGCGTTGAGCGCAATCGCCAGCGCTGACACGCCCCGCGAGGAGTACAGTGATCGCGAGGGTCTTCCCATGGCAACCGCAACTCAAATCTCTCTGGAACAGTATCTACAGACTCCGTTTGAGCCGGATGCGGAGTACGTGGGCGGGGAGATTCAGGAGCGGAACATGGGCGAGAATGAGCACAACACCGTGCAGCGGGAGATTCTGCTCTGGTTCCGCTTACACGACAAATCCTGGCGGACACGGACCATCCAGGAGCAGAGTACCCGATTTAGCAATGGCAATGTGAGGGTTCCGGATGTGAGCGTATGGAAAAGGGACGTTCCCGTACAGCCGGTATTCGATCAGCCGCAGCTTATCGCCATTGAGGTGCTATCTCCCGAGGATCGCCATTCCAGGGTGCAGGAGAAGGTCGAAGACTACTGCGCGTTTCAGGTGCCCAACATCTGGGTTGTTGATCCGATCAAGCGCCTCGGGTGGGATTGCTCAGACGGCAATTGGACGCGAAAAGAGCGCTACGAAGTTGCCGGCTCCCCGATTTACCTCGACCTACGCGATCTCTTCGAGGAACTTGACGCCGCCGAATCCTGAGAGTAACGAACTCACCGGATCACATGAATCGGCACCCCAACCTTCAGGTTTCTCCAGAGTTGTTCGGTCGTGTAGACGGGAGCGTTGAGCGCAATCGCCAGCGCCAGGCACGACCGATCTCCTAGCGACAACCCATACTTCTCTGTCGATGCAATCAAATCGCCGGCGATCCTGGCCTGTTCGCCGGTGAAGGGCTCGACCTCAGTCATCGTGGACAGGGCATCCTCCCAAGCTTCCTCCGGATCGTGCCCTTTCTTGACGAGCTTGGATTGCACTTCTGCCAGATTGACCGCGCTAACCACCGCATTCTTGCGGATCTCGACCGTCAGCCCCTCCGCGCCACGCTCTCGTTGAAGTATGGCGAGTATCGCGGAAGCATCGAACACAACCTCATTCATGCTTTGCTGCCTCACGCCGCTCCGCGCTCAACTCGTCGGCAAGGCTGACACCCGGCGGCACCAGGGCCTTTACACGCTCCTGCGCCCGCCGCAGCCGTTCCCGCATCGTCGCAATCCGCAACTCCCCGTCCACAACGCGCATATCAAGCACATCCCCCTCAGTCATCTCCAGTGCTTCCCGAAGTGCCGCAGGAATCACAATCCGGCCCTTTTCCCCCAACCGCGTTCGAACCCATAGCTTGTCGATAAACCTAGGCCATTTCCGGGCCACCCTTGGCTCTTGAGCTTCCAAAACCTCCATGCGTCCCACCTTTCTACTTAGTGACACTATTATAGCACAGTGTCACCTCTAGAAAAAGTAGGAATGCAGTGTAGATTCCCACCAACCAACCCAGCCCCACCGCAACATTCCCCAAAAATCGGTGTCTAATCCATTGTCCGGAGTACCGCTCAATCCCCGGACGCACTTAAGATAATTCGAATATTGAGGTTACCGACATGTCATTCCCCTGCTCAATGTCGCTGATGCGGCATCTCTCGTTCCTTCCATGCGCTGTGATCCTCACCGCGGCTTTCGCAGGCGCCCAGTCTTCACCCTCCCTCAGCCAAGACTCCCAGTTCGCTCCTGGCGAGTCAAGTTCGGCGACCTTTCAGCTGGTTTCCGATGACGACCTCTCCGGCGCAACCGCCCTTCACGATGCGGCGGCCGCACTCGGCTCCGGCGGAGGCTCCGGCCAGGAGGGCGGCGGGCACCACGGCCGCTTCGGCGGTCTGGCCTTCGAGGCTGGCGCCGGCTTCAACGCCCCCATCGGCAACGACACGCCCTACATTACCTGGGGCGGCAACTTTACCGGCGGCGCGGGGCTGCGCTTCTCCAAGCGATTCTCCCTGCTGGGCGAGTTTCAATACATGGACAACAAGCTGCCCGGCGCGCTGGTTGCGGCAGGCGGCGGCCAGATGGGCAATGCACACATCATTTCCATCACCGCGGACCCGGTGATCGACCTGTTCCCCAAGTGGGCGAACAGCATCTACGTCACTGGCGGCGGCGGGTACTACCACAAGAGCACCAACTTCAACATCCAGGAGTGCTGCGACTTCTACGGCTACCCGGTAACCGTGACGGCGAACAGCTTTTCGTCCAACCAGCTTGGCGGTAATTTCGGCCTTGGATTTAGCCACCGGCTGGGCGGAGTCTACGGCGACGGCACGATGAAGCTCTTTGCCGAAGCGCGCTACGTCTTCATCAAAACTCCAGCCATCACCGTAACTGACGGCCTGGGAACCACGGAACTGATCCCGGTAACCCTCGGGGTGCGCTGGTAAGCTCGAGGCAGGCTGTCGATTGGAGTTCCATCCTTGCGCGCCTCTCGGCACAAGGATGGAACTCCAGAAGCCGCGGTTTCATTCGCCCGCTGGCTGGAGCACTTTCGATTCACATGTTGATGTTTGGAGATTGTGGGAGGTGGCTTTTTCTTCAGGAAAAAGCCACTCTGCTTCCAGGATTCTGTAAAGACCAGAATCGAAAATGCTGTAGCCGACTCGCTCCTACAGAATTCCCAAGACCCTCAGCCGTACCAGCCCGCCGGCCAGCACGCCCAGGGGCATGAGCGCGAGCAGGGTCAATGCGTACCAGATGGGCTGCGTTCCTCGCGCCTGGAGCGCGCTCAGCGCCCCCGTGGCCAGCACCACAATCCCCAGCACCAGCACTAGAATCAGCGGATTGGCAGCCGAGATCCACGCCGTCACGTATCCGCCCGCCGCTGCGGCCAGGGACGAGTAGCCGAGGTTGACGAAGGCGTAACCGGGGCGCGGCTTGCCCTCCGCGCCGACCCATTTCGGCGCCAGCCGGGTCACCAGCGCTGTAATCACCATGACCAAGATGGCCATGGTGGCAAAGCCCGCCAGTAGCGCCAGAAACGCATGCACTATGACCAAAGCTTTCTCTCCTCGCTGGGCTGAATCCCCACTTCGCCGCGCTCGATCCGCTCCAGAAAAGCTCGCGCCAGCTTGCGTTCTCCGGGATGGCTCTCGCCATGCATCGAGCACAGGTCGAGAAACTCGTCGCAAAGCGCATTCCGCCGTTCCTGCTGGGCAAACACGCCTTGCAGCGCCAGGGCCAGTTCCCGCAATCCCGCCGCATCCGGCCAGCCGCTGCCGTCGCCCTCATCGCTGAGCAGCGCCACGTCGGAGAAAAGCCCCTTGCGCCCGCGCGCGCATTCATCGAGGCACGCCATTAGCTGGTCGCAGAAGGCTTGCGCCAGTTGGTTCAACTGATCGGATTCCGCTTCGTCGCGCGGGTCCATCGCGCTCCTCACTTTCGGCGAATCGGGTTCGCAAACGTCAGACAAATACACCAGCGTCCGATCGAATCAAGGCAACTTGAGCTTGCATATCAGCCTCCGCGAGCGGGCTGGCAATGTCAAGAGGTCAATGGAAGCAACGCCGCGCCGCCTTAATCTTCGGCCGCAGCCTTCACCATGGCCGCGAGGCTGAGGTCCACGTCGTCCTTGGTGGTGGCCCAACTGGATACGCTGATGCGCATGGCCGTCTGGCCCTGCCACACGGTTGATCCGCACCAGCAGGTGCCGTCGGCCTGGAGCCGCGCAATGGTCCGCAGCGTCTTTTCCGGGCTGCCGAAGGAAACCAGCACCTGGTTGATGACCACCTCGTTCAGAACTTCGAAGCCGGCCGCTTTGAGGCCCGCGGCAAAGCGCCTCGCATGGCTTGAGGTCCGCTCCACAATCGCGGCCATCCCCTGGCGGCCCAGCGACCGCAATCCGGCCCACAACTCGACCGCGCGGGCACGGCGTGACAGCTCCGGATTGTAGTCGGACGGCTCGCGCGGCCCGTCCGTGTCCAGATAGGCCGCACGAATGCTCATGGCACCCTTGAGCGCCGCGGGCTCGCGCACCAGCGCAATGCCGCAGTCGTATCCGATGTTGGGCCACTTGTGCCCGTCGGTGGCCCAGGAGTCGGCCAGCTCAAATCCTTTGGTGAATTTGCGATACTCGGGCGAGGCGGCGGCCCACAGGCCGAAAGCTCCGTCCACATGGATCCACGCTCCGGCCGTCCGCGCCGCCGGGCAAATCGCCGCCGCAGGGTCGAATGCGCCGGTATTCACGTTCCCCGCCTGGAGGCAGAGAATCGTCATCGCATCCAGATGCGGTAGCGCGTCGGCCCGCATGCGGCCCTGCCCATCCACGGGCACGCGCACCACGCGCTTGCGGCCAAGGCCCAGGAGACCGAGAGCTTTGAGCAGCGACGGATGCACCTCTTCCCCAACGACTACCGTGATGGGCGCCGCTCCGAACAGCCCGTCGGCCTCCACGTCCCAGCCCACGCGGCCGAGCAGAGTGTGCCGTGCCGCGGCCAGGGCGGCGAAGTTGGCCATGGTGGCCCCGGTCACCACCGCCCCCCCTACACCCGCGGGGAGCCCAAGCAGATCGCGAACCCATTCCAGAGCCACCTCTTCCAGCGTGATGGCTGTGGGCGACTGCACCAGGAAAGCAGCGTTCTGATCCCACGCCGTCACAAGCCAGCCAGCCGCCATGGCCGCCGGCAGGCAGCCGCCGTTGACAAAGCCGAAGTACCGCCCGCCGCCGTTGGCCACCGTCGCCGGCGACCCATACTCGTTGAGCAGATGCAGCACCGCCTCCGCGCTGGTCGGCCCTGGCGGCAGCGGCCCGCGCAGCGCGCTGAGCTTTGCTACTGCCTCCGGAGCAGGCGCAACCGTCCGCGCATGCACGGCTTCCAGATAATCCATCGCGTCGCGCGCTGCTCGTTTCAGCAGCGCCGTCCGCGCCTCCGCAACCGGAGCGCCAGCGAAAGACGAATGAGCCGAATGAGGGCCCGAAGAATGCGATGAATGGGGAGACTGAGGTGCACTCATAGATAGTGGTGAGTCTAGCACTGGGGCTTGCGGTCGCTCCGAGTTAGCTTAACGGGGTGGCGAAATTTCCGGATTGCCGCTGATACCTCCAGGAATCTGCAAAACGGGACCCATTCAGAAGTCTAGGACAGCGATGGCCTCGCTCTTGTAGCTGTCCAAGTCATCTTCGAGCCGGACTTGTCCTTCACTCTGCCGGTGAAACCTGAAAGCGCAAGTGTCGCCCACATTCAGGGAAGGACCTGCTGGATGGGCGGAAGCGATCACTCTGAAAGGGCCCGCAAGCCCTGAGCGCGTCAGTTCCTTTCTCAAGAGAAATCCGAAATCGAGACCCAATCGCGAATGCTCATATAGCTCTATGGGGTTGTCGAGGATCCTTTCGATGCTGACCTCGCTGAGTGCCGCCTCGATGCCGGTTTCATCCTGAGCGTTATCAAGCGTCCGCCGCGTTGCGCCTATAACCGCTTGGCCATTGGATGCCTGGGCGGCAACTGCTTCTTCCATGTAAGAAGCTGCTCGCGGAGCTGCGCCATCAGCGGCACCGGCTTCGGTTGCTCGGCTCGCTCTTTCACTTTCACTTCGACAAACTTCACCGCTTCGCCCTCGCGAAGCCGTCTCTTCCAATCGCCGAGAAGCGAATCCCGCGGGCCACGCTCAAGGCAGAACGCCATAACTGTCTGGCCGCTCCGACTCTGCTCAGATACCAGTCCACGCCACTTCGTCCATCATTCTGACCTGTGATCTCATCCAATAAGATCGCTGCCTCGCGCAGTGGCAAACAAGATGGACTTCACAGAGCGCTCACCCTTACTGAGACTCATCCGTCACTTCAATGGCATTCAACAGAGCGTAGTTGCTGACCGGAACAAAGTTCAGGACGATCAGGCCCGCCGCATTCGGCTCGATGCCGTGAAAGGTTTCCGTGATCGGCTTGTCTGGCCCTCCGGCTTTCTCATAAATGCTGAAACCGCGCAACAATGCCACTCCGTTGGCATAGACGTCGAAGAGACGGCCGCCATGACCGGGCTCCGGAATATCTGTGCCGTAATATGCTTCCGTAAAATAGAGAGTCACTGTATAGCGACCTGCCGCCACGGGGATTTGATAACTGAAGTGTCCAAACCGTTCACCATCGAACAGATGGGATTCGGGAGCGTTGACCGCCGGATTTGTATGAGTTTCTAAAACCCCTCCAATGGCATACTGGTCGGCCCCCCAAAGGCGCCCGGCATGGTCGACATACGAGTTCGGCTGCATCACAATCCTCACCGGCTTCATCCGGCCGGCGGCCTCTGCCGCCAACTCGATGGCATTCACGGTAGGTTGATCGAATCCCCTGAGGAACTTCAGGTGGACCATGCCGTCGCCGCCTGGGGAAACACCTTTGAACACCCGCTCAAAGGCCCGATAGCTTCCGCCCACATCGCTCAGAATGTCGAAATCGGTCAGGAGCGGTTTACCGCCCAGGAGCACGGAGAAAACCCTGCTGCTCTCTCCCCGGCCGGTACGTGTGCCCGGTCCGAAAGTCGATTCGACGAAATGCAATCGCAGTTCATACATTCCGGGCTTTACGGGAATGTCGTAGCTAAAGTCCCCCACTCGCGCGGAGTGGTAAATCGTTGGATCCTGTGTCCCCTGAATGAAAGGGAGACTCTCCGCAACCGCTTGCCCACCGGTGAAGTAGCGATCGCCGACCCAGACGTTTCCATCCCGGTCGACATACTTCACGTTCAGAGCACCTGCCAATATAAGTACAGATCGATCGCCCGTTGTCGCAGCGGTTGGGGCAGTTTCGTCGCCAACTGCCGCTGCGTACGGTGCAGTGAGGGTGTGGGCAACCCCTCCCCGCGACCGCGCCCCAACCAACATCCAAATGGCAACCAATAGCGCGACAAGAACAGTCGCGACTATTGTGAGGCCAATGGGTGAAGCGTGGGGAAAACGGCCACTTTCCGGCCCCTTATCAGGATTGCTCGTGGGGGGCTGCGTTCCGGCCGGGTGGCGTCGCCGGGTGAACCAGTTCCCCGGTTTCTCACTGGGGCCTCTCAACTCTTCCGCTTCGCTGTGGGCCGCACCCGGGCCGCCGTCGCGCTCAACGAACTGTAGTCCGTAGCGGCCCTCCGCAAGCGTGATTCTGAGCGCGTGATCCGCTCCCTCCGTTGCGTAGTATTTCCGCAGTCTTGCCCGGAGCCGGTGCATCTCCACCCGCACACTGGAATTCGTTGCAGGGTCAAAGTCAGACGGACGGCCCAGCGCCTCCGCGCCGATTCTGTACTCGTTAAGGCTGTTCTTGTCCCCGCTTAAATGATAGCTACATAAATACTTGAGAAGGCGGGCCAGGCTGGGGGCCTCTGAAAAGGATTCTGAAGAAAGTACCGCCTCGATTTCCCGCTCCTCGTCCGAACTCTGTTTATGGGAGGAAATCGCAAGCACCCCGTGCCGCCGACCATGATACCAAGCAATGGATTGGGTTGACAAACAGGTAACGCCCGTTTCATCGACGTTACGATTGGGGTGAAACGCGTTGCAAGCAAACGGGTTAGTAACGCGTAACCGTTGCATAACCGGTCTCGTCTTGACTCGCATTCATGGGGTCGATACTGTCCCTCCCATCTTGGTTCCTCTGTGAGATTATGCCGCCAATGGATTCAACGGAGCCGGTTGTGAATCGCCAAGAAAACTTTGGGAGGGCCTGTATGTCAAAGAAATCACTTGCATTTGCCCGATGGATGACGTTTGCCGCTGTGCTTTGCTTCTGGCTGCCGTGCCGCGCGCAATACAGCGCCGTCGTACAGGGCACCGTCACGGACCCCAAGGGCGCTGTCGTCGTTGGGGCCACTGTCACCCTCACCAACACCGCAACCAACATCAGCGACACGGCTACCACGAATCATGACGGTGGATACCGCTTCGACAATATTCAACCAAGCGAATACCGGATCACAGTTGTGGCGACCGGATTCGAGACTGCCTTTGCAGACCGTCATGTTTCCACCGACGAGATCGCGGGCGTGAACATCGTCCTTACGGTGGGCGGGGCCACTGTCACCGTAAACGTGACGGCGGCCGAGGTAGGTCTGAATCCCGACGAAACCCGCATTGAGTACACCCTGACCGCGGCTGACATCAACGATATGCCGCTGCCGGACCGCGCCACGATTACTCTGCTGCGGACGGCGCCTGGCCTTGTTGGCATCATCGAGACAAGCGGGAGCACCAACACCAACATTCCCATCGGCCAGGCAACGCCCGATGCGCGCGCCAATGGCCGGCCCGCGTCTTCCAACGTCTATCTCCTCGATCGCATTCCGATCACCAGCACCGAGAATACGGGCGCGCTCAACATGGTCCCCAACCCGGACATGCTTTCGGAGATCGCCCTCCAGACCACAACCTTCTCGGTTGAAAACGGCGCCACCAGCTCCCTGCAGGTGGACATGACCTCGAAATCCGGCAGCAACAAGTATCACGGCGACTTCGATGTCAATTACACTTCAAAGCCGTTTGAAGCCAACCCGGATTTCAGCGCCGGTGTGAATCCCTTTCATCGCAAGTACTTCATGGGATCCTTCGGCGGTCCCGTCATCAAGAGCCATACCTTCTTCTTCGGCGCCATCGAGCGCGTAGAGAACCTGAGCGCCTCCGGCGCGCAAGCCTCGGCATTCTCGGCCGCCGGCATCGGAGCTTTTACCACTGCACAGTACGCGGCCCCTCCGGCGGGTTGGAACATTGCCGGCCAGCCCTGGTCAACGCTCTTTAACTATCCCGCCACCGGCCTGGTAGACCAGACCGCCTCTTCAACAGCGGACACCTACTATCCCAACCCCGCCTTCGACGGCGGTTCAACCAAAGGCAACAAGTTCGGGGTAGAGTGCGCTACTCCGTCGTCCTTCAACCTGCCGTGCGACACGCCGATCACGGTGACGGGCCTCTTCAACCAGAGCCCCGGAATCACCGGACAGCAGTACAACCTCCGCTTCGACCACAGCTTCAACCACGATAATGACAGGTTTTACTTCGGCTACTTCGGCGTTCAGCAGAATTCCGCTTACATCGATCCCCGGCCGGCATTCAACACCACCACGCCCAGCCAGAGCTACTACTTCTCAGCCGGGTACTCCCACATCTTCACATCGGCCCTTACCAATCAGTTCAACGCCGGCCTCAATCGCTTCTGGGGCGGCGGCGTTGGCAACCCCAATTACACGATCTATCCGCACGGAACGTACTTCGGCTTCCTTTCGGACCTTGGCGGCTTTGCCGGCGGTCCGCAGGAAAGCCCCGACAGTCCCTATATCGGCGCCGACGAAAAAGAGCATGTACTCGCCCTGCGCGACTATGTGAGCTGGCTCAAGGGCAGGCACAGCCTGCGCTTCGGCTTCCAGAGCAACATCAGAAACTACTGGAATAACGATGCCGCTGTGTATTCGCGTCCCTATGGAGTATGGTTCTCCGACATCCTGGAGATGATGCAGGGCGAGGCGGATGAATACTCGCTTTACACCATCGGAGCCTGCGGACTGTCGGTGGCCGGCACGAGCTGTGGAGCCGGGGCAGGCAAGTGGATCAGCCAGGTCTACGGCGCACAGCAAACACAGTTTGCCGGTTATGCGCAGGACGACTGGAAGATCAAGCCAAACCTGATGGTCACCCTCGGGCTCCGCTGGGACGACTTCGGCAACCCCGGCGAATATGGGGCCGGCGCCGTGCAGTATGCCAACACCTTCCTGGGATCCGGTTCCAACCTCTACTCTCAGGTTGCAGGCGTGTACGGCAAGGTTGTCAGCCAGGCGTTTACCAGCGGACAGACCTGGAACTTTCTGCCCAGGGCGGCCTTCTCCTGGGAGCCGGGTTTCGCCAAAAAGCTGGTGGTTCGTGGCGGAATCGGCCTGTACCAGGACGCGATCAACCTCAACCAGATCACGGCTAACCTGCCTACCAGCACCCCGATCCGGTTGACGCTGACCCTGCATGACAACGCCGAGCCGTACGGGGGCTGCTTCTTCTGCGGTCCTGGGCAATGGCAGGGAACGGGAAGCGCCGGTACCAGCGCTGTTGCGGGAGAGCCCGGCCCCTTTGCAATCACCGGGACACAGGGACATTCAGCGCCATACGGCTTTCCGTATCCCGCAATTCCCGTCACCGGACAACTGGCCAACGGCCTTTCTACGGGTCCCGGAGGATCGCCCTACGGCGCCAACCTGTACGGCGTCAACCCCTCGCTCAAGCCGCAATCCACGGTCATTTGGAACCTTGGCCTGGAGCAGGAACTGCCCAAAGCAATCGTGGTGGGAGCCACGTACACGGGCTCGTATTCCAACAACCAGTTCTATCAGAGCAACAGCTACAACAACCCTCCGGGAAGTGCTTTGGCCACCACGGCCACTGGATACGTGGCCCCTCCCGCGCCTCAGGTTGGAACCATTCAGCTCATCGAGAACGGGCTGACTTCGAACTACAACGCCCTGATCCTGACCGCGCAGCAGCGCAAAGGAACCCTCAGCTGGCAGGCGAACTACCTCTGGTCCCACGCGCTCGGGGAACAGCCGTTTAACCCATTCTCTCCATACGGCTATGGCAACTTGTCAATTGACACGAAAGACCGCTTCACCCTGTCTGGCGCCTATGAAGTTCCGGGAGCCAAAAGCGGTGCCCTGCGCGCGGTAACCCATGGCTGGACATGGGGAACCGTTTTCATCGCACAGGAAGGAACTCCGTTCACCGTCTTCTCCAGCCAAAACGTCCTCAACGACGGCGACAAGGACGGAAATATAGATCTGCCCGACGTGGTATTTCAGTCGTCCAGCCACTTGGCCTACGGCGGATTCTCGCGCGCTGCATTCAAGCAGCCAACCGGCATTTTCGCAGGGGCTTGCGGCGCCGCGGGAAGCAGCGGCAATCTGTACAGCGCTTCCGCCTTTCCGAATTGCCCGTTCCAAACCGTTACCACTCCCAACCCCACCACCCTTGAAGGCAACGAGCCATTCAACGCTTTCAGAAACCCCGGCTACCAGGATGTGGACCTGAACCTGCAGAAGAAGACTGAGCTGCCTTGGTTCGGCGACAGGAACTGCAATCTGGTCGTGCGCGCCGAGGGCCTCAACGCTTTCAACCGAGCCAATCTCCAGGGTTTCGGGAGCTCAATAACCATCGGCACCACTTCCAACTTCGGTCAGGTGCAGGGCGCCAACAATCCCAGGATCATCCAGATTGGAGCTCGCTTCGAGTTCTAAGCTGCGCCCGTCAAACTTTAGCCCGAGCGGAGCGAGAATCCAGGTTTTCGCCCCGCTCGCTGTTTTAGGCCCATGCGGGATCGGGACAACTCAACCCGGCGGAAGATCCTGATCGAGTTCCTGGCCTCGAACAGTCGCATCCGGCAGGGCTTCGGCCCTCCGCTTGATCTGTATCTTTTCCATTGCCCATTGTCGATTGAAGGCCAAGGCATAGCGCCCCGCAGTTCGCTGGCGGGCATTGCGAAGACCTGGCAGCGGCCGGCACAGCGCCGCATCCGATTTGGAGACAACCAGTACAGAGAAGAGATGGGCGGATCTTCACGGGATCGAAGGCTCCATGCCCGGCCCGCAGTGCGGTCGACCTTCGCAATGCCTGGCGTTTGTGCCGGCCGGAATGATAACTCGAAGGACAAGATCATGAATCGTCGCAGCTTTGTTCAAACATCGTTGGTCGCGGGCGCATTCGGAAGCGTGGGAATGCCTGCGGTGCTTCACGCCATGGCCGGGACCTCGCCAAAGAAAGAAGTTCTCCAGGCAAAGGGGCTCGATATTACCGAGGCAGGCAGGCCTGTCCGCTTGCGAGGTTTGAACCTCGGAGGCTGGATGCTGATCGAGGATTACATGATCGGGCTTCCCTGGACCGAATGGAAGATTCGCGAGCAGTTCAGGAAGGTGCTTGGGGCGGAAGCCTACGCAGCCTTCTTTGACGCCTACGATCAGGCCTTTATCGCAGATGCCGACATCTCCTTCATAGCCCGGCAGGGATTCAACGTTATCCGTTTGCCCTTCAATTACCGCCATTTTGAGGACGATCTTGCGCCGGGCAAATGGATCGAAAGCGGATTTCGCCGGCTCGACCGCGTTGTCAGTCTTTGCCGCAAGCACGATATCTGGGTAATCCTCGATCTTCACGCTGCGCCCGGCGCCCAGGCGCGCGATCAGAATGCAGGCAGCGCCTACGGCGAAGCCTATCTCTGGAACCATCGTGAGTTCCTCGACCGCACGGTTGCTCTGTGGGCCGAGCTTGCCCGGCGCTACAGGGGCGATGCAACCATCGCGGGGTACAGTCTGCTCTGCGAACCTGTCACCGCGGATGTTCCCTTGCTCAACGAGTTCTACCTCGCAATCATTCGCGCGGTTCGCAAGGTAGACTCCGACCACATCGTCATGCTCGACCCCAATCTCTGGGCCACCGATATAGCCAGCCTGCACGATGAACTGTTTGCCGATCCGCAGGTGATCCCAATGGTTCACCCTTACTACTCGGGCGATCCGGGGTTTGCATCCCTGACCAGTTATTCCGCCGTAGCAGGCGGCAGAACCTTCGACCGTGGCGCCCTGGAGAAGACCCTTGACGGAAAATACGATCAGCAACGCATTACCCGTCCCGTCATGGCGGCGGAGTTCGGCGTATTCCGAGACCGGCCCCAGCCCTTTGCTGTGCAACTGGCCATTACACGGGACCTGGTTTCAATCTTTGAGGAAAAAGGATGGAGCTGGTCCATGTGGTGCTATAAGGATCTCAGCGTCATGGGGATCCTTACCGCGCGCCCGGATACGCCGTGGCGCCGCTTTTTGGATGCGCCTCAAATCGCGGATTTCACGCGCCGCTACAAAGAGATGGAGAAGCCATTTACGCTGGGCGTCGACAAGTTGCTCGCCGAAACCGGCGTCTTGACCGACACCCGTGAGCAGTGGGCCCGGGAAGTTGCGCGGGATTTTGACGTGCCGGCGCTCGATTTTGTCCTGCGTCACCTGGCCGGACATCCGCCTTCCGAGCTTGCGGAAATGGCGCGCTCCTTTGCATTCGAATCGTGCCAAATCCATCAGGATCTGCTCGGAATTCTGACGCCCTTTCTGGCGCACACCGAATCGCGCACCTGATTCCGCTGATCTTGCAAGCGGCAGTTCCGCTGACAAAATCGGGAGACCCCATGGATGGCGTGGCACAACTCGACCGGAGCCCGCTTATCTGGGAATAAACCGCCCGATGTCGTGGGTGAGTGCGTCGGCGATTTTTCACTGGTTCGGAATGTGTGAGAACAGACAGCCAAAGGTAGCCCGGCCTGATCTGGAGAGTGCCGGAACCTATTTCCGAGTGGGCGTCGCCGCCTCTTCTTCTGCGGCTACGAAAAAGTAGCGCAAGTCTGCTCGTCCGAAAGAAGTGGTCATAGCCACATCGGAGGCGTCCCGGCCCGTTGCCATCAGTATGCGGCCAATCCGGGGTTGGTTGTTGCGGGCATCGAATGTCCACCAACGGCCTTCGAGATAGACCTCGAACCATGCACTGAAGTCCATCGGAAGGACCACAGGAACGCCGATGTCGCCCAGATACCCCGTCGCATAGCGTGCTGGAATGTTGAGCGCGCGGCAAAAGGCGATCGCCAGATGTTGATAGTCGCGACAGACGCCGACGCGCTCGGTAAAGACGTCAAGGGCAGTCTTTGTAGGCCGGGCATGCTGATAGTTAAACGTCACTTTGTTGTGGACCCAGTTGCAGATGGCTTGCACGCGGCCCCAGCCAGGTTCAATTTGTCCGAACAGTTCAAACGCAACGCTGGAGAAACGATCCACCTCGCAGTACCGGCTATTGAGCAGGAATGAAAGCACTTCGTGCGGCAGATCGCCGACGGCCTGCTCGCGGGCATTCCAATTGACCTCATCCGCAGCCCCGGAGTCTCGAATAAGCGTGGAACCGCTGAGCCTGAGTTGCCCCGGAGGCGCGACGAACCTCGCACAACGATTCCCGAAACTGTCGATGTAATTCTCCACGTCAAGTCCCGGTTCGGTCTGCAACTCGTCCGGTTCCAGGAGATCGGCGGCGCGTGAAGGATGTACGTTAAGAAGCGTCACCATCGCGACGGTTACAGGAATCTCGAATTGAATGTCGTATGCAAGACGGATCAACATTGTGGTGCCTCGAATCGTGAAGGTGCAGGACTGCGTGGCGACCCGCGAGAGGCGGTAGGCGCCGGTCCGGGAAGGCTGCTCTAAGGTTTGGATGCAAGATAACGAACGCGGGTCGCTGAGCGCACCGCGGCACATTCTGTCCTGAAACGACCGATTGGGGGCGTGTCTGGTACCAATCCATTTTCACTGCGATCCCTGGGCTTTTCAGTAGCGGAAAAGCCATCTTTTCGGCGGCCGATATGTTAACGTATCTTTACGCCCCAGCTTTCACAAGACGTTTGGCGGGTTCGCAGGCTGTGTTGCCAATGTCGGCGTTCCCCGAATTCCGGGTGTGGGCGGCGAGGGGGCGGATGGGAATACAAGTTGCGCTGAATCACCGGACACTCTACCGGTACGAAAAGGCGATATCTCTCGGTCCCCAGGTGATCCAGTTGCGTCCCGCACTGCACTGTCGAACGCCAATTCTCAGCTATTCCCTAGAAGTCACCCCCTCCGAACACGTTCTGAACTGGCAATTGGACCCTCACAACAATCGCCAGGCGCGGCTTCTCTTTTCAGGGAAGACGAATGAATTCCTCGTCGAAGTGAACCTCGTCGCGGATCTGTCTCCCTACAACCCGTTCGCATTCTTTCTGGAACCCGGGGTTGAGGAATACCCTTTCGCATACGCGCCGCGTCTGGCCAAAGATCTCGAACCCTATCGATCTGTGGATCCCCTTGGGCCGCTGCTTCTTGCGTTTCTTGAGAGTTTCCAGGGTCTGAAGTGCGGGACGATGAGTCTTCTGCTTGACTTGAATCAAAAGGTGCGAGACGAAATCGGCTATGTGACGAGGCTGGAGCCAGGCGTCCAGACGTGCGAGGAGACCCTCGAGAAGCGCTCAGGGTCGTGCCGGGATTCTGCTTGGGTGCTGGTTCAGAGTCTCCGGAATCTTGGGATCGCGGCGCGGTTTGTCTCGGGATATCTGATTCAGTTGCAGTCCCCCGATCCGGAATCGGGAGATCCGAAAGCGGATTCCGCCGATCTGCATGCCTGGGCGGAAGCGTTCTTGCCGGGCGCGGGCTGGATTGGCATGGATCCGACCTCGGGCCTGCTCGCCGGCGAGGGTCACATTCCGCTGGTCTGCACTCCGACTGCTTCGCAGGCCGCGCCAATCGGAGGCACGTCGGAGCCGGCCAGCGTGGAGTTCAGCCACTCCATCGCGATTCGCCGCTTGAATGATCCTCGACGGCTGTCCAAGCCTTTTACCGGCGAGGACTGGCTGCGGATTCGACAGGTTGCACATGGAGTCGACGAAGACTTGGAAGCTCAGGATGTGCGCCTGACCATGGGCGGCGAGCCAACGTACGTCGGCATCGACGACCCCGAGAGCCCTCAATGGAACATCGATGCCGCCGGATCGATGAAGAGAACTCGCGGCCTGGCGCTCATTCAGGGTCTCCGCGATGGCATGGCCTCCGGCGGACTTCTCCACTACGGGCAGGGCAAATGGTACCCCGGCGAGGCCGTGCCGCGTTGGGCGCTGAGCTGCTACTGGCGTTTCGATGGCGTCCCGATCTGGGATGATATTGGCCTCATCGCGCGCGAAGATCGCGATTACGGTCTTGGAGCGGCCGATGCTCTCGGATTTATGGAAGCGCTTACGCGTCGTCTTCAGGTGAGTTCCGAAAACCTGCTGGCCGCCTATCACCCGGATAGCGAACCGACGGAGCCGGTGGGCTACATACTGCCTCTTCGCCGCCGGCAGCCGGAGGGAAAACTTCGCTGGTCGAGTCAGTTGTGGTTTCCTCGGCCGGAACGTCTGCTGCTGTCGGTCGGCGATTCACCCATAGGCTTCCGCATCCCCACCGAGTCCATGCCCTGGGTTGCGCCCGACGAGATTCAATACGAGTTTGATGCCGCGCCTTTCGAAAAATGGGTCAAGCTCCCGCCCCGCCCGGCGCATCGCATGGAACTGTTCGAGATGGACCCCGCGCCCGATCTGCTGCCCGCTGTTTTGCGTGCTTCGGATGAAGCGCCGGAGCTGATCCGGCCGTCGCTATGCGTGCAGGCGCGGGAAGGCCGCCTGCACGTGTTCCTGCCATATGCGCCCAAGCTTGCGGACTATCTCGACCTTGTCGGCGCGGTTGAGGATACATGCCAGTATCTGAAGACCCCGGTTTGGGTGGAGGGCTACCCTCCCGCGCCCGATCCGCGGCTTCGATCGTTCAGTGTGACACCGGACCCGGGCGTACTGGAAGTAAACCTGCCGCCCGCGAGCAATTGGGACGAGCTGGAACAAATCAACAATTTGCTCGATCGGGAAGCCCGTCGCAACCGGTTAACCGCCGAGAAATTCGGCTATGATGGCAGCCGTATCGCTACAGGAGGCGGAAGTCACATCGTGATCGGTGGGGCGACCCTGCCTGACAGTCCCCTCCTGCGCCGCCCGGATCTGCTGCGCAGCATGGTGGCGTTTTGGCAGAATCATCCGTCGCTGTCGTACCTGTTTTCCGGCATGTATGTCGGCCCCACAAGTCAGTATCCACGCGTGGACGAAGCCCGCATGGATGCCCTCTATGAGCTCGAGATAGCCTTTCGCAATCTCCCTGCTGGCGATTGTCCGCCGTGGGTTATCGATGGATTGTTCCGCAATCTACTCGTCGACTCCACGGGAAACTCGCACCGCGCCGAATTCTGCGTCGACAAGCTTTATCCGCCGGAGGGCCTCGGGTTGCAGCTTGGATTGCTGGAATTGCGAGCATTCGAAATGGCGCCTCATGTGCAAATGAATCTTCTGCAGATGTTGCTGATTCGCGCCTTGGTAAGCATGTTCTGGAAGACGCCTTTCGAAGGCAGTCTGGTCCGCTGGGGTACCGCGCTTCACGACCGCTTCATGTTGCCGGATTTTGTCAGGCGGGACCTTCGCGAAGTACTCGCCAGGTTGCAGTCGTCCGGATACAACTTTGAAGACGAGTGGTTTGATTCGCACATGGAATTTCGCTTCCCGAAGATCGGGTCGATCGCCGCGGACGGAGTCGAACTCGAACTGCGTCAGGCCCTCGAACCCTGGAACGTGCTCGCGGAGGAAACCTTTTCCGGCCGGACGGTACGTACCGTGGACTCATCGATGGAGCGGATTCAGGTGAAAGTGTCCGGGTTCGCGATGGAGTCCCGCTACGTTGTTGCATGCAATGGGCGCAGAGTGCCGCTTCAACTCACCGGTGAGCCCGGCACGGTGTTGGCCGGCGTGCGGTTTCGCGCGCGGCGGTTATCGGCGTCACTGCACCCGACGATTCCCGTTCATGCGCCCCTCGTGTTCCACCTTATTGACCGCTTGAGGGGCTACTCGATTGGCCAATGTACCTACCATGTTGGACCACCCGGCGGCCGCTCTTACTCAGTTCGTCCAGCCAACGCAGCTGAAGCTGAAGACCGGCGCCTGGAGCGCTTCCAGGTGGCCACTCCAGCGCTGGACCAGATGGCGGGGCTTGAGGAAGACATCAACCCGCTCTTTCCCATGACTCTTGATCTGCGGCTGCCTGCACGTGGTCAAAAGACCCAATTCGAGATGCCGGGGCTCGTGTCATGACCGTGGATCTCTATCAGAATCCGCTTCGCTATGGGCGTGGTTACGACGAGTTATCGTCGGATGGGGTGACCCCAAGGCCGCACTGGGCGCGGATCATGAAGTCCTTCCGGGCGATCGGGCCCGAGGAGTTGGGACGTCGCTGGGAGCGCGCTGAACGCCGCATTCGCGAGAACGGCATCACTTACAACATCTACAGCGATCCGCTCGGCGCAAACAGGCCGTGGAAAATCGACATAGTTCCATTCCTGATTCCTGCCGAAGAATGGAGATTCCTCGAAGCCGGCATCGTTCAGCGCGCCCGGTTGCTCAGTCGAATTCTTGAGGATCTCTATGGCTCGCAGGAACTTCTCGCGAATGGGCACTTTCCTGCCGCGCTTCTTTTCGCAAACCCTGCATTTCTTCGACCGCTGGTGGGCGTGCGGGTTCCCCCGCACAGTTATCTTCATATGCTGGCCGTCGATCTTGCGCGTTCGCCGGACGGCCAATGGTGGGTCCTTTCCGATCGCACTCAAGCTCCTTCGGGCAGCGGTTATGCATTGGAGAACCGCACCATTGTCTCCGATGTTCTGCCCGATATCTTCCGCAAGTCAAATGTCCTGCGCCTCGCTCCATTCTTTCGCGCGCAGCGCGACGCTCTTGCCGCTCTCTCCCAACGCCCAAATCCGCGAATTGTTCTCCTAACCCCCGGCCCGCACAACGAGACCTACTTCGAACACTCGTATATGGCTCGATACCTGGGATTCACTCTGGTCGCGGGAGCGGATCTCACAGTGCGTGACAGGTCCATTTATCTCAAGACAGTCGATGGGTTGGAGCGAGTCGATGTAATCCTGCGCCGAGTGGATGATAGCTTTTGCGATCCTCTCGAATTGCGGAGCGAGTCGCTCCTCGGTGTGCCGGGTCTGGTTGACGCTATCGTCGCTGGGAACGTGATCGTCGCCAATGCATTGGGAAGCGGCTTGATTGAGACATCCGCGATTATGCCTTTTCTTCCCGGCCTTTCCCGGCATCTGTTTGGCGAGAAGCTGAGACTTCCGTCCGTCGCAACCTGGTGGTGCGGGCAGCCGTCCGCGCTGAATTGGGTGCTGAATCATCTCGATTCCGTGGTGGTGAAGCCGGCGTTTCCGTCGCGCGGTGCAGAGCCGGTATTCGCAGCCGAACTCGATCAAACCGAAAAGGGGAAGTTTGCCGAGAAATTGCGGACCCATCCTCATGAATATGTAGCACAGGAACAAGTCGCTTTGTCCAGCGCACCCGTTTGGGACAATGGACACCTTCATTCGCGCAGCGTGGTGCTGCGGGCTTACGTGCTCAACACTGGAAATGGATGGACGGCGATTCCGGGGGGATTGGTGCGGGTAGCCGAAACAGAAGGATCGGTCGTCTCAATGCAGCGCGGCGGACACAGCAAGGATGCCTGGGTACTTTGGGACAGCCCTGTCGATACATTCAGTCTGCTGCGTCCTCGCAACGAGCCGGTTGTGTTGCGCCGCGAGCTGCCAGGTGTGCCGAGCAGCGTAGCCGACAATGTTTTTTGGTTGGGACGTTATGTCGAGCGCGCGGAGAATACCGCTCGGATCGTTCGCTGCATCGCGTCCCGGCTGCGGCGGTCCAACGAAGCAGAGCTTGCTTGCATGATCCGATTGCACAGTTGCCTGGAATACCGGCAAAGCAAGTTGCCAAAGACGAAAAGCAAGCGACCCACTTCACTGGAGTTTGAACAGGAATTGATTTCGATTGTTACCAACCCCAAGCGGACGGAAAGCCTGGCTTCGACATTGGCAGAGGTATCTCGTGTCGGTGGCACGGTTCGAGAGCGGCTATCGGCCGATATGACGTTTCTCATCGGGCAGTTGCGGGACACAGTCGAAATTGGCCGGGACACACAGTTTCTCGAGTATCCGGCGATGCTAACTCTTTGGCTGGAACTGCTCTCCGCATTTTCGGGGATGGAGCGGGAGAACATTAACCGTGGAGTGGGCTGGTTGTTCCTGAGCATAGGGCGGCGCCTCGAGCGCGCAATCTATCTGACAAGGCAACTGCGCGAAATCACCAAGCCGCTCGCCGAGCAGGACTGGCCGCTCCTGGAGTGCTTGCTTGAAGTCGGCGACAGCTCCATGGCTTACAGGAGCCGGTACTACACAACTCTGCAACCGTTGGCGGTTTTGGATGTTCTGATGGCCGATGAGACCAATCCCCGGTCGCTGGACTTTCAACTGGCCCACCTCGCAGATCTCTATCAAAGGCTGCCTCGACATTTGCCGAATGAATTGCAAGCTATGCAGGATGCATTGGCCTTATTGCGCGGTTTCGATCTGCGCAAGCTCAAGTACCCGTTGCCAGGCGCTTCAAGGGCGGCGAATGGTACAGATGGTCTTTCTCAGCTTGAGCGATTCCTCAGAGGGTTGGAAAAATTGCTGCCTTCCTGGTCAAATAACTTGTCGAGCAGGTACTTTAGCCACGCACGCACCTTGCCGGTCACCATGGGCCTATGATTTACAAAATTGTTCATCGAACCACTTACAAGTACAAGTATCCGGTCTCGGTCGGAAACCACGTGGCGTGTCTCAAGCCGCGCACTCTTCTGCGCCACCGGTTGGCGCGGTGCGAACTGCACATCCAGCCAACCCCGGCAACCATAACCGAGAGAGTGGACTATTTCGGAAACATTCTCTACTTTTTCACTATCCAGGAACCGCACACGGAATTGGTGGTGGAAGCGCGAAGCGAAGTGACGATGGAGGACATTGCAACATCGTTGCCGCACGAGGCGCTCCCCTGGGAAGAAGCGGTTCGATTGCTGCCCGAAGATCATAGCCCCGAAGGACTTGAAGCCTACCAGTTCAGATTTGAGTCGCCGCGCATTCCGTTGCGGCCGGACTTTGCAGCCTATGCGCTCCAGTCGTTCAAGCGCAGGCGACCGCTGCGGGAGGGCCTTCTGGATCTGACGGCGCGGATCCACAAAGACTTTCGCTTCGACTCGGGAGTGACCACTGTCCGGACGTCTACTGAAGAGGTATTTCGGAAGCGGCGGGGCGTATGCCAGGATTTCGCGCACTTTCAAGTTGCTTGCCTGCGTTCCCTGAATCTGGCAGCACGGTACGTGAGCGGATACCTCCGAACCTATCCACCTCCCGGACAACCGAGGCTTGTGGGCGCGGATGCGTCCCATGCGTGGGCGTCCGCTTATTGTCCGGGAACCGGCTGGCTTGACCTCGATCCCACGAACAACCTGATTCCCTCAAACGGCCACGTGACGCTAGCCTGGGGGCGAGACTATGGCGACGTGAGTCCTCTCCGCGGCTTGATTCTAGGAGGCGGAGTGCACGCCCTTACGGTCGCCGTTGATATGGAGATCCTCGAATCCTGATGATCTGGTGCGCCAATCGCTGTATGGAGCAAAGAAGGGCGCCGATGAATTGGAACCTCTGACCGTACCAGAGGAAGTAGATGTCCGTCCCAATTAGCGTATATACGTTGTATATTCGGTAGTCAAACGTCTCTAAACAAGACCAAATACCTCTTTTGCCGGTTTTTGGTTGCTCGAGGCCCGCGCCCCAATGTTCACGAACCGCGACCGCCCTGGTCGCCAGGCGGCGGCTGCCTCGCCGCAGGGGGTGGTTGAATTTCGCTGCAAATCGCCGTATGATAGCTATGCAGACGAATTTGTCCGCCATGGTTGCCGCGTGTACGCCGGCTGGCGGAGAGATGAGTGGGCTCACAGCCCACTTTTTATTTGGGGCAAAAGGGCGCCCCGATCCAAAGCCACAACCCGGGGCAAACACTCCGGCAGAACGGCCGCCAAACGGGCGGTGTCCCCGGCGGGTTCCAGTTGTTGGGGTGGTCAGGTGGCACGGGAATCGATGGCAGTGAAACTGGACGAAGTTCGAGCGGCGGCGCAGCGGGTGGCTGCCTCCCACGGGCTGGACGTGGTGGACCTGGAGTTCATCGGGCCGGCCAAGGAGCGGACGCTTCGGATTTATCTTGAGAAAAACGCCGAGGGACGCGCGAAGTTGAGGGCGGCGATTGCGGCGGGCGAGGGAATTGACGGCCTGCCGGAGAGCCTGATCGAAGGAACGCTGAGCGTGGACCAGCTTTCCGGCATCACACATGAGGATTGTGCAGCATTCAGCCGCGACTTTGGCGTACTGCTGGACGTGGAAGACCTGGTTCCGGGGGCCGAGTATGTGCTGGAAGCAAGTTCGCCGGGGCTGGATCGGAAGCTGAGCCGGCGGGAAGATTTCGAACGGTTTTCGGGCAACCTGGTGAAGATCCAGACTTTTGAGCCCATTTGCAACAACCGGCACTGGCAGGGACGCCTTGCAGCCGGAGCAAATGACAGGATTGCGCTCGACCTGGACGCGGTCAAGCAGAACAGCAAGACGCGAAAGACCGGCGTGAACACCGTGGAGATTGCGTTCAGCAACGTTGAAAAGGCGCAACTGGTGCCGGAGATTTAAAGAGGCAGGGACGTAGGGACTAGAGAGCAAAAACTGCGGAACGAAACCCGGCCACCATTCGGGTGATTTAGTTCCTGGTCGTTAAGCCCCTAATCCCACTAACAACCAACCGGCTGGGCCGATGGCCATCGCCGCGAACGACCAAACAAGAGAGCAAGCAGAGAATGGCCACCAGCGCTTTGTATCAGAGTATCGAGCTCCTCAGCAAGGAGAAGGGCATTGAGCCCGAGATCGTTGTGGGAGCCGTGGAAGAGGCCATCGCCCTGGCCACGCGCAAGTATTACAAAACCCAGGAGAACATGCGCGGCGAGCTGAATAAGGAGACCGGCGCGATCACGGCCTACATCTACAAGACGGTCGTGTCCGACGACGAGGAGATCGAAGACCCGCTCAACCAGATCCCGCTCACGGAAGCCAGCGAACTGGCTCCGGGCGTGGAGGTGGGCAGCGAGATTCGTATGTATCGCGACACCAGCCCGCTGGGCCGCATAGCCGCGCAGTTGGCCAAGCAGGTCATCTTTCAGAAGGTGCGCGAGGCCGAGCGCGACACCGTCTTCCAGGAGTACGCGCACCGCGAGAAGGAAGTACTCAACGCCACCGTCAAGCGCATCGAGGGCCAGGACATCATTTACGACCTGGGCAAGGCGGAAGCCCGCTGCCCCAAGCGCGAACAGTCGCGGCTGGAGCAGTTCTCCATCGGCGAACGCGTCCGCGTGGTGCTGCTGAAGGTAGACCGCGCCGCCAAGGGTCCGCAGGTGATCGTCTCGCGTGCCGCTCCCGAGCTGGTTTCGAATCTATTCCAGTCGGAAGTCCCAGAGATTTACGACAGCACCGTGGTCATCCGCGCCATTGCCCGCGAGGCCGGCGAGCGCACAAAAATTGCAGTGCAATCCCGCGACAAGGACGTTGACCCGGTGGGCGCCTGCGTGGGCATGAAAGGCATGCGCGTGCAGTCGATTATCCGCGAGCTGCGCGGCGAGAAGATAGACATCATCGAATTCAGCGAGGAGATCACCACCTTCGCCGAGAAGGCCTTGCAACCTGCCAAAGTCAGCCGCGTGTCCATCTCGGATTTAACCGATAAGCAGCTGGAAGTGATTGTGGACGATACGCAACTGTCGCTTGCCATCGGCAAGAAAGGCCAGAACGTACGCCTGGCGGCCAAGCTGCTGGGATGGAAGATCGACATCAAGAGCGAGGAAGAGAAGCGGCAGGAAGTGGAGCAGCAGATGCAGGCTCTCACCGGCGGTCCGTCCACGCCCATCGAGCAGGTGACCGAGCTTGGCGACGGCATTATCCAGAAGCTGGTTGCCGCGGGCATCACCACCGTTGAAGCTCTGGCCGACATGACGCCCGAGCAGTTGGAAGAAATTCCCGGCATCGGCGAGAAGACGCTGGAACGGATCAGCGTGGCCGTTCGCCACTACTTCGGCCATTTTGAAGAGGGCGAAGAGGGCCACGTGCCCGAAACAGCTGAAAGCGCGGAGATCGACGCCGAGCACGCCGAAGCTGAAGCTGCGGAGGGCGAGGAAGGCGTGTCCGTTGAGAAGGCTGTTGACCAGGCCGGCGAAGCGGAAATCGCGAACGCGGATGCCGTTGAAGGCGATGCGGAAGCCGAGGCCGAGAACGCCGAAGATGTACTGGAAGAAGCTGAGAGCACCCACGCAGCCGAGGCGGAAACCGATCTGCTGGAAGATGCAGCGGATGGAAGTCTGGCAGAGTCCGAGGCAGAAGAAGCGAATGAAACGGAGCAGGAAATGGCCGTGGATGACGCTCCTGTGGCAGGCGAAGACGAAACTGAGAATGAGAGTGGAGACAAAGAGGATGGCGCGTAGTATGCGCAGCACCTTCTTAATCCATTCAGGCGATAATGGAACTTTGAACACAATCCACTGCCATGAGGTAGCTATGAGCGACTAAGGGCGTGGGAAGCACAATTTGAAAAGAGGCGGATGAGTAAGGTTCGAATCAACGATCTCGCACGCGAGATGGAAGTCAAGAGCCGGCAGGTTCTTGACATATTGGCGGAGCTTGGCCTGGGCGCCGGCAAGACGCACTCCAGTTCTCTGGAAGACTACGAGGCGGACAAGGTTCGCGCGCAGTATGAGCGCACCTCGAAGTCCGGCGGCCACGCGGGTTCTGCGCCCTCGCGCGCCCCTCAGGGCATTCAACCCAAGATCGATCTCTCTCACATCGCCAAGCCGGGCGACGTGATGAAGGCCATTCTAGCCAAGAAGCAGGAGGAGGAAGCTGAAGCGCGCCACGCGCGCATGCCTCAGCGCACGCAGCCACCGGCTGCTGCCGCGCCGGCTCCTGCATCGGCCCCAACGCCCCCCGTGGTTGCCACACCCCCGCCTGCGCCGGCTCGTCCGGAACCGCGCAGGATTGTGCCCCAACCGCGTTCTGTGCCACCTATCGTTGTGGCGCCTCCCACGACACCGGCCATTGTTTCCCGCCCGCCCGTGGGGGCTGTGATCGCCAAGCCGCCGGCCGGCGCAGTCGTCGCAAAGCCGCCCGTTGTTGTGATTGCGCAGCCGCCCGCAGGCGTGGCTGCCAAGGCTGCAACAGCGCCCTCGGCTCCCCGCGAAGAGCAGCCACACGCCCCGGAAAAGCCCTCCGCGGTCAAGCCTGCCGTAGCCAGGACCGCGGCGCACGCCGCTGTCCACGATGCAACCGCGGTTGCCCCGCAGGTGCAGGCAGCTGCCGCGGCGCCCGCTCCCATCACCGAGCCAACTAACTTTGCAGCGACAGCAGCCCCGGAAGTTGTCGAGGCCGAAAAGGACACTCAAGTCTTAGCCCCCATCGATGTTCTGGAACCCGAATCCGCAGAGGCCCCGCCGCAACGTGGCCATGCTCAAGCCGCCGCCGCAGCGGCCCCGCCACCCCGCCGCATGGTGATGCCGCAGACAGGGCCTCGTCCGGTTTACAAAGCTCCTGTCCAGCCAGCCGCCGCCGCTGCTGTGCCCGGCACCGGCAACCAGGCCCCCGGCATTCAGCGGGGCAAGCCCATCTTCGATCGTCGTCCCGCAGGCGGTCCGGGAAGCTATCCGCAGCGGACACCGGGCTCGACCCAGGGAGCGCCCGGCCAGTTCCCCGGCGGACCGCGGCCCAAGCACATCACCCGCACCGGGTACCCTGGAGCAGGTGGAACCGGCGCTCCCGGCGCTCCCGGCGCACGTCCCGGCTTTGGCGCGCGCCCCGGATTCGGCGGCCCGCCACGTCCCGGCTTCGGAGCTCGTCCTGGCCCAGGCGGTGCTGCCCCGCCCACGGGCGAGGCCCCGCGCCCGCAGCGCGCGCCCAACAAGCGCCCTGGCGGCCGTCCCACCCAGTACCCCAAGACCAAGGAAGGCCCGATGAAGGGCTTTGTGCCGCCTCCACGCTACGGTGGTGTCCAATATGGCGGCGAGCCCCTTCCCATCACCCGCGAAGTCACCGTTACCGAGGGCATCAGCGTCAAGGATTTGGCCGAAAAGCTTGAAGTCCGCGCCAAGGACCTGATCGCCACCTTGCTCATGAGCGGCATCTTCGTCACCGTCAACCAGTCCCTCGACGCCGAGATGGTCAAAGATGTCGCCGCCAAGTTCGGCGCGGCGGCCACCGTCATCAGCTACGAAGAAGAGATCGCCAACCAGGCCATCGAAGAGGTTCTCGAAGCCGAAAACACCGGCGAGCTTGAAGTGCCCCGTTCCCCGGTGGTCACCGTCATGGGCCATGTCGATCACGGCAAGACCTCGCTGCTCGACGCCATCCGCGAGACCGACGTAGCTGCCGGCGAGGCCGGCGGCATCACCCAGCACATCGGCGCCTACAAGGTGAAGTTCACCAAGGAGGGCTCGCCTGCCTCCGGGCGCGAGATCGTCTTCCTCGACACCCCCGGTCACGAAGCCTTCACCCGCATGCGCGCCCGCGGCGCCAAGGTCACCGACATCGTGGTCATCGTGGTGGCCGCCGACGACGGCGTGATGCCGCAGACCCTCGAGGCCATCGACCACGCCAAGGCTGCCAACGTGCCCATCATTGTCGCCGTTAATAAGATCGACAAGCCGGAAGCCAATCCCGACCGTGTGAAGAAGCAGCTCGCCGACCGCGGCCTCATTCCCGAGGAGTGGGCCGGCGCGGGGCAGGAAGGCACTGTCTTCGTCGAAGTCTCGGCAAAGAAGCGCATCCACCTCGACTTGCTGCTGGAGATGATCTGCCTGGTGTCTGACATCCGCGCTCCAAAAGCCACTCCGGGGCGCAAGGCAGTCGGCTCGGTCATCGAAGCCAAGCTCGATCGTGGCCGCGGTGCTGTGGCCACCGTCCTGGTGCAGGACGGAACCCTGCGCCTGAACGACAGCTACATCGTCGGCAATACATTTGGGAAAGTCCGCGCCATGTTCGACGACCGCGGCAGAGCTCTGGAAGAAGCCGGCCCATCCACCCCGGTGGAAGTGCTCGGCCTCGAAGCCATGCCCGACTCCGGCGATACGTTTCTGGTCGTCGCCGATCGTGACAAGGCCAAAGGCATCGCGCAATACCGCAAGATGAAGGAGCGCGACGCGCAACTGGCCAAGAGTTCCCGCGTCTCTCTTGAAGGCCTTGCCGAGCAGATCCGCACCGCCGGCGTCAAAGACCTGCCTCTCATCATCAAGGGCGACGTCACTGGCTCGGTCGAGGTGCTGGCCGATTCGCTCACGCGCATGTCCACGGAGAAGGTGCGCATCAAGGTCATCCACTCCGGCGTCGGTTCCATTACCGAGAGCGATGTGCTGCTGGCTACGGCCTCCAACACCATCATCATCGGCTTCAACGTCCGCCCCGAACGCAAGGCCGCCGAGCTTGCCCAACAGGAAGGCATCGAGATCCGCCTGCACTCCATCATCTACGAGTTGCAGGACGAAATCCGGCTGGCCATGCTGGGGCTGCTCGACCCCACCTTCAAGGAAAACTACGTGGGCCGCGCCGAAGTCCTGCAAGTCTTCCGCATTCCCAAGGTCGGCACCATCGCCGGCTGCCGTGTGCAGGACGGCGTGATTCGCCGCGATGCCGAGGTCAAGGTGATGCGCGACGGCGCGCAGGTCTTCAAGGGCAAGATCGGCTCTCTCAAGCGCGTCAAGGACGATGTCCGCGAAGTCTCCAACGGCATGGAATGCGGCATCGGTCTGGGCAACTTCAGCGACATCAAGGAAGGCGACTTGATCGAAGCCTTCTCGACCGAGAAACTGGCCGCCGATCTGGGCGCGCTGACCACAGCCAAGGCGTAGCTCAGCCTGGTTGCAGGAATAGAACTGGCCCGCTCCTCAATAGGGGCGGGTCGTTTTTTGCGCCGGCTTCGCCTGACAGGCTTAGAATTGCGGCATCCGCTTTGATCATGAAAGCGGCAGTTCCAAGCTCCTGTGCAACAAGCGGCACTCCACTCCCCACCCAATGGGCTGAACGAGAAGAATATGGCCTCCGAAGAAGCCTCTCGCCCCGACTACACCGAACCCGAGAAGCACGAACCCACGCACGCGCCCACCCCAAGGCCTGAACCAGCTCCGACGCCTGTGCCCCCGCCCGCGCCACCGCACAGCGGCGTGACCTATACCCTTGTCACCGAGCCGGACCAGGGACTTCAGGCTATCTATGACCTGCTCTCCTCGGCCAAGAAATCCATCGACATGACCTTGTACGAGCTCTCCGACACGCAGGTCATCACCATCCTCACAACCGCCGCGGGCAACGGTCTCGCCGTCCGCGTGATCCTCGACCAGAACAACGAGAAGGCCAACAACACCGACGCCTACACTACCCTCACCGCCGGCCAGGTTCAGGTGCACTGGGCCAACCCCGCCTATGCCTGCACCCACCAGAAGACCATCACCGTCGACGCGGCCACATCGGCCATCATGACCCTCAACCTGACCCCGGCGGACTACGCCATGACCCGCGACTTCGCCGTCATCACCAACAATCCCGCCGATGTGGCCGCCATCGTCGCTACCTTCAACGCCGACTTCGCCGACGCCGCCATCACTCCACCCACCGGCGAAAACCTGGTCTGGAGCCCCACCAACTCCCGCGCAGCGCTCACCGCTCTCATCAACGGCGCACAGAAGTCGCTGCTTATCTCCCAGGAGGAGTTCGACGACCCCGAAATCGAGTCCGCGCTTGAAGCCGCCCTCAAGCGCGGCGTGGCTGTGATGCTGGTTCAGGAGAATCTCGGCGGCAAATACTCTTCCGTCCTCAACGCCCTGAAGGCTGCCGGTGCGGTGATCGCCATCTACAGCTCAAGGACCGGCCACTACATCCACGCCAAGACCGTCCTCGCCGACTACGGCACGCCGCAGGCCCGGCTCTTCGCAGGCAGCGAGAACTTTTCCGCCGACTCACTCGGCAGGAATCGCGAGCTGGGATTGATCGTCAGCGATCCGGGGTGCGTGGAGGGCGTTCAGACAGCCATCACCACCGACTACAACGGCGGCACAAAGTTCTGAGCCCTTCTCCTGTGTCCTGGCGAGTGCGCTCTCACGGGATAATTCCCCGCGGAAGGCCCGGGCCATTTTCCAAAAACGCCTGAGAATGGAATGGCCGCCCCAGGCGGGAGAGGGCATCTTTGGCACAAAAAAAGACGGCACGAACGTTTTACTGTTCGTGCCGGGAGGCCAGTGACGCAACTTACTTCCAACTTGGAATCGGCAAGCTCTACCGGTTCCTTGACTGGAATATATACACCATAGCATAGATTGGGGTGATGTCAAATACAAAAATCGAAATTATTTTTCTCTTGGGGAGGGTAATCCCATTTGAAGGTTGTGCATCTAATGGCCAGACTTTATGTAGACAGAATGCCGGGCAGGATGGCAGCCAGCTTCCCGGATTGGGGTGTATGCGGATATGACAAACTCTTTGGATTCTTCCGTTTCCTACAAACCGGAGGGCAAGCCCAGACCGTCGGCGGGATGGTTAAAGGTGGGAGCCGTGGCCGCTGCCTCGGCGCTTGCCGGGGGGATGGTTGCCGCATGGTGGTACCGGAAGACACTGGCCAGGCTGCGCGAGGCGGAAGAAGACGGTCACGATCCACATTTTGGTATTCCCGGCGACGATCCGGGGGACGAAGGCTGAGATGGAACGGCCGGAAGTTCGAGCCGAGCGGTCAGACGGCCTTGTCGGCTCGGGCAGCGAGGTCAAAATCCTTGCCGGTTAGACCGCCCGCGTCGTGACTGACGAGCGCCAGGCGGACGCGGTTGTAGCGGATGTCGATGTCGGGGTGGTGGCCGGCCTGTTCGGCGAGTTCAGCCACCCCGTTCACGAAGCGGATGGCCGCCAGAAAATCGTCGAATTTGAAGGTGCGGACGAGTTCGCCGGCCTCGATCTGCCATGCGGGGAGGGTGGCGAGCAGGGTGTTGGCTTGTTCAGGGGAAAGTGCGTTCATGGTCGGCTCCGAAATGAGTCTCTCGCGATCAATGATACTGGATGGCTCCGGCCACGCTTCCCCAAGGGGAGGAAAGCTTTAGCTTGTCGGAGGGTGGGGGACGGGGGCGATGTCGAAGGTGGAGAAGCGCTTGTTCTGGCCGGTAATCTCGGAACGTAGCTCGTGCCAGAGCTCATTGGGGACTTTGAGAAATACCTCGACGACGGAGGGATCGAACTGGGAGCCGGAGCAGCGCAGGACCTCTTCCCGGGCGGCGTCGAAGCTCCTGGCCTTGCGATAGGGGCGGTCGCTGGTGATGGCGTCGAGGGTATCGGCCACGGCGAAGATGCGCGCGCCGATGGGGATTTCGTCTCCGCGCAGGCCATTGGGGTAGCCGGAGCCGTCGAAGTGCTCCTGGTGGGAGAAGACGATCTCGGCGGATTCAGCCAGGAAGGGGATCTTGCGCAGCATGTTGTAGCCGCGGGCGCAGTGCTCGCGCATGAGAGTCTGCTCTTCCGGGGAGAGCTTGCCGGGCTTGCGGAGAATGTCGTCAGGGATGGCCATTTTGCCGATGTCGTGGAGAAAGGCGCCGCGGGCGATGATCTTGATCTGGGAGGGGCTGATGCCCATGGCTCGAGCCAGGGCGATGGTGTATGCGGTGACGCGCTTGGAGTGACCCTCGGTTTCGGAGTCTTTGAGATCGAGCGCGTCGCCCAGGGCCTCCAGAGTGACGTCGTAGGAGTGCTCGAGGTTTTCCATGGCCTGGCGGAGCATTTCGGTGCGGGCGCGGACGACCTGTTCGAGGCTTTGTTGGTAGTTGTGGCTATCCTGAAGGGCCTGGCGGTGGTCGAGGGCGCGCCGCACGGTATTGACCAGGTGCTCGCGCTCGAAGGGCTTGAGGAGATAGTCGTAGGCGCCGCGGCGCATGGAATCGATGGCCACGCTGATGTCGTGAATGGCGGTGACCATGACCACGGGAAGCTGCGGCTGCTGTTCGTGGATGCGTTCCAGCAGGGCGATGCCGTTGCCGTCCTGCATGACGATATCGGTGAGCACCAGGTCGAAGGCGTTGAGTTCCAGGATCTGGAGGCCTTCGCGGCCGCTGGCGGCGAGGCGGACGTCGTATCCGTGGCGTTCCAGGGTAGAACCGATCATGGAACGGACGTGTGGCTCGTCATCCACTACAAGAATGCGCGCGGTCCGCCGCTGCCGTCCGCCCGTGCGCGCCTCAGATTCGGCACGTGCACCGGCCGGGTTGGGCAGCGGTTGCGGTCGTGCGAGGTTCAATGCCAAGACCTAATCCTCCCAGGACCTTCGCGGGCCAAGATCGGCAGCTGACGGGAGCATGCCGATGGCGATCCGTTGCTTTCTTTCCGCCGGGTTCCAAAACTGCCGGAAACCGCCACGGATCTTTCCGCCTCAGCGGAGCAATTTTCCCGCCGGATGCCGCAAAGACTGCCGTGCGGGGCAGCCTGGCAATCATGATGGAAGTTACGCATGCGCCTTGGGGTCTCATCGTCGGTGCGAAGGCGCATTTCAACTTCCATCCTCATTCCGGAAGATCCGGAGTGAACCTCTTGCAGATCTGACACGAAAAAACGCAATACGTTGCTGGGCTTACGTCCCACGGAGAACACCAGCCAGCTCTATCGATTGGCGCCGCGCCTTTGCTTTCCCGGTGAATTCCCGGTCATTCTATGGGAAGGTTACTCCCAGTTGGGCTCAGGGGGAATAACTTTCTTGGTTTCGCTCCATTTGAGATGCGGAATTTTGCGTTTTGGGTGCATTCAGTGGTGAAGAGTCGTGCTTTCCGGGGCGAGCAGGCTTAACTCAGCCGCGGAAGGTTCTGCAAAGTTGATTTGATTGGGTTGTTGCGGGGCGAGGTTGTTCACGGGTCTCCGCAGCGGGCCGCAACGGCGTTACAAGTTGGTTGAGACGACTCGGAGTTCCCCATGGCTGAACAGGCAGCGGAAAAACTCAGGAAACGGTGGTGGAACCGGTTCTACGGCTTTTGCTGCGATCGCTGGCGAGCGCGGCGGGCTTCGGCCCAGCCCTCTTTGGTGACCTGGCGGGCGCGGCCGACGCTGAGAGAGCCGGCGGGAACAGCTTTGGTGATGCAGGAGCCGGCGCCGATGTAGGCGCCTTCGCCGACGGTGACGGGAGCGACGAGGGTGGAATCGCTACCGATGAAGGCGTCGCGGCCGATGGTGGTGGTGTGCTTGCTGACGCCGTCGTAATTGCAGGTGATCACGCCGGCGCCAATGTTGGCGGATTCGCCGACGTCGGCATCGCCGAGATAGGCGAGATGGCCGGCCTTGACGCCCTTGCGGAGTTTGGCTTTCTTGGCCTCGACGAAGTTGCCCAGGTGGACATCTTCGCCGATTTCGCACCCTGGACGGAGCCGAGTGAAGGGACCGAGACTGGCTCCGTCGGCAATCGAACTCGAGGACAGAACGCAGCTTTGCAGGAGCACCACGCGGTCGCCGAGGGTGCAGTTTTCGACGACGGTGAAGGAGCGGATGCGGCAATCGGTGCCGATGCGCGTGTGGCCGAGCAACTGCACAAATGGCTCGATGACGGTGTCGGGGGCGACTTCGACGTCGGCGTCGATGACGCAGGTTTCGGGGCGGAATATGGTAACGCCCGCGGCCATGAGGCGATGGGCGGTGGCGAGACGAAGGCTGGCGTCGAGGGCCATCATCTCGGCGATGGTGTTGGCGCCGAGGAGCTGATCGGGATCGGAGGTGCGGAAGGCGACGACGCGCTCGCCAGCGGTATGGAGGACCTGGGCCATGTCGGTGAGGTAGAGTTCGCCGAGGGGGTTGGCGGCGTTGAGGCTGTCGAGGTGGGCGAGGAGCGGCGCGGTGCGGAAAGCGTAGAGGCCCATGTTGACCTCGCGCAGGGAGAGCTGATCGGGGGCGAGCATGTTTTGCTCGACGATGGCTTGGACGTCGACCGAGCCGGGAGTGGGGTGAATGATGCGACCGTAGCCGGTGGGCTGAGCGGGCTCGGCGGAGGTGAGAGTCATGGCGGCGTGCTGGGATTGGTGGAATCTGAAGAGGGCGGAGAGGGTCTCCGGCTGGATGAGAGGGGCGTCGCCGGAGAGGACGAGGACGTTTTCGTAGGCGGCGACGGCCGGGCCTGCCGACTGGACGGCGTGGCCGGTGCCGCGCTGGACAGTCTGCTCGACGAAGTTGATGCCGGAGGCGGCGACGGCGGCTTTGACGGCTTCAGCCTGGTGGCCGACGACGGCGTAGATATGTGCGGGAGGGACAATCCGGCTGGCAGCGGCGATGACGTGGGCCAGCAGGGGCTTGCCGCCGATCTCGTGGAGGACCTTGGCGCGGCGGGATTTGAGGCGGGTTCCTTTGCCGGCGGCCATGATGACTACAGCGAGGGTTGAGGTTTCATTGCTTGCCATGGACTTGCTCCGGTTGGTCTTCTTGGTTTCCCACGCTTGACGCCAGGAACGCGTCAAGGATGGGGCACCCAAGGTCCTGGTGGATCATTGCGGTTTCTCTGCGGGAACTGCGCGGCGGGCGGGTCCGGCCGGCATGGGGATGGCGATGTCGATGGGGTGGATGGGGCCGAGATTGAGTTGATCGAGGCCGGGCTTGATCTCGGGACCGTTGCCGACCATGAGGATGGCCATCTTTTCAGGGTGGATGTACTTTTTTGCGACCGATTCGAGATCGGCGATGGTCACCTTTTCGAGGGCCGCCTTGTAGGTTTCAAGGTAGTCGGCGGGGTAGCCGTAGAATTCGAGGCGCTCCCGCTCCGCGAGGACTTTGTCGCGGGTGTCGTAGCGAAAGAGAAAGGAGCTAAGGATGTTGTCCTTGGCGCGGGCCAGCTCCTCCTCGGTGAAGGGGCGAGTGGTGAGGCCGGCGATCTCATCCAGCGTTTGCTGGGTGGCATCCACTGTGGAAGTGCTTTTAGTGATGACATAGGCGCTGAAAGGTGCGGGATGGTCATAGGCGATGCCGACGCCGCCGCCGACGGCATAGGCCAGTCCCAGCTCGGTGCGCACTTTCTGGAAGAGCCGGCTGGCAAAGCCGCCGCCCAGGATGTCGTCCATCACTTCAAGCGCGGGCACATCGGGGTTGTGGTGATCGGTGCCGAGGCCCACAATCTCCACTTCAGACTGGTTCACATCCTCTTTATTGATGAAATAGAGGCCAGGGGTGGGGCCGGGAAAGGCGTCGTGGCGCATTGGTGTTGGCTTGACAGGCGGCAGGCCATCAAAGGCGGCACGGAGTTTGGCCTCCATGGCCACGGCGTCGAAGTCGCCGCTGATGCCGACGATGAGCTTGCCGCCGCCCTGCCTGCCGCCGACAGTCCGGTCGTGCCAGGCCACGAGGTCGTCAAGCGTGACGGCGCCGATGGTGGCCATTTCGGGCTGACGGGTGTAGGGGCTGTCGACGCCGTAGACCAGCCTGGCAGCCTCGCGTTCGGTGATGGCGCTTTCATCGTCGTTGCGGCGGACGATGCCGGTGGCCTCTTGCTGCCGGGCGAGATCGAGTTTCTCCCGGTTGAATTTGGGATGGAGCAAAAGGTCGAGCGCGAGAGAAAAGACCTGGTCGGCATCGCCTTTCAGGGAGTCCCAGGAGACAGCGGTCGAGTCATCGTCGCCTTCGGTCTCAATATGAGCGGCTTTGGATTCAAGCAGGTCATCGAGGGCGTCGCCGTCGATTTTGGCGGTGCCGCTGGTGCGCCATGCCTGGCTGTAGATGCCAACCAGGCCTGCCTTGGCAGGGCTTTCGTCGCGGGAGCCGCCGGGGATGAGGACCGAGCCGGAGACGAAAGGAAGTTCGTGGTCTTCCTGGAGGAAGAGGACGATGCCGTTTTTGAGCTCGATGCGCTTGGGCTGCTGGGGTTTGAAGTCGTGAAGTTTGGGGATGGGGATTTTTTCCCAGGGTTTGTCTTGCTGGGCGGTGAGAGCATTGGGGGCAAGCAGGGCCGCGAAAATTGCGAAGGCGATGATGGTTTTGGAGATGCGTTTTCCCTCAGAGGCTAAACCCCGGGTTGCTTTAAGGCACTCAATGTTCGGGCTAAAGCCCGTACCCTTCACGGCAGCCAACGGGGAGTCTTTGCGAGATTCGAAAGGACTGTTCATTGTGCGCCTCCGTCTTTTGCGGGTGCGGCGGCTTGCGGATCAGAGGCGGAAGGGGCTTCGGTTTCGGTCCAGGCTTCGGTCCGGTTGCTGGGGATGAACACCAGGTTGGCTACGCGGCGGATGTCGGCCTTGGTCACCTTGTCCACTTTGTCGAGTTGAAGGAAGAGTTCGCGCCAGTCGCCGTAGCGGGTCTGGTACTCGGCAAGATCGTTGGCGAGGCCCTGGTTGTCGGCCAGGCCGCGGAGTAGGTCGGCCCGGGTGCGGGTCTTGAACATGGCCAGCTCTTCGTCGCTGACGTCGGTGGTTTTGAGTTTTTGAATCTCCTTGTGGATGGCGTCGCGCATTTCCTGTGGGGTGTGACCGGGCAGGGGAGCGGCAATGAAGACGAAAAGGCTCGGGTACTTGTTGCCGGGATTGCCGCTGCCGCCCTCGGCCCCGGCGGCGATCTGCTGGTCACGCACCAGGCTGCGATAGAGGCGGGAGACGCGGCCGTTGGAGAGGATGTCGCTGATGGCGTCGTAGACCGCATCGTCGGGGTCGCGATAGTCGGGGCGGTGATAGCCCTCCATATAGATGGGCTGGCTGGGGTCGGGGATGACGACGGTCTTCTCGGCAAACTGTTTGGGCTCGACAGTGGTCATCTCCTCGGGCTTGGGCCCGGCGGGGACGCGGCTGAAGTACTTCTCCAGCATCGGCATGGCTTCAGAGGCCTTGACGTCGCCCACGACGGAGACCACGATATTTGCGCCCACATAGTACTTCGTGTGGAACTCCATGGCCTCAGTGGCGTTGATCTGGCTCACCTCGCTGGGCCAGCCGATGCTGCTGCGGCCGTAGTTGTGAGCCACGTACGCGGTGGCGACGAACTGCTCGTAGAGACGGCCTTCGGGATTGGAGTCGGTGCGCATGCGGCGCTCTTCGATGACCACGTCGCGCTCTTTGTAGAACTCGCGGGGCACGGTGTCGGCGAGGCGGCTGCTCTCGAGATACGCCCAGAGCTCGAGGCGGTTTTCCGGCATCGACCAGTAGAACTGGGTCTCGTCGAGACCGGTTTCGGCGTTGAGGCCCTCTGCGCCGTTGCGCTCGGCGATATCGGTGAACTGGTTGGGGATAACAAATTTGTGGGCCTCGGCCTGAGTTTCGATGAAGGCCTTCTTGAGTTCGGCGAGCTTTTGCTCATCGCGGCCGACGGGCTTCAGGTATTCGGCCTCGTAGGCGGCGTTGGCGGCTTCGACTTTTTCGAGCGCAATTTTCTCTCGGGCGTAGTCGGTGGTGCCGATCAGGCTGGTTCCCTTGAACGCCAGGTGCTCGAACATGTGGGCCAAGCCGCTCTGGCCGGAGGGATCGTTGACGTCGCCGGCGTCAATGAATGTGGAATAGCTGAAGACGGGCGCTTCGGGCCGCTCGCAGACGATGAGGGTGAGGCCGTTGGGGAGGACTTTGGTGGTGATCCGCTGCTCGAAGCTCTTCAGGTCCTGGGCTCTCGTTCTGGCAAAGGCCATAGCCGCCAAGGCAAGCGCCAGGGCCGCGGTTCGCATTCTCAAATGCATCCAATCTCCTTGTCCGAGCCTCGAGGGGCGCCATGGGCGCGGGGTCTCGTACTCTTCCAAGCTAGTGCCCACGACCGGAGGGGGTCAAACGGGGGAGCGAGGCTAGCGGGGCGCGCGCAAACGGCGAGGGGATGGTTTGAACTGGTCCGGCAGGGGGTCAGAGGAACCGCGAGGCAACGGTGGCTCCCCACTCCTCGGGGTGCACATCGCGGGCATGCTGCGAAAAGAGCCAGCGATGGCCGTCGAGGTCTTCGACGCCGTATTGTCTCTCTCCGTAGATGGTCTCGTGCAGTTCCTCCCAGATGTTTGCGTCTTCCTGGCTGGTCCTCGCGTAGTGCGTATCGACGTCGGGGACAAAAATAGTGAGTGTCTGGGTGCACTGTCCGAGCGTTGACGGACTGGCGGTCTTCTCACGCGGGCCGCTGATCATGATGTATGCATCGCCCAGGTGCATCTGGACCCCGCTGACCGGATCGCCGTAGCGGTAGCGCTCGGTAAATCCGAAGACCCGCGTGAGCCAGTCGCAGGCCTGGGGCACGTCGCGGTAAACGAGATGGGGAAGCACGGTGTTGGTGGGCACGGAACGGTTGTTCATAGCGATAGTATGCAACAGCGCTGCCAGGGGAAGGTACGATTTACCGGGGAGCAGCGGACTGCACGAAAGCGGGTGGACCTGCCTGATCCGGCGGGATTCTTGTTACTCTAGAGGTCCATGCAAAGACAATCGAGAGGCCGAGGACGTCTCACACCGCTTTGGCGGGCGGTGATCGAGGTCGCGTCGATTGTTTTTCTGTTTTATTCCAACCTGCTGATGGGGGAGTTTACGCGGGCCGGAGGGCATGGGAAGACCTTGGCCGTTGCGCTGCTGGACATTCTTACCGGGACGAATTTCGTCATCGCGCTGGTTTCGGCATTCATTGGGTACGGGGTGTTTGAGACGCTGCGGAAAAAGCTGTGAGGGGCTGCAGCTGCAGCCCCCGGCGGAGTTTCATCTGACCCAACAGCCCTTCAGGAGCAGCGCGATCGGCTTCAGGCCGAGGCCAGTTCCAACTCGATGGCGCGCGGGAACAGAATGTTGTTCTCCAGGTGGATGTGCCGGTGCAGGTCCTGCTCGAACTCGCGAAGTCCGGCGCAGAAGGCATGGAAGGTTGGGCAGGCGTGGGCAGGCGGGGTGAAATTGCCACTGAGGCGGCGTATGCGAGCCAGGAGGGTTCCGGCGGCGTCGTGCTCCTGGGTCATCATCTGGATGGGATTGGCGACGGCGCCGAAGCAGCCCGTGGGCCTGGCTGTTCCCTGGTTGCGGGCGCGTTCGAGGCTGGCGATGTGAGGGAAGAGAATGAGCTCTTCTTTGGACAGGTGGCGGGTGAGCTCGTCGTCCAGTTGTGCCAGCGTGGACTGGATTTCAGATAGTTCTGGCATGGTTTCGGCGTGGCGATTGACAACTTTCTGCGCCAGGATTGCCAGGCGCGGCAGTTCGCGCTGCACATAAGCGTGGTGCGTGGCGACAATGTGGCCGATGAGGGCGCGGAGGGATTCCTGCGTCCAGTCTTCGGCGGGCAAGGCGGGGTTGGCGGCGGCGGCTTCCAGTGCGGCCAGGACCTGGTCGATTTCGACCTGGGTGGCGGTGCAGGCTTCGGCGAGCGGTTTGCGGCCTCCGCAGCAGTAGTCGATTCCAAAGGACTCGAAGACGCGAATGGATGAGGGCTGTTCGAGGGCAATCTCGCGAACGGTTTGAGTGGTTGTGATCATGACGATCTCCTTGGCCTTCAGGTTGCCTGAAGACCCCGCTGGGCCGCAGCGACTTTGGTCACTCGGTGAGGGGAAGTTTGCGGGCACCGCGTGATCGGAGACTGGTAGAATTCACGCGTGCATAACGAGCGTTTCGACATTGTGGCCGTGCTGCGGAGCACGGCGTTGCTTCAGAGCCTCTCCGGGGAAGAGCTGCAGAAGCTGGCGGCGCGCACGGTACGCAAGCAGTTCCAGAGCGAGGAGCTGCTTTTCTCA
>Ga0302319_10001183_pt1 | contig 58503 bp, 44 predicted proteins | sample Bog_T0_2_FD_203319 | JGI IMG/M metagenome (GOLD analysis project Ga0302319, IMG submission 203319) | Peat permafrost microbial communities from Stordalen Mire near Abisko, Sweden - Bog_T0_2 | ecosystem: Environmental > Terrestrial > Soil > Wetlands > Peat | place: Sweden: Abisko, Stordalen Mire...
TTGTATCGTTACACATAGGAGGTGAAATTGACCGAAAGAGAGCTCACGACGGAGAAGGCAGCGATAGCGCAGCAGCCAGTGATCTCCATTCGTATTTCCGAGGCTCTGCGTTTAAAGCTTGAGGGCTTAAAGGTGCTCATGTCCATGAAGAGCGGCGAACCCGTTTCCACATCGGAGGCGGCAAAGCAGCTTCTTGAGTCCTCAAAAGAAGAACGACTTGAGCTGGTAAGTCTGCTTACCGAGCCGACCGACTCTCTGCTAATGATTCGGCGAAAGGCAGACTCAAAGCTCCCGCTTTCGCAAGCAGAATGGACCGCCGTTGCCTATTTCTGTCTGCACGGAGTGGAGAGATTTGCCAACACCGCACAGACGGAGATTTCATATGAATCTCTTGCCGGAATCCTTGAGGCATTCCAGGCGGTTTACGGTTTGCTTCGCAAACCAAACAAGACCCATTTGGACTCTTTCTTCGTCGCACATCTCCCGCCCGATCGGCAAGCCGAAGCGAAGAAACCGGAAGAGATCGGAAGCGACGATGTTCGGCGCGCCGTCACCCACACCATTCGTATGCTGAAGAACCCCACGGAAGAGCGGCAGAGACCGATATTTGTTGCACGGAACCTCTACTTTCTCCTCGACGAGCTAGACTTCCCCAATATCGAGAGGTTAAACGAGGCGCTTCGGCCGTTCTGGCCGACCCTGTGGCGTGTGTGCGCCCGTGGCCACTATTTTCACTATGGTAAGCCCTTGCAAGATCCGAACTCGCCGGCAGGGGGAATGGACGCTCCGTTGAATCCGCCATTACCGAAATTTGAAGAAGGCGACTACCGTCTCGAATTCGTGCGCTCGCCGAGCGAAGGCTTTTCCGTTTGGTTGTCCTTCCCCGGAAGACTTGCGCCGCTCTATCCCGTGGAGGGATACCCAAAGATTTCGGAATTCAGAACGATCCTAGAACGGCTGGATGTAAAGCGGGTGCTGATCTCCTGGAATGGCCGCTATTTTCTCGCGTACACGGTGGCTGACGAGAAGGACGAAATCGGCGTGAATTTTCGCGCTGGTGACAACGGAATTACGTTTAACTTTCGTGGCGAAGACTGGCAGTCCATCAAGAAGCTGTTTCGACGCGCGTGGCAGGCTCCGCAAGTACGCCGCCTGTGGGACGCGCTGGCTCTCGAGTATGGCGAGTTGTAAGAACGCGGTGCTTCGCACCGGAAGAAGGGTGGACACGTCACCCCCAAACGGGAACTGTGGAGCGCCAGAAAGCGGGTTCCATGTTTACGCAGGTTAACGTGCACGTTATCAGCAGATTAGATCAGTTAGGGAAAATGTTCGTGGTAGGGAGAGATGACTGGATTTTGCGGCAGATTGCTTTTGGTGTCGACAGGTAAACGCGTTGAAGCGTAAGAACTTTCTGTGAGCCAGCATTTCGCTGCTGACGGCGGCAGAGCAGGACGCGGTATGAGAAACAAGGCGGTTTCCCCAAGGAGTATTCGTCCCATTCAGGCCGCGCCACAGTCCAGTCTGCCATTTGGCGAAGGGACGAAGCCCGGATTCCGCACAAAAATAGCCGCCACGCGGCTGACTCCCGAGGAACTATGCGAGATCGAAACTGCCGCCGAAGGCGCGGGACAGGCGCTCTCCGAGTGGCTACGCGCGACCGCTTTGCAGGCCGCGCGGAAGCGTCCCGCCGACCCTGCGGAACTGGTGTTGGCCGAGGTTTGGGCACTACGTTATACCCTCCTGAATCTGTTCCATGCTGGCGGTCAAGCGGCATCGGAAGGCCGACAAATGTTGCCGGAATCCATCCTCACAATCCGCGACGAAGCCGATGCGCGCAAGCTGCAACAGGCTCGTAAGTTGCTCGGTGATTTTCTCGCACCGCAGGGCGTGGGCGGACGAAGGAAACCATGAATGACATGCCGTTTCGGAAACGTTTTCCGTGGCTGCCTGCGATGGCAATCCTGTCCTTTTCAGGGGCGTTGGTTCTGTGTAATTGGCTGGTCTGGACGCCCATGCAACGCTACTACCTTGGAGCCTATTTGAGGTGCGCTTTGTTCGGAACTGAACCGGCTTCGCGTACCGAGGTCCGATGGTTGTACAAGACCGCACCAAACGAGAAGCAGGAATTGGCTTCGGATGGCGACGTGGTTCCGGCAACTGCGGGCGACGACCGTGGAATCCCGATGCAGCTTTCCCCATCGGCGCGGCAGGCCGGCTGGACTGGCCTGATACAGGGATCGGATGAATGGCTTCGGTCAGCCATGCTCCAGCCGTTTCTTCAGGCGCAATTCTATGAAGGAAAGAGCTTCTGGAGGTTGCTATTGACGCCGCTGCTTTGGGGAGCAGCGAGTTTCCTTTTCCTGCTGGCGATGGGAAGTATATTGCGGAGCCTGAATGCCTATGACGAGTGGGATTTGGAGAGGATCGAATGGGGCGAACGTCCGACAAGTTGGCCGCAGAGATGGAGAAAAAAAATCGGTAGAACGCGATTCGGCCTGCCGGGATTTACGAGCCGGAGGATACCGGAGATCGTGCGGAAGGCAACGCCACAAACACAGGCCAGCATTCACTCCGAGTCGTCGAAGAAGCCGATCCAGCCGGTGCTTCCGTTCTTCGGTTCGACCATCGCCGCGGACGATGACAGACCCAAAGAACGGTTTGCCTCGACGGAGACGAAGAGAATCGAATGAGACGAAATCTGCCGAGAATGCGTTCCTGCCTCATTCATGGCTCGAGCGGTGACGGTTTCCCCGCACAGTTGAGGAGCAAATATGCTTACAATCTCGAAGCCGCTTTCAGCCAGTCAAGCGCGAACCTACCATGCGCGGGAGTTTGCCGCACCGGAGCAGAACTACTGGAGCCGCGATCAGCAGGGTCACAGTGAGTGGCAGGGTAGACTCGCGGAGCAGTGGGGGTTGCAAGGCGGCGTTGGGTCCGAGCACTTTGCACGATTGAGTGAAGGCCAGCATCCGCACACCGAAGAGCAGCTCGTACGGCATCAGGTTTCAAGAACGTACGAAGGGAAATTCGGCAAGGAAGTAACCAGCGCCGAGCATCGCGCCGGATGGGACGCCACATTCTCTGCGCCGAAATCGGTATCGCTCACCGCTCTTGTGGGCGGCGATGATCGAGTGCGGGAAGCCCACCGCGAGAGCGTTCGCGCGGCACTTCAGGAGCTTGAGCGATACACGCAAGCGCGGATTGGCAATGTCCATGCCCCGGAGACGACCGGGAAATTCATCGCCGCCACCTTCGAGCACGACACCGCGCGGCCCGTCGATGGCTATGCGGCGCCCCAGCTTCATACCCATGCCGTGATCTTCAACATGACCGAGCGGGAGAACGGTCTCGAAAATGGGAAACAGATGCGAGCTTTGCAGCCACACGAGATGTTCCTGTCCCAGCGCTACGTCACAGCTCTCTACCGATCCGAGTTGGCAATGCATGTCGAAAAGCTCGGCTACGAACTGGAGCGCGGCAAGTATGGACAGCCGGAAGTAAAGGGTTATTCCAAGGAATATCTGGAGGCGTCCAGCCCGAGGCGTGAACAGATCAAAGATCATCTCCGCGAACAAGGAATCGACGGAGCCGCGGCGGCACAGATCGCGGCCCACCATACACGCGACCGCAAAGAACTGCTGTCGCCAGGAGAAGCCTTACAACGGCATCGCGAGCTGGCAGAACAGTACGGCCACCAGGCCGACCACGTCATCGCACTGGCGCGCGAACATGGGCAATGCCAGATGCCGGAGCCTGAGGTTCAGGCGAAGCAGGCCGTGACCTGGGCGCGCGATCATGTCTTCGAGAGATGTGCTGTCGAAGACCGTCGCGCGATCCTTGAAACGGCGCTGGTGCGTGGCATGGGAGAAACCACCTATGCCCAGGTCCGGGAGGAGTTCGAGCGTCGGATCAAGGCCGGGGAGTTCCGCGAAGTCTCCCACGTTGGTGCTGGCAGACAGTACACAACCGCCGCGATGGTTCGCATGGAGCGTGAGATCGTTAGTTGGATGCAGGAAGGCAATCGGCGCAACTACAGCGATCCCATGCTGATCTCGCCGCAAGTGCGCATCTCGACGGAAGACCGTCACCCGGAACTGAATTCCTCGCAGCGCAAGGCGGTAGACGAGATCTTTCTTTCGCGGGAGAAGGTTGTCGGTTTAGATGGCATCGCAGGCGCAGGCAAGACGACAGCTCTCACCGTCATCCGCGAAGGCGCGGAGGTCGAGGGCTACAGGGTGGAGGGTTTCGCGCCAACATCACGTGCGGCGCAGAAGCTCAGCGAAGCCGGTATAGAGACATCCACGCTGCAGAAGCATCTGGTACGTGGACAGCAGCCAGATACCGGAGAGAAACGGCTCTATGTGCTCGACGAATCCTCTCTGGCATCGACCAGGCAGGTGCATGAGTTTATGAACCGGCTCCATCCGCGTGACCGGGTGCTACTCGTCGGCGACCGGCGGCAACATGAGGCGGTTGAGGCCGGGCGTCCCTTCGCGCAACTCCAGGACGCCGTTATGAAAACAGTGAAGCTCGAAGAGATCGTGCGCCAGAAAGACCCAGAACTGAAACAGGTAGTCGAGCAGCTTGCGCGGGGCAAAGTGCGCGAAGCAGTCCAGAGTCTTGACCGGCAAGGCCGAGTCCATGAGATCAAAAGCCTCGACGAGCGCATCGCCGCTATTGCAAAAGACTATGCAAAATCACCGGAGAACACGCTGGTGATTTCTCCCGACAACCGTTCCCGCGCGGAGATCAACCAGCGTATCCATGCCGAAATGCAGCGGAGCGGCCTCGTCAGCAGGGATGAGCACCGCATCAGGACGCTCGTGCCGCGCCAAGACCTCACCGGAGCGGACCGCACATGGGCCGAACGGTATGAGGTGGGCAATGTGCTCCGCTACTCGCGGGCATCGAAGGAGACGGGCATCGGGAAAGGTGAATACACACAGCTGAAAAACATCGACGCTCCGAGAAACCGGCTGACAGTCGAGCTTCGGGACGGTGCGGAGCGAACTTACGATCCGCGCAGGCAGCAGGGAGTCTCAGTCTTTCGGGAGGAGATGCGGAGTTTCTCAGTGGGAGACCGCATCCAGTTCACCGCACCCGCCAACGACCTCAGAGTTGCGAACCGCGAGTTGGGCACCATCGAAAGCATCGACGAAGTCGGGCGTCTGCGCTTGAGGATGGACAGTGGCCGCACCGTTGAACTCGACCCGCCCAAGCATCCGCATCTCGATCACGGTTATGCCATGACCAGCCACTCCAGCCAGGGACAAACTGTCGACCGCGTCCTGATTCATGTGGACACCGAGTTGGGCGCTAAGGATCTGCTCAACAGCCGCATGGCCTATGTTTCTCTCTCGCGTGGGCGCTATGACGCGCAGATTTACACGAACAATGCACAGACGCTCGGGCAAGAACTCAGCCGCGACGTGTCCAATTCGCCCGCTATTCAGCGAGAACCAGCGGCGCATAAGATAGAACCACAAACCACGCGCACGAATCAGATCAGTCAGGGTTTCGGTCTAGGTCTGTGATGCGGCATTTCCGAATAACATGCCCAGGATAGCCAGAGCATAGCCGAGGCCCGGCCAGTGTCAAGGCCGCGCGGCGCGCGCCGCGTTCGCGGTCGCTGAGCCTTGACACTGGCCTTTGCGCCTCGGCTTATTCTTCCGCTATCCGGGGATGTCAGATTCTTACTTCCACTAACTAGGCTCCGCCCTGCCGGGGCGCGATCCCCGCGATCCGACCGCATCGTTGGGGCAAAGGATTTGCTCATTGATACAACAAACCGGGAGATTGCGCAGGTAGAAGACTGTGCATCTGTCGCATTCCGATCACGCCTACGGGGAAAACGCCTCCACAACTGCATCCTCGATTCGTCGGGCATTCCGACTATCGCAGTGTTGTCCTATTTGGTGAAGCCTTACGACGTCCACCAGATGAGGTGCTATCCAGCGAGCACGCGGATCAAGTATGTGGCGAGCTACGAAGCTGAAGGTTCTGCGACTGCGAACTCACGGAGATTGCGTTTCGACTCTTTTAGGCGGTAGGCAGTAAGGAAACACGAATAAGGTCTAACAGTTCTTTATCGTCGACAGGCTTCTGAAAGCATCCGGCTGCGCCTAGTTCCAGCACCGGTTGTTTATAGTCTCGCAGCGCTCGCCCCGTGATCACAATCACAGGAATCGGAGCGAGGGATGGGAATGTGCGCATATGTTTGAGCACGCCAGTCCCGGTCGCGAATCCTGGGAGGCCCAAGTCGAGGAGGACGAGATCAGGTTGTTCCTTTTGAGCCAAAGCCAGTGCGGAATAACCGTCGCCCGTGCTAAGGGTCTTGTAATGATTGGCTCGCAACCGCAAGCCCAGTGCGAGGCAGAGGTCTGGGTCGTCGTCTACGATCAAAATCTTTGCTTGCCGCATCTTTGGTTGCTGTTTCGACCACTTATTCTTCATTGTCTCCGCCCCTGCGAGGGAGGGACCAGTTTGTCGCATCAACTTCCAGTCGTATTGGTAAGCGCCCCCACAGGACAGGCATATCTGGTAGTGGCCGCCATTGTTGTCGTTGCGTGGCCAACTAAAATTGTGTGGGCATCCTCGCCCGAGAAAACGCTCCAAGAGGTTCATCGCCTGACCCATATTGTGCAAATTTCTCCGTCTGTCAAATCGTGTCGAGCAAAAGGTAAAGATGTCGTGTGCGACTAGTCGCCTACACGGGTTCCGATTTCGAGGGAATCGGCTTCAAGGAAGAGGAAGTCGAACTCTGGATATCTTACTTCACAACTACCCTGAAATGTTGGGGCATAAGGTGCGCAACCTTTAGTACAGGACGCGGGTCGAAAAACAGTTCAGCCTTTGGAGTCCACTTTGAGTCGGCGAAACCCTGACTGCCTGGGCTGCCTCGCATGATCGACGTTGCGGCCTAGGTGGAGAATAGGCGACGCCCAACCCGCAGCACTGTGCCGTTCTGCTCAGGTTGGCCAGGTCGGAATTTCCAGAAAGGGTCGAGATATTCGAGGAATCGAAGGCGATATTGCAAGATTAAGTTCTAATGCTAAGAAAAGCGCATGTGTCGGTCGTCTTCTATTCAGCAAGCCGGCGTGGTTAGGCCTGATTGCCCTATTCGCACCGATAAGTCAGTTGAACGCAAGAAATCAAGCAGGTGCTGGATGAGGTTGCGGGGATGGAGACGCTTCGTGCTCTAAGGTTGCGCACCTATTGCCCCAAACGAAGATAGATAAAGAGGCTACAGTGAATAAGTGAGATACGCCCTACCCACTCAGATGAATGTGTTACCGCGCTCCTACGCGGTGCTAGCGGGTGTATCGGCGCCGTCTCCGTTTCGAGAACACGAAGGCCGGTTGCCGTATGTAGGGCAAGACTGATGAATCGCTGTGTTGCTCTATTGCTTCTGCAGATGCCGGCGCCAATCAAGCTGGGTTGTTATCGTAATGTCGCTCCCATCCATTCTTCCGTGGAATCGCGCAGCGCGGGTGAGCGGAGTACGCAGTGAAAGAAGCCCTCGCCATCAACAATACTGAGATCAGAGAACTAGCAGACCATAAGTTCGCTTTGGATCAACACGCCATTGTGGCGGTCACTGATGTTCAGGGCACAATTACCTACGTGAACGACAAGTTCTGCGCTATCAGTCAGTATTCCAAAGCCGAACTAATCGGTCAGAATCATCGCATTCTCAACTCCGGCCACCATTCCAGAGAGTTTTTCGGGCAAATGTACCATTCCATCGCCTCTGGAAAGGTTTGGCACGGTGAAATCAAGAACCGGGCTAAAGATGGTTCGACCTACTGGGTCGCCACAACCATGGTTCCGTTCGCCGGGTCGGACGGAAAGCCGCGGCAATATGTTTCCATCCGAACGGACATCACAGAAAGCAAGAGGGCGACAGAGACTCTCGTCGGGCAGGCGGTCGAGTTGTCTCAGCAGGCCGAGGAACTTGCCCGCTCACGGCAGGCGCTGGAGACCCAGACGAGGATGCTTCAGTCCGAGGCACGGTATAGAGGCCTGTTGGAAGCGGCTCCGGATGCGATGGTGGTCGTGAATCAGGCAGGGGAGATTGTCCTACTGAATGTCCAAGCGGAAAAACAGTTCGGATACAGACGCGATGAACTGGTTGGACAAAAGGTGAAGAACATCATTCCGGAGGGCTTCGCCGAACGACTGATTGCCGACGGTGCCCGGAGCGCAGCGGAAGCGCTGGCCCAGCAGATCGGCACCGGGATCGAGCTTTCCGGGCGGCGAAGGGATGGAAGTGATTTTCCCATCGAGATCATGCTCAGCCCGCTGGAAACCTCCGAAGGAATTCTGGTGACGGCAGCCATACGTGACGTCACAGAACGAAACAAATCCAAGGCACATCTGGTGAAGACGGTTGGAGAATTGAAGCGTTCCAATGAGGAACTTCAGCAATTTGCCTACGTCGCATCCCATGATCTCCAGGAACCGCTGCGCATGGTTGCCAGCTACACGCAGCTGCTGGCCAAGCGCTACAAGGGGCGTCTGGACACCGACGCCGACGAGTTTATCGCCTTTGCAGTCGACGGGTGCAACCGTATGCAGGGTCTGATCCAGGATCTGCTGGCCTATTCTCGTGCGGGAACAAATGGCAAAGTGTTTTGTGAGGTTTCCTCTGAAGACGCTCTGCAACAAGCGCTCACAAACCTACGAATCACGATCGAGCAGAGTGGCGCGATTGTGTCTCACGACTCTCTGCCAGTCATCCAGACCGACGGAACACAGCTGACTCAGGTGTTTCAGAATCTCGTCGGAAACGCAATCAAGTATCACAGCGCCGAAGCGCCTCGTGTACACGTTTCCGCTAGTAAAAACCGCGGCCACGAATGGATCTTTTCCGTGCGCGACAACGGCCTGGGTATTGAGCCTCAATATTTCGAACGGATTTTTGTCCTCTTCCAGCGCCTGCAAGGACGAAATGAATTCGAAGGGACCGGAATTGGATTGGCGATTTGCAAGAAAGTCCTGGAGCGCATAGGCGGCAGAATCTGGGTCGAGTCGCAGCTGGGAAGTGGCTCAACCTTCTACTTTGCACTACCAGAGAGAGACGAGAAATGATGAAAACGATTGGAACGGATGCAATGCCTATCGAAGTCCTTTTGGTAGAAGATAGCCCCGGCGATGTCCGGCTCACACGGGAAGCCTTCAAAGACGCCAAGGTGCATATCAACTTGCACGTGGCGTCGGATGGGGTAGAAGCGATGGACTTTCTCAATCGAGAGGGGAAACATTCCAACGCTCCTCGCCCTGATCTGATCTTGCTTGATCTGAACCTACCGAGGAAAGATGGCCGGGAGGTCCTGGAGGAAATCAAGCAGAGTCCAGCGCTGAAAAGCATTCCGGTGGTTATCCTTACTACCTCAGCGTCTGATGCGGACATCCTGCGGAGTTATAGCTTGCACGCAAACTGTTACATCACCAAGCCTGTGGGCCTCGATGGGTTCCTCGAAGTCGTGAAGAGCATAGATAATTTCTGGTTGTCTGTTGTCAAGTTACCGCACGAGCCACGTCCATGAAAGAAAAGGCTCTCCAAGTTCTTGTCGTTGAGGATAACGCGGGAGATGTCCGCTTGCTCCGCGAAATGTTCAAGGGTGAGAAGCCAGGCAGTTTCGAGCTGACGCACTTGCTGCGCATGGGTGAAGCCGAGGCTCATCTCGCGAAGGGTGGTGTCGACATCACTCTGCTAGACATGGGTTTGCCGGACGGGCACGGGCTGGAGACGGTGCGGCGGGCGCACGCGGCGGCCCCAAATGTACCGCTGATCATATTGACCGGACTGGACGACGAGGCACTGGCCGCTGAAGCTATGACGCAAGGCGCACAAGACTACATGATCAAAGGCCAGATCGAAAGTCGCGCGCTTCCCCGGGCTCTTCGCCACGCCATTGAGCGTCACCGCATGCAAACTGAAACCGACCTCATGCGGACACACCAGATGGAATTCAAGGATGAGTTCCTTTCCCACGTGTCGCATGAGCTTCGTTCACCGCTGACCGCGGTCCGTCAGTTCGTGAGCATTCTTCTGGACGGACTGGCGGGCGAATTGAATCCGGAACAGCGTCAGTACCTGGAAATCGTTTTGAGGAATGTTAAGCAACTGCACTCGATGATTAATGACTTGTTCGAGGTGTCGGGCATACAGGCAGGCAAATTAAAGATTGATCTGCAATCCACTTCGGTTTCAGATGCCATCGCCTACACCGTAAATACCCTCCGCGGGGCCGCCACCGCCAAGGGAATCGTTCTTCCTGCAGATATCGAGAACACGTTGCCGTCAATCTGCGCCGACCCGGCGCGCGTTCGACAGATCCTCGTGATTCTGGCAGATAACGCCATCAAGTTCACGCCGCAAAACGGAACGGTGAAGATTCAGGCCCGCATATTCGAAGAGGATCCGGCGTTTCTGCTCCTGGAGGTCTCAGACTCGGGATGCGGGATCGATCCGGACAAGACCGAACGGATTTTTGAACGACTCTTTCAAGCTTCAGATCGGGATGCGGCCGATCATAACGGCCTCGGGCTCGGGCTGTACATCTGCAAAGACTTGGTTACGCGACAGGGCGGAAGAATTTGGGCCAAAAGCGCGCCGGGACAAGGTTCAGTCTTTTCCGTCACACTCCCCATTTGTTCTCTACCGGCGCTCCTCGCGCCAGCATTCAGCGAGGAAAGACACAGCGAACGACCCATCACAGTCGTAGTCACAGAAATAGGATCTCAAACGGGCTGGCTCTCCGACCAAGTGCGCACGGACCAGTGTCGCAGCATCCGCGAACTCCTGCGCGCGAGTCTGTATTCCGACCTGGACATTCTCCTGCCCAAGATGGACGCCACCGGACCAGGAGAAATCTTCTTCATTGCGGCTATTACCGACGGAATTGGCGGCGAGGCAATTTGTAATCGGATCCGGAGACAATTGGATAATTCCGAGCGTCTCCAGCAAGCAGGCTTAACCCATTCAACTTCCTACCGTTCCCTTGAGCCGATCAAACAGAATTCGATCGAATCGAAGGAAGCTTTTCTGGAAAGGGTGGCCATCAATATTCAAGACCTCATGAACGAGGAAATTCTGGCGAGGCAGGTTAGAAATGGATAGCAAGAAAATCCTGATTGTGGATGACAATGCAGATATACGCCTCGGCATGCACTTGCGCCTCAAAGCAAATCAATACGAGACCTTCTTTGCCGCCGATGCGTTCGCCGCTGTGGCAGAGGCGCGGAAGCACCGGCCAGATTTGGTTCTCCTCGATCTCGGTCTCCCTGCGGGTGATGGCTTCATTGTCATGGAAAGGCTCAAGCAGGTTCCCTTTCTCGCGGTAATTCCGGTCATCGTTGTCTCGGCTCGCGATGGTCTCGGAAACCAAAAGCGGGCGTATGAGGCAGGAGCGAAAGCGTTTCTTCAGAAACCTGTGAATGACGACGAATTGTTGGCGGTCATTCGTCGAGCACTAGGAGAACCCGCCGGGACAAAGAAACCTACTTTGTATGACCAGGGATCGGTATGACGGAATCAACCCGGCGTTCGTCAGAACTTACCGCCTACTTGTCTCATGAACTGCGGAATGCGCTCGCCTGCATCCACCAATTTGGAAACATCCTAGTCGATGGGCTGGCAGGTGAACTGTCCAGTGAACAACGCGAATACGTCGGCATCATGCTAGAGAATGCTTCTAAAATTCGTAAAGTGCTAGATAGCGCGCTGGACGGGACTCCGGATCCGATTGAGGAGTCGACGAACAAAATCGAACGTGTTTCTAAACTGGAGACCTAATGGACAGGACGAAAATATTGGTTGTCGACGACAACCCGACGATAAGAAAAGGACTGAGCGTCCGTCTGCGAGCAAGCGGCTACGATGTATTGTTTGCCGAGGATGCCATTTCGGCTACCGCCGCCCTGGTGACGGAGAGGCCCGACCTGGTGATTCTGGACCTAGGACTTCCAGCGGGAGATGGATTCGTCGTGATGGAGCGATTGCACAAGAATGACCGCCTCGCGAGCATCCCGGTGATTGTGCTGACGGGCCGCGAATTGGCCGCTAATCGGGACCGAGCTCTGCAAGCGGGAGCGGCGGCCTTTTTTCAAAAGCCCGTGGACGATGGCGCACTGCTCTTTGCCATTCGCAAGGCGCTGGACGTCTCTCGTGGCGAGCTACGCTTTGACGATTAACAGGATCCTGATATTGCGAACAACCTTATTCAAATGAGGAGACGTAGTCTTATGTTAACAATTCTTGTGGTTGACGATAATGTGCACCTGCAAATTGCATTCAAGAAGGTACTTACCTCTTCTGGTTATCAAGTTGAACTCGCGGGCGATGGCGAGGAGGGTTTGCGCCTGGCGCGCACCATAAGACCGGATGTCATTCTGCTCGATATGATGTTGCCGAAACTTAGTGGCCTAGATGTCCTTCTCGCCTTGAAAAAAAGTCCTGCGACAGAGAGAATTCCGGTCATTGCCCTAAGCGGTCTGCCCAGCAGTAACGATGCGCGACTGCGGAGAGACGGCGCTGTAAGCTATCTGCAAAAGTCAAACTTGGAGGACCTGGACGTTTTGCTGCAAGCCGTCGACTACGCCCTTCTTCTGCCCCGTGACGACGAGTTCAGCCAAACGGCTTTTCTTCCCAATCTGCCTTGCCAGAGTTAGCCCTTCCGGGTGATGTTTCCTATCCACGAGCGTCGGCATGACAACGGGGGATAGTCTGGTGCAAGACCGGAGGCGTGATTAACGCTAATGAGCACTATTGGACCAAACCCTAGTTTTAGGCCGTCCTTCCTGGCCAAATGGCTGATCGGTGGAATGTTCGCCGCGGCCCGAAAAGGAGTTGGAATGTTGCCATCGATAAGCTATGAGCCTTGTTCCTTATCCCCCCAAGCTGAGCACAAATTGAGGGTATTGAACCACAACCCGAAAAGCACACGTGGCACCAAGGTTCTCATCATCGACGACGATCAAGATTTGTGTCTTGGTCTGCGAATCCGGCTTCAGCGCAACTACGAGACCTACTGCGCAAATGATGCGGGTGCTGGGCTCAGCATAGCGTTTAGCAAAATGCCCGATGTCATTATTCTTGACATCGGATTACCCGACTACGACGGCTACTTTCTCATGAAAAGTCTGAGTGAGATTCGCGGGCTGGCCGGTGTGCCCGTGATCGTCCTTACCGCTCGCGACCGATGCAATCACGAAAGGCGCTGCTACGATGCTGGCGCCAAGATATTTCTTCAAAAACCTATCGACAATCGCAGCCTGTTGGCGGCAATCGAACAACTCGTGGGGTAGGGTCCGGCAAACGGCCCTTGGGCTGGCCCCCGCAAATTCTGCACGTGCCTATCTCTCCCAACAGGGTCGCAGGTTTCGAATCGTGTAGCCAGGATTGATTTCGGTCTGATTGTTCACCTTACAAGGAGACGAACGTGGTGGATCTGATGTGGCAGGAGAAAAAGGGACAGCGCAGCGGAAACACCGATCTAAGATTATGATCGTAGACGACGACGCGGACCTCTGCCAGGCACTGAGTGTCCGTCTGCGGGCCAATGAGTACACATTGTCAGCACTGATGCGCGTTCTGGCACGTTAGGCTTCAAGAGAAAGGCCTCGTGCCTTGGCCTCCTCCGCCAGTTCATCGGGAATGTTCACCGTGACTACCATGTCCAAGCTCTAGCACGAATTGAATCAAAAGCCTGAAATCCATGGACCGCCCGGTGTGCCTTAAGTGTGCCGTACCGTTCGATCCCATGTGCGCTAACTCGCGTCTTTTCAATACCAGTGCAAAGTGCTTCCGTGCGGGCTTGGCTATCGGCAAATCATTGATTCTTCAGTGCGAAAGTGGGCGCCCGACGGTTTCGGATTCACCTACTCTTAATCAGTAGGTTGAAGGTTCGATTCCTTCCGCGCTCACCATCTTTCGACAACTTAGCTAGTTCGCAACCCACTTGGTAGCACATTTGGTAGCAACTGCTTGCCTACCAGGACCAAGCGCTTCGCGAATTTCCCTCTGAGTTGCGCGGTCATAGACTTCGGGCGCAAGCTCGACACTCTTGTGTCCGACCACCGCGCTGACCAAAACCGGATCCACTCCGCCTCGACGCATTTGCGAACCAAGGTGCGCCGAAAATCGTGCCAGCCGCCATAGATAGGTGGATGCCCAAATCGCAGTGTGGCGTTCGCCTCCATGCCAGTTTCCTGGGGTGCCCTACAGCATGCAAGACAGGGTACGGTAGTCGGGCTCCAACTCGAACACAACTCCACATCTTCAGCCATTAGAGTTCTGAGCAGACATCGCTTTGCTCCCGGTAAAAGCTGCCGGATCGGAGTATTTTCGTACGACCGCCAGCCGACTTTCTAGCCTTGCGAGGATCATGATCTCTGTTTGTTTCAATGAGGGCTGTCGCGCCGCAGCGATTAAAAGCTGAAACGACCGCCGATGGTCGGAGCAAAGTTGTTGTCGGAGTTGTAGGGGACGCCGGGGCCATGAGGAATGGCGATGGCCAGACCACCGCTTACGTAGGAATACGCAATTCCGGCAAAACCGTCGAAACGCTTGGTGAAGTGATGATCCGCATAGAGCGAACCTTCATTGAGGGTGCCCGCGCAGGAAGCGCGGAAATTTCCCGGTACGCAGGTCGGTGGAACACGGAAGGTGTTCTGCCGCTGTTGATACCACGCAAAAGTGAAGTCCGTTTTCTTGCGGTACGTATACTTCGCGCCCGTCCACCAGATATTCACCAACTTTTCAGAATCGAGGTTGTTGTCTTCGACGCCGCTCATAAAATAGCCGCCCTGGTCCGACGCGCCAACGCCCAACGGATTCGCCGGGTTATTCTGCCAGATGTACTCGTAACCAGCAAAAAACTTGAGCCAGTCTCTCGTGTACTTGGCGGCGACCATAACTGCGTTATTGTCGGTCACGATGCCATACACGGTGTCGTTCGGATCGATCAGATTGGTCCCACTTATCGGGTTGGTATTGATGCTGTCCGTCGTCGACTGATAGGACTGCGTCGGACTCTGAGGCCCGAGCAAAGGATTCAATACGCTGATCGCCTGGTTGTAATGTTGGAAGACGACGTCGGCAGAAAACTTGCCGTAGTCTCCACCCACGTCGAATCCATAGGCGTTGTTATGCGCCTCTTCGGGCGTACAGGTGGTGTCCGTCCACGTTGCCGAGGCCGAGTAGCAACCGGCAGAACCATCGGCGAATTTATACATCGCGCCGAAATGGACAGGACCATAGGTGAGGCGATACTTCAGGGCGTCGTCCCAACGGCTGTTCTCGGTATCGCCGCCGCCAGCCATCGTGCCGTTGTACCCGATGTACGAAAAGGCATAGGCGCCGCTGGCCGGGTCGTAACGGAGCATCGTATCGGTACCGAGAGAGCGTTGACGACCGAAGGTCAGCGTGCCGAAAAGCGTCGAGGATATGCCGCCATAGTATTCGTCGTTGAAGGGTTGGCCCGCACGCGCACCGTCGATGGCTATCGAATAGCTGGCCCTCGGAAGGCCATTGTTAATGATGTCGGTTTTTGACGCGTTGGCGAGCAGGCCAGACTGCGGATTGATTCCCGTCGAAGCGTTGAACACAACCGACCAGCCCGGCAAAAACTCTTCCTTCCCCCTGATGCCCAAGCCCGTCTGCGAGAGATTGTTCGGTGCGACGACGAATCGGTGTTGATAGCCGTTCCGGTTCACCAGAGATTCGCCCTCATAGTTATAGCCGTTTTCAGGTAAGCCGTGGCTAACCCAGCCGACGCCGACATCATACGCGCCGTAAAGCGTGACGCCGTGCCAGGTAAGCGTGCAATCGGTGGTCGCGAACTCGTGGCCGCTCGTGCAGGGGTCGGCGGCGCCTCGCTGCATCTTAATGTCGACCGTGGCTTCCTGACTGGCCGCCAACCTAGTTACTGTGTGCGCTTCGGCGAACCCTTGTTTTACCGCACGAATCTCGACGCGCCCCTGAGGCAAGCCGGACGTCTGAAAGTGCCCGGCGCTGTCGGTTGCGATCGTACGGCTTTCACCCGTGTCCACGCTCTTGATTGTCACCGCGACATCGCGAAGGACTGTGCCGGCTTGGTCCGTCACCACGCCGGAAAGGCTCGCTCCCGCTTGAGCCCACGCCTGGGGTGACGAAAGCGAAATAGCAACCGCCGCGATCAATAGGTAAGCCTTGCGCATTTCGACCTCGAGAAATCACTAGTTTGGAGTTGAACGCGCAAGTGTACATTACATACGCTTTTAGTGTCTAGAACTAACCACTTCGGTGCGCTTGCAGATGCCGCTCTTCAGTTAGCCTCATGTAGCTCCAACCGAGTTGACGGGGGATTTCGTTGTCGTTACGATTGCGTCGCGATGCAGAAGTACGCAAAATCCGAAGGGAATGTTCAAGTCCCATTGAAGCTTCGAGATGCAGCTCTGCAACTGGGGATTAGCTTTCCAACGATCAAGCAGTGGATCTACAAGAAGAAGATTCGAAGCAATCAGACTGCAGGAGGACATCATCGTATCCCGCAGAGCGAAGTGGATAGATTGCTGTTCAGGACCCGTGGCAAGACCGTACCGGAACGCAAAGAAGAGATCCGGCGTGTCAGTGGTCGCAACCAACTGGTGGGACGAATAGAGTCTGTGCAGATTAGCGGTTTAATGGCGGAGGTGAGGGTTTCAATCGGTGGTCAGCAAATCACCTCGATCATCACGGCACGCTCTGCCAGAGAAATGCAGCTGAAACGGGGCCAGACGGCCGCAGCCCTCATAAAAGCTACTGAAGTCATGATCTTGCGTGTTTGATTCAAGATGCCCGACACGAAAGATAGTGCTCGAAAACAGAGTGCTGAGTTGGGACTCTCCTTGCCAGGCCGCAAGGGGAGCAAAATAATGGCGGCCTCGACGGACCCCTCCTCTCCGAACCGGAGTTTCAAATGCCACTCGTCTGATATTGCAGGATCGCCAGAGCTAGGTCGTAGTCATAGCCGGCTTGTGCGTTCGTGATTTGAGCCTGAGTCTCCTGCAATTGTGCCTGGCTTAGTTCGACAATCGAACTCAAACCCAGTTTATAGCGGGCCTGCGCCAGATTCAGTGCCAGATTTGATTGCTCTAACAACTGCCGGGTAACTGACAATCGTTCGTAAGCATTACTGGCGTTCAGCCAGCTTGTGCGTACATCCCGGGAGATGCGATTTTCGATATCGCGAACGCGCTCTTCGGCGGCTTCGGCTCTGAGCTCGGCTTCGTGCGCGCGTGCAGAATATAAAAAGCCATTGAAGACCGGGATATTCACGTCAACCCCCACCGCTCCGTACCAGCTTGATATCACCGGATCTCGAACCGGGGCATCGCCCACGACACCCATCGCGTGGATATCAGGGAAGAACAAGTCGCGCTCTGCATTGTGGAACTTCTTTGCCGACTCAGACTGGAACTGCAGTGAAAGGATCTCAGGCCGATCGGCAAAGGCCGTCGCAATCAGATCATCGACGTTCCCTGGAGGTGGCTTCACCGTTTCGGCATCTTCGACAAGCTCAAAGCTTTGCAAATTGCGAAATCCCAGCACCTCCGAAAACGTCGCCAGCGCTGCGTTTTCGTTGTTTTGTGCGTCAAGCAGCAAGAGCTTTGCTTGGGCCAGGTTAACGCTGGCAAAACTGGAATCGAGTTCGGACTTCAATTTGTTCTTGTAGAGAGCGCCCACTTGGTCGGCCACCGTTTGCCGGTCAGCCACAGTCCGTTGCGCCACAGCCAGAATAGCGTGGCTTTGCAATGCGTTGTAAAACGCTTGATCGACTGCCAGCAGAATTTGTTCCTTCGTGGCAACCGCGTTCTGATTCTCCGCTTGGGCGTTTAGGCTCGCACTCGCGATCAGGTTTTTCGTGCGCCCAAAGTCTGTCAGCAACTGGCTCACTGAAGCTCCGGCGGCTGCGCGTGGATATACGGTAGGGTTGTTCAAAGCGCCAGCCGTAATGCGCGATCCCGGATCCGAACCGACCGCGGTAAGGTCGATGCTTGCGGTCGGCCACAAACTCGAGCGCACCTGTCGTGTGACTTGCTGCGAGGCCAGCGCCGTCAAGCGCGCTACCGAGATCATCGGATTATTTTTCAACGCTAACGCCTGAGCTTCTTTAAGAGAAAGCGGTTTGGACGCCGCGCCGCTACCTGCGCCGGTCGAGTTTTGTGGATCCGCAACGTGACCCGTCAAGACCGAGGGAGAGGTTCTCTGTTGAGGCATAGGGGCAGCTGGCGAACTGAAGCGCCTGTCCGATGAAGGGGTAGCCTGAGCCGGTTGGAAGGTCGGAACCAGTAAAGCAAGCCAGATCGCCCACAATCGCTGGATTCGACGGAATGAAGACTTACTCGCGGTTGGTTTCGCACTCAGCTTAGATCTCACGGTTGCACCATAATCGGCTTGTTTCGATACATAAGCATGTAAGCCGCTGGCACGATGAAGACGGTGAGCACTACAGAGGCCGTCAATCCTCCGATAATCGCCCTCGCCATGGGCGCATACTGCTCGGCGCCCGTACCCAGTTTGATTGCCATCGGGATCATCCCAATGATGGTTGCCAACGATGTCATCAGGATGGGCCGCAATCGTACTCTACAGGCAGTTATAACCGCTTCTTCGACGCTCTTACCCTGCTCTTCAAGGCGGTGAGCAAAATCAACGATCAGAATGCTGTTCGAGGCCGAGATGCCCACCAGCATCAGCACTCCCATCAGCGACATAACGTTCAAAGTCGTACCTGTTAACGGCAGGATAATTAATACGCCGATCAAGGCCATTGGAATCGCCAGCATGATCAGGAACGGATCCTTAAACGACTTGAATTGCGCTACCAGGATGAGATAAAGCAGAACAGCAGATAGCGACAAGCCGAGAGCGAAACTGCGGAAAGAGGCATTCATCCCCAGCGCCATTCCCCGCAGGTTAATTCGGACGTTGTTGGGAACCTTCAGTTTCGGGATGATGCGGCCCACTTCAGCCGATACTTTTCCCAAGTCTTCGTTTGCTGGCGTAACATACACGTCGGTTACTCGCTGCACCTGATAGTGATCGACTTCCGTTGGCGTCTCAACGTTTTCAACTTTCACTACCGCATCGAGCGTGGTCGGCTGTTTGAGTCCCGGTGCATGGATCGGAATATTCGTCAGATCCGCGAAGTTTTGAATCGCGGCCCGGCCTTTTTCGAAATATTGCACCGTCAGAAAGTAATCGTTGCCACTCTTGCGATCGACCCAGTAGTTGGGCGCGATCATCGAGTTCGAGTTCAGTGCCGTAATGACGTTGTCTACAACGTCTTTTTGGGTCAACCCGAGTTCAGCAGCGTGCACCCGATCCACATCGAGACGCAATGTTGGATAATTCAGATCTTGCGGAATGTATACCTCTCCTACCCCCTTGAGGCTCCGAATCTGGTTGGCCAATTCCTGCGCAACCGCATATGTCTCGTGCAGATCGGGACTGCTCACTTGCACATCGATTGGCGCCGGCATTCCCATATTCAGCACAGCATCCACCATCGATCCGCTCGAAAAGAACGTGCGGATGTCGGGGAACTGCTGCGCCATTTTCTTGCGCACAAGACCCATGTACTCAAAGCTGCTGTGAGTATGGGAGTCTTGCAGCGCAACTTGCACTGTCGCCGTGTAGGGGCCGGCGTTGTTCGTGTAGAGCGCCGAAAAGTCGGGTACCACCCCCAGGTTCGACACGATCATCTTCATATCTGTAGGACTCACCGTGTTTCGGATCAAATCTTCCACCTTCGCCACGTACTGTTCAGTGACCTCCAGACGCGTGCCGGTGGGAACCTTCAAATTCACCGTGAACTGACCCGCATCAGTTTGAGGGAAAAATGCGAGGCCCAGAAATGGATAGATTGCGAGGCTCGCGACAAACACACCCGCCAGAATCGCGACCGTCACTGCCGGACGAACCAGCGCTCTCCTCACCCAGTATTCGTAGTAATCGAGCACCCGATTGAAACCTCGATTGAAGCGAGCGTTGAAACGCTCCGCCCACGACTTCCTGACCGCGTAGGTCGGTTCGACTTCGTATTCGCCATCCTTGTTGTGCCCGATGTTCTTCCCCTCCTCATGCACGGGAGTCTTCAGAAAACGGGCGCAGAACAGCGGAATAACCGTCATCGCCACTACGAACGATGCGACGAGTGACAAGCAGAACGAGAGCGCAAGCGAAGAGAATAAGAACTTGCTGACCCCGTACAGAAAAGTAACCGGCAAGAAATCGACAACGTCTACCAAAGTCGCCGCCAGCACCGCCAGACTTACCTCCGCTCCTCCAATTTCGGCGGCTACCGCGGGCAGGGCTCCCATCTCCAGATGGCGATAGATGTTTTCTAGCGAGATGACCGAATTATCGATCACTCGCGAGAAAGCCAGTGCCAATCCGCCAAGAATCATGGTGTTGATCGTGCTTCCCCCAAGATAGAGAAAGACGAAGGTAGCCAGCGCGGATAGCGGAATTGACAGGAACACGGCGGTAGTCGCGCGGAAGCTTCCGAGAAAAATCAAAATCATCACGCTCGTCAGAATCAGACCAATTACCCCTTCGTGCAGCAGGGTCTTGATCGCTTCTTTAACATACGCGGATTGGTCGAAGACGACTGTCGCCTTGAGCTGCTTGGGAATGTCAAAAAGATGTTTGATCGCCTCGCGTATCCCATTCACGACTGCAATTGTGTTCGTGTCACCACCCTGCTTCATGATGGGCAGATAGACCGACCGCTGTCCATCCACTCGAACTAGGTTGTATTGAATTTGGTTCGCATCTTCCGCTTTGCCGATGTCGTTGATCGTCACCCAGGAATTCCCAACCGTCTTAATCGGAACCTTGCCTAGTTCGTCCATGTTCTGGACGAGGCTGTTGGAGTAGACGTAGTAGTCGTCGGGACCGATCTTCACGTCGCCGGCAGGCAAAATTAAGTTCGAATCGTTCACGGCATTCACGACGTCCATAGGGCTGAGTTGCCGCGACGCCAGTTTATAGGGATCGACGTACACCATGATCTGACGGTATTTACCACCAAAAGGAGGCGGAATTTCGGCTCCGGGGACGACGGCAATCTGGTTCCGGATTGTGAACTGGCCAATATCATGAATCTGAGTCTGACTCAGTCCTTGACCTTTCAGCGTTACAAGGCAAACCGGCAAACTGGAGGCATCGAATTTGAGGACAACCGGCGGCAGCGTGCCTGGCGGCAAGCGCTTTAAATCGGCTAACGCGAGATTCGACAACTGAGTTACATCGGCGTCGGCATTTGTGCCCGGCTGGAAATAGATTTTGATGATGCTTACGCCCAGCAGTGACCGCGATTCCATGTGGTCAATTCCACTGGCCAACGTAAAGAAGCGTTCCAGCGGATCGGTAATATCCGTCTCGATATCCTCAGGAGGCATGCCGGAATAAAACGTGGCGACGACTACTTCCGGAAGATTGATGGTAGGGAATAAATCCACTGGCATGCGAGCCAAACTAGTGACGCCCAGCACGACCAGTGCGAGACAAACCACCACGACAAAATAGGGATTGCGAATTGAAAAACCTGACATGTTATCTCAATCTCACCTGACCGACCTCAGTCCTCTAGTCTGTTTTGCGAACGCAGCGAGTTAAAGCAGTTATTCTTGCCACGACTTAATCCGCATCTTTGTCGTGATACTGCATAACCTGTACCAGTTGGGGATGCACATGCTCTCCCGGCTTCAGCCCACTTCGATCACTCACAACAACTTCTTCTCCTTCGGTTAAACCAGCAACCACTTCCGCATCATTCTCCGTCTGAATTCCGAGAGTTATCGGACGATCCTCGATCTCTCCATTTGCATCGACCACGTAAACAGAGGTCTTTCCCCCTTCGTGATTCACGGCCACCAGCGGCACAGTCGGAATATCTTCCTTATGTTCGAGCGTCAAGTCGGCATCGGCATATAGTCCCGGCATCAGCAGCCGCTTGGGATTCGCGACATCCACTTCCGTGTGCATCGTTCGCGTGTCCTCTTTTATGTCGACTGCAAAGCGAGCTACTTTCCCGGGAAACGTCTGATTGAGCGACGGCACACGAACATCGACGGGATCGCCGACCTTGATATAGCGAACGTAGGACTCCGGAACCGGAATCACGAGCCGGAAAAGATCATCTTCCGATAGTTTGACGATGGGTGCTGCCTGCGAGCCTGTACCTGCCTGTACCAGAGTGCCAAGATTGGCGTAGCGTTCGGTGACAACTCCCGGAAAAGGTGCCGTTATTTTCGAGTAATCAAACAAACTCTGATCGTGAACCAGTTTCGCCCTGGTTACGGACAACTGGCTTTGCGCCGCCTCCAACGCCGATTGCCCAGCGTCCACCTGGGAGGACGCAGCCAGATCTTTGCCTTGCGCATCGTCAACCTCTTGCTGCGCAACAATTCCCGGCTGCGTTTGCGATACATCATTCAAGCGCGTGTATTGCAAATGGAGTGCGTTGTACTGCGCTTTATACCGGCTCAATTCGTGATCAGCCCGCGTTACCTGATTCATGGCATTCCTGATTCCGGCCTGATCTTCTTCGAGTTGCGCTTGTAACTCTGGTATTTCAAGAATTGCCATTACTTCGCCGGCTTTGACATGAGTTCCATAATCGACCATGAGTTTCTTAATGTATCCCGACTCTTTGGCGTAAACGTCGATCTCTTGAAAGGGCACCAGCTCTGAAGAGATCGTAATATCCCTTCCGAGCGATTTGCGAACTACCTTAGTCACGCCCACTGCAACAGCGGGGCTGCTTGCATGAACAGCGCTGTCTCCATTTTTGGAGCAAGCGGCGGTGCTCAACGCTATAAGAATTGCAAGTGTGACAAGCGATCCGGAAGCGGCTTTCGGTAACCTTGTGCTGTGTTTCTTCATTCCCGTGAAACCAGTCTTCTTCTTCATCGAGTCGTTTGCCGACCTTCTCGCTCGTCCCGCGCCTGCGGCCCCGCGCAATAGCGTTAGAATCGACTTACTCATCACGCGTCACCGCCATAATTTCGCTCAACCCCGCGACCGAAAAGGTGCCCGACTGGCAAAAGTCGATGACAGCTTTTTCCCGCTGCTGAAGTTTCACCGCAATCGCTGGAATCTTCGACGCCAATCCTTTCGGAACCGTCAAAACTCCGTGACGGTCACCATGCAATAAGTCTCCGGGCCGAATTTCCGTTCCGCCCACACGTACCGCTGCTCCAAGATCGAAAATGTGGGCGTAAGCATGAGAGACGGCAACCCCTCCGGCGAACAACTGGAGCCCCATGGCCCGCACCGCGGGGAGCTCTCGGACGGAGCCATTGGTGACATACCCGATACACCCCAAAGCTTTTAGGATGGCAGCGTGCATATCGCCGATGAATGCGCCAAGCCCGGGCGGCTTGTCCATATCTTCCAACACCAAAATCCGCGGTGCGAGTGACCTCAGCAGACTGTTCCAAAAGTCGCCTCTATCGTGGAACGTACCTCCTCCCATTGGTGGATCGCCGCTTCGCAAACGGGCAGTCACGGCGTAACCCACCATGGGAGGAACGTTGTCTTGCTGAAACACGCACCGGATACTGTCATCGGTAAATCCAGTGTTCCGAAGTCTGGCGCCAAACATCTCGATAGCGTTCGACACCATACAGGTGTCAAACTCGCGCAGAGCCTCGATATCTTTTTCAGAGAGAACTGACTCGACAACCATGCACGTCTCCTTTCCCGGAACCTGACTCATAACGTACGTCCGTGGTCTATTTACCTGGACTGCAGGCATCCGCCGTGACCGGGTCGCGTCGCACGATCCTTAATTTCACGTCTCCATTGCCGGGAACTTTAACGAAGAGGAAATTTTTTTCCGGACTTACCTCGACTGCCTGTTCTGGTGCAAACACGCTGGGCATGTAGTCAATCGCCGATTTGTAGCGACCGAGATAGAGGATGCAGTTCAGACGTATCGAAACATTTGCGTCAAACTCCGTGAGCGCGTCGGGCGCGTCAGTCACCTTGCGATGGAGCGTAGTGGCGGGATCGTGGTTCTCCACAGTGACCACAACCGCTTTTTGATATTGCCGGGTTGAAGCATTCAGCAGAAGGGAAGATCCGCCGAAAATGAGTAGACAGCAGATTACTAAAACCGATTGTTTTTGCACGATACCTCCAGGTAAGCACAGGTTTGGGATGCACCGAATCGACGCATCGTTGAAGGAATCGGCGTGGCGGGAGCGTCTCTCGCCACGCCCGAAAGAGTTGATTAACTAATTGCCAGCCGCACAGGCCGCATCTTTCACTCCGTGATGTCCATCGATCGGCATCCGTACTTCGCGATATCCCGGAATGTTGACATTCATGACGTGCTTGCGCAGATCGACTTGGATGGGATGATTGGCAGCGAACACCGCTGGCAGATAGTCGATCGCCGAATCGTACTCTGTACGGTAGATGGTGCAGCCAACCCGTATTCCTATATCGTAGGAATACACCTCCGATGGCGTCGGGGCATCCGAGGGATTGCTACCGACATAGTTATTGGGCGCCGCTTCGCGGCTCTCCACACTAATCACCGTACCCGATTGATACTCAGTTGGCTTTAGAGAGGCGAAAGCGTTTACCACCGGCAACGTGCAGACGAATAGGACGGCTGTTAGACTTTTGTTCATATCTCCTCCCGGAGAAGGCATCGCTTGAATGCCCGATCGGTAGAGTTAGCAAAGCGTAGCTAGATGCTGACGCCTTCGAGAACTCGATTCGTGGAGTATTCAATCGGAATACACTCGAAACATCCGGTCGAACCTAATTCAAAACGGATATAACCGAAGTCGATTTCAGATCCACTCGTGGACTCAAATGACTCGAGTTAGTTTCAAGAAGCAGGATTGAACGAAGATCGCGAGTTAACAGGAGGATGGAGGGGGGCGGTTGTAAAGCCAGCTCTCGGAATTGAGGTTGGTCGGCGGAACAACGACCGAAACCGCAAAAACAGCAGATCGAGGAGGTTGATAGAGAGTGAAACTGGGAGCGGGAGCTGACCATTGCAACCCGTTGGCCAAAAGATGCTGCCGCTTGGCATCAGGAATTTGAGATTTTACGGCTGTGACTTTCTGAACATCCGGTTCCGAATTCGGTCCTAACGCCGTATAACGCGTCGCCACACTTCCGGTGAGGGAACAGATGGCTAGCAGAACAATTGCAATTCGAAATCGATTCGCAAGACTTGTTCGTAGACGGGATGTCCAAATGTTGCGCATTGGAGAACGCTGCCGAAACTAAACGTCCCGTTGAGTATACCTAATCACAACAGGATACGCAGTCACATCCTCGACACTTTAGACGCACGCCTCGCGACTTAAGTTGTCGGGCTATTTTGAGCCGAACCTCAAATCGCGGAATCTACAAGGCGAATCGGTTGCGGCACACGATTTGCCGCGCTCCAGCGATTCGCCTGTTTTCTCTCCCAAATCATCATTTCTGGCTAAACAATTCGAGTGCGAACTTGGACTGAATTTACCGCAGTAGTAGCGGAAAGACGTCATGAACGGTTGATCCCGTGTGGCAAAAGGCTGGTTCCGGCAGTCACACCGGCACCTGCCCACGCGTTCCGGCACACATACGAGTATTGCCGACCCCAGCTTTCGGAGTCCGATATTCCGACTTCATCACCGTGAGATGGTTTGGTTTTATCAGCGCGTGAACGTACCATTAAGACCATCGAGGTCGAGTAGCGCAACGCGAACCACCTCGCCCCCGGGCGGCGATCAAAGATTGAGCGCCAACCTCGCTGCGAGCATGGCCTAGTACCTGATGGACAGCATTAATTGATTCTTTAACGGTGGATATCCGATAAAACTTGTAGCACCCGTAACAAATATTCTCATAAATTGTCCCCCTTCAATTGTTGTGACGCGATTAGCAGCGCTTGAACTCGACCGATTGCGTCGAGATCGACAAGTACTTCAGCTGGGATCTGAAGCATCGCGGCCTGCAAATTCTCGCGGAGATGTGCCACGGAAGATGTCCCGGGAATCAATAGGATGTTGGGCGAGCGCTGGAGAAGCCAGGCGAGCGCGACCTGCATGGGCGTGGCTTGCAACAAGACGGCCGCCGCGTCAAGTGCCGATGACTGTAGCGGAGTGAAGCCTCCCAGCGGGAAAAATGGGACGTACGCGATGCCTTGGGTAGCGAGATTACCAATAAAGGCATCATCGTTTCTGCGGGCCACATTGTAGAAATTCTGCACGCACACGATCTCGGTAATGGTTTGAGCCTCCAAGAGTTGCTTGGGTGTTATATTGCTGAGTCCGATATGACGAATCAGGCCCTGACGCTTCAGTTCGACAAGCACGGTCACCGGTTCCTCGATGGATTCCTCGCCGGGCTCCATGATTCCTCCAACCCGAAGATTGACGATATCCAGCGCATCGAGGGCAAGGTTTATCAGGTTATCGTGGACGCCCTCGATGAGCTCCTGGCGGGAGAGGGCATGAATCCAAGACTTGTCTGAACCGCGCCGAGCGCCCAATTTGGTGACAATCACGACACCATCCGGGTACGGGTGGAGAGCCTGCTTGATGATCTGATTGGTCACATGCGGTCCGTAGTAGTCGCTGGTATCAATGTGGTTTACGCCCGACTCCACGGCCTCGCGCAGAACAGCAACGGCGGCATCGACGTCCCGTGGTGGACCCCAGACGCCGGGTTTGGACTTCGCATATGCCGGCTGACGCGGCCGTTGCATTCGAGCCAAGAAAGACGCCCATCCAGGCGATGTCAACGGTTACCGTGGAAGCGATTTCTGAGGCGACTATTCAGGTTTTGCTCAGCCACGGGGTAAGGAGATTGACGACGACACGGGTCGCCCAGCGTGCCGGCGTCTCGGTGGGCACACTGTATCAGTACTATCCCAACAAGCAGTCGCTGCTATTTGCCGTGCTGGAAAATCATTTCACTCGCGTAATGGTAAGGCTTGAAGCCGCTTGTGAGGCGCATGCCATAAACCGTTGGCCGAGATGATTCGAGAAATGGTGGAGGCGTTCGTCGACGCCAACATGGACCGCGCAGACATCTCTGTGGCGCTCCATCAGGTCGCTGCCGACGTGGGTGGCCCTTTGATCAAACGGATCAACCAACGGTCTCGGAAAACTGTTGAGGCGATGCTGGAAACAGCGTCCGACATTAAGTCGCCGCCCGACAAATTCGCCATCGACCTAATGCTTTCAGCTACGGCGGGCGCCGATGCGTACCTTGCTGGAGGCTCGACCATCGCCGGCGCCGGCCCGCAAAACGAGAGGCCTGAGCGAGTAACGAGCTGTGATTATCCCCTCAGAGCTTTGTCCTTTCTGTATCCCCTAGTTCCTGCTCTAGCGGTGGCTCGCTTACAGTCTCTTTGGGTGTCGCGAACATCGCCAACATGCTTGCGACGTCAGGATCGGTTGCGGCGCGCGCCGTGAGTCGGCGGCGAACTTCGTCGGGCAAATACATGGTTTTATCTCCTACCCCAAGCTTAGGAGGGCCAGGCTCAGGAGAACTGTTTCATATTGCTCACCCCAGAGAACCCTTCATCGACCTTCGGACAAACACTCGCGCACCTTCACGCCGGCAGTGCTGCCTGAGCGAGTAGAATCCCCGCGCGGAGATTGCTTGGGAAGACGCATGCCCACTCCGATTCCTTTTTCTTCAGCGATTCGCAACTGGCTCGATTTTAGCTCGTGCTACGCCTTCCGCATGCGTCACCGCTGGAGGCGGCGTCTGAGCAGGTAATTCCTTAAGGAAGATAATCTCAGAACTGTTTGGGAGGGGAAGCCGAATAGCGACGCCGGATTTCATCAGCTCGGCACCTTTGACGATGTGGCTTTCGGTAGCCTGATCCTGGAATTCCAACTGGTAGCGGGTAGCCGGGTTCAGTCCGCGCAGTGCGAACTTGTGTTCGACATCTCCCTCGGCTGATCCGTGGAAAGCATAGACGACACCGTTCCTCGAGGCGGGGTCGAAATACTCGATGCCATCCCAGCGAACGCCATCCGGGCGATTAGAGATGTGATAGAGATTGGCCTCACGAATCAGCGGACGGAGGCGTTCTTTGTAAAGCTGAAACTCTTCCTTCGCCGCCGCGTGTTGTTGAGCATCCCAAGCGGTGGTATCGAGCATGATGGTGAGCCATCCCATCATGCCGCTTCTCAGCATGTAACGGAAATTCTCGATCCTCGGCGTCGGCCATTGCTCCACGTAGGTTTCAAGCATCGCTGACGGCAAAACATAGCTGGTGTCGTAAAAGGCGCGCCGGTTGGAAAGCGGATCGTAAGTGTCGGTAATGGAAAAATAGTCGCCGTGGGCAGCGCTGCCAAAATCCACCATGCGGCCGCCGTCGTTGCAGACTTCGAGCAGCAGCCCAGGATGCTTGCGGTGCAGATTCGACTGAATTTCGTAGTAGGAGCGAACCGCGTGGTAGCTGACATCGGTCGAATTCGAACTGCGCACAAAGACGAATCCAGCATCCCGGTAGGTACACCTGTTAAGTGGATCCGGCGCCGCGTGAGGATGGTCAGTCGCATCGCAGCCCTGCGCAACGAGATAACCGTCATGCTCCAGCATGTCGAGTTTGTAATCCGTCACCAAGCGATCGGTTTCTCGCATCGCCCAAGCTTTCGCCTGCGGCGCACCGATGTCGATAGTCTGCCCTTTGAACTCTTCCGGTTTCCACGTCGCGGGTAAATCAGTTGTCAACCATCCCCGCACCTCGGGATCACGAATGTTGAGGGAGCCCGCTTGCGTGTCAAGCGCGGCCTGCGCCCAGTCCACCCAAAGCCCGAATTTTAGCCCGTGCGCGTGTGCCGCGTCGGCAATAGGCTGCAATCCATGGGGAAACTTTTTTGGATCCGGATACCAATCGCCCACCCCTCGGAACCAGCCGGCATCGATGTGAAACATCTCCAGGCCCAATTCGGCGGAGTCACGAATCATGCGCAGGGCGATCGCCTCGTTCACCGCCATTCCGCCGCCCCAACTGTTGTTCACTGCCAACGGATAGTGTGGGTCCTTCCACGCTTCCTTGTTGGCGAGCACATCCCGCACCCAGCGACGGACGACATTCGCGGTCGCGTCGGTGCCGCCGCGAGTCGCACCTAGAAAAATTTTCGGGGTTTCAAAAATCTCTCCGGGCTTCAGACGCGTACCAAAGGGACCAGGATTCGGATTCAGGCTGACCTCCCCGCGCAGGCCGTCATCTTTGCGAGCCAGAGTCAGATGCATGCGTCCACTGAACTCGACGCCAACATACCAGCCGGGCTGCTCATGATCTGCCTGTTCCGCTATAAAATACGGGATGATTTCGCGTGCTTCACCGGGGCGCGATTGCGCGTAGGTACTCGACGTTCCTTCCCATTCATATCCATCCGGCACTGTGAGTAAGTGCGTACCAAACGGGGAAGGTGTGTCGGCGCCTTTCTCTACATAAAACTGTTCGATCTTGCTCTGAGCCGGCACTTGCCAATCAAAAACGAAACTGTTTTGCAGAGGTAGCCAAAGTTCAGCGGCGTCGCGATTCTCAATCCGCACCTGATGCTCAATCGGTCCGTGCGGAGAACGAACTTCCCATTCCCAAGTCAGTCGCAAGCGCGGAGTCGTGGTCTCGTAAACGTAGCTGACGAAGCTCTTATCAACCCGGCTTTCGGCGGGGTTGAACCTCCATACCAATGCAACAGACTGCCCGTCACTTTCAACCCGGGAAATGGGGATCTCCGACGTACGGTTTTTCCATGTCATCAAATCATTTCGCATTTCAGAAAGCTTGGGCGCGTCTGCGCCGCCCTCGAAAAGCAATTGCGTATCGGTCGTCTCCAGGCTCGATCTCATTTGACTCATGGCGATCGGCGACAACAGGAAAAGACAAAATAGCATTTGCATTTGACAATGAGTTTTCATGATCGCCAAACAATCATCATGGAACGCAATCGAAGGCAAGCATACGATGCAAGGACAACCCCGGGCAACCCCGGACACACACGGTTATCGTCAAGGGGAACTGTCACCATCCACGTAGTTGAACCACGAACTTGGGAAGTAGAATCAGATCACTCGTGCGCAAACTTCACGGAGACCTTGCCTCGTTCGTAATCGAGAGATTCTTTGCTTTGACGGCTGACGGTCAAACGGTACAGGTCCGTAGCAAGCGTTTCCAAACTTGCTCCCTGCACATCTTTGATTTTCCAGGGGGTGCGAAGCTCAAATCCAGAGTTTGCGGAAGGGAGATAGTCAAAGTCCACGGTGTATAGGTTGTCGCGCAGGTGGACCCCAATAATCTTAACCGATCGGCTGGTCTCTCCGATTTCCGTTGACGGAGGATCCGATACGAGGACAACTCCCCCTCCATAGTTGATCGTCACCGACGTACTACCCTCCGCCAGTCTGAACGCAACTTTCACATGCGTATCTTGTGCGTGCTGCACGATGGATGCCGCAATCGGTTGGCTTCCCAGTCGCGCTGTCTGCAACTCCGCCCCAAGAGGAATTTCAGGTTCGAACACAAAGTCAACCGGGGCTCCATCGTTTTGCAAGTCAAGCTGCATTCCCGTCGTGTTCTCGTATATCTTCGCGCTGATTACCGACCTGCCTACGCGCAAGTGCCGCAGGCTGACTGCATTCCACTGAGCAGGCAGGTGCGGAACAAACGTCAGCGTGTTCGATAGCCCATCGACTCCAACTCCAAACAGTCCGTTCACCGCCGCTCTCAAGAAACCTGCCGACGACCACGTTTGCTCCGGTACGGACTCCACTTCCTCGTGATAGAAGTTCCCAGCCGTCACCTCGTGCATATGACCGAGAGAATCGAGCGAACTCCACGGCACCAACGCTCTCCAGATTGGCTGAGCAGTCGCCGGACGATGTGATGTCCAGAACTGAGATGCCGTCTCAGAAGTGATAATCGCCCACACGCTTCCTTTGGAATATGAGTCCGGGTTATAACCGGCGTCTTTCGAAGAGTCGCTTCGCGTACCCCAGTCGGTTTGAAAATCGGACGCAGCAAGCTGGTCAAGAAACTCATCGATCTGCGCTTCAGAAAATAGTGACTTCCCTCCCGCATGCGTCGGTCCGGCGTCGCGATCCATGAGCGGCGATCCCGAACGAGTGTAGCCGGGGATCAAGAACTGTCGATTTTCGCACCAGTACCGTTCGCCGATGGCGCGAATAGCCCGATCGCTAGCCGCCCGCGCATCCGCTTCATCAGCGGTGTGGCCGACCGCTGCCGCAAGTTCGGCAAAAGCCAGTGACGCTCCCGCCCAACTTGCGGATAAGCTCAGTTCATCGGTTAGCCTGTCTTGTTCTCTCGCTCCCTCCTTGTCTGCAGGTAATCGTGGCAAGCCGTCTTTCGCATCCACTAAAGACCGGCAATAACCGTAGGCAGATTCAATCGAGGACCAGTGGGCCTTAATGAAATCCTGATCGCCCGTCGCTGTGAAGTAGTCGCCTATTGTATTGAGAAAGTCGAAGGTCAAATCAACGTGCACAAACATGTACGGATATTTGGCCCAATCGATGAGCCCGGCGCTTTGCGACAGTTCATGCCAGATCATGCCGGTCTTCTGATCTTGGCGTTTGATAATGAATTCAAGTTCCTGGCGCGCGCGCTCGTATTCGCCGGTGGCTATCAGGGTTCGCACAGTATTCATGCCATCGCCGGCGAAAAACCAGTCGTACTGTGGACGCCGCGCCTTTCGCGAGGGGCCATACCCAGCGACCACCCCGCAACCCAGGTCGGGATTACAAACCCATGCTTGATCGAGTGCGATCTCTGACCACGCCAGCGCACGATTGACATCCGCATCCGGCGTTTCGATTTGCAGTGCCTGACCGAGTAAACCATCGTAATGATCGACGGCAGTCTTCTCAAGCGAGTCAGCGTTCTCAAGCAACCTCCGGGCAGTCGCACTGGCATCGCTTCCGGGGCCGCTACCCACGATGATCACTCGTGCCTGGTGATTGGCCTCAGCACGAATCGTAAACGCCAATCCCGGTTCGCGTCCAACGTCCTGGCCGCGGTTTGGCGTTTCATCATGCGCAACGATATCGGGAGTTCCCACGCTGGCCGTGAATCGATGAGTCAACTCCCGAATTAGGTAGGCGGATACCTTCGAACTCCATTTTGTTTCTTGGCCGCCGATTCCCGCCGGCCACATCAAATCTAGAACTGGGATGAAGTGGATGTCGATATCGATCGGATGAGCACTCTCCACCGCGTAAGAGATGATCGCGCCCGGTTCGTCGAGCGGAACAAAAAGTTTTTCGCGCACGATGAAATCGGGTCCGGCATACATTCGCGTTACAGCTTCTGGACTGTACACAATACGCCGCAGTATCGCCTCGCCTTCAATGCCCGTCGTTGTGCCTTGTTCGCGAAAGCTCACACCATACGACCTGAGAATCTGCACGGGATACGCCCAAACTTCCAATCCCGAAGCAGAACGGTCCTCACTGATTGCTTGCGAATAGCCAAAGATGGCGGCTCGGCGCCCGTGAACCGAAACGAATCGTCGGGGACCCGTTGAGTCGGTGCTCCATGCCAGACTGCTGACCAACGTGGAATTTCCGTCGTGTTGCGCCCGAAGCAGGGCGGAGTTGAATAGCAGAATGAAGATGCCGCCGAGCACAGCGCGCATCAGCACCGCTCGTCGCATCATTGCCAGACGTGTCGTCGCTCCAGCCATCGCTTCCTACGTCACACGCAAATAAGTTGAATACGGCTCTTCGTCAATCCCGACATAAGGCAGGAACCTCATCGAATTCGGCGCGGTGCCGGCCTCCCACTGCTGATTCCCCTTTTGTTTGGCTGCCAGCAGTTGAGCCCGCGTTAAGGATGTTTGCACGTCATTGGACGCTAGCGCAAATAGCACCAGCGGACCGCAGAGCAGCGCGACCGTTTCGGGATGCCTCGAATCGATCGGCTCCAGTCGCATCCGGCGCGGCAATTGCAGATCGATGCGATCGCCGTTGCTCCATCGCCGAGAAATGGCGGCAAACTCGCCCGGCGCGGCGGCCCCGCCCCAGCGTTTGCCATTGACCTCAATCTGCGCCCCAGTTGCCCATTCAGGAACGCGCAAATTCACTGCGAACTCTTTCGCCTGTGAAGCCGTCACCGCGACCGACACGTGATCATCAAACGGATATCCACCATCTTGCGCCAGCGATAAGTCCGCACCCCCTTGTGTCCATCGAACGCTCGAAGGCAGATAGAGATTTACGTACACTCCGCCCGCATCATGGAAATATGTATTGATGTGATAGTCCGTCGCAACCTGCGGCAGAGTTCCAGAACAGCACGGAAATCCGTGATTGGAGTAAACCTTCTTGCCGCTGAAATTGTAATCGGCATAGTAAAACGCCCGCCCTTCGGTGTGCATTGGCTTCGCGCCCAGAACGGTGTTGTACATAACTCGTTCCATGCTGTCGCCGTAGCGGGAATCGCGTGTTACACGTAACAGGTAGCGCGTGATTTTAAAATGCGCGTAGGAGCCGCACGGCGTCTCAAAACTGTTATGTGTCTTGGTAAGACTCGCGGCCAGGTCGTCACCGCCCGGAGCATGCAGCATTTCGTCCGGACCCCAGCCTCCCGTGGCAAAGCTCTGCGCCAGCAGCATAGCGAACGCATTCTGTGCGGCGTGCAGGTGCTTCTCGCTTCCCAAAGTCAACCAGGCCTGCATTGCGGAACTGAGCGAGTTGACGTAGCTATATGCGTGCTTCCCGCCCAAAACATTTTCCCCGCGGGACAGCGGATCGAACCAGCTGGAATCGTCCAAATACTGGATCGCCATGTCCCGATACCCGGCTCCCGCGCCGCGCTGGTATGCCAGAAACAAATTCTCCGGGTTCGTATAGGACTCGTCCCACCGAAAAGACTGATCTTTTCCCGCGCGCCACGCCAGCTCGCGATCGATCGCCTTTCCAGGTAAGTGTGGCAACGCCGCCTTCGTCGTGCGTTCGAGTATTGCGAAAGCGTCGGGATCGGCCACGAACTGGTGAGAGTCAATCAGTCCCAGCAGAAGCTTGTCATAGCAGTAAGCGGGAAAGCGGTTCTTGTCGTAAAAATCTTCCGAGATCGTCTGCGCGTATTGCCGGTTCAGCCGGAGCACCTTTTCCTTTGTCTCCGCCGACCCCGTAATGGCGTAATAGCGCGCTAAAGCCGAAACCCACTGACCGAACGTTGCTCCCGGTGCAAATCCGGCATCGTCTTTGTGCCAGTCGTAATTGGGATCATAGTTGTACCAACCGCCCAGGTCCGCGCCCAGAGCAGGTTGTCCAGCCATCTGCCGGAACGGCTTAAGCAGGCTGTCCTCACTCAGGCTCATCAGCACATCGTGAGTGTTGCTCAGTTGCGCCTCATGAATAGCGCTCGTGATCCTGACATCACCATAACCGAACTCTGCTAAGGGATTCGTTGATGCCGTAGTCGCGGCAAAAGTTTGAGGGACCCAAAGCTTCCGGCTGGCCATTGCACCGGCCGTCATCAGGGAGAATTTTGCGAAGTTGCGACGGGATATAACTGAGGAACTTCTCATGGCGGCTAACCTTCTATTTCTTAGATGCAGCGCCAGCCGATACTTCCGTTCCGCTACCCTCGGTTAGGACAACGAAACGATCGCCCGGAGCGCCTGGAAAAATCTCCGCTTTGCCATTCGGCCAGCGCACTTCCATGACATCGACAGTTCCGCTGCTACCGAGACCATAGTGGAGCCGCAAGTCGCTGCTCGAAATGTAGCTTGATCCGCTGCGCACTTCCTGTAAGAATTTATGGCTGCCCGCGGTTACAGTGACTTTCGCTCCGATTCCGTCGCGGTTCGATTGTGTGCCTACCGTGATCACGCCCAGCCAGTGATTCTCGTTGCTTGCCTCGTTGACCATGAGCAGAGGTTGTGCGCTCTGGTTGTTCACCACCGCCGACATGCGGCCATCGTTCCATAGATCACCGACCGCCAAGCCGCGGCTTGATTGCGGTTGTGCGCACCCTGGGCCGCACTGCGCGCTGAGGTCCTTGAATTTGCCGTTGCCGGCATTCCAATACAAGAGTCTCGTCTGCCGATAGGTGGATCCCAAGTGCGCCGTGTCCACCTCCGGATAAACGTGGCCGTTTACCACCAGAACATCGGGGCGTCCGTCGTTGTCTACATCGACGAACATGGCTCCCCATCCGAGATAATGCGTATTGAAACCCAAACCGGCATCAAAGATTGTCGAATTAAATGTCCCGTCTCCGTTGTTCCGATAGAGAGACGATGTATCGTCGGAAAAATTTGTTTTGAAAATATCCGGCCGTCCGTCGCCGTCGTAATCGGCGACGGTCGAGCCCATTCCCGCTTGTTCCCGCCCGTCTTCGTTGAACGCCACGCCAGCCTCGGAAGCCACGTCAACAAAGGTTCCATCCTTCTGGTTGTGATACAGAATGCTCGGAGTACTGTCACACGCTACATAAATATCGGGCCAGCCGTCGTCATCATAATCCAGGGTGGAAACGCTCAGGCAATAGTGACCATTCGTCTTCTCAATCCCGCTCCGTTTGCTGACATCTGCAAACTTCCCCCCGCCGAGGTTGTGATAAAGGATGTTAGGGGAAGACTCGAGGCCGCGGGGTCCGCACATAACCGACGTTCCCTTCCACACGCACATCGCGCCTTCTCCCGGCTTTGGAGCGGTTTTGACATCGAATTTCACGTAGTTGGAGACGATTAGATCGAGTCTCCCGTCGCGATCATAGTCGACAAAGGCACAGCCCGTTCCCCATGCCTCGCCATCACCAGCCACTCCGGCGGGTCCGGCAACTTCCTTGAACGTACCATTGCCTTCATTGTGGTAAAGGCGATTCTTGCCGTAGTAGGTCACATATAGATCGTCGAAGCCGTCGTTGTCGTAATCTCCAACGCACACGCCTTGTCCCCAACCGGTGAACTCCAGTCCGGCCGCGCGCGTCACATCGGTGAACGTTCCATCGTGATTGTTATGAAAAAGATGACTGCTCGGCCTGAGGCTCTTTTCTCTCGCCTCTTCCATCGTGGTTCCGTTGACGAGAAAGATGTCGGGCCATCCATCTTTGTCGTAATCCAGGATCGCCACACCGCTGCCGGTCGTTTCGATGATGTACTTCTTTGTGTCGATCCCTCCGTTTACGTTTTCCATACGGAGCCCAGCCTGCCCTGCTACGTCGATGAACCAGGCCGGGCCTGGATGCTCATTGTTGACCGGGTAGGGACCCTTGCCTGATTTTAGGGTCGCAGCAATCGCATGCTTGGCCTGAGCGAAAGCTGGGAGGATGGAAAAGCACGCAATAGATAACACGCAGATGCAAAAACAATTTTTTCGCCGGCACACAGCCGAATCCTACCACGCGGCGCCAAACCCAGCGGATCAGTCTGTGATTAGAATTGGAATATGCGAACCATATTCGTGTTCTTTTTCCTGCTCGTACTCGGCGCAGTCGCATTCGGCCATTCTTCGAATTCCCAAGCACCAGCTACTGCCCACCCCGAAGCAACTCCGGCGACGGCACCTTCCACTCCCGCCTCAACCTCCACCAACCCCAGTCCAGATCAGACGCTCGCGGTGGCACACCAGAAACTCGAACACGGTGAGCCGCAGGCAGCCATTACGATGCTCGAGCAGTTAGCAGCAAATCCGGCATCCGCCAAAGGTGTTCAACACGAACTGGGTATCGCCTACTACCGGACCGGAAAGTTGCTCTCGGCTGAAAAAGCTTTCGCGAAAGCGATTGAGCAGGATCCGAGCGACATCGAATCGGTGCAACTGCGCGGACTTTCTCTTTATCGTTTGGGGCGTCCTGCCGATGCCATTCCTTTTCTCGAGCGATCCAGAGATTGGACTCCCAACGCAAATGCCGACGCGAGCTACGTGCTCGGACTTTGCTACCTCAATTCGCAACGTTTTGACGATGCCCGCAAAGCCTTTGCTAAGCAATTCGCCGTTCCGCCCGACTCAGGGGCGGCCTATCTTTTGGTGGGAAAAATGCTCAAGCTGGCCAACCTGCCCGAGGCCTCCGCCGACGCCGCCAAAAAAGCGCTGCAACTCGCTCCAGGAATTCCGTTAGCGCATTTCATGTTGGGCGAGTTTTACCTATTTAAATCAGATATAGATCAGGCACTCCGCGAGTTCGATCAGGAACGCCAGATCAATCCTGCCAACTTCTCAGTCTACGACCGGCTCGGTGACGTTTACACACGTTCCGGCCAGTATGAAAAAGCACAAGAAGCTCTGGCTCAGTCGATTTCGCTCGACACTTCCAGCACCGGGCCATTCATCCTGATGGGGAAGGTCCTGTTGCGGCGGAATGAACCCCAGACCTCGCTGCTCTATCTGCAGCACGCCGAAAAAATGGACCCTAACAACTACATGACACACACACTGCTAGCACAGGCCTATCGAAGTCTGGGGCGTTCGGACGAATCAAAAAAGGAACTCGATGCCGCTTCGAAGATTCATACGGAAGAGCAACTGAAACTGGAGCCGGCGCAGTAGGAAACTATTTACGATTACGGACGGCCACCAACTCGACTCCAACCGGCACCCCGCGTGTCACTTTCACCCGCAACAACGCTTCAAAAGATTTAATTTCGGTTCCCGGACGAACCCCGAGTTTGCGCAGCAACTCCTCCAGCGACTCTTTCGCACAGACGTATTCAACCGCCGCCTGAGTTCCCAGCGTCGTGGTTCCAGCCAAAATCAGTTCGTGAAGATTAGGGTTCAGACCACGTACCAGAGAAACGATTGCATAGTCCTCGGTGAGTGGCTGGGTCGAGTCACTCGGATAATAAATTTCGGGTTGTCCGGGTTCCGGATGCACGTTGACGATGCCCAAATCACCCTTGTGCGGACTCGAAGCCAGGCGCTTGAAGACAAACTCCTGGCTCCCCGGCAGGTCCTGCAAAGTCAGATTCTCCGCGGGGGATCCGAGGAAGATAAGATCGTTCTTCTTCGCGTCGTCCAGGGTAAAGAGACTTCCCCGTTTTATTTCAATCGGACGATTCAACTCGCTGAAAACCTTATCGAGTTCATGCACCGCGAGAACTTCACCGACTCCCGTGTAATGATCCAGAATGAGGTCGCGCGAGTCGCGGGCCGGGTCCAGATAGCGCATACCCGTTTCCGGACGCCCCACAAAGGCAGCATTGCTGAAAATCACCCACGGTCCATCGGGACTCGACGCAAACGGGATCCAGAAGCTGCGTAAAACCTCAGGCACAACCGAGCCAGCGGGCTTTCCCGCTTGCAGCGAATTCACCTTCAGGTAGAGGCCAAACGACGCCGCCAAAGCAGCGGCCAGCACGATCGATAAAGCGATCACGGCGGCCATCCACCCGCGCCTTCCCTTCGGCGCGACCATCGGCTCGAATTTTGTCGGAACCTGAGATCGGTCCGGCAATACCGCCGGCGATTCGATCAGATCTGGCACCGGCTTGGGGCCGGGTACCTCCCGCGTATGAAAACTAAGAGCGTAGATACCGTTTGGCATCTCCACCACGATGGGATCGCACGCACCTTCGTGGTTGTAGTAGTCGAGCAGTTTCAAACGCAAACGGCCCGCTTGCACTCGAATCGCGGAGTCAGCCTGTGGATCGAAATCTTCACGCCGCCCGAAAACCTCCGTCGCGATCTGATATTCCTTCAGCGGAGCGTCCGGTTGTGTGATGGAGTGCTTCGCTAAATACCGAAGCAACTTGCAGAGGGACTCAGCTTTGCGGAGAGTGTTACTGTGAGCTATTTTCTCAACTTGATCCAAGTATCTGTCTTTGTCAGCGATTTGTAGCGATGTAACAGACATGTGACATCCGGTAGTTGCGCCGCCTATCCGTCAGAGAGATAAGCACATCTCCCATTCTGTGACGTGTAACTGACACACTGATACTTCTAACTGAAATCAATTAAGAACAGCATCGGCATTTGAAAACGGTGTGACATGCGGCATCTAGATTTCAGCTGTGCTTCAGGTGTGCATCGCGTACGCAGCAACAGCACAACAATGCGATGCTACTCCAATTCGCAACGCGACGACAAGCACGTCCTCTCAAAGGTTCCACATTCAAAATCCCATTTTCCATAGCGCCCCCTGCGGAAGCCGGAAGTTTGCGCTGAGATGAACATGAATATGAAGAGTCTGGAAAATCCTGGAGGCAAGGCGATGAATCAGTCAGCGAAAAAGAGCGATGCTGTCAACGATATGAACGATATTTTGCCAACAAGTCTGCCTCCGCAAGGCGTAGGGTTCTGGACGGCGCTCGCTCTACTCGCCGTCTGTGTCGTGGCCGGTTCCCATCTCGCCTCGGCGCAGGCCGTTTACGGATCAATTTTCGGAACAGTCACCGACAGCACCGGCGCGGTCATTCCGAATGCGACCGTCACTGTGACCGATATCACAAAAGGAATCTCGGTAAGCGTCCAGTCCGACGCGTCCGGTGAGTATCGTGTCCAACATTTGATTCCCGACACATATAAAGTCACGGGCTCAGCCACTGGCTTCAGCAAGGTGACCACGGAAAATGTTGTGGTCTACGCCGATACGGAACCAAAAATTGACATAACACTCGCCATCGGCTCGGTAAGCAATGAAGTGACAGTCACATCTGCCGCCCCTTTATTGCAGACCGAGCACACCGACGTCGCTGTCGTCCTCAATGAGCGGGCCGTCGAAACTCTCCCTAACCTCAACCGCAACCTTACCGCCTTCGAGTTGCTCACTCCCGGAACAACCTACATCGGATGGGGCGTGGATGAGTCGCAGAACCCCCAACGCAGCCAGCAGATCGAGGTCGATGGCCAGCTCCCCTTCGCGACCGGATACGAACTCGACGGTACCGATAATCAGGATCCCGTCATTGGAATTGAAGTCATCAATCCGAACCTCGACGCCGTGTCCGAAGTGAAAGTCACATCGCAAAACTACGACGCCGAATTCGGCAAAGCCGTCGCCGGTCTGGTCACCGCGCAGACCAAGTCGGGCACCAACAAATTCCACGGCTCAGCATTCGAGTTCCGCCGCTCCGACGCGCAACAGGCCCGCGATCCATTCGCGCAGTCCACGCCTGATCCCGTGACTGGCAAATACATTCCTACGAACCTTCACAATCAGTTTGGCGGATCCGTAGGCGGACCCATCATTCAGAACAAGCTGTTCTTCTTCGGTGACTACCAGGGGTTGCGTGAGAAAAACGGCGTGTCTGGTCTGTTCACTGTTCCCACCTCCAATGCCCGTTCCACCTGCCTCGCGGCCGCCGGTAATCCTTCACTAAACTGCGACCTGAGTGAATACCTTGGAGTTGCCCAGATTTATGATCCTACCAGTGGAAACCAGAGCACAGGAGTGGGTCGAACTCCCTATGTGAATAACCAGATTCCCGGCGATGTATTGTCCACACCGGCGCTCAATCTTCTAACTCTGCTTCCCGCCCCGAATCACGGCGCCCCCGGCTTACTGTTCAACAATTACGCGGCCTCCGGTACCGGAACGTTCCATACCAACCAGTTTGACGTTCGTATCGACGATCAGTTCTCTGACAAGATGCACTTGTTCGGACGTTACACCTTTTTCAATTCGTCATTAGACGGTGGTTCGGTGTTTGGTGCTGCTGGCGGTTCTGGCTTCGGCGTCAACGGCTTTGCCGGCACCGATACCAGTCAGGATGACTCCCTCGCGGCCGGCGGTGACTACACGCTTTCTCCGCATTGGCTTACCGACTTCCGCTTTGGCTGGTTCCGTTTCCACTTCAACGAATTGCAACCCGGCTACAACCAGCCGCTCGGAACGAATCTCGGAATTCCCGGCGTGAACACCGGCGATATCAACCTGAACGGTGGTCTGCCATCGTTCAACGCTGACGGGCTTTCCACTTATGGCACAACCACCGCTCCTTTCCTCGAAACCGAGAATTCTTATCAATTCAATAACAACTGGAGCCACAGCGTTGGCCACCACAACATCAAATTTGGCGCGGACGTTCGTCGTGCAACCCAATACGCTGTCGGCCTCGACAACAACAACTTCCGTTCTGGCAACTTCCACTTCCCAGCAGCCATTAGCGGCGAAGCTGGAACCGTGAACCCAGGCGACGCCGGAGCCTCACCGGGCGTGGGCCTCGCGACCTTCTTGCTCGGAGATGTGGGGCCTTTCCAGCGAACCCAAACCGCCAACACCAATGCGGCCACACACCAGTGGCGCGCCTTCTACTACGCGCAGGACCAATGGCGCTTAACCAATACGTTGACCCTTAGTTACGGATTGCGATGGGAATGGTATTTCCCTGAGGCAGTAGATGGCAAAGGACAAGGTGGCCTTCTTGATCTCAACACGGGCAACGTCAACATCGCTGGGTATGGATCTTACAACGACTCACTGAACGTGCCGGCGAGTTGGACAAAGTTCGCTCCTCGACTTGGTCTCAGCTGGCAAGCTCGTCCGAATACCGTCGTTAGAGCCGGCTACGGACGCGTATATGGTCAGGGATGGTCGGGCGACACGTTCGGAGAAGTTCTTGCTTGGACTTACCCTGTACAGGTTTCGCAAAACCTGAATCCGCCAACTCAATACACTCCGTCCTTCGGTTTATCCACTGGCCCACCCGCTTACACGTTCCCCGCGATCCCAGCCAATGGACAATACGCGCTCCCAAATGGCATTGGTGTTCCGACTCGTCCTCTCGAAGTGCGTCTGCCGACGCTCGATGCGTGGAACTTGGCGATCCAGCAGGAAATTACCAAAACGATGGCTCTCCAGGTCGCCTACGTCGGTAGCCACGGCATTCACAACATGTTCGACTCTTCGAACCAGTTTGATCCAAATCAGCCTACGGTCGTCGGTTTTGGCACCTATAGCTTCAATGACCGTCAACCGTATTACAACGGAATCGCGCAAACGCTGGGCGTTACTTACGGTGCTCCGTATGGCTGGACGCAGGGCCTCCGCTACAACGCGAACCAGGCAACCAGCAACTACAACGCATTGCAGGTGAAATTGGAAAAACGCTTTAGCAATGGCGTCCAGTTCCTGTCTCACTACACTTGGTCACGAGCGATGTCGCATGAGTCGTACTACTTCGCGATCGACAAGAAAGTCGGATATGGAGCCAGCTACTACAATCGCCCGCAAGCGTTTGTACTGGCCGGCAACTGGGATCTACCGTTCGGTAAAGGCAAAGTGTTCGGCGGCAATTCCTCGCGCGCATTGGATTACCTGATCGGTGGGTACGCCATCAACGGCTCGTTAACGGTAGAAGCTGGTCTGCCCTACACCCCCGGCTACGCAAGTTGCAGCGCCGATAACGATACGGCAGCAAACTATGGTGGTTGCCGTCCCAACACGAACGGCGGTTCGTACCATCTCGGGGCTGGCAAATTTAACGCGGCTACCGATTCGGTACCGTACTTCACTCCTTCTCCCTACGTACTCGGTGGTCCGTGCGGGCTCGGCTGCACCAACCCAACCACCTTCGGACCGTACGTCCGTCCCGCCTTCGGAACCTTTGGCGACATCTATCGCGACTCGCTCTACGGGCCGGGACTGGTGAACACCGATCTTTCCATCGCCAAAAAGTTCATGATCAGAGAACAAACGTCGTTCGCATTCCGTGCCGACGCTTTCAATCTGTTCAACAAGGCGAACCTCGGTCAGCCCAACAGCTGCGTGGATTGCCAGAACCAGGGCGCCGGTCTCATCACCAGCACCATCGGTTCGCAAGACGGAACATCAATGCGTAGGCTGCAGTTCTCAGTGCGCTTTGAATTCTGATTGGTTGAAAGCATGCCAGAAAAAGATATGGCGGGAAACTGATCAGACGAGGAACACAAACAGATCGTAGATGATCTTAGCTCGGCCAGGATTCTTGCTATCGTGACTGCTTAGGAGAGACGAGATGCGAGAACCTTGGCCGGGCACTTCGAAAAAACGCTGTCGGAGTCCATGGCTTCGACTATGGTCCCCCACTCGTCTCCTTCTAATTTTCTCTGTTACAGTTACGTCTCTCGCGAAGTCTCAAACGGCACCGGCCGCCGTCAACCCAAATCTGCAAGAGATCCTCACCTACATCCATAACGGATGGGACTCTCTGACTCTCTCAACGAACTCCTGCGCCGCCGTTGCGGACACCAAGCTCTCTGGCGCCCCCGTGCTTTATCTGCCCTACGATTTTCCGCAACCAGCAGAACTCGCCCGGATGCAACAGGAGTGCCGGGTCACAATTTCGCATCTGCCATCCGTTTCTCATCAACTGGGAACCATCGACACCCGCTCCATTCAGCCGCCCGGACTGCTCTACCTCAAGAACAAATACGTTGTTCCTGGCGGCCGTTTCAATGAGATGTATGGTTGGGACAGCTATTTCATTATCCTCGGGCTACTACGCGATGGTCGCACTGAACTGGCCCGCGGTATGGTGGACAACTTCTTCTTCGAGATTGAAAATTACGGCGCGGTCCTCAACGCGAATCGCACCTACTATCTGTCGCGCTCCCAGCCTCCGTTCTTGAGTTCCATGGTGATGGCCGTTCATGAGTCGCAAAAGGCCGCTGGCCTGGACGACCGCTCCTGGATGGAAACAGCCTATTCCTACGTAAAACGCGACCACGAAATGTGGACGAAAGACCCTCATTTAGCCGGCAAGACCGGTCTTTCCCGCTATTACGATTTCGGCGACGGACCTGCCGCCGAAGCCCTGCAGGATGAGAATGATATTTACCGCCAAGTGGCCTCCTATTTTCTTCTGCACCCCTCCATTCCGTCCCATGTACGGGAAAGCGCAGATGTCCCCTCCAGCCAAGCCTCTGGCTCGTCCTATTCCGTCCGCGTCTGCGGCGTCGCCGAAACACAGTCGTCTTGCGAACCCGCAAAGCTCATCAAACTTGATCCGGACTACTACAAGGGCGACCGCTCCATGCGCGAATCGGGTTTCGATATCTCTTTCCGCTTCGGACCCTATGGCGCCGCGACGCATCACTTTGCCCCAGTCTGCCTCAATAGTCTGCTGTTCAAGACGGAGCGCGATCTCGAGGCAATGAGCCGCTTGCTCGGGAAAAACTCGGACGCTGCTGAGTGGAAAAAGTCGGCGGAAGTGAGGCGGCGGTTAATCCAAAAATATCTGTGGGATGAGCCGAGCGGACAATTTTTCGATTACAACTTTGATACCGCACAGCGCTCGACCTACCAGTTTGCCACTACGTTCTACCCTCTCTGGGCCGGACTCGCCACCGACTCCCAAGCCCGTGCCGTGGTTCGGAACCTCAACATCTTTGAACGGGCCGGAGGTATCGCGACAAGCGTCCAGCAGACAGCCGGTCAATGGGATTATCCTTTCGGCTGGGCACCGATCCAATTACTCGCCGTCGAGGGCATGCGCCGCTACGGCCACAACGCGGAAGCCGACCGCGTCTCCATCGAGTTCCTCTCCACCGTGCTGCAAAACTTCGAGCGCGACAAGACGATCCGCGAAAAATATAACGTGGTAACCCGGTCCTCTGAAACCAATGTCACCGTCGGATATTCTGCGAACAACATCGGGTTTGGCTGGACCAATGGCACTTTCACTGAACTTCTTCACGCCCTACCATCGGAAAAGGTCACCCACGTGGCGGAATCAGCGCGACCGACAATACCTCCCCATTAGTCACGTCAGATGTCTTCGGCCACACTCACATAGTTTAGGAGGGTCCTTGAATCCGCGCTTCTTCGTTGTGGCTCTGCTCTGGCTTGTCAGTCTCGCGATACCTCCCTGCTCTCCCGCCCAGGCAACTGTTCAATCTCCGGTGCTTGCCGCTTTTCCTTTTCAAGAGACCGTTCCCCTTAAAATCGTTCGCGAGACGATACCCTCAAAGCCCTTCACCGTAGTCGGTCCCCGCGGCGCGATTCTCGGTCAGCAGGATGGCTCCTTCGAAGCGTGGATCTTCCCCTTTAAAATTTTCAGGAATTTGCGCATCATGGCCGCAATGCAGGACTATCCCGTTCCCATCGACGTAAACGAACAGTCTGCCGAAATCGAGGTTCGGCCCGATCACACCAAGATCACGTTCGCTCACGCCAATTTCACCGTGCGGGAGGTGCTGTTTGCACCACACAATCCGCCCGAAGGCGCTGGCGTTCTTGCCTTCTTTCAGATCGAGGCCGTCCGGCCGGTGACCCTCACCGTCCAATTCACGCCCGAGATGAAACGCATGTGGCCGGCCCTGTCCGACGATTCCTCCTCGGCAGAATGGGTACGAACTCCGCAAGGCGGCTTCTATGCACTGCAACTTGGCTTTCCCGCTCAAGCTGCCGCCATCGAGATGCCCGGAGCCGAACCTGGGATCCTCGCTCCTTATCAGGAACGCGCCAAGTCCTATCCGGCGCAGTTCATCTTTCATTTTGACCCTGCCCGGGATAGCCACCGATTGTTTCCGTTGTTGTTGACATCGTCTGACACGCCGGCGGGGACAACCAAGGCCGCTCTCCACGAAAGGCTGGCTGCGCTCGGCCGCTCTTTCCAGTCGCTCTACGAAGACAACGGCGCATACTACAAGAAGTTTTTATCCGAGCAGATGTCCATCGAGACTCCCGACAAGCAGTTCGATGATGCCTTTACCTGGGCCGAAGTCTCTATCGACCAACTCAAGGTCCAAACCACTCCCGGCAACAAGGAAACCGCGCTGGTAGCCGGAATCGACGGATCGGGAGATTCCGCCCGCCCCGGGTTTGGCTGGTTCTTCGGACGAGATTCTCTCTGGACCCTCTACGCCGTGAATGCCTATGGCGATTTTCAGCTAACCCGAGACCAGTTGGAATTTCTGTTGCACCGCCAGAGCCCCGCCGGCCAAATCATCCATGAATGGTCGCAGACTGCTGGAGTTATTGACTGGCAGAGTCTGCCCTACCAGTTCGCGTCATCCGACGCCACTCCGCTCTTGCTGATGGCCGCAAACGACTATCTCAAGATCAGCGGTGACCTGTCATTCCTGAATGCGCATTGGGACGCGCTGGCGAAGGCCTGGAACTTTGAGTGCTCGCACGATTCCGACGGTGACGGAATATACGAGAACACTGCCGGCTCGGGATGGGTCGAATCGTGGCCTCCCGGCATGCCGCATCAGGAGATCTACCTCGCGGCTCTCGATCAGCAGGCGGCCACAGCCTTCGCCAGCATGGCGAAGGCAACGGGTCACTCTCAGCTTGCCGACATCGCCCAGCAGCGCGCCGCCCACATCGCGCAACAGATCGAGAAAGAATACTTCCTGCCGGCAAACTTCTATGCTTTCAGCCGCAACGCCGACGGCTCCCTCGACGCCAGCCCAACAATCTATCCGTCCGTCGCCGCATGGGACGGAACGTTCAACCTCACACGAGCGGGAGGCATGCTGCGCCGCTGGGCTTCGCCCGAGTTCTCCACCGATTGGGGCACGCGCGACTTGAGCCCGAGCGTGAGTTTTTATGATCCCATCAGCTACCACCAGGGGACCGTCTGGCCGCTCTTCACCGGCTGGGTCTCGCTTTCGGAATATCGCAACGGACGAACTCTCTCCGGCTACGCTCACCTCATGCAGAACGCGGACCTGACCTGGTCCCAGGATTTGGGCACAGTCACCGAGTTGCTGTCGGGCGAGTTCTTCCGCTGGTTGGGCCGTAGCACCTCTCATCAGCTCTGGTCGTCCGCCATGGTTATTTCACCGGCGGTACGCGGAATGTTTGGCTTGGAATGGAGCGCCTCTGAGAATTCCCTCACCGTCACTCCGAGCCTGCCCGCGCAGTGGAAGGAAGCCCGAATTACGCAAATACCCTTGGGACAGTCTCGTGTGGGGCTCGAAATGCATCGCAATGGATCGACGCTTTTCGTACGCCTCACCGGCCAGGGATCGCAGAATGTCAAACTGCAATCGCGCGCCGTCGGGGTAACCACCGAGGCCGGAGGTTTGCGCATCCCCCTCGCTTCCGTAGAAGTGGGTCTTGCGCACGGCTTACCCGAGGCGGGATCTGTGTCCGCGCAAATGAAGGTTCTCGATCAACAAGAGTCCGCGCATTCTTTGCGCCTGACATTGTCCGCCCCAGCGAATAGCCATCAGACCTTGTTCTTGCGCCTGAACCGCCCCAGGATTCATCTCCACGCCGAAGGAGCAGAAGTGTCTCCCGATTCCACCCAACTCCTGATGAGCTTTGGAGCGGGCGCGGGATACGTGGAACAAACCGTCACCCTTACTTGGTAATCGCTTGGCACCTCCGTCGCACGCTGAACCGAACTCGAAAAAGACCCTGGGAGAGGACAGTTAGTGTAACGGCTTGTTAACAGCAGTTATGATTGTGAGTGAATGGCGAAAACGATCGAGATTTACGTCCGGCTGCTGGGCGAAGGAACCGAGTGCTCACGCCCCTCGCAGGCTTTGGAACTGGGCAATGGCTTGTTCAAGATTCTTCCGACATCCAACTATGACCCAGCTGATGAGGCCTGGGAGTTTCCGCCTGACTCGATAGTGCGCTCCGAAGTGAGGTTTTCGGAGGGCAAGAAACTTGAACTTTCATTTTCGGTCTCCCCTTAGGTCGTAGTTACTGCTAAGGCCCATTTCAACAACTATCCTTGTGGAAGACTTAACCTGAGAAGCCGAACCGAGCCGTTGCGGGCAAAGGATAACGCGCAGAACGTCTGTCTTTCCGCCTCACCATACGCGAGCGAATGGCATCCATAGTCTGCCAGTACTCCTCGATTTCAGCGGCTCCGCGCTTCGAAAGTTTTACGGTCGTTCGCATTTTTCTTTCCACGATCTCTTTCGTGATGACGATCAGCCCCGCTTGCTCCAAATTCACAAGTTGCACGGACAGATTTCCTTTGGTGAGTCCGGCTACGCGACGGAGAAACACAAAGTCTGCCGACTCACAGGAAGAAAGAACCGTTAGAATCGCGAGTCGAGCGGGTTCGTGCACCAATCGGTTTGGCAGCTCAAGCGTTTCCTGATTACTGGCCTTCATCGTCACTCCCGTTTTTCGGCAGAAGATGAACTAGCAGAAGGTGATCGCGCAATCCCCACGCAGTCAGGCTCAAGCCTAAAGAACCTGCATTGAGTGTCTTCCAGACCAGGGATTGCATGACCTCTGGGTACCACTTCGGGCACAGGCAAATTGCAGTACTCGTGGCCAATCCAACGACATAAAATAATGGCCCTCTAGGATCGGCGGCCGAATCCCTCTGGGTATTCCGTAGCAGTCTCGCGCTCCAAGCCAATGATGCCACCCACCGGATTTGGCCGCTCAGATCACCCATCAGAACGGCATCCGCCCATACCTCAATACGACGTCCCCAGATAAGGACTACGATCACGAGCAGAATACCAACTAAACCCCCTACTGCTTCTCTCCTGCTAGTGGGTCTCTTCGACTTCGGCTCTACGCGCCCGAAATGACGCTCGTAATACTTCGACGGCATTTGACGAACGATGACGACGGCAGCCGCGAGATTCAAAAGGTATAGCCACCACGAATCCTTCACCACATCCGTGAGTTCAAGAAAAAACAGCATCGCACCCAAGGCAACGATGTCGAGTCCTTGCAACGCAGCCAAATTCTCAGTTCCGAACTTTAGCCGCTGATGATCAACCGGGCTGTTGTCGGTCTTATAAACCTCGCTTTCCATAGACTGGTTTATACCACAGACCAGAGAATGGATACTGGCAATTGATGCCATCACGCAGTTCACTTGCTACGAATATATCCACCCAGGACGACGTCGCCTGCGGAGGATTGGCTGACGGGGTCAACTGGTGAAGTATTTCTTCAGTTATCAGAGGGAGACGCGCACGGAAGGTCTCCGCCGTCAATTTTGCAAGTTTTTTCTCAAAGCCGAGAGTTCATCGAGTTTATCAAGCACTAGATTGGAAGTCGTTACAGCGATCGACAGGCTCTTCCCGTTGGGAAGACGAATCAAACCTCCGTTTTTGCGGACCTTTTGCTCCAGGAAACGCGCAGTTCGAGCAGAAATGAAACGCAGTGGCTTCGCGGAGGATGCGAGCAATAAGCTGAAATAGTAGTTATCCCGCCAACGCTTCAAAATTCTTGTGAGCGCACGCGCCATGTCACCGCTCCTTAAGGCGTAGGCAGCATTATTTCGAAGCGACTCTAACCAAGACGGCTGAGTCGCCTGAATACGGATTGTATCTTTTTACATAGGAGCGAGATGATTCGGACAAATTTCTCATGCGGATCGCGGACCAAGGATGGAGAGTCACGACGCTGGTGCTGGCGGCTTCTGGCGTGGCGAGATTTGGTAGCATGCAGGCGTGTCTTCGGGACAAAGTTTTCTTGCGCAATTCGGGAGCGGGTTGCGGGGGTGGTGGCGGGAGCATGCGGCAAAAGTGGGTCAGGCGCGGGCTGCTGCGCTTCTGGTGGGGAATCTCTGGGCGTTTGTGGTGGATTCGACTCCGGCGCGGCGGCGGCGGCGGTATGGGGACATGGAGTATGACTGGGAGAAACGGGTCAACACAACCAGCGGGACGGTGGGCTGGCGGGCACGATTGCTGGGAGTTTTTCATTCTCCGTACCAGCCGACGGAGCCGGAGTTGTTTCGGGAGATGATGGGCGCCCTGCCCATTGAGTTGGAGCTATTCACGTTCGTCGATATCGGGTCGGGTAAGGGACGAACGCTGCTGATGGCCTCGGAGTTTCCTTTCAAGAAAATCGTGGGAGTGGAGTTGATGGAGGAGCTGCATCGGGCGGCGGAGGAAAATATTCGGGCGTATGGCGCTGCGGGCGAGGCGCATCAGCAGCCGGACGGAAGGATCCAAGCGGTGTTCGGGGATGCCCGGAGGTTCGGTTTTCCGAAGGAACCGCTGGTGGTTTATTTGTTTAATCCGTTGCCAGAGGCGGGGTTGCGGGCATTGATGGCGCGGTTGAAGGAGTCGGTGGGGGAGTGGCCGCGTCCGGTGTGGATTGTGTATCACACTGCGCTGTTGGAAGGCGTGTTGAGCGGAACGGCGGGGCTGAAGAAGATGGGCGGGGCGGAGCAATATTCAATTTATGCATTTCGGGAGAATGGCTAGCGTCCGAAGCGCTGGGCGTCGTAGGCGAAATCGACGAGGCCGTCACGATAATCGATCTTGATGTCGAGAAAGCGGAGCATGACGAAGCCGAAAAAACCAGAGACCTCGGTTCCGTCATCTTCGCTGACCCGAGTCATGTCGAAAGAGGTCATATCCTGATTTTCCTGGCGCAGGTGTCCAAATTGCAGGACGGCTTTATTCGCGCTGTAAATGTTTTTTACTGATCCGCTGATACCTTTCACCGTCGTATCGGAATCGCCGTGGACCTTTGTAACTTCGCGCGCGGCGGCGGGGGAGATGAAGTTGGTGAGAGAGCCGGTATCGAGCAAGAAGAGCTTGCCGGGCACGTCGCCCACTCGGGTGGGAACGAGCAGATCATGTCCAAAGCGATAAACGCGGGTGAAGGACTGCATTTCGGGAGAGATGTAGCGGTCCTGAAGGCCAGTTGAGGGCGCGCTCGGCTTCGGATCGTTTGAGGCGTGCTGGGCTTGATCGGCTTTGTCGCTCTGGGGCTGGTCGTCTGGTTCGGCGTCGCCCTCGTCGTTTTTCAGCGCAAGCTGTTGATCGCTTTGGCCGGGGCGCTTCGGGAGTTCGCCAAGTTTGAGCTTCTCGTTGGGGAAATCGATTTCGACAAGAAAGTCCTCAAAGACATCGGAGCCAATCAGGCCATCTTCGCCAGCGACAGACCGGCTTTCCAGCACGCGCACAGGACAATTTTGAAATTCCAGATCTCCGATCCGGATGGATTGGGCGGTACCGACGAAAGCATCCCTTGCGCCTTTATCACCGATGCCGCCCATTTTGGTTTCAGCGATCTTGCTGATGCCCGCCTTTTCCGCGGTTTGGCGCTTCACAACAATGCCGCTGGCACCGGTATCGAGCATGATTTTCGTTCCGACTCCATTGAGCGCGACGGAGAGGCCATACCCTCGGAGATGCGATGGGTCGATCATGAGGCGGACGAGGGGAGTTTCGGTGCTCTTTACCTTGCTGACGAGGCGGCAATGTGGGTCATGACGGTTCTGCTGGTCCTTGAGACGAGCGAGGTAGCGCTCCAAATCGGTGCGTTCATCGGAATTTGAGCTAGCAGCGTCGGCGAGATAGGCTTCGTATTTCTTGATTCTCTCTGAGCGAGAAAGAGTTCGAATCCAGAGGAGTTGGATATCCGGGTCGTCAGGATCGAGTTCGTGGGCTTTATCAATCAGGAGTTTCCCGGTTTTGTTCATTTCGATCGCCCAGCGCACGCGAGCCAATCCGAGGTAAGCGCGGGCGGCGGGATTGCCGGCTTTCAGCACGTCGACCCATTCTTTTTCGGCCTCGGGAATTTTGCCCTGGCGGAAATAGACTTCGCCGAGAGCTACGCGGACGGGGGGTGAGTCGGCAACCTGGAGGGCCCGGGTGACGGTGTCGAAGGCTTGGGTGACATTTTGCTGTTTGAGATAACAGAGGGTGAGACCGGCGTAGGCGTCCGGTGATTTCGGGTTTTCTTCGAGAAACTGGCGATATTTCTTAGTCGCCGCGTCAAAATCCCCTTTGCGCAGGAGTGTTTTGGCGATGGCCAGAGGATCGTTCGGCGCAAGTAAAGTTTGGCCGGGAGCGGCGGCGGATTCGGCAGGCGTTGCGGACTGGGGTGCGGGCCTGGCTTCGGGTGGTATGGGCTTTTCAATGGTCGTTTGCGCCTGGGCGTAAGAGGCGAGCCCCAACAATCCGACGATTAAGAGAAAGGCGAGGGAGCGACGGATCGGAGGGTTGGAGGTATTTTGAAGCATGGCATTGTGCCTGGGCGATGGACCTAAAGCAACGGCCCAAAGCGGCGGCCCTCCAAAGTAGAATTGAGAAGGAGAAAAATCAAGTTGAATCGACGTTTGTGGTGTCTGGGGTCTATTCTGCTGGCTCTTTCCTGCCGGATGGAGGCGCAGGACATACGGCAGCTGGCGCGGGCGGTGGATGAGCACTACAACCATCTGCGGAGTTTGCAGTCGGACTTCACGGAAATTTATCGGGGAGACGGGCCGGACCGGGTGGAGTCGGGGACGTTGTGGCTGAAAAAGCCGCGCAAGATGAGGTGGGAATATCGTTCTCCCAAAGAGAAGCTGTTTGTCAGCGACGGCCAAGTTGTGTGGTTTTATTTGCCGAGCGAACGGCAGGTGAGAAAGACGGATTTCCGGAAGCTGGATGATGTGCGGTCGCCAATCGCATTCTTGCTGGGCAAGACCAAGCTGGAGAATGAATTACAAGGATTATCGAAAGTAATTGATCAGGCTCCATCTGCCCCTGGGAATACCGTTTTGCGAGGGGTGCCGAAGGGGGTGGCGGGACAGGTCAGCGAGGTGCAGTTGGAAATCACGCCCGGCGATGAGATTGTCCGCATCGTATTGATGGAGCCGGATGGAGGGACGACGGAGTTCCGGTTCGCGGGGTGGAAAGAGAACGGGACAATGAGCGAGAGTTTGTTCCAGTTCACGCCTCCGGCAGGAGCAGAGACGGTGGAGGGGGATTTGGCCCCGTAGGTTGAGATGATGAGTCTGGGATGGACGGGCGAGGTCGCCCGCCGCTCCATCGATTCGTCGCTTCATCAATCCGATGAAGCGGGAGAATGAAGGTTACTTTGGGTACCAGACGGTGAGCTGGGAAGCGGTAAGGGCTTTGTCGACACGGTGTTAAACTGGTAACGGGACACCCCCGAAAAACAGACGTGAAACGCGGAATGACACGGTAGAAAATGGCAGAATTCCTGGTTAAAGTCGCTGACGAACAGGGCCATCTGCGGCAGCAGGTTGAACACGGCTACTCCGAGGCCGAGGTTCACGACCGTTTCGTGGCGCAAGGGTATCTCGTCTACTGGGTGAAGCCGAGAACGCTGCTCAGCGCGGGCGGCGGACAGTTTGGGCGGCGGGGCAAGCTGCGACAGTCGATTTTCCTGATTTTCAACCAGCAATTTCTGACACTGATGAAGGCAGGACTGCCGATCCTGACCGCGCTTGATCTTTTGATTAAGCGGCAGAGGGATAAGTCATTGCTGCAGTTGCTGGAGAACGTACGCGAGCGGGTGAAGGGCGGCGAGTTGCTTTCGGATGCATTTGCGGCGCAGCAGGTCTTCCCGAAGATGTATACGACGACGCTGCTGGCGGGCGAAAAGAGCGGCAACATGGAAGAAGTGTTGAGCCGCTACATCGCGTACCAGCGGATGGTGCAGACGTTCCGGAAGAAGCTGCTGGTGTCGCTGGTGTATCCGGTGTTGCTGATTTCGGTGGTCACGGTAATGCTGGTCTTCCTGATCACTTATGTGGTTCCCAAGTTTGCCGACCTGTTCAATGCCTTGGATGCGCAACTGCCGGCGATTACGGTGTTCATGCTGTCACTGGGTTTGAACGCGCAAAAGTATGGCTGGGCGGTGGGAATTGCGGTGGTGATCGCGGGTATTTTCCTGTGGCGCTGGAAGCAGAGCGACCGTGGGGCGGAACAGATTGACAAGTTCTTGCTGTCGCTGCCGCTGATCGGAGAAATCCGGTTGAAGTACCAGGTGGCGAATTTTTCGCGCATTCTGGGGACGCTGCTGCAAGGCGGCCTGCCGCTGGTTCCGGCGATGGAAACGGCGGGCGAGTCCCTGAGCAGCCGGCAGATGTTTAACGGGGTGACGGCGGCGGCGGAGCGTGTGAGAGAAGGACAGACGCTGGCGCATAGCCTGGAGACGCAGAAATTGTTTCCCGATCTCGCGGTTGAGATGCTGGAGGTTGGTGAGTCGACGGGCGCCTTGCCGGCGATGCTGGCGTCGGTGGCGGAGTTTTACGAGGAAGATGTGCAGACGGCGCTGAGTGCTGCGATGGCGCTGATTGAACCGATGATCCTGATCATCATGGCGGTGTTTGTGGGCGGGATTTTGATATCGCTATATATGCCGATTTTCACTTTGGGCGCGAACGTGCACTAAGAAGCAGGAGATGGGGCAAGCGCGTCTCTACAGAAAGGTTTAGTAGAGGTTGTAAACTGGTATGGGTATGGCGGATAAGAAGACAGCAGTGATTAATCCGGCGAATGGCGGGAAACTGGTGCCGGAACCGGCGTCGATTCCGGACGAGATTGAACGGGCGCGGGATATCGCGCGACGGTACCGTTGCGAATTTGTCGATTTGAGCGACTTCCAGTTGCATCACGATCTATTTGAAAAAATTCCTGTGCATCTGATGTTCCGGTACAACTTCGTGCCGCTGGACGAGACGGCCGATGGGCGGCTGGCGATTGCGATTGCGGATCCCAGCCAGTTGATGATGATTGACGAGATCAGCCTGCTGCTGGGCAAGCGGATCGTCACGAAAGTTTCGACCTTAAAGCAAATCTCCGACATTCTGAAGAAGACCGAGCAATCGAAGCGCGTGCTGGAAGACGCGAGCGAAGGATTCACGCTCGATGTGATCCGCGAAGACGATGCCGGGAACGACGAAACGATTTCGATCGACAAGCTGACGGCGAGTTCGGGCACGGACATGAGCCCGATCATCCGGCTGGTCGATACCACGATTTTTACGGCGTTGCAGCGACGGGCCAGTGACATTCACATCGAGACGCGAGATGACTCGGTGTACATCAAGTTTCGTATCGATGGCGTATTGACGAACGCCATGCCGCCGATCGGCAAAGAGCATCACTCGACCATCATTTCGCGTATCAAAGTGATGAGCGAGTTGGATATTTCGGAGCGGCGCGTGCCGCAGGACGGACGCTTCCGGGTGAAGTACAACGGGCGCGCCATCGACTTCCGCGTATCGATCATGCCTTCGATCCACGGCGAAGACGCGGTGTTGCGCGTGCTCGACAAAGAGTCGATGAGCGAAAAGTTCAAGAAGCTCACGCTGGAAGTGGTGGGCTTCGACGAAGACGATCTGCGGCGCTTCCGGCGCTACATTAAAGAGCCGTACGGCATGGTGCTGGTGACGGGGCCGACGGGCAGCGGCAAAACGACGACGCTTTACGCCGCGATTAATGAGATCAAGACCGACGAAGACAAGATCATCACGATTGAAGATCCCGTGGAATACCAGCTGCGGGGGATCACGCAGATTCCGGTAAATGAGAAGAAGGGACTGACGTTTGCGCGCGGACTGCGTTCGATTTTGCGACACGACCCGGACAAAATCATGGTCGGCGAAATCCGAGACAACGAGACGGCGCAGATTGCGATTCAGTCGGCGCTGACGGGCCACCTGGTGTTCACGACGGTACACGCGAACAACGTGGTCGATGTGCTGGGGCGCTTCCTGAACATGGGAGTCGAGCCGTACAACTTCGTATCAGCGTTGAACTGCATTCTGGCGCAGCGGCTGGTGAGAATCATTTGCGATTCCTGCCGCACGGCGGTGCACTATCCGGATGAGGTGCTGGAGGCGAGCGGGTTGGACCCGAAACAGTGGTCGCAGGTTGCTTTGTACGAAGGCCAGGGCTGCATTGAATGCGCGGGTACAGGGTTTCGCGGGCGAACTGCGATTCATGAACTGCTGGATCTGACCGACCGGATCCGCGAGATGATTCTGGAGCGGAGGCCGACGTCGGAGATCCGGAAAGCGGCGCGGGAAGACGGCATGCGGTTCCTGCGAGAATCGGCGCTGGACAAGGTGCGGGGCGGATTCACTACTCTGAAAGAGATCAACAAGGTCACGTTTATCGAGACCATGCGCTGAAACACGGGTCCAAAAGGCAGCGAGTTGGACCCGTTACCAACGCACGAGGACCGGTTCTGTCCGGGCACCCGCCGAGGTAACTATTCTGTTGGACAAGGTCGGAGATATCATCGTTTCAGGCTGCGGGCGTTGTTCGAGGCTGCGGCTGGGCCAGATGCGACAGAGAAGGCGAGAGTTCGAACAGATTTCATTTCCCTAAAACAGCGATGGCATCGAGCACAAAAAACGCGCGGCGTCCGATACTGGCTTGCGAGATCGCGGCCGATCGGATTCTTGCGGGGCGGGCGGCCGACACTGGCCGGATGGTGGAAATGGCCGCGGCGCGCGAACTGGCGCCGGGGACGGTTGTTCCGGATTTGATGGAGCCGAATCTGCGCGACGGGACGGCGATTCGGACGGCGATTGAAGGAGCGCTTGGCAGCGTGGGCGGACGGTCGCGCGATGTGATTGCGATTCTGCCGGATACGGCGGTGCGGGTGGTGCTGCTGGATTTCGAGACACTGCCTGCGAAACGGGAAGAGGCCGAGGCGGTGGTGCGGTTCCGGCTGAAAAAATCTTTGCCCTTCGATCTGAACGAGGCCCGGGTGTCGTATCACGCGCAGTCAACCGGGAAAGGCATGCAAGCGGTTGCGGCCGTCATTCTGAAAACGGTTCTTGAGGAGTATGAGTCGGCATTTCGGGACGCGGGCTATAACCCAGGAATGGTGATGCCGTCGATGCTGGCGGCGCTGGGTGCGGCGGATGCGGAGCGTCCGACGCTGGTGGTGAAGGTCGATGCGCGCACGATCAGCATCGCGATTCTGGACCGGGAACAACTGGTGCTGTTCCGGACGCTGGAGAATTTGCGAGGGATTACGATTACGGGGGATCAACTCGCGGAAGAGGTTTATCCGTCGGTGGTATTTTTTCAGGACACTTATAAATTGAATATCGAGCGCGTGTATGTGGCGGGGCTGCCGGAAGCGGGGGGCGCGGCGCCGGCGCTGAAGAGCCAGTCGGGCGCGCAGGTGGAGGAACTGGTGGCGACGTCGCAGATCGGATCGACGACGGGGACGGTTCCGCGGTGGCGCATGGCGGGAGTGGTGGGAGCACTGATTTCGTAGGAACGCCGTTCGCGATTCGTCGTTCGCCTGAAGCTGCGAACCGCGAATGACGAACGACGAATGACCAACGACGAATATGCGTTTAGACATCAATCTCGCGACCCGGCCGTATGAAGATGCGCGTGAGTTTTGGGCGCGCTGGGGTCTGGGAGTGGGAGCGCTGGCGGTATTGACGCTGTTCCTGCTGGGCCTGACGGTAAACGGGTGGACGAACGCAGGAAGAGATCGTCACGAGATCGCGCGATTACAGCAACAAATCGCGCAAGTGGACACGGAACGCGGGCAAGCGCAGGCGCGTTTGGATCTGACGGCCAACCGAAGCACGCGGGATCAATCGCAATTTCTGAACGAGTTGATTCAGCGAAAGTCTTTCTCGTGGACGCGGGCGTTCGAAGACCTGGAGCGGGTGATGCCGCGAGAGCTGCATGTGGTTTCGCTGCGTCCGGAGATTACGGATCAGAATCAGATGGCGTTGCAGATGAAGGTTGCGGGCGAGAACCGGGAAGCGGCGATCGAACTGGTCCATCGGATGGAAGGCTCTAAGCATTTTCAGGACGCGCAACTTCTCTCGGAGACTGGCGGTGCAGAAGGCTCGTCAAGCATCATTGCGGCGGTTTATGCCATCTACATTCCGGACGTGAGCGATGGGGGCGGGAAATAATGCCGGACTTTCAGAAATCACGGCGCAAGCTGAAGATTGCGATTGGCGCGATGGTGGCGGCCGATGTGATGGCGGTCGCCGTGCTGTTTTCGCCGCTGGTGGGTTCGGAGGATTCGCGAAGGCAGCAATTGAGCCAACTGCGGGTTGAACTGCAGAAGAAGACGCGGGAAGTGGAGCCGTTGCGGGGGATCGATCAGAAGATTGTGCTGGCCAAGGGGCAGATCAGCGGATTTTATAAAGACCGTTTTGCGGCAAGCGACTCGGACCTGGTGAAAGAGCTGGGCAAGATGGCGACGGAAAACGGGGTTCACATGCAGCAGGCCAAGTACAAGGAAGAGGATGCGGAAAGCTCGGGCGTCGTGCCGATCGAAGTGGAAGGCACGTTCTCGGGAGATTACCTGCAACTGGTGCGTTTCATCAATACGCTGGAGCGGTCGAAACTGTTCTTTACGGTGGATAGCGTGGATCTGGCGGGCGACAGTGCGGGGCCGGTGCGGCTGGAAATCACGATGCATAGTTATCTGAGGTCGGGTGCTTAGGTGAAGCTGGGAACAGAAAATCGAAAACAACTGATCACGCTGGCCGTGTTGGGGGGGATTGCGGTTCTGACGTTCGGCTACGAGTACTGGCCGGCGGCGGATTCGGCGGCCCCGGCGGCGAAGACAACTGCGACATCCAATGCACCGAAGGCGACGCGGCGAACGGCTTCTGGAAAGACGGTGCCGGTGGTTGAGCCACGGCTCGATCCGACGCTGGATCTGAAGCTGCTTAACCAGACGGAAGAGATCAAGTACGCGGGAAATGGAAGAAATATTTTTGTAGCAGGCTCGATGGCGCAAATCGAACAGCTAGACGGGAAGAACGGAACCACAGACAACAAAGAGGCCAAAAGCATTCAGGGTCCGCCTCCGATACCGCCTCCGCCGCCGATTACGCTGAGATTTTTTGGTTTTGCTAACCGGCCCGGGGAAACGAAGAAGGTCTTTTTGGCGCAGGGAGAGGATATCTTTATCGCAGCCGAGGGGG
>Ga0302319_10001185_pt1 | contig 58467 bp, 56 predicted proteins | sample Bog_T0_2_FD_203319 | JGI IMG/M metagenome (GOLD analysis project Ga0302319, IMG submission 203319) | Peat permafrost microbial communities from Stordalen Mire near Abisko, Sweden - Bog_T0_2 | ecosystem: Environmental > Terrestrial > Soil > Wetlands > Peat | place: Sweden: Abisko, Stordalen Mire...
TGGTGCCCATCGCTCAGCTCAACGGCATGTTCCAACCGAGCGGCCCAAGCTTCGGCTCGCTGGCTACCGGCGGCGTGATGAGACTTGACTTCGGTCGGCAGATCTCACTCACACCAGACGTAGGTCCCGGCACGTACCAGAACGTCGGAACCATCACGGTGATCCGAAACTAATTCCATCGTCAAAGCCGAGGCTCTCCTTTATGAGCCTCGGCGTATTTTGTTTTCTCATAGAACATTTTCTCAATCGAGACCAATAACTAGATAGACCATGGAGATCCAAAACGCTATTCCAAGAGCTTTTGTTGCGTTGCTCCTTTCAATCCTATGGTCGAGTGTTCTCGGACAAGCGGACCCCTCACAACGTAGGTTCAAGTATTACAGCATCGACGCGGTTAACGCGAATTACTCTTCCTCTGGGACTACGCAACTGTCCATTGAGACTACAGTCGATGTCGGACCGTTTTTGTATGTCTACGGCGACATTAGCGCCAATTGGACCGTTCAAGGCTGGGGAACCGGGACTAACAGCCAGACCAATACAATCAGGATTTATCATAACGGCACGTTGACGCTTCAATTCTCACAGTTTGGAAATGCCAAGAAGCAGTCTGGAACGAATACTGGAAAGCAGTGGATCGACGTTCAGAGCCGATTGCAACTCTACAATAACGCCACGATGGCTTCTCTATTTGATAGCGGCTTAGTTGAAAGCACCCATGTGAACTCGTTGTTTTCTTCGAGTGGGCCACAATTTGATTGTGCGGCCACCGGAGGCGTATTGCGACTCGACTTTAGCCGAACGATATCCCTTACGCCAGACAATGGACCCGGCGTTTATCAGAACATTGGGACGATCACAGTTAGCCGAAACTGAACCAGCTAAAAGGGCCCGGTTTCCACAATCTGGTCGATATTTACCGATATGTCGGGCCTTGCCCCTAATACGGTTTAAGCAAGCTCGGCCTCTTCGGCGGTTCAAGAAGCGCGGTTACTTTGAGACCCTTGCCCCTCGTCGCAACCGGAGGCGGTCGCATTGTATTCAGATTGGTCAGCATTCCTTCGTTTGTTAGGTCAAGGACGTGAGACTCCTCCCCCATCCCTGCGAACTAAAGGGCAGAGCCTCCATCAAGACATGGAGCCTATAGGAGTTATCCCTTATCGGATGGATCCGTCGTGCCAAATCGATCGTATGAGTGGCACAGTTCATTGAGGTCGTCTACAGACCCAAACTGCACCCTCGTCGTCGGACGAGCGTGTGTTCCTTTGTGTCATCGGATGAACTGGCGTGTCGCGCAAAAGGGGTAACGGGTTGGCATGCCCCGTTTGTTGGGCGGGAATACGTGTGGCTTGTGATGTTTCTAGTCAGAGCCCACACTTTAAATGCAAGACGGGATTCTCGAAAAAGGCTCTCGTCAATACAAAAAAGGAAAGACCAACCATGACACGAAACTTGCTCTCATCTCTGGCGGCGCTGGCCGCAATTGGATTCATCGTACCTACCGCCGCCGCCCAAGGAAAAGCGCCCAGCGCTCAGACGGAAATCGGCGGCCTCCTTGTTTCTCCCCTCTTGCAAAGAGTCGTCGTAAAGCCCGGGCAGCCAGGAAGCCTGCGGTTCGTAGCCGACAACCCCCGCCAAGTCCGAGAGACGGCAACTTTCGAATTGCTTTCTTTCTCGCTAGAAGATTGGACGTATCACACGACCTACGGCGCCGAAAATCCCCGAGACTGCTCCACCTGGTTCGACACCAAGAGCCAAGACCTGCAGGTAGACCCAGGACAGAGAAAAGAGCTCCTCATCAAGTTCAACGTTCCCCGTGGAACCGCAGGCGCCTACTGGTGCATGCTCAAAGTCACTCCCAGGCCGGACGGTTCCACCACCCAATCGGCGGTGATGTACGAGATCCCCCTCGTCATGATCGCAGGAAAAAATGAGAAGCCTTCTCTAAGGGTCTCGACCCCGACCCTCACGAGGGTCCCAGGAGCCAAGTCCGGATTCCTTGCCACCCTGCCCGTCGAGAGCATCGGAGACGGCTTTACCACCATCGGAGCTTTCGGAACACTCCGGTCCTTGCCATCCGGCAGAGTCGTCAACGACTTCAGACTCGACGACCGCAACCTGATGCCGCAGACCAAGCGGAACCTCTCCTTCCTCGTCCCAACCCTCATCGACGGCCAGTACCGCCTCCAATTCCGCGCCATCTCCGGCACCCGCTCCCTAGACCCCATCACCGTCGACTACGTAGTCGCCAAAGGGCAGGCTACTCCCCTCTCCGAAGCAGGCGCCTTGGAACAAACACCCGTCACTCTCGAACCAAGCGCCATCAACCTTTCCATTCCCCGAGGCGGCAACCGATCGGTGAACGTCAAGATCACGAACAACGGAACCAAGCCCCTCTCGCTCGCCCTGACCGCAAGCGCGCTGGATCAGAACGTTGCCGGCTCCATCGGAATCAGCGACACCCAAGCCCCCATCGGAATGGACGTCCAGATCGAGAACGACTCCGAGCCCCTGGATCCAGGCGAAACGCGAACCGTGCATATCTCCATGGCGGTTCCGGACACCGCATCCGGCGACCTCTGGTTCGCACTCGTCGCCAAAGAGACAGGCAACGCCAAAGCGCTCGCAGAGAGCTCCTACTGCACCATCTCGGTGCCGACAACTCAAAAACCGGAACTCACGGTAGACGGGCCATCGGTCATCAAGGACAGAGCCAAGTGCATCGCCGTCAAGTACAGTATCCGAAACACCGGGAACGTCGCCCTAAGGCCCGAGGCAACCGCCGCCGTCCTTGAGGGGGGAGTCAGGCTCATGGCCCGCCTGGAAGTCGGAGTAGTTGGAGACGGAGGGATCCTTCCCGGCAAGGTCTTGGAGAACACGGTCATGCTTCCCCACGATATGAAGCCGGGCACCCACATCGTCGAAATCGACTACCAGTACGGACCGACGCAGATCGCCAAGCTCCGAGTGCCCATCACAGTCCTCGCTCCGGCCACGACCCAACCAAAGGCCAAGACGGCGCAGAAATGAAAAGAACAGTCTTGACTTCGATCCTCGCCTCCCTCTTAGTTGCAAGCTCGATTGGCCAGACCGCCGGCCAATCGAAGCCGGCGACGACGACGCCCAAGCCTGTACCCGCCTCGACAACCCCAGTCACAACCACATCGACCACACCGGCAGCCCCGGCGCCCTCCGATACGACCTCGACTCAAACCACCAAGAAGGCCAAGCTCATCACCAACGTCTTCACCGACGCAGACATCAAGACCGTCATTCAGGAGATCGCGAGCGCAGTCGGCCAGTCCATCATCGCCGACACCAGCGTCAAAGGCACCGACATCAACATCGAATTCAAGAAAGACACCGCAGAATCTGCCCTGGAAAAGCTATCCTACGCAGCCGGCCTCTTGTGGAAGAAGAAGGGAGACCTCTACCTGGTCAGCACCGGAATGCCGGATGCCCCGCTCTTCAGCGAATTTGCCGAGACCAAGGTCTACACCCCCCACACCCAACCGGCAGAGAACCTTTACGGGCTTCTGACTCGCAGCTTTACCGCCTATGCCCAACTCGACAAAGCGGCCAACATGATCGAGGTGACCGCTCCTCCCAAGCAGATGGAAGCGGTCTGGAAGGCCCTTACGGCCGCCGACTCGCCCCGCAAGCAGTTTTGCGTCGAAGCGATGGTCACCGAGATAAACAGCCAGGATATCAAGACAGCCGGCTTTTCTTGGAACTGGCAATACTTCGCCCAGGGCGCCGATCTATCTCTCACCTATGCGACTGCGACCGCCGCCGACATCGTAAACCTCAAGTCACTCATTACCCTGAACAAGGCTGAACTAAGAGCGAACCCCAAAGTGGTGGCCCAAGAAGGGCACGAAGCGTCTATCACGGTCGGCAACGATACTTACTTCTCGATGACCAGCGGAACCTCGAACTACCAGTCCGTGCAGTACCAGAAGATCGACACCGGCATCACCCTCAAATTCACTGGGTACATCGAGACGGACGGGATGGTCAACCTCCACCTTCAGCCGGAAGTCAGCGATGCGGTCGTCCTGGTCAACGGAAACCCCCAGACCACCATCCGAAAGGCCGACACCTACCTAAGAATACGCTTCGGAGACACCGTCGCCCTTGGCGGAATGATCATCGGTACCAAGACCAAGCAGACCAACAAGACACCCATACTCGGGGACCTGCCCCTCATTGGATCCGCATTCCGATCCACCACCACCGAAAAAGACCACACCGAAGTCGTTATCATGATCACCCCCAGGATGATCGAAGACGCAGTTCGACCAACCGACCAGCCCGTAGTCGCAGTCAAGTCGTAGACCACCGGACAAGGACCGTCTGCTGCGAGCTCCACCCCAGTGCGTTCTGCCCCGACTCCCTCACAGAGAAGGTAATCGGGGTTTAGAATGCGGTTCAATCGGCTCCTCCGAATGCTATTAGCCAATAAATTGCAAAGCAGTTACTTCAGCGGAAATGGATGAAGCATGTCTCACCGCTCATGTGACCTGTTATTTTTGCTTTATTTTGCGCGATTCTCTTTTCGACTGATAGATCCTCACCCCAAAGAAGGGTTCTAGACAATAACGGATCGCATTTGTTTGAACGAAAGAATTTGTAATGGGAAAGGTTTTTATGTATACAGGAGTGACTCTAGGATGCATCCTCAGATGCATTTACAATAGTGGCGGTCAGGACGGTCGGGAACTGCACATCAACCTGGCTTCCGGAATTGCGAGGACGGAGCCAGGGTCGCTTGACCCGGAAGTTTTGGAATTATTAGCCAACCAGACATTCGGCTATTTTTACAGCAATCAATCCGCCGACTTTAACGAGGCGAGAATGAGGCTTTGGTATCGACTCATTGCGTGCGTAAGGGGTTTGCCGGAGACGCCACCCGAATGGTTCTCGTATCACTCACGATTGGCCGACATTCTTCCCGAAGGTCCCCCCTCGCAATTCTGGGGATCGGCAAGACCGCAGTTCTTTGAAGCACTGAAGTAAAAAAAGATCCGACCGCTGTTGGCCGGATCTTAAACTTGGAGCGGGAGACGAGATTCGAACCCGCGACCTTCTCGTTGGCAACGAGAAGCTCTACCACTGAGCTACTCCCGCAAGTAGGCAATGTTATACCTGTGATCCGGCTTGATTGCAATACGGGGGGCGATGAATCTACGCGGTTACGGCTTGGATATCAAAAGTGAATTTGATCTCGTCCGAAATCATCAGGTGGCCCGTTTCCAATGTCGCGTTGTACGTGATGCCGTAAACCGAGCGGAGGAGCTTGCCAGTACCAGTTGCGCCGCTTCTCGTGTTGCCCCATGGATCCTTAACGGGGGCAACAACCTCCACGTCGACTGTAATCGGTGCGGTTTTGCCAGCGATCGTGAGATCTCCGGTAAGAGCGTATTCGGTGTCGCCCTTTTTGTCGACTGAAGAGCTCTTGAATTCGAAGGTCGGGAATTGCTCAACATTCAAGAAGTCAGCAGACTTAACGTGGCCATCACGCTGCTCGTTGTTCGTCGTGATGCCGGTTGCATCGATGCTTAGGCTCACTGACGTGATGGCCCCATCGGTGGTTTCAGCCGATCCGGTGATTGTTCCTAGAGAACCGCGAACTGTAAAAACGCCCAAGTGTTTCACCGAAAAGTCGATGCTTGAGTGGGTCGAGTCAATGTTCCAAGTGTGAGTTCCAGAATCTGGTGCGATAGTTGACATGATTGCTCCTAGCGTGAGGTTCTTTGTTATACGATGTTTGTGTTAAGGCGGTTCGCGTACCACGCTTAGAACTCAATTCATCCGCGGGGACATGTGGACGGTCTTCCGAACCTTATAAGCTGCGAGCGTTCTACCCTGTCGTGTAGCTTTGAAAGCCATAATGGGTTATGAGTTCTGTTTCTCCTCTGCTTGGCGAGCTTGGTCGGATTACGCGGAGGGCAGGAGAGATAGCGATTGAAGCTCGTAAGTCTCTAGTTCGGGAGCTCAAGCCAGATGGAACGATCGTTACGAATGGAGATCGATCGGTTGAAGAATATCTCCGTCCCGAATTAACAAACCTCAAAGTCGGGTCAACCGTGTGGGGTGAGGAATTTGGGCACGAGGAGGAAGGTTCCGGCGGATGGTGGCTCGTAGATCCGGTAGATGGCACCACAAACTATGCGTTCGGGGGTCCTTACTGGGGAGTAAGCATTGCTCTGTCGGTCGGCGACCGACTCCAACTTGCATCGATTTTCCTGCCCGACTTAGACGAGATTTACCTAGCGGAATTCGGTCAAGGAGCAACGCTGAACGGAAACGCGATCCTGCCTATTACCCCTGGAATTGTCCGTGACGAGGAGATCGTCAGCTACTGCGAGCGATTGACTCGACGATATCCTCAGGCAAATATTCCAGGAAAAATGAGATGTTCGGGAGCGTTCGTGATCGATGGAGCCTTCACTGCAACTCAACGATTCCGAGGTCTTGTCGGTCTTGGAGAGAAGCTCTATGACATCGCAGCGTCGGTTCTCATCAACCAGGAGCTTGGGGCAGATGTTCGTTACGCAAGCGGCGACGCATTTCTTGTGGCCGATATCAAGAAGGACGTCAAAATTGACGCACCGTGGATGATTTTTCCGAGGAACTCCGCCTTCTTCATTTAGTGGACGCGCCCCTCGTAAGAGCTTCGTGGACAGGGACTCGCCACAATGGGAATGCGGGAATGTGCATTGACAGCAAGAACGTGTTCGTTATCGCCCTCGACAGGCATTTCAGGCGCCTTCGGCACCGTATTCGAGTATCCCGGCTTGTGTAGAGAATCGCATTTTTCAGGGCACGCAACGATTGACTAGCGCTTCCATCCGCGCATTTAATATAGAAGGGCTAGCCCCTTCGCTCAACACCGAACTTGAAATGGCCCAATCAATTTCTTCATGACTTCTCAGAACCTCATAAATGGCTACCATCTAGGATGATGGTCATGGGTTTTGTAGGCACGCTCCCTCGCCCTTTCTGAAGGGAGAGGGTAGGGTCGTTGGCGCTAACTTAGAGGGTCTTGCGCATCTGAATTCCCTCATGGTGTTCCTTAGTTAGAAAACTCGCCCTCAGGCTGGTTAGCGGGCGCTCCTCGAATGAATCGGGGAACAAGACGGATTGCTTTGCAATCGCCCTAAAACCCTTATTCCCCTCCGCCGCGAGGGGAGTCGGTGAGAGGAACGAACCGGAGGGGAGGGGGTCCGGCCCGAACAGTCCCTTCCCTTATATGCTTTCCAAGCCCGGCGACGCCGTGTCACCGCCGGTCGGGCCAATTATGCGTACTCCGGTCGAAAGCCAAGATCGCACGAGGCGCCTAGCGAAGATGGAGCTAGGCATTTTGTACATGCATCACTGATCCTCTTCGTCGGATAGCGGACACTCCGCGAATAAATCGGGGAACAAGACGGACTGGTTTGCTATCGCCCTAAAACCCTTATTCCCCTCCACCGCGAGAGGAATTGGGTTTTCAGGGTGATTCCGTGTCGACTACCTTGTTCCACAGTAGGCCTGAAAGGCCTCGTTATGGAGCATTCTCAGCGAAAGCCCACTAAGTTAGCGCCAATGGAGGGTAGGGTGAGGGTTCTTCCGTATGCGCGCCCCCGGCGCCTTGTCTCCAGGATAACCTGTAGGTGAGGAACAAGACGAATCAGGTTCGTTGTTGACCCAAGGGGATACCCCGTCAATATAGATTCGAGACTTGCCAATGGGAATTCTAGAACCGCTACCGTTCCTTCACGCGGTTTCGGATCCCGATGTTGAGCTAACGAGAGTTCCTTTTGATTCATTTGCCCTGCCTCTCGTTTCTGGGGTCTGACGTCACGGAGCCTTGATCATCAAAATTCAAGAGCTTGTTGCCATTCGAGCGATCCGAATGGCACCTACCCGGACTCCGCACGCAGTGGCGTTTCGCCAAGAAATCGGCGACCAACGGGGCGTTACTTTAACACCGGAGATGGACATGCAGTTCCGATGACCCCACCCTCCCATTTTAAAGGTCTTCGACAGGTAGAAGACCGAGAGGGCGGGGATCGGCGGTCACTAAACCAGTAGTTCCCTTAGAGGTGTGGCTCTTGAGGGATGCTTTAGCTTCTTGAGTGCTTTCTGCTCGATCTGGCGGATTCGCTCTCGAGTTACCTGGAAGCACCGGGCCACTTCCTCAAGAGTGTGCGGCTGACCGTCGAGGAGTCCATAGCGCATCGCTATCACTTCCCTCTCGCGCTCACTTAGAGTTTCGAGGATATCCTCGATCTTTCCACGCATCACAGACCGCAGGGCTGCATCGGCGGGTGTTTCACCCGTTCGATCGACGATGAATTCGCCAAGAGCGGCATCTTCACTCTCTCCAACCGGAGTGTCCAACGACAAAGGCTCGGCAATGGCTCGGTGGAAGTCTTCAACCCTTTCTGCGGCAATATTAAGGCTCCGACCGACTTCAGCAGTGGTGACTTCGCGTCCAAGTTCCTGTTGAAGATGGCTAGTAGCCTTGATCATTCTATTGACGGCTTCAAGCGTATGAACCGGGACGCGGATGGTTCGTCCATGATCGCTGATTGCTCTGGAGATCGCCTGTCTCACCCACCAAGTGGCGTAGGTGCTGAATCGAAATCCCTTTTCTGGATCGAACTTCTCGACGGCCCTTATCAGGCCCATGTTGCCTTCTTGAATGAGGTCCTGCATCGAAAGTCCCCTGCCGATAAATCGCTTCGCAATGCTTACGACCAACCGGAGGTTCGCTTCGATGAGAACCATCTTGCATTCGCTGCATCCCACGCGTGAATGCTTGGCAAGTGCGACTTCCTGATCAGGAGTTAAAAGTGGAATACGCCCAATTCGCTTGAGCCACATTCGGACCGAGTCCTCTATGTGCATACCCTCCACTTCGAGGATGGCAGGAGCTACATCCATCTCTAGTTCAGTCGCTTCCGACTCCCTAAAGATTGGTTTAACCGTCTTTCCATTCCCCTTTGACGAAAGCTGTTGGCGCGCTGGGCATGACGGATCAAACGTCATCGGAAATTCACTTTCCTTCTTGCCCGGCGTCAGCCCCTGAAATTGCTGACTCGTTACTAATACCATATTGTTCGCAAGGGACCCTCTCCCTGCAACCCAAGGCCAATTCACTATACAAAAGGTTTTCCCCAATGCCAAAGAAAAGAGAGCCTATTTAGGCCATTTCACGTGAAATTGCTATCATTTCCAGTCAACCGAAGAGATTGTCGTCATCTTGTTGCTTTTTGAGCGTGTCAGGCTTCTGCTCCCTTAGCTTCAAGAGATACTCCTGACGCTTAGCCGTATCCAGCCCTCCTTTGCGGATTTCGGCCAGTTTTCGTTTCTGCTGTAGCTGTCTAAGTCGTTCCACCGAATCTGCTATGTATGCTTCTGAAAGGTGGTCAGCCCTCAGATCAAGTAGAAGATCCGACAATGATTGGCGCAAAACTTCGTCCTCAATTCTATGCAACCAGAGCGCTGGTTCACCCTGAGGCGCCCCTGATGGAAAGACGGTTGAAACTGCCTCACTGATGCGGATCGCAAGCGGGCTAAAGAAAAGATCTCGGGCACGAGAAAAGAGCCAACCGCTCACACGAAATTCGGTGCTGAGAAATGCTCGAAACACAACCAACTCGCCTGAGTTCAGCTTTCCTTTGATCTGTTGATGGTCAAAGGAGGTTGGAGCAGTGGCTTCCGACCGATTGGCGCTAGATCGCCGGATCTTGTTTACCTCTCGGCGGAGCGACTTTTGGGCTTGAAGAACATCCGTCATGCCGGGATACAATCCGGCCAGCTGCATCAGATGGCGATCCAACTCCATCTCAGTTGGCGCTTCGGCGAGGATATGCATCGCCTTTGGCCAGAATTCCATACTGGACGGATTCTCGCGTGCCATGAGTGCCTGCATCTTGTAGTCCACCGGCGAAAGCCCAGTCTCCACCGCCTGTTGGACAGCGGCAGGACCCGCATTTTTAAGCAGCGTATCGGGGTCTTCTCCGGGCGGCATCAGGGCAACCCGAACTCTCAGGCCCTCGGCGGTTAAGATTCCAACCGCTCGGTCGGCCGCTTTCTGACCGGCCGAGTCGCTATCGTAGAGCACAACAACTTCATCAACCCACCGCTTTAGGAGCTTGGCGTGATCTTCTGAGAGCGAAGTCCCTAATGAAGCAAGCGCCGTTTCGACCCCGGCACGATGACAGGCAATAACATCCAGGTAACCCTCAACCAGGACAGCTCGCTTTTCTTTACCGAAATGGCGCCTGGCTCGATTCATGCCATAAAGGACTTTACTTTTGCGATACAGAGGGGTGTCGCTACTGTTGATGTACTTGGGGACTCCATCACCCAGTAATCGACCTCCAAAGGCCACCAGAGCCCCTTTTTCATCTCTTATCGGGAAGATGAGGCGCCCGCGGAATTTGTCGTAGTAGCCCCCATGCGAATCTTCGTCGACGAGGAACAAGTTCTTGCATTCGGCAAGCTGAAATCCCTTCTTCTTCAAGAAGACGGCAAGAGCGCTTCCCCCTTCAGGGGCATAACCCATTTCCCAGGTCGCAAGAGTTTGTTTATCGAGCCCTCGGCGCTCACAGTATTCCGTTGCAATGGAATGTTTGGCCAGATGGTCCTTAAAGAAGGACAGTGCTTCGTCCATAGCCTCTTCTTGGGCTTGGCGAACGGAAGGCGGAGTGGTTTCGCCTTTGTTGGTCAGAGTAACGCCGGCTTCCTTGGCAAGGATACGAAGGGCTTCCACGAAGTCGACGTTTTGCCGCTTCATGACCCAGGTAAAAATGTCTCCAGCCTCGCCGCAGGACCAGCATTTATACCGGCCTGTTTGGCGAGTAACAGAAAAAGAAGGGTTCCTGTCCTGGTGAAATGGACAGAGACCCTTCCATTCCTTGCCTTTTTGGGCAAGGCTTATTTCTCGACCTACGAGTTCGACGATATCGATGCGCGACCGTATTTCGTCCCGCTCGTCGGCCAACAGACTTCCCTAGGACTTGCCTGCTGCAACCACGATGCCGGTCACAACCTGCGGCTTCTTTGTACCAAGGCGTGAAAGGCGAAATGCGACGTTGTCATGAACCAGGTACTTCACGGTGAGATTGTCTCCCGCGATTTCATATCCGTCTGGCTGCTGATATCCATGCAATATGGTGGAGAAAGTCGCACCAAACCCGATATCTCTCTTCGTCTTCACCCGGCTATTCTCAATTCCGATAGCCTCGATCTGAACGACTCGGCCAGCCTTGTCGATGATAAAGCCGTATTTGCTTCCCTCTCGGTTGTAGACCCAGCGGGTAAACGTTACTCGGTCTGCTGAACCACCGTTGACGCCAGGAACTCCTGCGCCTTGGCCAGGTCCACCCATGCCAGGAGGGCCACCCATTCCGGGAGCGCCCATTCGCCCGCCGCCACCTGGTGCACCAGGTCCCGCGCCGGCACCCATGCCTTTCTGCATGAGGATCGTGTCACCGAAGCTGAATGGATCGGTCATTTCCTCTTTGCCACGGCCGCCTGGCACCATGCCGCCGCCCGGTCCGCCCATGCCCGGAGGGCCGCCCATTCCCGGAGCGCCCATTCGGCCTCGACCGCCAAAGCCTCCTGGAGGGCCGCCAGCACCCGTGGTTCCACCTTCGCCGCCAGCACCGGCCCCACCACCAAAACTCATTCCGTTACCACTAAGCGCTTCAATCTGGTCTGGAGTTCCGTAAACGTCAAGGACTCTTAACCCAGGATCGTAAAGCTTGATTCCAATAAGCCCGTTCTCGGCACCCGTCCAAGCCTTTGCCTTTGAAGCCGCCGCTTTTGGCTTATGCTTCCTTGGCTTGTAAGCCTGTGCATCCGTCGTTACAATCAGCGCCAAGCCAATCGCTAAAGCTATTCCTGCCCACCTCATTCTCACCGGTTTCAACATTCCTCCTAAGGCTCGATTTAATTTCGAGTTCAGACAGTAATAGTAGACGTACACAATTCTGCTAAACGTCACACATGGCCGCCGGAATTCGAAACTGGGGTTGACGCCCATTGAGGTATACCCCTCGTAGAATTTTTCTGGAGATACTTTTTTAAATGGCAGCTAATCTTGCGGTGACATCAAAAGAATTCGAGCAGAACGTGCTCAAGTCGGAATTGCCGGTCCTTGTCGATTTTTGGGCCGAGTGGTGCGGACCTTGTAAAGCGATCGGACCTTCTATCGAACAGTTGGCGGTCGAATACGACGGGAAGGCAAAGGTCTACAAATTGGACGTTGACTCGGAAGGCGAATTGGCCATGCAGTACGGAGTCATGAGCATTCCGGCGTTGCTTGTGTTTAAGGGTGGCAAGGAAGTCGACCGAATGGTTGGCGCCGCTCCGAAAGCTGAAATCGCGGCTTTAATCGACCGGTCGATTTAAGGCGTCGGCTGAGGCAAGAGCGATTAAAGCCGCAAAGGGTGGTCTGGATTCGGCGCTCTTGCCCAGTTTGCTTTCCTTGATGGCGTCCTGAGGTCCGGCGCACCCGAACTTCTGCGTCGAATTCTGGACTTGGGACGGAGCTTATAATTCTCACCCGTAATTTGACGATGGTCCATCTGACTCCACTTTGGCCGTCTCCAATGGCGTTGCGCGCTCAACCGCTGCTTGTATTCGGCATATGGCGGAGAAGAAAACTGCTTGCTCTTCCCCGTTAGCCTAAAGCACTGCGCTTTGCGAAGTTACGGGCACTTCGAGTTCGACAACCCTTCCGGTTGGCCAGATGCTCCGGAAAACCAATCGCTTCTAGGGACTTCATTTGCTGGTTTGCATCAAACCTAGTGGGCGGATGCCGGTGACTTTTGACGAATCCTATGAATCTCGTAAGACGTATAGGACACATTGGACGCATATGTATCGTGAACTAAAAACTGCCTCCCATGATTGCTTCCCCGAGCCTCACTACACAATCCTCGCTAGAATAGGTCCAATTGTCTGACTTGCCCGATTCCGAAATCCCCACCGTTCCGGTGAAAAACAAGGGGAATTCTGTCGCGACAGCTGGCGGAATCATGATGGGCGCGTTGCTGCTCAGCAGACTTCTCGGCATGTTGCGCGACACGGTTATGGCGGACCGGTTTGGGCTTCAGTTGGATGCGGATTCGTGGAATTTGGCTTCGACGATTCCAGACATGATTTTCATGCTGATCGCGGGCGGTGGTTTGAGCTCCGCATTCATTCCTGTTTTCAGCGAGTTTCTTTATACAGATCGTGAAGAGGCCGCGTGGAAGGTCTTCAGCGTAGTGACGACCCTCTGCACGATCGTGGTAACCGTACTCATTGCCATCGCTTGGGTTTTTGCTCCCCAGATCGCAACGTTCTTTTGCGCTGGAAAACCACGAACACTTCCCGACGGGACGTTGTTCGTAGATCAGGTCGCTCATCTTGGGCGTATCATGCTGCCGGCGCAGTTCGCATTCTTAATCGGATCGGTCCTGCTTGGCACTCTCTACGCAAGAAAGCAGTTTGCAGCGCCGGGCCTCGCGCCCAACATTTATAACGTCGGAATTATCGTCGGCACATTGGTTGGCTCATCGATCGGAATTGGCATTGCGGGGATGGCATGGGGAGCCCTTATCGGCGCGGTAATCGGCAATCTTGTCTTGCCTACGCTTTTTATGATTGGGCGCGGGGGATGGTTTCGTCCCTCACTCGACTTTCGCGCTCCGGGGGTTCGTAAGTTTTTCAACCTCCTTCTGCCGGTAATCCTAGGTTTTTCGTTGCCGAGCGTCTGCGCGTTGATCACTCAGAAATATGGCTCTCACTACGGCACGGGAATCAACGCGGTCCTGAAGTCTTCAAACAATCTGATGATGGCCCCGTTGGGGATCTTTGGCCACTCGCTGGCATTAGCGGCGTTTCCCGCGCTGGCACAGTTTTTTGCTCAGAAGCGAATGGACATGTACCGCGACCAGGTGTCCAGAACCTTACGCACAACGATCTATCTGAGTATGCCGGCGAGCGTGTTGATGCTTGCATTGGCTCCCCAAATCGTCACTCTGGTCTACGGATATGGCAAGGCAAGCCATGAACTCCAGTTAGATGACCTCGCAAAATCGCTCCAGGTTTTCTCTTTGGGAATTTGGGCCTGGTGCATGCAGCCCGTTTTGATGCGTGGATTTTTTTCCATTCATCAAACAGTCAGGCCGGTGGTCATTGGAACGGTTATGACGGCCTTGTTCATCGCGATGTGCCAAGCGAGTGAGAATAGTTCCCTTGGTTTTTTGGCGCTTCCGGCGGTCACGAACGTCGCCGCTATCCTCTTGGTGATCGTCTTGTACTTCTCTCTCGAAAAACAGGTCGGAACCCTCGACCGAAGTGGAATTGCCTCAACTCTTGGCAAGAGCCTTCTTGGGTCGATTGTCATGGGCGGCATCGCTTTCGCCGCGTTTCGGTTCGTGCCGCTCACTTTGCACAAGATTCCGATGCTTTTGGCATTCCTTTTCATCTTCTGCGCGGTCGGATGGGTGTATTTCTACGTAACACGATCCTTGAAGATGCCAGAGACCGAGTACTTGGATCGAGCGTTTGCGCGACTTAATCGGCGAAAGCAGGGATAACACTCAGAAGTAAGCGGCTTTGTCAACGGCATTGCCACCATGATGGTACGCTGAGTCATGGCGGAAGATCACGGTCAACCCGAGAAACCTCAGTTGCCAAGTGACGACGACATCCAGGCGCGCTTTGAGAAGATACGCGAGGATTTGCGCGGGATGGAGTTGCCAGAATTGCCAGAAGACGCTGACCTTCGGGCAAAGATCGATCACGTTACAAACCCCTCTGGTCCGAGCCGAATGCCTGACGTACCCGAGCTCGTGGTAAACCGGCCGAAGAAGGCCTCCACCAACGGGACGCCAGGCTCGTATAACTATCGTGGTTTGGGGATCGGAATGAGTGCCGCCTACTCCCTAGTTGGAAGCATGATCGTCGGTTTCGGCATTGGCTGGGCATACGACAAGGCGACTCACAGCTCGTACGGACAGCCAATTGGCGCGATGTTGGGCGCCATTTTTGGTATCGTAGCGGCCATGTGGCTCATCAATCACGAAGGAGGCAACAAGAAATAACTGTCGGGCAACGAATCTCGCTCATCGTTGGAACCATCGGCATTGTCTTGCTTGGAACGATCGGCTTATGCCTGGGAGGCTTTCAGTGCCTGATTGGCGTCGAACTGGGGACCCTGCTGTCGTGCTTCAGCATTTGGTCACTTGCAATGCTCACTCGCTCATTTCTAAGGGTTCAACCCGAACCTAAGGCGGGGATTCAGCGTACTGTCTTAGTAGGCATCCTAAAATTCCCGATATTGATCGCGTTGATTTTCTTCGGTACTCGCCTCTCCAGTGCGGGAATCGGTTGCTTTATAGCGTCCATTGCGCTGGTATACTTTTCGTTCATAGGGTTTTGGGCGTTTTCCGACGTCTGACCACTTGAATCCCCCATGGACCTACTTCAGCAGTCGAACCTTCCCCTTGCCGCAGTGTCAGAGGGCAAGGAAATTGGTTGGTACATATTTTTCTACAGTGGGCTAACCATCGCTCTGGTCCTACTGTTTGCCGCTCTTGCCAAGAAAGGGTTAAAGAGTCGGGTCTATACCTATCTTCCGACTCGGCTTGCCGAACACCTTTATCTTTTCCTTGAAGGAATGACGGTAAACGTGATCGGGCCTCAAGGCAAGAAGTATGTTCCCTTCCTTCTCGCTTTATGGACATTCATATTCGTTGGAAACGTGATGGGGTTATTGCTTGCGGCAACCCCGACCGCCGACTGGAGTTTGAATATCGCGATGGCGATCATCACGGTGGTGTACGTTCAATATGAGGGGATCAAACAAAACGGGGTCTGGGGTCATATCAAGCATTTTTCCGGTCCAAAGCTCGGCGGCGCTATGATAATCGTCAGCGGTCTGATCTTTGTGGTGGAGATCGTCTCGGAGTGCATGAAGCTTGTTTCCTTATCCCTGAGGCTTTATGGCAATATTGAGGGCGGACACATTGTTCGAACAAGCCTTGATTCAATTATTGCGGGAATTCCGATTGGCGGGGTTTTGCTGCCCATTAAATTCTTCACCTGTATTATTCAGGCTTTCGTATGGTCCATCCTGACGTGCACGTATCTTTCGATCGCGACCGCACACGGCCATGACGAAGAACATGAAGAAAGCCACGCTGATCACGGACATCATTCAGCCATAGCTGAAGCCGCACACGCATAGATTTTTGTCTTTTTTCGCTCACTTGGAGGAACTCAATCAAATGGAAAGCATCGCAGTAGGAATTGGACTCGCCGTTGGAATCGCAGGTCTCGGAGTCGGTATCGGTCAGGGATTGGCCGCTAACGGTGGCCTGCAGGGTATGGCACGACAGCCGGAGGCCGCTAAGCAAATCAACAACTCGATGTTGCTGGCCCTCGTTTTCTTGGAACTCGTTTTCCTTCTCACCTTCGTTCTCGGCTTCCTTCTGATGGGCAAAATTCACTAAGGGTAACGGATGCCGGCCAGGACAGGCGACGTTTCTCCTGGCCGCCTCCATTGCCTTATCGGTATATCGAATGCAATCTTTGACTATCACCAACTCTTCTATGGACCCTGAGGTAAAGATTTGAACAAGTACGCACTACTAGGTCTTGGAATCGTCTTCTTGGTCTTTGGCTTTTTGGTTAAGGACCAATCGTGGACGCGTCCGGAAATGTTCTCGGGTCTGCAGTTGGACCTTGGAAAGACGGTCACGAACATCGGCGTTTTCTTAATCTTCATCCCTGTCATCAACATGTATTTCTACGTGCCTCTCAAGGAGGCAATGGACTCTCGAAACCAGGAGTTGGAATCGACGTTTACTGAAGCGGAGCAACTCCGAACACAGATGCGGACGATGAAGACGGACTATGAGGCAAGGCTGATGAAGACCGAAGCCGAGGCTCGAGAGCAGATTCAGAATCAAATCAAGGAAGCGCAGAATCTGAAGCAGCAATTGATGAGTGAAGCGGCTGAGCGAGCAGACGCTCTTGTACGACACGCTCAAGTCGAAATCGAACAGGAAAAGAAGAATGCGATCTTGACCATTCGAACCCATGTAGTCGACCTCACTTTGGCAGCGGCCGAAAAGGTCATCGGAGAGAACATGGACTCCGATAAGAATCGACGACTAGTGGCCGAGTTCATCGATACAGTCGAGGTGACTGCTTAGCAATGGCAGATCACCGCGTCTGTCGTCGATATGCGCAAGCGCTCTTTTCAACCGCGCTTAAGTACGACACGATTCGAAGTGTCGAGGACGATCTCAATGCGATTGTGGGTCTGCTCCAGACCGACGAGGGCTTCAGAGATTTCGTGATCGCCCCTTACACGGGACGTGAAGAAAAGATCGCGACCATCGACCGGATTTTTTCAGACCGCATTACCGCCTTGACCTTGCAAGTTCTCCGAGTGATGCTTGAAAAGCGCCGCGAAGAGGAGATTGAAGGGGTTCGGGATGAATACGTAAAGCTGCGACGAGACCACGAGGGAGTTATCTATGCCACCGCGACATCGGCGGAAGCATTGGATGAGCTTCAGAAGAAGGCTCTTGTCTCGAAGCTTGAAACCATCCTTGGAAAGAAGATCGAGGCCGATTTCAAAATCGATCCCCAGATTATCGGCGGTATTCGAGTTGCCTACGGCAACTACATTTTAGACGGGAGTATTCGCGGAGCACTGAGCAATCTCCGAGACAGGTTACGACACGATTTGCTCAAACAGCTTTAAGCTGAACCCTAGATACGGGAAACACAGAGAGACCTAAATGGCCAGCATCAGACCCGAAGAGATAACAGACATCCTCCGTCAGGAGCTTGAACAATTCGAGAAGAAGGTAGATACCGAACACGTCGGTACCGTTCTTCAAGTTGGAGACGGAATCGCACGCGTTTACGGCCTCCCCGACTGCCAAATGGGTGAGTTGCTTGAGTTCCCCGGAGGGGTTATGGGACTCGCACTCAACCTTGAGGAAGACTCGGTCGGCGCCGTTCTAATCGGTGACGACACGAAGATCAAAGAAGGCGACGCTGTCAAGTTGACTGGTCGCATCATTGAGCTTCCGGTCGGTATGGGATTACTTGGGCGAGTTGTAAACGCCCTTGGGCAGCCTATCGACAACAAGGGCGAAATTGCCGGAGAATCTTTCAGCAAGATCGAGATGAACGCTCCCGGCGTTGTGGACCGACAACCGGTCACTGAGCCCTTGCAGACAGGAATTAAAGCTATCGATGCGATGATTCCCATCGGCCGAGGACAACGCGAGTTGATCATCGGTGACAGGCAGACGGGTAAGACTTCCATTTGTATCGACACGATCATTAACCAGAAATCGACCCACGAACCGGGTGGAGATCCGGTGTACTGCATCTACGTAGCTTGTGGGCAGAAAATGGCGAACGTGGCCCGCGTCGTGCAGACCCTGAGTGAATTGGGCGCGATGGAATATACAACCGTCGTCGCGGCATCGGCAGCCGACTCGAACGCGATGCAATATCTCGCTCCCTTCGCGGGCGCTGCGATTGGCGAGTATTTCCGCGACAACGGCAAGCATGCGCTTGTCATCTATGACGACCTTTCCAAGCATGCCCAGGCGTATCGCGCACTGTCGCTTCTTCTCAGACGGCCGCCAGGACGTGAAGCCTATCCGGGAGACGTCTTCTACCTCCATAGCCGCTTGCTGGAGCGTGCCGCCAAGTTGTCAGACGCCAAGGGAGGGGGATCGCTCACGGCATTGCCGATCATCGAAACCCAATCCGGGGACGTCTCGGCCTACATTCCAACGAACGTTATTTCCATCACGGACGGTCAGATTTACCTGGTCCCCGATCTGTTCTTCGCGGGTGTCCGCCCAGCTATCGACGTAGGTATCTCGGTCAGCCGCGTTGGAGGAAACGCTCAAATCAAGGCGATGAAGAGCGTCGCGGGAAAGCTCAAGCTAGAAATGGCTCAGTATCGCGACGTGGCTGCTTTCAGCCAGTTTGCCTCGGACTTGGATAAGGCGACCCAGATGCAGTTGATTCGGGGGCAACGTCTTACAGAGCTTCTCAAACAGGATTTGGCGAGTCCGATGGATGTCGTCGATCAGGTGCTATCCATTTTCTCTGGCGGTCAAGGCGTTTTAGACACTTTGACGAACGATCAGGTCAAGGGATTTGAAGCTGGCTTGCTCAAGTTCATCAAGAACAAATATCCGGACGTTGTCGAGAATATTCGCACCTCCAAAGCACTTGGCAAGGATGTCGAAGAGACACTTAAGAAGGCGGTCCAGGAGTTCGCCGGACAATTCAAGGGCTAATACTCAAGCATGGCGACACTCAAAGAGATCCGAGCGCGCATCAAGGCCGCCAAGAACATCCAGCAGATCACCAAAGCGATGAAGCTGGTTGCGGCTGCTCGCCTTAAGAGGGCGACAGACCGGGTTTTGGAGGCGCGTCCTTATGCAGACAAGATGAAGGAACTGATGGGTTCCTTATCCTCTGCAGGAGAATTGCCGTCGCACCCGTTGATGGAAAAGCGGGATGTCAAGAGGGCTTGCGTCATCCTATTGACGTCAGACCGAGGGTTGGCGGGCGGGTACAACACCGCACTGATTCGGAAGACGACGGACTTCATCAAGGATGCGGCTTTCAAGTGCACTCTCGTAACCGTCGGTAAGAAGGGCACGCTTTTCTTTGGAAAGCGTGGTTATGAGGTCCTTCACTCGCTTTCGGTTCCGAGCAGTGGGGCACGCCTCCAAGATGCGGTCGACGTCACGCGAGCATGTCGCCAGCTCTTCGAGTCAGGTGAGGTCGACGCGATATACATCTGCTATGCCAAGTTCTATTCGGCGATACGCCAAGTGCCTCAGATCGTTCAACTTCTACCGATCGAAGCTCCTGCATCTGCGGGCGAGGCAAAGACGATTCCGTTCCAATTCGAACCCGATCCCGCTCACTTGCTTGAGTCGCTCCTTCCCCGCTATTTCCAGACCCTTATCTGGCAAGCTCTGCTGGAGGCAACGGCAAGCGAGTTTGGAGCTCGAATGACGGCGATGACCTCGGCGACTGATAATGCGGGCAAGATGATCCAACAACTGACACTAAAGGCCAACCGAGAGCGGCAGGCGGCAATCACCAAGGAGATTTTGGAAGTTGTTGGCGGTGCAGAAGCTCTCAAGTAACATCAGTAGTTACTCATATCTGCCCGAGTGAACTTTACGTTGGAAAGGAAGTCTCGGAACAGTCCCAGCCTTTCATCCACATCTTGTACATGCTGATTGCGCCCCGACAGCGTAATCAGCACCGTGGTATTACCCCTGACAGCAAAGGCATTCACGACCACGTGTCCCTTTTCGGATCGGCGTATCAGCCGGAAACTCGTGCCTCGGGCTCCTACCGAGTCCATCAACTCAGCCTTCCATCCGTGAAGATTGGTGCGGGTTACGTCCACAAACTGCTCTGCGATGTTGTCCGTACCCAGATCTGGTGTCGGATTGAATTCATCGATCACCTGATTTACTGCTCCGCTCAGGAGAATCTTGCTTCCCGGCTGTTGGTAAATAAAAACAGTCTGAGGACCATGAGGGAGCGCTTTCCAGCCTAGCGGCACGCCGGGAAAACTCATGCTGTAATTTGCGGCGGCTTCCTTGCTCGCATTGCGATTCAGTATTCTCCAACCCAATCCAGCCCCTACGCAAAGAACCAACGCTGCCGACAAGATGCCGTAGCGAGTTTTGGAAACGGGACGGGGCTCAACCATGCTTTATGATACGACGTAATTAATCGTTCGAAGGGCGCTTGATTCCAATATGTGCATTGAAACAACGGCAAAATGGTACGTTCGCCTTAGTCGGGGGAAAGGCGTTCGGCAAGCAGCAGACGGTCAAGTTCAGCCTCGTCGGCTGTGTTGAACTTAGCGTGAATTCTGACACGCTCTTCGACCTGCTTGGCTCGAAGTTCCCTTCGAAGTTTGCCTTCGAGGAAGTGGATCTTGTCTTCGCGAGATTCACAGATAAGTCGGGGCACTTCGATTGGGTTACCGTCTTTAAGAGCAACCATGGTAACTCTAGCCGTGTTCGTGTGACGCCTGGTTCCGAGCATCACATTTTCCGCGTAGATCTCGATGGTTACCTCCAAGCTCGTACGACCCACATAGGAAACTTGGCCGATAAATGTAACCAGTTCTGCGACTTCGATAGGTTCGTGGAAATCTACTCGATCGAAGCTAGCGGTAACGCAGATTGTTCCCGCAAATCGGGAAGCCGTCGCGTAGGCACATAGGTCTATTTTTGCAAGGATGGAGCCGCCGAACACTTTGCCAAGAAAGTTAGCGTCCTGCGGCTGCATCACCTCAGACATTTCGGTGCGCGAAGATGAGACTGTTCGAGCACCGGTATTCAATGAACCTCACGCACTTCGGACAATCTCGCTGAAGTCGTCCGGATCCAAGCTTGCACCGCCGACGAGTCCACCATCGATTTCGGGCTGACCAAAGAGCTCTCGCGCGTTGGCTGGCTTGACGCTTCCACCGTACAAGATCCTAATTGATTCGGCTGCATCCTCGTCGAGGATGGTTCGTAGTTGGCTGCGAATAAAGCCACAAACACGATTGGCTTCGGCATTGTCGCATGTTTTGCCCGTACCGATCGCCCAAACCGGCTCGTATGCCACGACTCCGTTGTAAAACTCAGCGCCCTCGACGCCAGCGAGCGCTCCTTTTAGCTGAGCAGCAATCACCTCATCGGTTTGTTCGGCGTTTCTTTCATCCAGTGTTTCCCCCACACAAAGAATGGGATGGATCGACTGGTAAAGGAGGGCTTTGATCTTCAGGTTCACCGTTTCGTCGGTTTCGGCAAAGTACGGCAAAGTGCTTGGCGGCACTTCCAACTTCCCAAACCGACCACGGGTTTCGCTATGACCTACGATACATAGAGAGCATCCTGCATCGGCCAGCATGGAGGCACTGACGCTGCCGGTGAAGGCGCCGGCGGACATCCAGAATACGTCTTGAGCGCCGACTCGAAAGTGGCTGCTCTTAAGGAGATTGGCTACACATTCAATAGTGAGGTACGGAGGACAGATCGCCACCTCAACTTCAGTTTTTGGATCGACAAGCAAAACCAGAGACTCGATTGCAGCCGTAGCCTGGGCGCGAGTCAAGTTCATTTTCCAGTTGCCGACAACGAGCTTATTACGCATCAACTACGGTTTTACCCTTTCTGGAGGTTCCCGGGTATGAGGGTCTGGAAGGAGCGAGCTTTTGGTTAATTGAACGTTGGGTTGTCAAATAACCTCGTTGGTCAAGTATCCTTCGCCGGATGACGACGTTTAGGATTCACGCGAAAGGATTTGAGACTTTTGAGGCTCCGGAAGGCGCCAAGCTGGCACTTGAACTTGAGAAGAACGGAGTGGATGTGAGCCACCGTTGTGGCGGACAGGCAAAGTGCACCACTTGCAGGGTTGCCATTCAGGGTGACGAGCCTCCGATGGGAGAAATAGAGCGACAATGCCTCGAAGAAGATGGAGTCCTGGGTCAATTCCGTCTTTCTTGCCAGATCCGGATCGCGCAGGATTTCGAGTTGGAAGTCCTCATGCGAGCCAGCGAGCAGGGCTGGGATCCTGGGGTGGAGTTGGAAGCGTAGGCGACGCAGTTCTGAATTAGCCTGGTTTTTTGCCACCCTTTGGTGGGTTCAAGCGTTATAGTCTTTATATGAGCACGATTTTTCTCGTTATGATCTTGATTTTTCTCATACTCATAGCGCTGATCGTCTATGCCGCTACGAGTAATCGACAGGCCTACTACCAGCAGGGGCCGACCTATATTGAGCCGGGTGTCGTCGTGGTCGATGACACTCCCCTCATCGCTGGGATGGTTGCAGCAGATATCGCAAGTGATATTGCATTTGGGGCAGCCGAGTCGGCGATGATGTCCAATCAAGGTCAATATATTGATCAAGGTCAGTACATGGACTCTCAGGACTCGGACTTCGGAGGCGGAGGGGACTTCTTGGGTGGAGACGCCGGGTTTGACAGCAGTTCGGGCGGTTTCGATTCGGGCGGTGGCGACTTCTAGGCCGACGAATCACACTACTTTTAGTCGAGGCATAGGCATGGGTAACATGCCTTTGTCATGACTGATCTACTTGCCCGTAAACTTATCCGTGATGTCCCTGACTTCCCAAAACCAGGAATTCTGTTTAAGGATATCACACCGGTTCTAGAGGACCCAGCCGCATTCCAAGAGGTATGCGATCTTTTGGCCGCAGACGCCAGGGCCAGGGGAGCTGAGGCAGTGGTTGGGATCGAGAGTCGTGGATTTATATTTGGCGTTCCAGTTGCCCTTCAATTAGGCGTTCCGTTTGTCATGGCACGAAAGCTTGGAAAGCTCCCCTATGACCGCATTAGCGAGGAATATGCTCTCGAATATGGGACCAATACAGTTGAAATGCATGTCGATGCGATCAAGCCTGGACAAAAGGCGTACATCGTTGACGATTTGCTGGCGACCGGAGGCACGGCGGCGGCGGCAATCCGGCTTGTTGAGCGGCTGGGAGGCGTGGTCTGCGGTTTTGGGTTCTTGATCGAATTGACGTTCCTTGGAGGAAGAGAAAACCTACTGGAATATCCAATTAAGGCGCTTCTAGAGTTCTGACATCCTTAACACGGTGCACCACGAAAATGTCGTGCGCCGGTTTCTCGTCGAAACGGTGGTCCGCTGAAGTTCGGAATACAAGCCTATGGCGATCGACTCTGGGCCGTGTGCGATCACTGTCCGTAGAGAATCTCCTCAATCAAGTTATGACTGGCTGGCCCTTTAGGCTTATGTCACCGGTGGGCGGACTGAACCATACGGTTCTAAATTAAAGAAGCATATGCCAGGCACTTCTCAATCGGACGCTCCCCTTCTCATTGGGGTCATGGGACCCACTGCTTCGGGAAAAACCGAAGTTGCCGAAGCGATTGCGACCAATATGGAAGCTCAGCTCGTTAATGCGGATGCGTTTCAGATCTATCGTGGCATGGACATCGGAACGGCGAAACCTATCCACAAAAGTGCATACCGAATGATCGACATCCGGAACCCATCGGAAGGTTTTGGAGTGGGAGAATACGTCCAGTTGGTCCAGGGCATTTTGCTGAATTGCTGGGAACAAGGGCGAAGCGTGGTCGTCGTGGGAGGAACAGGGCTTTATGTTCGGGCCTTGTTTGAGGAATACAGCCAAATGGCTCCAGCTCCAGATCCTGAATTACGGAAAGCCCTAGATAAAAAATCTCTGGAAGAACTTATTGCTGAACTTGTAACAATTGACAAAGACGCAGCGCAACGAATTGACCTCAAAAATCGTGTACGAGTACAACGGTTTCTCGAACGGTTGCATGGTTCAAAACCGTCAGTGCCGGTAGATCTACCTCCGTTCCAAAAACTGAAACTTGCCGTATTACGGGACCCTTCTGAGACGTCAGACCGTATCACACGTAGAGTGGACGCAATGGTGCAAAATGGTTGGGTCCAAGAAGTCAAGGAGTTGGCTGACTCTGGATACTCACCCGCCGACCCAGGTTTACGAGCACTGGGATACAAGGCAATTTGGGAACATCTTGACGGTCAGATCGGATTGGATGAAGCAGTGGCGACAACGATCGCTGAAACGAAAAAGTATGCAAAGAGGCAACGAACTTGGCTTAGGTCAGAACCAAACCTCGTATTATTGGAATCTGACAACGCAATAACGGAAGCATCAAATAATGTTATGTTTTATTTTTCTAGGGAGTGACAATCGAAAATGGCTAAAGCTATCAACCTTCAGGACATGTTCCTGAACCAAGTAAGAAAAGAGGGTATTGGAGTCACTATTTACTTGACGAACAGTGTTCAATTAAGAGGTCAAGTAAGAGGATTCGATGCTTTCACGGTGTTACTTGATGCACCAGGCAAGCCGACTCAACTCGTTTACAAACACGCCGTTGCCAGTATCGTCCCCAGCAAGCCGATCAGCTCTTATCGGGCCGGCGGTGAGGGCGAGGAGCATTAAGGCGGATTACTCTAGTGTTCTAATCTGGATGTCCATTGACTGGGCAAGAATATCTACGGGGCAACGAAAGTTTTCCCCGTTTGTTTTTTGGCAAAGCGGAAACGAGCAGGTTTAATGGTAGTGGCACCTAAGGTGACGAGAATTCCACGCTTCTTTTCTTATGGCTAGTTTGATTCAATTTACAAAGATGCAGGGGATTGGAAACGATTTTATAGTCGTGGACTCCCTTCAACAGCAAGAGATACCTTCGGACCTAGCGGAATTCTCGCGAAAGGTCAATGATCGCCGTTTTGGAGTAGGTGGTGACGGTTTGATCCTCTTGGAGCGAGGTACAACCGCACCTTTCAGGATGCGGATGTTCAATCCGGATGGCTCCGAAAGCGAAATGTGCGGCAACGGAATCCGCTGTTTTGGTCGCCTCTTACTCGATCATCATCACTTAGATGGAGATACGGTTCAGGTGGAAACTGGGGCAGGAACCCTTCGGCTGGATATGGTTGAGCCGGATCGCTTTCGGGTAGATATGGGTCAGGCTCGGCTCACTCGTGGAGAGATCGGGATGACCGGCAATCCAAACGAGCAATTCATAGAAGTCCCGTTGGGCAACGGTTTAGTAGGCACTGCGGTTTCGATGGGGAATCCACATCTTGTGATCTTCGTCGATGACGTAAAGAAGGTTGAGCTTGAGTCGATCGGTCCAAAGCTTGAGCACTACCCCGATTTTCCGCGCCGGACCAACGTTCACTTCATACAGGTCGTCGACAAAGAGCACCTTATTCAACGCACGTGGGAACGAGGCGCAGGCATTACGCTCGCGTGCGGGACCGGCGCCTGCGCAAGCGGAGTTGCCGCATTTATCACACAACGAGCCGATCGAGTCGTCCAGATTCAATTACCTGGCGGGCTACTCGACATCGAGTATGTGGAGGACGGCCGCGTCCTTATGACCGGCCCAGCCGAAACAGTGTTCGAGGGTGAGATTCAGGCGTAAAATCATCCCAAACGACATGGAATCTGCGTTCGTCAGGCAGGCGATCAGAATCTGAGAGCTCGGGCTCTTTCTACTTCTCTTCTTTCGTCGTCTTGGGCAATTTTGTCGCGCTTATCATATTGAGCTTTTCCGCGGCCGAGGCCGACTTCCACTTTTACCCGTCCGTTCTTGAAGTATAAGGCGAGGGGAATCAGTGCAAGACCTTTCTCTAGCGACTTTCGTTCAAGCGTGTTGATCTCTTTGCGGTGCATCAGCAGCTTTCGATCCCGCCGACGTTCATGTTGAAAGACACTCGCCTTTTCATAAGGCTCGATATCAGCATTGATGAGAAAGAGTTCCCCGCTCACTACCTTGCAGAAAGCATCGTTCAAGTGGCCCTTCCCCAAGAAGAGGCTCTTAACTTCCGAGCCAACTAGAGCTATGCCAGCTTCTTGGGACTCCAAGATGTTGTAATCGAACCTCGCGCGTCGATTCTGAATCGACCGCGGAGCAGCGCTACCCTTCTTTTCCCCCTTCTTAGCCATAAGGTGATGAGTGTACCGTGGGGGCATGCTTACAACTCGGAACGACCGAACCTCGGTCGGTATTAGTTTTGAGGGAACACACAACGGGAAAGGCGAAAGGGCGGCTTGGCCCAAATAAGCCAGGAGCCCGCCGGGTTAGTATCGGACGGTCTCACGGACCGTTTTGAGAGAAGTTTGCAAGGGTTAGCAGGCGGCTGAGACTCGCCCAGATCCCTTTATCATGCGCGCCAAAATTCGTTGGTATCGCTTCGCAGGACAGGTGAGAACGCGAAAGGAACAGGGATCGAGTTCCAAACGGAGTTTCTTCTAAGGGAACCTGCCGGACCAGTTCTTCCTTTCAGGGCTATGTGGTCTGGAATGCCCCGTCTTGATGCCTTCAGGGCCGCCCAAGGCGCCTATTCAAGGAAGAACCTATTGTCTGGGAACCTCTTTCTTTTGACTTGTGTTATCTGGCGTGGGACAGATCTGTGTCTCTTCTAATTCCAAACAGGTAGATTTGTACAATGCGATTTTATCTTGCGATTCTGTGCGCCGCGTCAATCTTCGTTGTGGCAGGATGCAATTCTGATTCTGCAAAAGCGGGTGACGACGGGAAGGGTTCCGACTCCAAGAGTGCGACAAAGCACCTTGAGAAGCTTATTATTGAAGATACGACGCCTGGCACGGGCCCCAAAGTAGAAAAAGGGGACGAAGTATGGGTTAAGTACAAGGGCAAACTAGCCGATGGCACTGTTTTCGACGAAACTAAAGCGGATGCAGATCCCTTCCATGTAACAGTCGGTGCAGGAAGCGTTATTAAGGGTTGGGACGAAGGTTTGGTCGGCATGCAGAAGGGTGGAAAGCGCAAACTTTCCATTCCTTATACGCTTGCATACAACGACCGATCTATGGGGAACAAGATCAAGCCGAAATCGGATTTGTTCTTTGACATCGAGCTCGTCGACATGGTGAAAGCAGCCGATGACACTACGCTGGCGGTCGACATTATCAAGGACGGTTCAGGTCAAGCGGCAAAAGTGGGAGACACGGTAACCATCGACTACGAGGCTTTTGTATTCGGGAAGAGCATCGAGTCGACCAAGGACCTTGGCAAGCACCTTACGTTTAAACTGGGTGAAGACGGAGTGGCTATCCATGGATTCGATGAGACCCTCAAGGGAATGAAGGTAGGAGGCGAACGCAAAATAACTGTTCCGCCGCCACTTACTGTCACTCTGGCAAACGACCAAATGAGACAGAACAAAATTGTCTTTGATGTGCGTCTCTTAAGCATCAAGTGACAAGAAGGAACTTCTTTTGATCGTTCATAAATTCACAGCAGTTTCCATTCTAGCGGCGGGTTTTCTGGTTGTAGCCGCTGCTCAAATCACTAAAACAGCACCCGCAACCTACGTTCTGCGTGCCAAGTACCAAAAGGGGCAGGTTATCAAGTTCATGACGGTAAGTGGGATCGATTCCAAATCGAATGCACTTGCCGGGACGACGTTGAAGATTCCTATCACCTTGCGTGTTCTTGACGTTAAGAAGGGCGTTGCAACCGTTAGGCTTACGATGTCGGCAGTTGTGTTAGACGGTCAGGTAGTGCAGCCGGAGCAGTCGGCGACGTTTCCGCTGGACAACCGAAATCGAGGAGAATCTGGATCACAGAGTATCGGAGCACATTTGCCAATCAAACCCATCAAAGTTGGCGGAACTTGGAAATCGGTTATGCCGGTCAACATTGGCGGCACGACAGCCGCCTTGGAAGGTGTTTACCGTTTCGCTGGAGTCCAAACTGTAAATGGGCATCTTGTCGGCGTGATCACCTATTCCCTTTCGGGTCCAGCCACGGGCACGGGCACCCTTATGATGCTTGCGAGTGATGGAACCATGTACAGCAACGAGACAAGGCTTGCCGTAACCGGTGGCGGCGGAAATCGTGCGCTGACAAGGATTCATTCGACGATGACTCGAAATTGAGGGACGATTTGAAAGTTGACTTGGCAGTCAGCGGCAATCCGGTTATTCGGGAAATGTTGGCCCGGCACCCTAGGGTTGAACGTGTTTCGGACGGATACTGCCCAGGAATTCAATTCATCCTAGGCGACTGGCACCGGGAAGTTCTCGTTGGTGATGTTACACAGGAGTCTTACGGACTGCTTGAGATTATCGACAACAATCCTCTTGTGTGCGCCGACCGAGCGTCGGTACCCGGCCCAGCGACTACTCTGGCATTGATCGCCCTGACGCCAATGGCTCAGGCTCGCATTATCGATGATTCGCCAGTAATGGTTGTCAATATCGACGTTGATGAGGCTGAGATTGAATCGGCCCTCGATGCAAGTGGCTGGCAAGGGGGGATAATGGTTCATTCCGAGCCGGTTGACTTGGACACGGTTGTTGCGGCAACCGTCATGGTTGCAGTTCCGTCGAGCGTACCCATGGACGAAATCGAGAGTCTCTATGCAGAACGGTTCGAGCGATCGTTCTTTATTCGGTGCAATACGGAATCCGAGTGGACTCCTGAACTTGTGGCAGGCAAACCATTTGCGCTCTATCGGATGTCGATTGCTTCCGACTCTCCCAACAGCCTCTTGACTATCAGGCTGTTGGCAGACAGGAACGGGAAGTGTGGGGCGGCACAAGCTATCCACGCCATGAATGTTATGTGCGGGTTCGAAGAGTCCTTGGGAATAGACGGCTAGGTATAGCGAACCTTCAAATCCATTCTGGCGGACGGCGCCTTCCTTGACTTCATTAGTCCTCAGCGTCGAAATCAATCACCTTTTTGGGTTGGGCCTTCTCTGCCTCGACAGCATCCATATCCTCCTTTGTTCCGGCTAGAATTTCTGGTCCTTCGCCTCCAATCTTTTCCCAGACACCCTTTTCAGCTCGCCTGAAGGTGGTAAATCCCTTTCGACCCGCCTTGTCGTTAGAAGGAGCTTCGCCGACCTTTATCGTTGCTCGGCTGATGACACGTTTCACATCAAGACCGCACCACGGGCAATATGCGAGCGGCTCCTCGTTTACTCCCTGGATAACGTCCACGCGTCCCTCGCACATAAGGCAGTCGTGATTCTTGGGTTCGTATTCGTAGACTGGCATGGCAATAGTTTACTGAGGTCCTGACTCCTAGCGGGGACAGCGGCGCAATGTAGTTTTGGCCACGGCATGGAGTAGCCTGTTGATTCCTATGGACAGCATTTCTGCGTTGAATGCGGAGATTATCGGGTGCCGCTTGTGCCCTCGCCTGGTTGAGTGGCGGGAGCGGGTCGGAGTTGAGAAGAGGCGGTCATTTATGGACCAGCAATATTGGGCTCGACCTGTTCCCTATTTTGGGGACCACACCGCGGAGCGACTCGTTGTCGGCTTGGCGCCGGCAGCCCATGGCGCTAACCGAACGGGTCGGATGTTCACGGGTGATCGGAGCGGGGACTGGCTGTTTGCAGCGCTCCATCGCGCCGGTGTCGCTAACCAACCCACTTCAGAAAGTATCAGCGACGGGCTTGAGCTATCTGGAGTACTCATGGCCGCAACTTGCCATTGCGCTCCACCCGATAATAAGCCGTCACCGAGCGAACTCCTGGCTTGCAACCGTTTTTTAACGCAAATCCTGCAGGATCGAAATTGGAAATCTATCTTATGTTTGGGGAGCATCGCGTGGACTTCGGTCCACCGAACTCTTGGTGAGCGAGTGGCAAAGTTTGGCCATGGATCGATCAATCGAGTTAACGGCGGACCTGTGTTGGTCGGGTGTTATCACCCGAGTCAACAGAACACATTTACGGGAAGGCTCACCGAGACCATGCTGGATTCGGCGATTGCGCTTTGGCTGGACACGTAGAACCGTTCGGGCGTTGAACAACACCGAGATCCAGAAGGCCCTGGCCTGATCAAGAAATTTGTGATTTGGCGGCATCTAAGAGAGATTCAGACGATCTTTTGCTCGTTCTCTTCCGTTTTCCGTTCAAAAAGTCAGTCGTTGACAAGGGCTTTTCGCTCTAAGTCAAAGCGTTTCAGATTGCCCTGGTGAGAAGTTGCGAGTTTGACTTTGGTTCCAACGGGGCCAGCGAGCATGTTTCTAAGTTTCTTGAATGAGATGATCCCGCTAAGGTCGGCATCTCCAATCGACAGTAGCTCATCTCCTTTCTTAATGCCGGCAACCTCGGCAGGACTGTCTGGGGCCACATTGTAGATCATGACGTTCCTGGTGGAAGGGCTATACGCTGCCGATATTCCCAATTCGCCGGGCGGATCGTTCTCCACTTTGTTCGTCCAGTTTTCCAGCCAAACGCGACGTCTACCGTAGTCGATCGTGATGTTGAAGTTCTTCAAGAATTGGAAACCGACGGTTCCATCGGCTTCGGCGGAGCTTGATGGAAGGTCAATCACGTCCCAAGTGCTTGCCGGTACTGGGACACCGAAGATCGTCATATTCGCCATCTTTTTGTTCCAACTGACAACGGCCCCAGAAGCCACCCCGGCAAAAGACGTAAATTTGGGTTCCTTGCCAGACTCCCAAAGCCCAACCCGTTCCAGCGAGTCGCGATGAGAAGTCGCATAAAACGAATTCCCGGTGTCCAAGGCCATTGTCAGTGTGTGACCAGTAGGAGTTAGAACGGGCAATTCAACAGCGTTTGCCCCTAGTGGCAGCATCTTCACCAAAAAGGTCTTCGTGTTGTCTGGCTTGCGGGTTGTGATATCGACAGAATTCGGATAGAAGATGAATTTCTGCTTTTCGAAGTTAATTTCGGTAATGTTGTTTTTAATGACTTCGAAGCCCATGATCCCATCACAGTGCGTACCGAAGATAAACGAGTAGTCTTCCGGTCTGGATAGAACCACCTCCATACCAGACGGATCTACAGTTTTGGTTCCAAGCGACAGTGTTTTGATTTTCACCGTTTCGGCCTGCAACTCACCTACAAAGTCGCGAAGTGTCACAGAGCCGCTCGCCTCCCCAACGTTTATCGTGTTCGCTAGGTCGATCGCTCCACCAAACCCGGTATCGAACATACAGGAAACCTTTCGTCCGTTGACGGCCGCGTCGACAATCAGTGCATCCTCGCCTAGGCGGAATGGCACTTCGACGGGAGATTGAAAGGCAGCAATGAAGATGAGGGCGGTTAGCAAAGGCATGACAATTTCTTTTCAGAGCAATCGTTGGGAACGTTCAGGCTCTATCGGCGCGAAAGAGCGTTTCAACGACCAGAGTCGTTGTCTTGATTTTATACGCATTCTTAACCATCGGCGTTGCCGACGGGCGTTTCACAAGCGACCTGCTTTTTGTTCGTATAAAGCGGATTAGTCCTTTCTTCCCGCGAACATGTACAAGGCTTGGGGCAGAAATGGCATGAAGAGAAAGCAGCATATCATCATGGGCACCATCCAGAGTGCTCGGCCACGGCGGTCAATTAGATCGATCGAAGTCCAGATCATACTTGCAAGGATCATCGTGGTAAAGAACCCGATTGTGGCAAATGCAGACAAGGAATCGATCGGCTTGTACCCCATGAATACACTTTTCATATCCGGCTTTGGGGGGGCGGCGAATGGGAAGTTAAACTTTATGACGATCGTCGACAATACGGACAGGCCGACTATCGTCCAACCAAGATTGGTCCACTCCCTTTGATGGTCGCCAAAAACGGTGAATAGATGCTTCTTTCCAAACCCATAGAGCTTCTTAGTCGCCGCTACGGTCGTATCAAGACTCTTACCGCCCGACACAAACTGTGGGTCACCACCGGTACCGGCAATCTTCCGTAAGAGTTTTTTTGCACTGAGGTGTTTAGGGTCCAGCCTTAGCGCTTCTCGCACCGCGTCATGAGCATCTGCCTTGTCGCCGATGTCGTATAGATGAACGGCCAAGTTATAGAAGTTTTTGGCCGTCGGTGCGAGCATGGTCGCTTTTCGCAGGGACTCGACTGCGGCTTCTGCGAGGCCCAATTGCGCATGGGCAATTCCTCTCAGCTCATAGATCTCAGGATCATTGGGATCTATTTCGCCTGCCTCGTCGAGCATGTTAAGGGCATTTGAGTAATTACCCTCTTGGATGGCCTTATTGGCCTCAGCAATTAGCAGGCGAGAACGTTCATTCGACATAGAAGGGGCTGATCGAAGTGTACCGCGCCAAGTAACCTCAAGAGAGCAAGTTCAGGCGTGGCAGATGCGTGCCGTATTCTGTATACTACGTCCACCGCGAACCTCGTTCACGGGCAAATTTTGATCGGGATGGTGGTGGAACCAGCATGATAAGTATTAAGAATAGGTTCTCCTTTAAATTTGGCATGGCAGTTCTCGCCGCCGGCGCAGTAATAGGCTGCGGTAGTTCAGGCGGAGATAGTCCTACTGCCACCACTACAGATAGTGGTAGTAAGACTGCCGTTGCAGACAGTTCGAAGATTCCTGGTTGCAAAGCCAGCACGACCCCAGCTCCTGACGATGTGGTTCCAGGCGGCATTCCCCTTGGTCTCGTGGCCAGCCAGAACGGCGACCTAAAGCCTTGGGGTGAAGATAGCGCAAAGGGCGCAAGGCTCGCAGTTGAGGAATTCAACGCAGCGGGCGGAGTTGACGGTAAAAAGGTCAGCCTTTATATCGAGGACAGTAACTCAAGGCCAGAAGTCGGCAAGAGCGCGGCTGAAAAGCTCGCCTCGGACGACAAGGTGATCTGCCTTCTGGGTGAAGTGGCCTCCGGCATTACCGCTCAAATGGGTGCGGTTGCCAAAGAAAAGAACATCCCTCTGATTGCGGTTGGCGCTACTCGAACCGACCTGACCAAGGGGCAGCCCAACATCTTCCGCGTCTGCTATACAGACGCATTCCAAGGTCCAGTCATGGCCAAATTTGCCTATGAGGAACTCGGTCTGCGGCATGTTGCCTTGATGACCGACAAAAAGCAGCCCTATTCCACAGGCCTCAGCGACAGTTTTCGAGCCTTCTTTACGAAGCTGGGTGGAACGATTGTCGACGAGCAGTTCTACGAGGGCGGAAACACTACTTTCACGGGTCAGCTTACTAACCTTAAGGCAAAGAACCCGGACGGGCTCTTTATGAGCGGCTATTTTAGCGAAACCGGTCCCATTGCCCGACAGGCCAAGGACGCAGGCTTGAACGTCAAGATGCTTGGTGGCGATGGTTGGGACAGCAGCGAAATTCTCAAGTCAGGCGGCGATGCCATTCTGGGCAGCTATTTCTGCAATCACTACAACAACAAAGAGGACCGTCCTGAGGTTAAGGAGTTCCTCCAGAAGTGGGGGGCCAAGTACGACTGCAACTATCCGGCGACCACAATGGGCGCGTTGGCATACGATGCAACGATGCTAGCTTGCGATGCACTGAAGCGCGCCAAGACAAAGGATGCAGCCGGCTTACAAGCGGCAATTGCAGACACAGTTGATTTTAAGGGCGTATCGGGCAACATCACTCTTAAGGGTAAGAACGGTAATCCTCCGAAGCGGGCGCTCGTAGTCCAACTGACCAAAGAAGGTCAAGTTTTCGCCAAGGCTTACGATTTCGACGAAAAAACAGGATTGCCCAAGTAACGAATGGGAGTTACTGAGCACCTCGTTCTGGCAACGCTGAATTTTCAGACGTTGCCGGATCAGCTTGTGAATGGCCTCCTCTTGGGGGCCATCTATGCTCTTATGGCCCTCGGCTACACGATGGTCTATGGCATCTTGCGCCTTATCAACTTTGCCCATGGCGAAGTCTATATGCTTGGCGCTTATGTGGCGCTGTTTGCCTCCTACATGCTTGGCTACGGCCCGGGCGCTGCCATTGGCTCGGATCCTCGTCCGATCATTGCGGCGGGAACCGTTGTCGTGATCGGCGTTATCATGCTAGTGGTCGGAGCAGCCATGGCCCTGGCAGCTTTGAAGGCGCCGTCTTTACCCGTCATCGTGAAAGCGGTTGGCTTTGCGCTGGTCGTTCTAGGTTTACTTGCCGCACTTGTTGGTAAATTCCAGCCTCAAGCACTCAACCTCGTCATTATGCTGCTTGCCAGCATGACGGTCTGCTCCATCGTCGGAGTTTTGATCGAACGATTCGCCTACCGGCCGATGCGAGCCCACTCACGAATTGCGTCTTTGATTACCGCCATAGGGGTGTCGATGCTCCTCCAGAATGGCGGCGCGCTGTTTTTGCCGAATAGCCCTCCCCCGAGCATCGAAGAGAACGTCAATCCTTATCGGCAGACGATTACAAAGCACATTTGGCCTGCGCCTCCCGAGATGCACCAGGCGGTCGTAAAGGCTGAGCCACTTTATCTATCGACGAAGAAGACGTTCGATGAGTACCTTGCGACGACCGGAAAGAGCGAGTTTGACCTCCCGCCTGAGGGCGTTAAAATTCGCGACGCGGCACGAACCGCATCGTCCACGTATAACGACGCCAAGCGGAAGGAAGACTCGGCAGGGGTTAGCGTAACCATTCAGGAAAGCCGAATAATCATGCTTGTGACCGTCCTCGTGCTTATGGCGGGGCTAACGTACCTTGTCATGTATACAAGCGCGGGCCGTGCCATGCGTGCGGTGTCTCACGACTTTGACTCCGCGGGGTTGATGGGCATCAACGTCAACTCCATCATTACGTTTACCTTTGTGGTGGGCTCTTCTCTAGCTGGAGCGGGCGCCATGATGATTGCCACGTTTCAGGGCACTCCTCTGACAACTTTTTATGGACTATTGCCGGGTGTAAAGGCGTTTGTTGCGGCAGTCCTCGGGGGAATCGGGAACATACCGGGTGCGGTTCTGGGCGGGTTTCTTATGGGAGCAGCCGAGACGCTCGTCATTTGGGCCGGCTACAGCGAATATAAGGACGCCATAGCGTTCGTCATTCTTATCGTCGTACTGCTGTTTAGGCCGGGTGGACTCCTAGGGTCTTCGAAGGTGGAGAAGGTATGAAGTTTTGGCTCATACGCCTCTTATCGGTCGTCGTGGCAGTGTTTGGCTGCATTGGCGTGCAACTCGCTGCTAACAGCCAGAGCGACTACATCCAGCGCCTCCTGATCCTCGCCGGTCTTTACGTTACGCTGTCAGTCAGCCTCAACCTCATCAATGGAATTACCGGGCAGTTCTCGATAGGACATGCCGCCTTCTATCAGGTTGGTGCATATCTGGCTGGATTCCTATCCGTTCACTTTTTTCATACTAGCAACTTGCCTCCGCTTGTCTGGCTGGTTGTCACGATGCTCGCAGCAGCAGCAGGCGCGGCTATTGCCGGGTTTGTGGTTGGATTGCCGTCCTTGAGACTCAGAGGCGACTATCTCGCCATCGTCACGCTTGGATTCGGTGAGATTATCCGCATTCAAGTGCAGAATACGCCCGCGTTGGGCGGATCGTACGGGCTGAACGTCGAACCAAAGGTCAAGTCGATCGCGCTGGTTTGGCTTCTTGCGGTCCTCTGCATTGCCATCTGCAGGAATCTTCTTAAGACCGCCAGCGGTCTTCCCTTTCTTGCCGTTCGCGAGGATGAGGTGGCCAGTTCTGCAATGGGTGTCAACGTCACCCGGGCGAAAGTGACTGCATTCGTATTGGGTTCCGCCTTTGCCGGTGCGGCGGGGGCCCTTCTCGCAAGCTACGAAGGGTTCATTACTCCAGCAACGTTTGGTATGGATGTTAGCTTTATCATCCTAACGATGGTCGTGCTGGGGGGGACAGGATCGATTACAGGATCTATTTTTTCGGCCATATTCCTCACGCTGCTTCCAGAGTATTTGCGAAGCCTAAAGAGCCCGTCTGGCGGTCCACTTACCTTGACGGGGGGCACCGTCGTCGGATGGATGGTAGCGGTTATTGTAACCGTCGCGATTCTCCGCTTCGTTTATGAAGACGGAGGGCGACCGAAGAGCAAACGACTTGTGATGGCAGTCGGCGCAATCGTCGTGGGCGTCGTCGTTCAGTTCGTCGCAAGTTTGGCATTCAACAAGATAGGGGCGCTTCACGACAAGCAGATCGTGATTGGTCAATTGCGCATGGTGATCTTCGCCATCACATTGATCGTACTCATGCTCTTGCGACCTCAAGGAGTGTTTGCCCATCACGAATTCAGTTGGGACTGGGTTGGCCGGATATTTGGCAAGACGAAGGAGGCGACTGCGTGAGCCTTCTTTCACTTGAGGGAGCAACGATACGGTTCGGTGGTTTGGTTGCGGTCAACTCCGTTTCATTCGATCTTAACAAGGGTGATCTCTTTGGTCTAATCGGCCCTAATGGCGCCGGCAAGACGACGTGTTTCAATCTGATCACCGGCGTCTACAAGCCGACCTCGGGCACTATTTTGTTTCAGGGCAAAAGCATCGGGGGTACGCCCTCGAACAAGATTGCCGCACACGGGATCGCCCGTACGTTTCAGAACATCCGGCTCTTCAAGGCGCTTTCGGTTCTGGAAAACGTTGTAGTCGGCGGTTACCTGCGGCATAATACGGGCCTTTTTAGCGCGTTAGCTTACTTGCCCTCGTCCATCAACGAGACTAAGAGACTGAAGGCGGAAGCGATGGAGCTGTTGCGAGTTGTGAATCTTTCGCACGTTGCCGACGTTCGTAGCGCAGATTTGTCCTACGGCATGCAGCGACGGTTGGAAATCGCGCGCGCAATGGCCACTCAACCCGAACTGCTTCTCCTCGACGAGCCGGCAGCAGGTATGAATCCGCTGGAGAAGGAAGAACTTCTTACAATGGTCAAGAAGATTCGCGACGACCACGGGATGACAGTGCTGTTGATCGAACACGACATGCGCTTTGTCATGAATCTGTGCGAGCGGATCGTGGTATTGGACCACGGCGAAGAGATCGCTCAGGGCCCTCCCAGTGCGATTCGCAACGACCCGAAAGTAATTGCCGCGTATCTCGGCGAAGCCGTTTAGATATCGGCACTCTCACGAACAACAGCCCCTGCCATCGGTACGACCGATAGCAGGGACTGCTCGCATTTAGAACTTAACAGTCTTGAGGGCAGCGTTCACCAGCTTCTCGACCGAAGGCAAGACGTAGAGCTCGAGGGGTTTGACCCAGGGGACAGGGGTATCTAGACGGGTGATCCTCATAGGCGGCGCGTCTAAATACTCGAACGCCTTTTCGGCTACCCTAGCGACGATCTCACCGGCAAAGCCGCAGGTCATTGGGGCCTCGTTTACGACGATCAGGCGATTGGTCTTGGCAATGGATGTAAAGATCGTGTCTTCGTCCAAAGGAACGAGTGTTCGAATGTCGATGACTTCGGCACTCACTCCCATCTTCTCAAGCTCCGTGGCGGCTTGAAGACAATGGTAGACGTTCTGGCCGTAGCTAACGAAAGTGACGTCGCGTCCTTCCCTTCTGATGCTTGCTTTACCAAGGGGAATCGCATAGTCCTCTTCGGGAAGGAACTCGGCAATTTCTCGCTTTCGGTATAGCTCTTTGATCTCAAAGAATATGCATGGGTTTCCGTCGCGGAGGGCCGCCTTCAGGAGTCCCTTGGCATCGTATGGCGTTGAAGGACAGATCACACGCAGACCAGGTGCATTACAGAACCAGGCCTCGTTCATCTGACTGTGATACAGGGCGCCGCCACCGTATGCGCCCGCTGGACCGCGCACCACCACGGGCATGTTTACTTCGCCAGCAGTACGGTAATGATAGGTTGCCATCATGTTGACAATCTGGTCAAAGCCACACGAGATGAAGTCGATGAACTGCATTTCGGCCATCACGGTCTTTCCGCCTAGGGCCATGCCCACTGCGGAGCCGACGATGCAGCCTTCCGAAATCGGCATGTCGATGACTCGATTGACACCGTATTTTGCCTGGAGACCTTCCGTCACTCCAAACGCGCCTCCAAGAATTCCGACATCCTCTCCCTGACAGATCAGGTTAGGATTTGATTCCATTTCCTCAAATAGAGCTTCTTTGAGGGCGGTTACGTAGTTCTTTTTAACGGCCACTGGGGGCACTGCGACAGCACTCATTTTCGCTCCTTAAAAACCCACATTCCACCTTCTTCGGCAGGAGGAAGGGGCGATTGGAGTGCGAATTCAATTCCCTTATTGAGGTAAGCGACTACCTCGGGAGGAAAATCTTCGTGCTTGGCTTCCGTGGCGTTCTTGCCTTCCGCGCGATAGCTCTCCGATTGGCCAGGATCAAGGTGGCCTAGCGCCAAGAGGGTTCCACGGCAAATCGAGATTGGGTCACGGGCACGGCCCTTTTCAATTTCTTCTTGGGGACGATACTTGTTGGCACGGTCGTCGTCGTGGTCCCCATGCCCATATGCGCGAAAGGTCTTGCACTCAACGATGCTTGGTCCCCTTCCGGCTCGGGCATATTCCACCGCCGTCATTACTTTGTCGTAGACGTCAAATACGTCCTGGCCGTCGGCAACGAAACCTGGAATACCAAAGCCACGAGCACGGTCTGCCACGTCGCTCGTTGGGCATTCTAATTCAAGAGGTGTTCCGTAGGCCCACTGATTGTTCTCGATAACCGTGACAACCGGCAGCTTATGAACGGCGGCATAATTAATGGCTTCATGAAAGATGCCTTGAGCGCTTGAACCTTCTCCATTAAAGGTGACGCAAACGGCATCTCCACCGTCTAAACGATCGGCATACACCACGCCCGCAGCGACTGGAATTGTGCCAGCGAGCATCGAAGTCGAATGAATGATCCTCTTCTCTCTACTACCAATATGGGACCAGTTATCTCTTGCACGCCCAGGAGAGCCCACCCGGCCCCAGACTTGAGCGCACACTTCTTCAATGCTCATACCCTTTCGATCAGGCCTGCTCCAGTCAAATTTGCAGTCCTTTAGAAAGAACGCCGGCATGTCACGATGGATCGGCGAAATCCAATCCGTCGGTTTGAGCCCAAAAAGGGAACCGACCAAGATCGCCTCTTGGTTGTGAGACGAGTAGAGGGTCCCGGTGAGATGCCCAAGCCTCTTCTCTTTGATGAGTCGGACGTCAAAATAGCGTGCCAGGTAGAGTTGCTTAAACAACTCAAGGCAGTCCTCTTTGGAAAGAAGATCCCTTGGTCTCAAGGAGGGTGCGTCCGGTTTAATAGATGCTCTTACGGCGCTTGCCGTGCCTGAATTTCGGCTCAAGAAATGATTACTCCAATCTGGTGATTATACTAGATAGGGTACCCCACGGACGAACTCGACTTAGGCTCAACAAGGAATACATGAACTGCCGAGCAAGAGCTTCTTGGGAGTCGATCCTGCCCCGGTGCGAGTTTGGATGGAACGCTACGACCCCACGCCTTGAGCCTAATACGGTTTTTCTTCCGTAATAAACAAGAATTCCTTGCAAAATTGCCTGCTCTCTCTATGCACCAGGCGGTCTGAAATGGACTTTTTCGGCTTCTGATTTGCCCCTCTAACGGTTCGTTCCTCACCGGCTTCTCCCACGGTGGGGCGAGGCTAGGGTCTTAAATCGGCTCTGTTTTGTAAGACGCCCAAGAAGCAGAATTACTTACCTTAACCGTATTCGCGTTGACCCTTGGAGCGCAAGCATGATGGAAAGGGACTTTGCTGCATGGGTCTTTGGATTGGCCTAAGGGATTGAAGTCCGTTGCGGTCTGCATAAGCCACATACAAACGGCACAACGACTTAGTCAAACTGCGTCCGGCGTGTGGAGGTGAGCATTGGGTCCTGCCATTTGTACATTCACCTCGCATTGTTTGGCACGAAAATGGAAATCGGCGTCCCTGATCTCGTTGGATTCGAGCTCAGAGACGCCGACGGCTGGTTCTGTTGATCGGAGATTAGAATCTCTTGCGGAACGAGTGGCTAGCCTCCGGTGGCGCCTCTTAGGAAGTTGAAGAACGCGGCAGGATCACCATAACCGATTGTCTGTGCGACCACTGCGCCCGATTTATCAAGGATGTCCTGGGTTGGCATTGCGGTGATGCCATACTGCTGGGCTACCGATTGCTGGTCGTCCACGTCGATGCGGCAGAAAACCAATTTACTTCCAAATTTCTTGAACTCTTCTGTCCCGAAGCAATCGTGCTCAAGCCTCTTGCAAGGCCCACACCATGTAGCGTAAAAATCGACGAAGATCTTCTTGTTCGTCGCAGCGGCTACTTTCTTGGCTTCGTCCAAGTCGTAGTACCACTTTGTGGAGTTCATTTCTTCAAGCGTCATCTCTCGGGAATCGGCGGGAGGATCGAACACAAACGCATCCTTCGGAACATCGCTATTCACGACGAGCGACTTGGTATCGACCACCATGGACACTGGGTCGTTCATTCCGCGGTTGAGTTCAATATTGGCTTTGCGAGCAATTTTGTCGTCTTGGTTCAGGTAGTACGTGACGACTTTTCGATCGTGCGCGTCATAAGCTGCTTCTACGGCAGAGAGAATTCCTCCCTTCACGGCCTTATTGCCCAGGTCCTTTGACTTCACTGCCTTGTAGGCGTTCAGATCATAGAAACCTGCCCAAAGATTAAGCTCTTCGGTCGCGAAAATAGTTTTCATTTCAGCGTCGGTTTCCGGTTTCTTAAAGTAAGTTTTCTCGGCTTTGTCGTAGGTGGTTATGTCTTTGCCATCAGCGACAACCACTTGAGTCGGGGTTTCGATTCGGGCAAGGTTCGGTTTCTTCAGCGTCACTGAATATGGTTCGGCGCCACCGGCGTTGATGGTTTGAACCGTGTAGTTTGATTGGACCGACTTCGCGTCGTTGATAGCCTTGCTAAAGCTAGTGAGCAAACTGCTCGTGCTCACCTGAGCAAGCGCAATAGCTGCAACGGCGGTTCCGGCAAAAAAGAGGATTGGTTTCCGCATTTCGAATCTCCTATGAAGTTCGTATGGATACTCCTATTTTAACTTAGAAAGTTGACTTTTGTGGCAACTATCTCGTACAGCGACGCGCAGGTTCAAACAGAACTGCGCCCCACCAGAGTTTGGTATTTCACATCACGCCTCAACGGGAGCCGGTCAAGATCACAGCCTCCGGGTTTTCTCATTCGAGATTCGCTCGCTATGGAACCTTTCGATATCGCATCTTCAGGAATGGAACAACCGGTCAATGGATTCGTGAAGATGGAACTGGGAGAATCGAGGAGACGTTTCGCTTCACTACATGATGGCTAACCGGATCCAATCTGCTCTCGAAACAGACGGCGCATACCGTTGGATTGGCTCGAGGTGGTAAGGTAGCCGCAATGTCACGGAACCTAACGCTTGGTCTTTTGATTGCATTGATTGCCGCGCACATCGCACTCGCGACAACTTATGCATTCATCACACCTTATCGTAAGGCGGGCATTCTGATGGGTCAGCGGGATCCTAAGACCGGAGGTCCTCAAGCAGTCGTCGATGTTGGTGCGCCAGATGAGCGGCAACACGTCAACTACGTGATTCATCTGCTGCAAGGCAAGGGATTTCCGGTTTTTTCACCTTCCGACCCTCACTTGGGCGAGGACTATCAAAGTCATCAGCCGCCAGCATTTTACATACTTTGCGCCGCATGGTCGAGGATGGTGGGCGTTACAGATCTAACGACTCAAGATGCCGGTCCCAAGCTTCGCCTTCTAAACGTGTTGATCGGGGCGGGAACTGTCCTTGGATGCTTCTTCCTTGCCTATTGGGGACTCCGAAGGTCAGACGTCGCACTTTGTGCAGCCGCATTCACGGCTTTCCTTCCCATGTTCACGGCATTGGCGGGAGCGGTCAGTAACGATCCACTACTGATTATGCTCTGCACTTGGATCTTGGCATTGACGGCCAGATGCCTACGGAATGGCTGGGCATGGAAGCAACTGCTCCTAATTGGCATCCTGACGGGGATCGCAATGTTGACCAAGACAACGGCTTTGGCACTCGCGCCAGTCCTGATTCTAGCTGGGTTTCTGGCCTATCGATTCCCTGCGCACGTTTCGGACGATGAAACGGATCACGATACGTTACCAGGTAGATACCTAGCGCGACCTACATTCGCGATGATCGTGGTGACTGCGGTGTTTGCTTTGGTTATCGTCGGGCCATGGTGGATCCGAAACCAGAAGCTCTACCACGATCCCCTTGCAATCGGCGCGTTTAACGATGCGTTCAAACTCTCCGCTCAAAAGAGCCAAATCGTCGCGATGATCGATGCCACCGATCCGGGCGGTTCCAGCGAAGTCACCTATTGGAAGGACTACATTGGCTGGTGGACGTCCCGCTCGTTTTTCGGCGTGTTTGGCTATATGGACATATGGCTCAATGAGCGTGGAACCTCGTTTACGGGAGTTTCACCGAAGGGCGCGGCGCCCAATACCCTGTATCGGATGCTCTTGGCATTCACTGTTCTTTGCTTTCTCGGATGGATCCTCGCGATTGGCAAGGATGAATGGAAGGATACAAGGTCGGTACAGATCCTTAACCTCGCATTCTTCTTGGTTGTGCTTCTGCTATTCGTTCGATTCAACATGCAGTACTTCCAAGCTCAGGCTAGGTACTTGTTCCCGGCTCTCGGTCCGATCTCGTGCGGAATCGGTATTGGTCTCACCCAGTTACTCTCTAATCGTAGAGAGCTTGCCCTGCCAGTGGTGGCTGCGATTTTCTTAGGCGTAAACGCCTATGCGATTTCGCAACTCCCTGACGAATTTGCCAAGAGAACCGTCGCGGCTACCCACGTTCCCTAGAGAGAATCGTCGCCGAGTTTCTCGTGTCAGATACACTTCGATTTGGGGGTCCGACAAGCAACAAGGAAACGGCGGCCCTCATCTACAGTCTTAGAGTCTTCTGCTCATCCAATATTCGATGCATAGGTTATCCATGACACTTCATTTGTCGATGGTCGATTGAGGTTTACAGGATGGAACGTGCGTTTTCTTGTCACTTCGGGCATCTGAACGAGAAATGGGGCCATGACATCGATCGTCCTGAGACAAAATGGATTCGGAATTCTCAGGGCGCCCCATTTGACTGGGTTGGTTATTTGGCAAATCAATCGCACGATCTTGGTCTGTAAGCCATTCAGGATCTTTTATGGGCATACATTCGGTAAAGGTCAGTAAAGGAGTAACAGGTTCGAGTGGGTTCGCGTCCAAGTAGTTTGAGTGGTGTCGGCAGTTTTTGACAAGACAAGAAGTGGAGCGTTCGATGAGGATCTCGTGCTGGTCGAGAGGTTCCTTGGGGGTGACACTCGGGCATTCGAAGACCTTTACTCGAAGTATTATGAGAAGGTCTTCGCCATTGCGCGCGGAGTATTGATGGACTCTGACGAGGCGGCGGACGCAGTTCAGGAGATTTTTACGCTCGTTTATCGGCACCTCGGGCGCTTTGACAAGCGTTCTCGATTCAGTACTTGGCTCTTCCGAGTCGCGGTGAATCGAAGCATCCAGGAAGCTCGGCGAACGCGATACCGATCTCGCACCGTTGCGCTTACCGAAGCGATCACCAAAGCTACGCCGGAAGAGCCAGACACCTCGGATCCCCGAGTACAGGCAACCATGATTAAATTAGCCCCCGCAGATCGAGCCCTCTTGGTGCTGTTCTATTGGGAGGAACTTAGCTTACAAGATATTGGGGACAGCATCGGGTGTGGAGTCAACGCAGCTAAGACCAGACTGTATCGTGCTCGCGAGAGATTTCGAGTCATTTATGAGGCGACGCCATGAAGCGAATTGCGCCAGAACTAGACGGCCTGATGTGGACGCTCGCAGAGGGGGGGAACGACCGGGCGATCGATGAATTTGGAGCACGGCATCCTGAGCTGCGAAGTGAGTTAATCCACAGAATTAATATGGTCAAAGGCCTTAGAAGCGCAAAGAGCCCGACAGTGGAAGCTCCAAAGCCGATTCCAAGGTTTGTGCCTCGTGAGCCCAGGGTTTCGCCTATTCAATCGAAAGGGCCAACATTATTAGTTGGCGGGCTAGTCTTGGCCGCAATTGCAGCAGCGACATTTACGGTGATCACCTTCATGACACCCGAGAAGCGGCTGCATAAGGAGGACCTTCAGATACCTCCCATAAGGGCCCAACAGCCTGCGAACGTACCAAGTCAGCTGCCCAAGGCGGATGTTCCGCCAGTCTCAGAACCGGACACGATTGTTAAGGGAAATCAGAGCGAGGCCTTTCAAAAGCCTACTAGCTTAAGGGTTGACAGTGCACCTTTACTTACCGTACTTGACATGATGAGCGATATCTGCGGGACCAAGATTGTGGCGGCTCCCGGAATGCAGAATCCCAATATTTCGGTCGACTACGAGGGTATGACGGCAATGGACATGCTGCGCGACCTAGGAAAGAGGTATTTGTTTACCCCGCTCGACCAACATGACGGCAGCATTTTGGTCGTGCCAGCCGTCGATAGTTCTGGGACTTCGCAACCTAACGATCAGGTTGGTGGTATTCGAAGTCAGAAGATTGGCGGATAGGAGTGCCAAATTGCTTTCATGTTTTTCCAAGGCATAGGAAAGCGGGCTTGTCCTTGATATACTGAACCATTCACTGGAGTAAAGATCTCATGCCTAGGGTTCCGCGAGCATCCGACGTTATCGAAATATTCTCAGAGCGGTCGATTTCCTTTGCCTTTTGCGGTGTATTGTCCGTAACTTTGGCAGGCCTCCTATACCGATACAAAGGGGCTGGAAGTCTTATGGGGCTCGCCCTATGTCTCGTACTCTTGGGTGTCTTTTGCCTGGTTTTCGCGGCCTATACGGCTCTGCAGGTTCGAAAGGTCACGGCGCACGACGTCAACTGCCCGTTCTGTGAAGCGCCGAACACATTGGTCTCCGCTCCAAACGATGATTTTCCGTGCGTGCAGTGCAACCGCATGATTCCAGTTGTCGACGGGAAGACGATTCCAGTCTCGCAGGTTCGATGCGGATTCTGCAATGAGCTCAACTTCTACAGCGACAAGACGGAGGTCCTGCTTTGCGAGAACTGCAACCATGAAATTCCGATTGCCCATGACGAGACAGGAGCACCTCGTAAGACTATTCCGGCCGCCTTCGTTGTCGTCGACGATGAGGCGCTTTACGAGTTTCAACTGATTGGTCACGGCAAACACAAGGAAGAAGAGCTTATCAACGCGTTGCAGCATATATTGGCTCTCAATCGGAGCCAAGTCAAGCAGATGCTTACCGAGTTACCTGTCACGGTTCTTACGGGGATCACACGCAAGAAAGCAGAAATGCTGAAAGCTCAATTGAGCTTGTATGACGGCGAGGCCGAATTCCATCCGATGGAAGAAGCTAGAAGATAGGATTTTGCATCGTAAAAAATCGGTCGTGCTCTGGGAGTTTCTGGGGCAACCACGCGCAGTAATTCTGATAAGTAGGTCTGCACATTGTCGGTAGGCGCCTGCGAGTTGACGGATACTCCTTACAAGGGCAATTTCACTCGTATCCAATCGCGTCTAGGATGGGCAGTTTGGCGGCATGGATGGCGGGGAGAAGACCAGCGCCGAGGCCCAACACGAGAGCCAGAAACGTAACGAGAAATACATGCATCCAGGGAACGACCATCGGATAGATGTAGCCGGTGATCCCAAAACTAAAGACCCTCAAGGGTACCCAGCCACCGTATAGGCCGCCGCCCACGCCAATTAAGGCAGCAACGACCGATACGAAAAACCCTTCGTAGAGGATTATTCCGGTAATTTGGCGGCGTGTCATCCCTATCGACCTCCATAGGGCGATTTCCTTCCTACGGTTCATCACGCCTATCCAGATCGCATTCACAATTCCCAGCATCCCGATCAGAACTGCGATCGCAGCTTGTAGGTTCGCCATTTGCACCACTTGCTGCAGAACAGAGTCAGTAACCTCTCTAATCTCGCGGCGATCGTAAGCAAAGGCGGATCGATTTTGGCTAGAAACGGCAACAACCTGACTCTTGACCGAACCGATGGATGCCCCTGGCGCCACCGAAATGTCGATATAACTGAGCGATTCGTCGCGCCATGTGGAGACTAGAACTTTCCTGTCGATTATCAGCGCACCGTGAGACCAAGAATAATCGTCGACGACACCGAGGTTTCTAAGAGCAACCTGCCCACTAGGAGTTCGAAATTGCATGAGGTCGCCCGGATGCAGATGATAAAGAGCCTCAAAATTAGAGGAAACGAAGGCTCCAGTTCCGTTCATGAACTGAGGCTTGACGACTGGGTCATTGAAATTCGGGGGCCAATCTCCAAGTCCTTTATCCTTACGGGCATCGAGATACTGCTGGGTGTCGACGCCGATCACCATCACATCCGCCGAATGGAATGGAGTTAGGAGTTTTCGCACGCCATATACCTTGCCGACGCCAGGCACTGAACGAAGATCTTTCAGGAGCGATTCGGGCAGAACCTGATTTCCATACACGCTGGAAGCCAAGTCGTTGCCCATGACTGAGATGTCAAACGGAAACGCGGCATTCATCCACTGGCCGGTACTCACTCGGAAGCCCTCTACCAGAGTTTCGGTAGCCACCGTCATGGCGAGAGCGCACCCAAAGGTCATGATAGTAAAGGCAGTTCGATGGGGGGTCTTTATGAGTCCGTCAAGGGCCAGAAAGGGCTCAGGCTTGCGAGTTCGCTTCAATACAGGTCGAACGACCGCTGCCAAGACAAGGACGATCTCGGGAAAGAGGAGCGCGACACCCAGAAAAACAAAGCCCGTTATACAGAGCCCTACTACCATGGAGACCGAAACCTCAGCGATCGCAAGGTTGCTCACCACGCATAGGGCGAGGCCGACGCATGCAGCCATGAAATAGTGGTGACTTCTTCTGAACGTATAGGGCCTCAGAATCTCCAAGGGACGAACATTGGCTGCCGTCCAGATGGGAAAAAACGCCGCCACCATCGTTGTTCCAACTCCGACGATCAAACCCGCGGCAACAAGGGCAGGGCTCGAATGGACATGAGCATCACCCATCAGGGGCACCATTGAATTGATGGTCCTCTTTGTGTATTCAACGAGCGCATATGCCAGGCCGAGCCCAAGTACGACGCCGAAGCCAGATCCTACCAAGCCTATGATCAGCCATTCAGCAAGCAAGAACCCGAACACCTGGACCTTGGTGGCCCCTATCGAGCGAATAATCGCGATATCCTTAAGCCGCTCCGACACGGATACTTGAACCGAGTTGTAAATCATCAATACCCCGACGAGAAGAGCAATAACGGACACGCCAAGTAGGGAGTGGATGCGACCAAGCGCATCGCCAGCCGCAGAACTGAGTTGGCCGGGCGGTTCTATTTGACATTGAGGACATGCTCGCTCCAAGTCCGTCTTGGTTATCCCGGCCACATCGATGCGATCAACAATTCCAGGAGTCCCTAAAAGTTTCTCGGCAGCATGAAGTTCCATGAATCCGATATTGCCGCCTGCGCCCGCGGAGAGCAACTTGTTGTGCAGGAGTCCGACGACTTTGATGGGCTTTACCGAGTCTTTAGCTTGTAAGGGCAGGTAAGACCCCTCCTCCAGACGATTCCTATGAGCATAGGAATCAGCAAGGAGCATTCCACCCGATGAAAGCCGAAGACTGAGGAATGCGGCGGCATCCTCACCGACTTCATTGCCATATAACTTCGCCATCGAGTCGGAATCCAAATCCAATCCGACAAGGAGAAAACTGTGACTGTGGGGAGGCCCAGTAGAGATGGCGGACTCGATCACAGGCGCGGCGATCGCGCCTGGGATTTTTCGGATTCTGTCCACCAGGGATTCTTCAACTCCGAGAAATCGGCCGCGAGAAACTTGCCACTCCGCCTTACCTGCCATGGTCTTTGAACTCGCTTCGATCGAATCCTGCGCGGCCACGATCGACTCATAAGAAGATACAAAAATCGAAACTCCCAGGGCCAAAGACACAAGGACCATGACCAATCGGAATCGATGGACCAAGTGATGCTTAAAGGAGTATCGAAATAAAAGGGCCCTCAAAGGACTTTGCCGTCCTTGAGACGAACTCGACGTTTTGCTCGGTTCGCAATGCTTTCGTCGTGAGTAACGATCAGGGTGCTACGTCTAACCTTCCCCTTTGAGGTTTCAGCTTCCAAGTTGCCAAACTCGATCAATAGGTCGATGATCGCCATTCCGCTTTCGCTGTCGAGATTGCCGGTTGGTTCGTCGGCCAGGAGGATAATCGGATCCATGATCAGAGCTCGGGCGATGGCCACGCGTTGAGCTTCTCCTCCGGACAATTGGTCAGGATAATGGTGGTCTCGTCCGACGAGTTTCACACTGTTCAGCAGGATGCGACCCCGATCCATCTGTGAGGCAAAGCTGCGCCCCTCCAGGGTCGCCGGCAAGACGACGTTTTCCAGCGCCGTCAGAGTTGGAATCAAGTTAAATGTCTGAAAAACCAGCCCGATCTCGTGGCGCCTCATGACCGTCAACGCATCATCGTTCATACTGGCGGTGGTTCGACCGTTTACTATCACTTGACCATCCGTCGGCAGGTCCAGTCCGCATGCCAAGTGGAGCAATGTCGACTTTCCACACCCACTGGGTCCAGTAATTGCGATGAACTCTCCGGGCCCGACATCGAGATCGATACCTCGGAGCGCTAAGACCTGATGATTGTCCTCACCATAAACTTTAGTGACGTTTTTGAGATGCAGCATGGATGGAAGGTTCGTTCTGGCCGCATGTAAGGTACCCGTGGGCGCCTCTCGGATGAAACAAATGGTTTATCGCCTGAGCTTCAGCCTGTTTCTGATATCTCTATGAGGTGGTTTCCCCCCTCAAATTCGCAGAATCCCCTTTGAATCGGTATAATCATTGCCGTTAGCCGTACGGCAATTTATACTTGCACGGAAGCGCGAAACACCTTAGGAGGGGGTTCTCCACTCAACATGAAGTTGCTTCAGCACGCGTCGATGCAGGCCAGGAGCCTGGCATCGCTTCGAGCCGTCCGACTGCTTTTACTAGCAGCTGTCGGCACTTTTATCCCAACCGCAGCTTTTGCTGCAGAAGGCGACAACGTCAAACTAGCCTTCACAACCCAAGACCGCGGTCTGCTAGTCCTGTCTCTTATCTTAGGGTTTGTTGCCCTTGGATTTGGCTTGTATATGCGGATTAATGTCATGGCGCAATCGCCAGGCAGCGAAAAGATGCAGGAAGTCGGAAAGGCTATCAAGGAAGGCGCACTCGCCTACCTGAGTCAGCAAGTCCGCACGATGCTCTATTTTGTGGTCGTCCTTGCATTCGGTTTGGCAGCTCTCTATTGGAGCGCCGGACCATCGACCGGAATCTCAATCGCAATTTGTTTCATTGCCGGCGTCGGCGCCTCATACATTGCCGGTTACACGGGAATGCTGACGGCGGTCGAGGGCAACATGCGCACAGCCAACGCAGCTTTAACCAGCTTCAAGAGATCTCTTGAAGTTGCTTTCAGAAGCGGTGCGGTTGCAGGCATGGTCACGGTCGGCATGGGCTTGATCGGCGCTTCCGTCATTCTGCTTTTTGCAGGCGACAAGGCGATGACGCTTCTAGTGGGATTTGGCTTTGGTGGATCCCTTGCGGCACTCTTTATGCGTGTCGGCGGAGGAATCTTCACCAAGGCGGCCGATGTTGGCGCCGACTTGGTAGGAAAGGTTGAAGCCGGAATTCCGGAAGACGACCCCAGAAACCCAGCCACCATTGCAGACAACGTTGGAGACAACGTTGGCGACTGCGCCGGAATGGCGGCCGACATCTTCGAGTCTTACGAAGTCACGCTCGTCGCCGCAATTATTCTTGGCGCAGCAACGGCACAGATCTTTGACCAAACCACCTGGATGCGCCTGATCCTGTTTGCCTTGATGGCACGCGGCGTCGGCGTTGTGGCATCGATCTTTGGAATCCTGTCAGTTAAGGGCAACGAGGATATCGATTCCGACCCTCTTGCCTGCATTCGAAAAGGGTTCTACAAGTCGGCGCTGGCAGCGGCGGGACTTACGTTCATCCTCGCCTACGTTATGATGGGCGGGTCGGCGAACAAAATCAAGGCAACGTCTCTGATGCCTCAGGCCAATATCTTCCGAAAGGATGTCATGGTCATGCAGGCAGTACGCGACGAGATCGCGGCAAAGAAGAATATCCCCTACTACGAAGTCAAGCCTGAAGACATCGTTGCGGACTCTCGGGTGAAGGATCTTGGATTCAAGGATGCAAAGGAGCAACTTCTACCACAGATAATTCAAACCAAGGCGCCTGATATCCCTGAAACCGCAGCACCGAAGGGCTATTCTCCCGTTACCAACTTCCTAGACTCGACCAATCCGGTTCTAGGCTATGCGGTATCGCCAGGCTTTGCAGCCGACACTCAGAACCCCAATCTGCCTCCTCCTCGATACTCGGTAGGCACGCTATTTGGAGCAGGCGGCAAGGACAAGATCATTGTTGCCAAATTCCATGTCGTTACGGACGTTCCGGGACGACCGGCGCAACCAGCGACGCCGACCTCTCCGGCGACTCCGGCAACGCCAAGTTCGCACGAGGACATTACGGCGTGGCAGGGCCCGAATAAGGAAAGCAACCTCGACCAGGATGTTACGAATTTCAAGGCGAGAATGCCGGCCGGTTCCAAGATCGAAATCTTGGAGAAAGAACCCGTCACTCTGTACTCCAACAAGGATGGAGACCTGATCATTGGCCTACCGCCACAAATGGATCGAGTCGACCAAATCACGAAGCAGGGGTTTGGCTATCAAAAGCTTTCGAACAAGCAAATCGACGATCTGCTTGCGAAGAAAGGCACGATGCCTCCGGCAGAAACCATGCAGATGGCAGTCGCTACCCAACAGGAAGTTCCTTGGTGGGCTTTCGGCGCGGCGATCGCTTTCGGAATTCTGATGGCTTTTGCGATTGAGTTCTTGACCGACTACTACGTGTCAACGCACAAGAAGCCGGTTCAGGAAGTAGCTGGAGTTTCCAGCGCAGGCGCAGCTCCGATGATTATTCAGGGTTTTGCCTATGCCCTTGAATCCAGCGTGTTCATGGTGTTTGCGATCGTAATCGCGCTCATGTTCCCGCTGTTCTTGTTCTCGCCGGCACTTTACGGAGGCTATATCCTTAGCTTCTACGGAATCGCGCTTGTCGGACTGGGACTTCTCACAACCACGGGTTACATCTTGGCGATGGATACCTTCGGTCCGATTTCTGACAACGCTCAAGGCGTTTACGAAATGAGTGGCGAGGGTCATGACAACGAGTACGGCATGAAAGCCGTGCAGCGTCTCGATGCAGCGGGTAACACAACCAAGGCCCTCACAAAGGGTTTTGCGATCGCGACTGCGGTTGTCGCAGCGGTCGCGTTGTTCCACTCCTATCTAGAGAGCGCGAAGCTCGACACGATCGGTCTGAGACTGGACGTTCCGGAGATTTTCCTCGGAATGCTCATTGGCGCAGCGGCTCCCTATCTGTTCTCCTCCTCCACGATCAACGCAGTTGGACGCGCGTCCTTCCAGTTGATTAACGAGGTCCGAAGACAGTTTAGAGAAGATCCAGGCATCATGGCTGGAACAAGCAAGCCGAACTACGGACGGTGCGTGGCGATTGTCACCGCAGCCGCTCAGAAGGAACTGCTAGGACCGGGCATCTTGGCAATTGGCCTCCCATGTGCGGTCGCCTTCGGATTCTCGATTGGAAAGCCACCGACGATGATTGGCGGCCATATGTACAACCTCACCGGCGCCGAAGCGCTTGGCGGATTCCTTGCAGGCGCGATCGCAAGTGGACAGCTTATGGCCGTTCTGCTCGCGAACTCGGGCGGAATGTGGGACAATGCCAAGAAGCTTATCGAAGACGGTCTTTATGGCGGAAAGGGAACGGATGCTCACAAGGCAGGCGTAGTTTGCGATACCGTCGGCGATCCATTCAAGGACACTGCCGGACCAGCCCTTAACCCGCTGATCAAGGTTATGAACTTGGTCGCCCTGCTTCTTGCAGGCGTGGTTGTCATGCCTCTCGCTACCCCCACTCTCATCTTGATTACGGCGATCGCAGTTGGAGCCTTGGCGGCTTCGATCTTCGTTTCCAAGAAGAGCTCGATGTCGACTGAGATGGCAAAAGTCACCACAGAGGCACCGGAAATCCCGGCACCGGCCGCACTTGAAGAAGTCGTTTCTGCGACCCCTCCCAAGAGGCGGATCACGGTCGAAGAGCCGGTCGAAACAACTGAGCCCGAAGAGAAGGACGAGAAGTAACCTTCCCGACTTTCCCTTTGGCCCCCTCCTAGCACTAAGCCAGGAGGGGGTCTTTTTGCTTATGTGACCAATAAGTTTTGATCCGTATAGGGGCCGTCGGACGTATAGGAGCAGTAGGATTCGTCGGAAATGAGAGTTTTAGCAACAAATCCGAGTAAACCGAACTAAACTGTTTATCGGGAAGGTGAAAGATTGGCCGACATCAAAGACGTACGTGGGCAACGAGCAGCCCGAACTGAGTTGGGAAAGAGGGGAGTCGATATCACCCGATGCGACATTCGCATGCATCATGGCGTGCTCTACATTAAAGGCGCAGTTGGTAAAGCGAAGAACGCGACTTTTAAGGACTTGAGGACGGAGATGGAGAATATCGGCAGGATTCTTAAGTCTAAGTCAGATATTCGCGATGTTGTTATTGACTGCCAGTATATGGGGCAAATATAGCGGAGCCGGTTCAAGCACTTCCCGAATCAAGCAATGGGCACGTAGTTCATACGCCTATGAGCTTGCTAGTTTCCGCGCTTCGTTGGCGTTAGGATTCGTTTGACCGGTCGGTTATGATTCGGATAAGTTCGCCCACGAGGTAGAACGAACCGGTCACCAGGATAACGTCAGATGGATCCGCTTCTTCGGCCGCCGCCGTCAACCCGTCCAGCGCAGTCGTGTGCTCGGTGACATTTGTAAACACCGCTCTCAATTTTTCTCCCATTACGGGCACTGGAGTTGCCCGATGGAAGTCGACAGGAACCACATGAGCGCGCTTGATACGATTTGAAAGGTGAGCATAGAAGTCGTTTGATTCATGGCCGGACAGCATGTTGGTTACCAAGATCAGCTTCTGATCTCCAATCTGGCTTTCGAGCGACTTCACAAGGACCTTTACCGAATCCGCGTTGTGGGCGCCATCAAGGATGACCGTGCGGTTCAGAAACTCCAATTTCTGGAAGCGCCCTGGAATCGACGTCAGCCGAGCTCCGTTCGATAGCGCTTCTTCAGATTGATACGCTCCGGCAGCGTCGATCGCAGCAACCGCAAGGGCCAAGTTGTGGTTTTGAACTACACCCACCAAACTCGGCTTGAGGCATAAGTGGTAACCAAGAGGAGTTTCAACCGCGTTATCGCGTTCGTGCCAGATAATTTCCCTTCCCCAACGCCATGCGGGAGCAGAGCGTTCCACAGAGACTCCGAGGATAACTTCCTCGGCTTCAGGCGGCATATCGCCGATAATGACCGGAATTCCAGGTTTAATGATTCCAGCCTTCTCATAGGCGATCTTTGCGTGAGTATCACCCAATATCTGGGTGTGATCAAGCCCAATACTCACGATGACGCTCGCGCGCGGCGTCACGACGGACGTTGCATCCAAGCGACCGCCCAGACCGACTTCCAATGCCACCCACTCGCAACGATTCTGTTTCCAAAACTCAAACCCAACTGCCGTTTTGAATTCAAACTCGGTGATTCCACCGTATTCGGTCTCTGAGAAACTCTCCGCATGGGGGATGAGGGCCTCAGTGACGGCGGCCAGTTGTTCCTTCGTAATCAGGGCGCGACCCAGTTGGACGCGTTCCCTTGGGTCCACGACATAGGGGCTAAAGAACGCACCCGTAACGTACCCGGACTCAACAAATATGCTCTGAAGAAACGCGGTGGTAGACCCCTTGCCATTCGTACCCGCGACGTGAATGAACTGCGGGCCAGTCGGTCCCCCGACATAATCAGCGAGGTTTGCGCGCCTCACAAACTCCTGCATTCGATCAAGCCCCAAACGCCACCCACGAACTTCTAGCGACGAAATATAGGCAAGCGCTTCTTCATAAGTCATCGGCATGAGTTTTGACCCCCATGATTATGTCGCCAATCGAGATCGCTCGCGGAACGGTGTCACCATTCCCCGGAGAATGAGGGTCCTCTCGCCTATGCGAATTCCCCCGACCTTCTCGATTCTCTGGCGCTTACTAAACGGCAAAGGCGCTTTTCTAATGCACGGTTTGGCAGGACTAGACTCTTTGCAAAGCTTGCCACCCTATCGCAAACTCGCCAGTTCCCTTTGCGACTCGCACAGAAGGAAAACACTTTGTCGGTGGTTTCATTTCGCCGAGGCTCAAGAGTATTCGGCGCAAGAATACAATGAGACTATCTCGACACCAGAACCTCAATCTTCCGCTGCAACTATTCTCTTTTGGGCGTCCTCGGTTCTTATCTGAATACCCGAGCTACCCTCAGTGTGCGGCAGCGAACGGCATTGGGCTCAGTGCAGCCGGGCATGGATGATGGAGCCGCATTCGATGCGACCGTCAACGACGCCAGATATGGGGCATCGAAAAACCTGCTCATTATCCGTCCACTCTTTCATAGACCACGTTCCCAAACACTGAATGACGCTTCCGACCGGTACGAGCAGTTCCAAACTGTAATTCTCCAACGCAGGGGTCCGTGATTCAGGCGCCCGAATCGTGACGATCAGCTGTTCTCGTTCAATTGTAGGTTCGCCAACTAAGCCAAAGTGGAGCACCTCATTGGTTCCCGCAACAGGCACTCCGAGGTGATGCCCCCCAGGGTGAAAACCAGGACCATCTCGCAGACCGAGTCGAAAGATTCCGGGTGGCAAAATGCAGGCTCTCAAACCGACGATCTCCGCGAAGTTTTCTAAGACGATTGAAAAATCGGCAGACGTGATCGGATCGCCGATTGGAACCGAACCGCCATTTAAATCGATGCACTCCAGGTAAAGCGACTTGTCCTTTAGCGCGTTTTCGGGCAGTTTTCCGGTTAGCACTCCCTCAACCTTCAATGCTCCGCTATTATCGATCACCGCACTCACACGCGCTTCCAAGCCCTTGGGCAGGCTAGAGTCGATACGCGGTTCGCCTACCAGCCCATTTCCCAATTCGTGGGGATTACGCGACAATAGGACTTGTATCGTTCCGCCCATAACGCCGAACACAGAACGCATTGCCTTTGCCTCCAAGTCGCGAGCAGTAGAGATATCTGTCCATCCACGCTCAATACTAATTCGGCTTGATCGGCAGAAGACACGCATCGATGCTTGCATTGCGCCATGCATGCAGTGGGTCAAAACGGGGGAGAAAAGGTGGCTCTCAATTTTCGAGTACGGAGTGGCCCTCATCATGGCCAATTGAGACTCCATCTCCTTAAGCCTTTGCCTCATTTCACGAGAGTGCACGAGTGAGGCAAGGGTTTCCTCTTCCTGCTCCGGAGTAGAGATGCCACACACGAAGGCTCCCAGCATAACTTCGTCTATACCAGTCGGATCCAGGTTTGGACGTCCAACGATCCTCTTGAAGAGTTCGATGGTCTCGGGAGCCAAATCTTGGGCATTCTCGAAAGGCATATTGATGGGCTAGGCAAGCGGGTCGACGAGTGATAGTTCCTGGGTGAGCAGGTATGTACAAAAACGGGTTAAGTCTATTCGAAGCCTTGGGGCTTCAGCGGGAGATATTCTCTTGCCTTTTCGCGTTACTTGAGCGAATATGATACTCCCTGCTATGAAACCATTGTCGGAGTTTTGGGGTGAAATGATAATGGCTGGTGCACCAGCCACGATCATATCTATACCAGACTAGGTATTAAGCCCGATGCAGCGATGCGTTTGACCGCTTCCTTGAATCGCTCGCCATCGGTGTCTCCCGCTAGCGTGAGGGATATTCGCACCCATCCTTCACCTTCCGTTCCGTAGCCGTTTCCGGGGATCGCCACGATGTGAGCCCGCTTCAGCAGTTCCTTGCAAAACTCCGCGCTCGTCATTTCAGGGTTTGGAACTCTGGACCAGACATAGAACGCAGACTTTGGCTTTGTTACCTTCCAGCCGATGCTGTTAAGACCATCACACAATATGTCTCGCCTTCGCTGATACATCGCGATCGTGTGACTGTTATCGACGCTGCTCAACGCATAGGCGCCAGCCTCGGCGATCGCTGGAAACTGCTTGCTATCGATGTTCGACTTTAGGCGTTGCAAATTATTCACCGCATCGGGATTGCCCAAGGCAAAGCCAAGACGCCAACCAGTCATGTTGTACATTTTGCTCAGCGAGTGGAACTCGATTGCGACGTCTCTGCCGCCCTCGACCTGCATCACGGTCGGATTCGTGTAACCATCGTAGGCCACGGTTGCGTAAGCCATGTCGTTCACCAGCAAAATATCGTGGTCTTTGCAGAACCGTACGGCATCCTCATAGAACTCACGTGAAGCGGTCGCTCCCGTCGGGTTGTGCGGATAGCATACATAAAAGAGCTTTGCTCGCTTGGCGATGTCGGTGGGGATATCCTCAAGAACGGGCAAGAATCCGTTTTCTTCTCGTAAGGGGGTGTCGTAAACTTCGCCTCCGGCCATCAGGGTGTTCACACGGTAGACCGTGTAGCCCGGATTTGGAACGATCGAAACATCTCCAGGATCAATATAGGACCAGGCAAGGTGAGCCAAGCCCTCTTTGCTCCCGATCAGCTGGACAAAATCCGTTGCCGGATCCAACTTGACCCCAAACTCTTTGGCATACCAATCGGAAGCAGCTTCCAAGAATGAAATCCAGCCTCGAGGTGTTTCATCGTAGCGATGAGTTGAAGGTTTATTGGCCGAAACGGCCAGAGCATCGATTATAGGTTGAGGCGTAGGAAGGTCGGGGTCTCCAATCCCGAGGTCAATAATGTCCGCGCCAGAGGCAATTGCCTCTGCTTTGACGCGGGAGATCTCCGCAAATAAGTAAGGCGGGATCATGTCGAGACGCTTAGAACGTGCCGGCATCGTGGGATGATTCTACCCCCGGTTTTGGTATTGCCGCATTGAGGTATTACGACATCTCGGAAATGCACTGCATTGAGGTCCGCGATCCTTGAAGCGAGCGCCCAGCACTGAAATGCCCTATTGGACACTTTTCGGAGCCCTTTGCTCGTAACGATCCTTGGTTTCAGCCCGTCAGGAGAATAACTATGAAGTTTCGTTCGTTTCTAGCGATTGGTGGCTGGTCGGTTTTGGCGTTAGCAGTCGGCCACCAGGAACAGGCTGGAAAGCCAGGCCACCCACGTTTCGCTCCTGCATCGCCAGAACAGCGTATCATGACGATCCAAAGCGGATATCAAACGGCGTTTGATGACCTTTCGGAATATGAATCGAGAAGCATACCGGTGAAGACATCGGACGGTCGAACGGTCACGCTCAAAATGCCGAAGTCATACCCGCCTCAGGCCCAACGGACGTTTAAGCTGATCCACAACAATATCCTTCGTGAATCCAACGTTCCCATGTTGACCGGTACAACCACGTACAGCATTCAGCTTTATCCGGTTAGCGAACTCGGGAAACCACTGGAAGCTGGCAGTTTGCAATTGGACAAGGACTCCGGAATCCCGATCGGCGAAGTCAAGGCAAGCCAGGAGAAGCAAATCGTCGCGTTTGCCGAGCAGGCCCTACCAACGGTCACGACACAGGTGTCCTACAAAGGTCAGCTTTTCGGGCTCGATGCGGAGGCTCTGCCGCTGAAAATATCTTCGAGAGACTGCCTTAGCTGCCACGGCCATTCGAAAGTTGGCGACACTTTAGCGATCATGGTCTACGCGATTAAGCGAAACAAGCAGTAAGACAGGTATCTTATTGTTCGCTTGTCGGGGAGTGGCGCACATGTTAGCGCGTCCCGAGGGATCGGGAAGGTCGTATGGACGACTTTCTAGAATTTGGCCGGGGCGTGGCGCAGCTGGTAGCGCGTCCCGAGGGATCGGGAAGGTCGTATGGACGACTTTCTGAAATTTGGCTGGGGCGTGGCGCAGCTGTTAGCGCGTCCCGAGGGATCGGGAAGGTCTTATAGACGACTTTCTAAAAATTTGGT
>Ga0302319_10001186_pt1 | contig 58395 bp, 44 predicted proteins | sample Bog_T0_2_FD_203319 | JGI IMG/M metagenome (GOLD analysis project Ga0302319, IMG submission 203319) | Peat permafrost microbial communities from Stordalen Mire near Abisko, Sweden - Bog_T0_2 | ecosystem: Environmental > Terrestrial > Soil > Wetlands > Peat | place: Sweden: Abisko, Stordalen Mire...
TTCGTTGTATCATGTTTCGCAAGCAGTTCAATCAGAGGCACTTTCTCCAAGCAGGAGAGGCTGACGACTTGCAGAACTTGGTGCAGGCTTTGACGGAGCGCATTTTCCTTCTTCGCGATGGCCACCAAGAGGTAGGCGCAGATCGCGGTCCAGACCTGGACACGCACGCCGTTGGGGTCGTTGCTGAAGAAACCGCGCAGGCGAAGGTGCTGCTTGATCCAGCGGAAGAACAACTCGATCTGCCAGCGACGGCGGTAGATCTCGGCGATCGTGAGCGCCGGCAGATGAAAGGCGTTCGTCAGGAACACGAGCGAGAGACCGCTTTCCGCATCGAAGTAGCGGATACGCCGAAGGGTCTCGGGGTAGTGCTCGCGACTCTTCCTGAAGTTGAGGCGGATCGTCTGGTCGCACCTCACTCCGGTTGTCTTGTCTACCTTCCTGGACTCGACGACATAGAAGCGCAGGTTGCATTTGCTGCGGATCACAAAGAAGGCCTTCGCGGCATGAAGCCGATGCAGCCTCTGGAAATCCATGTAGCCTCGGTCGATCACATAGAAGCTGTCCGGCTGGACTGGGATCTCGTCGAGGGAAGCGACCTCGTGCCGGCTCCCTTCGTGAATGCTGGCGAAGACCGGGATGTCCGTCCTGAGATCGAGCAGCACGTTGAGCTTCACAGCCGCATGAGTGCTCTGCCACCGCGCCCATGGGAAGAGTGCCAGGCTCAGCTCGATCAGGGTCGCATCCAAAGCGAACAGGCCGAACGGCAAATCCGGCTCCGGAGGCTGATCGACGTACAAACGATGAGCTCGGCGCATCAAGACCGCTGCGACTTCCGCGAACACGTGCCAGTCTCGCTGGGTGTTTGCATACGCGAGATTGCAGCGCTTGACCTTGCCCCGAATGCCGGAGTGGTAAAGCAGTTGGCGACGCGCCTCCAAGCAGGCCTCGATGTCGCGCAGGCTCTCGCGATATGTCAGCTGCGCAAAAACCATCGTCGCGAAATGATCGTACGCGGAGATCGCAGACGGCGTCCGCCGCATCGGGTGGCGAGCGGCGCAGCGCGCGAACTCCTTCGCGTCCAGACCTCCGAGAACCTGCGCCAACACCGTTGTTCGGTAGCTCATCGGGCCAAAATGGCCTCATAAAGGTCGGCGAAAACACTAATCGAGGACACATCGGAAACTCCGTAAAATACGGTCGTTTAATCTCTAACAAACTTTGTGAAGCTCCTTAATCAGACAGCCGTGGGAGCCACCCCCAAGATGCCGCGGCCTTGCCGGCCCGCTGACTCCAAGGCACGATCCCCTAAGGCCTCCAAAGAGAGATTCGATCTTGAATCTTGAGGACTCGGTGAGGGGGAGCCGTAACCGGATTGCCGGGCGCGACCTTGTTGCATAGTGCCTCCATGATGAAATCGAATCGCTGGAAGGCCGGCCGACGGTGGCTCGCGGGAACGGCGGCGGCGTTGCTCGGGCCCGCAGCGGTCGCGGGGGCGGCGGAGCCGCCCGAGGTGGCGCCCCCTCCGCCGCTGATTCCGGTGGAGGACTTTGCCCGGGCGCCCCAATACCTCGATATGCAGCTGTCTCCCGACGGCACCTGCATCGCCTTCCGGACATACCAGAACGAGAGCTCCGGCCTGGGGTTCTTCTCCATCGATAAGATGAAGGCCGAGGAGATGATGTGGGGCGAAAAGGGGTTCTCCGTCGCGGGCAAGAACAACGCCGTCTTCGGCTATCAATGGGTCAGCCCCAACCGCGTGCTCGCCACTACGGCGCTCGGATGGGCCGGGACCAACAGCGATTTCTCCTACTTCAAATACCTGACCGGCTGGGGGCGATGGAGCGAGGAGCGGGAGCGCCCGGGCATCGCCTCCTCGATGGAATTCTACCCGATTGGGATCGTGCCGGACGGCCGGCTGGACGCCCGGAGCGTGCTGGTAACAAACACGCCTGACATCTCCAACGCCGAGTTCCGGCCCGATGTGCTCGAGATGAATACCGTGGATGGGAGCTTTCGCCTCGTGGAGAAAAACCCCGGCAACGTGCGGAGCTGGGGCGCCGACTGGGACGGTAATATCCGCTTCGGACTGATCAGCGACGGCGTGAGCAGCCGGTTGATCTACCGCGCCGCGCCGAGTCAGCCCTGGGGCCCGGCGGTCGACTTTGGCCGCGACACAGTCTCCTCCGAGATCGCCGGTCTTGACGCCGACAACCGCACACTCTTCGTCTTCAAGCCGTCGCCGGACGGACGCAAGGCGCTCTATGCCTTCGACCTGCAGGACCGGAAGTTCAGCGGCACGCTCTTTCAGCACAAGAAGTACGATGTCGCCGCTGCCGTCTTCTCACCCAAGCACCGGCGGCTGCTCGGCGTGCGCTACAACACTGAAAAACCGCGGCAGTACTGGTTTGCCCCCGATTTTACCAGGCTGCAGGACGAACTCGACAAGGCCAATCCCAGCCTCGTGCACGAGATCGTAGACATGGACCTGGACGTGAAGAAAGTCCTCGTGTTCTCGCATTCGGCGCGCGAACCGGGGTACTACACCCTGATCAATCTGGAGACGGGCAAGCTGCTCCGCGTGGCAAAGACGCGGCAGTGGCTCAAGCCAGAGGCCATGGCCGAGATGTACCCGGTCAAGTGCATGGCCCGCGATGGGCTGGAGCTGAACGGCTACGTCACCCTGCCTCTGGGTCGCGGGAAGAAGAACCTGCCGATGGTCACCTTTGTGCACGGCGGACCCTTCGGGCCACGCGATGTCTGGGGTTTCGACCCCATCGTGCAGTTTCTGGCAAACCGAGGCTACGCCGTGCTGCAGGTCAACTACCGCGGATCCGGGGGCTATGGCGACGCATTCTACCTCAAAGGCCGGCAGGAGGTCGGCGGCGCCATCCAGGACGACATCGAGGATATGACCCGGTGGGCTGTCCAGCAGGGCGTAGCCGACCCCAATCGGCTGGCCATCATGGGCGCCAGCTACGGCGGCTACAGCGCGCTCTTCGCCCTCGCCCATACTCCCGATCTGTACCGATGCGGTGTCGCGTGCGCGGCCGTGAGCGATTGGCTCACCCTCTTAAAATCCGCGGATCAGTACGCTGCGTACTCACGTGACGCTTTGCGCTTCTGGGCCGCAGTGCTCGGCGACATGAACGATGAAAAACAGCGCCAGCGCCTCATAGCCGCCTCCCCCGTTACACTTGCCGCGCACGTCAAGGCGCCGCTGTTCATCATGCATGGCGAGGACGATACCACAGTGCCGATCGGCCAGGCCTATGAGATGGCGGCCGCGTTGAAGAAGGCCGGCCACGCCCCCGAGACCCTTTACCTCGACCGGGTTGGCCACTGGTGGCCCGCGAACAAGCGGGGTGTCGTTTTCCTCGAGCGGCTCGAGGCCTTCCTTGCGGCCAACCTAGGGAAATGAGGCGCCGCCGCCAGGGAAGGGGGAGGTCGGGCGCCACAAGTTGTCGCACGCGTCGACCACCGCCCCATGTCGTTTTGCGACGCCGAGAAGCGATTTCACCAGATTTGTAGGCTTGCCTTCGGCGCGCATGGTGTTCAAATGAACGCCGATCAATCGAACGCTTTCTGGCACCGCCCTAAAACCCGCACGACAATGGACCCGGCAAACAAGATCATCTACGTTGAGTTTCACGCCTCGGAGCTCGAGAAAACAAAGGGGTTCTTCGAAAAGGTGTTCGGATGGACCTTCACGGACTACGGCCCCGACTACACGGCGTTCACCGACGGGCAGATCGGCGGGGGCTTCTTCCGCTCCGACAAGCACGCGCTGTACTCCACCGGGAGCGGCCTGGTCGTCATCTTCCATCCGCGCCTTGAGGAGACCCTCAAGCGGGTCGTCGAGCACGGCGGCAAGATCACTCAGGAGATCTTCTCGTACCCGGGCGGCCGCCGGTTCCATTTCACGGAGCCGAGCGGCAATGAGCTGTCCGTCTGTTCCGACCCCTGACCCCCATGATGACTGAGAGACAGGAGCAGATCCTCGACTTCATCCGGGAGTTCCAGCGGGAGAAGGGCGTGCCGCCGTCCTCGCGGGAGATCCAGCGCAGGTTCCGCCTCGCCAGCCAGTCGACCGTGATCGGGCACCTGCGGGCCCTCGCGAACAAGGGGCAGATCGAGCAGCTGGCGGGACGCACCTGGGGGCTCAGGGCCTCCGCGGTGCAGGCGCAGCTCTTCGAGATGCCGGTCTTCGGCTCGATCCCGGCCGGGCTGCCCGCGATGCAGGAGCAGACGCCCGACGAGACCCTTGCCATCAATCCCTCCGTCTTCGGCGTGCGCCGGCGTGGCCCGCACCAGGTGTGGGCGCTGCGCGTCCACGGCGACTCGATGGTCGGCGCCCACATCCTGGACGGCGACCTGGCGGTGCTCGAGCGGCGCGAGCCCCGCGACGGGGACATCATCGCGGCGCTCGTGGACGAGACCACGACGACGCTCAAGCGGCTCGTGCACGTGCGCGGGCGCGCCGTGCTGCGCGCGGCGAACAGGCGCTACCGCGACATCGTGCCCGAGCACCGGCTGGAGTCGCAGGGCGTGCTGGTGGGCCTGATCCGCCGAGGCGTCACCCTCGCGGGTTAAGAAGCATGAATGCAGGTGTCCGGCCCCTCCCAAACCGTCTCCGCCCTGCGGTCGCTTCTTGCCGCGCGCTTCCCGGAAAGGACCCGGAGGCCCTGCGGCGGCGTGTCCGCCGCGGTCCGGTCGGTTGATGACGCGCTCGGGGGCGGGCTGCCGGCGGGGTGCCTGACGGAGCTCGTCTCCGCGGTCCCAAGCGGCGGCGGGCAGACGGTGATCGCCGGGCTGCTTTCGGCGACCCAGGAGGCCCGGCAGCGGATCGCGCTTGTCGACGGGTCGGACGGCTTCGCGCCCGAGGCGGTGCCGGCCGACGTGCTGCGCCACCTCGTGTGGGTGCGCTGCCGCGCGCCCGAGGAAGCCCTTGCCGCTGCGGACATCCTTGTGCGCGACGGCAACTATGCCGCGGTCGTCCTCGACCTGCGCGGCTGCGCGGAGCGCGTCCTGCGCCGGACCCCCGCCTCCAGCTGGTACCGGCTGCAGCGGGCCGCGGAGGGGGGCACCGTGGCCGTCCTTGTCCAGACCCCCTCGGCCCTGGTGCCCGCGGTCCCCTGGCGGCTCGTCCTCGACACCCCCCTGTCCCTGTCGGACGCAGGCGCGCCGCGGCGCGCCGTGGCCGCCCGGCTCGCCGTGCGGGCCGAGCGCAGCCACGCCCAGGCAGAGGAGCGTCTGGCCGGGTGACCTACGCCGTCCTCATCGTTCCGGACTTCGCCCTGCACGCCCTATGCAGGAGCGATCCCTCGCTCCGCGGGCGCGCCGTGGCCCTGGTGGCGGGCGAGGGGCGCAGGGCACGGGTCACGGAGGCCTCGCCCGAGGCGCGCGGCGTCGGGCCCGGGCTCGCGGCGACGCTGGCCATGTCCCGCTGCCCGGGGATCGCGCTCAAGCCGCGCGACCCTGGGGCGGAGGTCGAGGCCCACCGGCTTCTCGTCGCGGCGGCGTTCACGCTTGCGCCGCGCGTCGAGTCGACCGGCGCCGGGTGCTGCACCGTCGACCTGCGCGGGGCGGACCGGGCGCGCACGGAGGCGCTCATGCGGCTGCGGGTCGCCGAGCTGGCCCAGGCGGGGCTGCCGCTGCGGATCGGCGCCGGAGCGACGCCGCTCCTCGCCTCGTACGCCGCGCGGTGCGCCGGGCCCGTCCTCATCGTCGACGACCCGGAGGGTTTCCTCCGGCCGCTGCCCCTTGCGTTCGCGGAACCGACGCCCGGGCAGCAGGAGATCCTCAGGGGTTGGGGGATCGGGACCCTGGGGGCGCTGACCGCGCTGCCGAAGGCGGAGGTCGGCAGGCGCATGGGCGCCGAGGGGGCGCTCCTCTGGGAGCGTGCCGCGGGGCAGTCGGAGCGCGTGCTGCGCCTTGTCGAGCCCGCGAGGAGCTTCGCGGCCGAGTGGGCCTATGAGCCCCCGGTCGAGTCGATAGAGCCCCTGTTCTTCAAGCTGCGGCGGTTCGCCGAGCGGATCGCGCTCGAGCTCCGGGGGGCCGGCTTCGTCGCCGAGAAGCTCTCCCTCACGCTGCTCCTCGAGGACGGCACCGACTACCGCCGCGAATTCCGGCTGCCGGAGCCGGGTGCGAACGTGGAGGGGTGGCTGCGCGTCCTCAATTCCCACCTCGCGGCGGTGCGCACCGACGCGAGGATAGCGGGCGCGCGGCTGGTCGCGGCCCCGGCGCGCCCGCCCGAGAGGCAGGAGGGCCTGTTCGACGCCGGCCTCAAGGACCCGGCCGCGTTCTGGGAGAACCTGGCGCGCGTCGCCGCGATCGTGGGCGACGACCGGGTCGGCACGCCCGCGCCGCTCGACACCCACCGGCCGGACGCCTTCGTGATGGAGAGGCCCGCCGAGGCCGTGGCGCCCCCCGCGTCGGCGCCGGTGCACTCCGCGTGCGGGCCCACGCTGCGCCGCTTTCGCCCGCCGTGGCCCGTGCGCGTCGCCTGCGAGGGGGGCCTGCCCGCCCGGCTGGAGGGGGGGCGCCTCGAGGGCCGGGTGCGCGCGGCGCTCGGCCCGTGGCTCGCCGCGGGCGACTGGTGGAGGCCCGAGGCGTGGGCGGTCGAGACCTGGCAGGTCGAGCTCGCCGCGGGCGGCGTCTACCAGCTCGCCCGCTCGGGGGCCGGCTGGTGCGTCGAGGGGATGCTGGACTAGGCCGCCCATGGCCTACGTCGAACTCCACGCGCGCAGCGCGTTCTCGTTCCTGCGCGCCGGATCGCTTCCGGAGGCCCTCGTCGCCGAGGCCGGGCGGCTGGGGATGCCGGCCCTGGCGCTCTGCGACCGCGACGGGGTGTACGGGGCCGTGCGGCTCCACATGTCGGGGAAGGAGGCGGGTGTGCGGGCGCTCGTCGGCTCCGAGCTCACGATGGAGGACGGCAGCGTCGTGCCGGTCCTGGTCGCCACGCGGGCGGGCTACCGGGGCCTGTGCGGCCTCTTGACCACGGCGCACCTGCGCGCGGAGAAGGGCGAGGGCCGCGTCTGCTGGGGCGAGCTTGCCGGGGCGCGCGAGGGCTTGATCGCCCTCACCGGGGACGAGGAGGGCCCCGTGCGGCGCGCGTGGCTTGAGCGCGGGCCGGCCGCCGCGGCCGAGGCGGGCGCGAGGCTCGCGGAGATCTTCGGCCCGGACGCGCTCTACGTCGAGGTCCAGCGCCACCGCATCCCCGGCGAGGAGCGCGGGAACGCCTTCCTGGTCGACTGGGCGCGCTCCGCGCGGCTGCCGCTTCTCGCCACCAACGGGGTCCTCCAGGCAACGCCGGAGTCGGCCGGCGTCGTCGACGTGTTCACGTGCCTGCGCCACCACACGACGCTCGACGCCGCGGGCCGGCGGCTCGCCTTCAACCGAGAGCGCCACCTGAAGGGCGGCCGCGAGATGGAGGGGCTGTTCGGGGACCTGCCGGAGGCGGTCGCGAACGCGGGGGCGCTTGCGGAGCGGCTCGACTTCACGCTGGCCAACCTGGGGTACCGGTTCCCCGACCACCCGGTGCCCGCCGGCGAGTCCCAGGACTCGTTCCTGAGGAAGATGACGTACTTCGGGGCCCAGCAGCGCTACGGCAGCGTGGTGGGCGAGGTGCGCCGCCAGCTCGACCGGGAGCTTGCGCTCATCGCGAAGCTCGGCTTCAGCGGGTACTTCCTGATCGTCTGGGACCTGTGCTCTTTCGCACGCGAGCGCGGGTCGCTCGTCCAGGGGCGCGGGAGCGCCGCCAACAGCGCGGTGTGCTACGCCCTCGGGATCACGGCCGTCGACCCGATCGAGAGCAAGCTGCTCTTCGAGCGGTTCCTGTCGGAGGGGCGCACGGACTGGCCGGACATCGATTTGGACCTTCCCAGCGGCGAGCGGCGCGAGGAGCTCATCCAGGAGGTGTACCGCCGGTACGGCCGCAGGGGCGCGGCGATGACGGCGAACGTGATCACCTACCGGGGCAGGAGCACGATCCGTGAGGTCGGCAAGGTGTTCGGCTTCCCGGACGACGCCCTGGACCGGTTCTCGACCCTCTACCACGGCGGCGACCTGCCCCAGACCCTCGAGCTCGGGGAGCAGCTGCGCATGGCCGGAGTCGCCGACTCGCACCCGAGGCTGCGGGCGCTGATCGAGACCTGCCGCAGGGTGCGCGGCCTGCCGCGCCACCTGGGGCAGCACTCGGGAGGGATGGTGCTCAGCACGGAGGGCCTGGACCGGTTCGTGCCCCTGGAGAACGCGCGGATGCCGGGGCGCTCCGTCCTGCAGTGGGACAAGAGCGACATCGAGGACATGGGGCTGCTCAAGGTGGACCTGCTCGGGCTTGGCATGATGGCCGCGCTCCAGGACGCCGTCGAGATCTGCGCCCAGCGCGGCCAGCCGGTGGACTTGGCGAGGATCCCGAAGGACGACCCCGCGGTCTTCAGGATGATGCAGGAGGCCGACACCATCGGGGTCTTCCAGATCGAGAGCCGGGCGCAGATGTCGACCCTGCCCCGGATGAAGCCGCAGAACTTCTACGACCTCGCGGTCGAGGTCGCGATCATCCGGCCGGGCCCCATCCAGGGGGACGCCGTGAACCCCTACCTAAAGCGGCGCGCCGGGGAGGAGCCCGTGACGTACCCGGACGAGCGGGCGAGGCCCATCCTGGAGCGGACGCTCGGGGTCGTGCTCTTCCAAGAGCAGATCCTGCGGCTCGCGATGGAGCTCGGCGGTTTCACCGCGGCCGAGGCTGACGAGCTCAGGCGGGCCATAGGGTTCACGCGCTCCCAGGAGCGGCTCGACCGGATGAAGGCGCGGCTCGAGGTCGCGTTCAGGAGGAACGGCGTCGACGAGCCGGCCGTGGCGTACCTGATCAAATCGCTCGCGTCGTTCGCGCTCTACGGGTTCCCGGAGTCGCACGCGATCAGCTTCGCGCTGATCGCGTACTCGAGCGTGTGGCTGAAGGTGCACCGGGTCGCCGCGTTCTACGCCTCGCTGATCAACTGCCAGCCCATGGGGTTCTACTCCCCGGCGAGCCTGGTGCAGGACGGCCGGCGCCACGGCGTCACGTTCCTGCCGGTCTGCGTCCAGTCCTCCGACGCGAAGTGCCGCGTCGACTCCGACACCACCGTGCGCCTGGGGCTAAAGAGCGTCCGCGGCGTGCGCGCCGCGGCGCTCGAGTCGATGCTCGCCGCGCGCCGCGAGCGGCCGTTCGCGTCGCTTGCGGACTTCCTGCGGCGCACGGAGTTCAACGCGGCCGAGCGCCGTGTGCTGGCGGGCGCCGGTGCGCTCAACGCGCTCGCGGGCCACCGCAGGTCCGCCTTGTGGAGTGTCGAGGCCTTCCACGGCGGCGACGACCTGTTCGGGCAGGCGGCCGAGGCCGGCGAGGAGGCGCTCTCGCCCCTCGAGCGGATGACGCTCCTCGAGCGGCTGCAGGCCGACTACACCCACCTCGCGCTCACGGCCGGCGCGCACCCGATGAGGCTCGTGCGCCCGATGCTGCACGGGGTCAGGACGGCCGGGGAGCTCGGGGACATCCCGGCGGGGCAGCGCGTGAGGATCTGCGGCTCGGTCATCACCCGCCAGCGGCCGGGGACGGCGAAGGGGTTCTGCTTCATCACCCTGGAGGACGAGACGGGGCTCGCGAACGCGATCGTCCGGCCCCGGCTCTTCGAGGAGGCCCGGCTGGTCATCAACCTCGAGCCCGCGCTCGTCATCACGGGCCGCCTGCAGAACGAGAAGGGCGTGATCCACGTGATGGCGGAGGAGATCGCTGGCATGCCCGACCTGGGGCTCCCCGAGCAGGCGTCGCACGATTTCCGCTGAAAAGGGGGTGCGGGAATCCATGCGGCTTGCTCGTCCGGCGCTTGATATCACGCTCGACCGGCCGCATCTATAGGGAGCGTTCCCCCTGGCGATCGAATCCGCCGAAACTCTCCCAATGAACTACCCCCGTATTCTCGCTGCCGCGTCCCTTCTCGCCCTCGGCGCAGCCGAGGCCAGATCCGCTTCCACGCCCCAGGGGCTGCCGCGGAGCACGCCCGAGGAGCAGGGCGTCTCCGCGTCCGCGATCCTCGGCTTCGTGGAGGGCGCCGAGCAGAAGATCGACGCCCTGCACAGCTTCATGATCCTGCGTCATGGCCATGTCGTGACCGAGGGATGGTGGTCGCCCTATGCGGCCGCCGAGCCCCATGTCCTGTTCTCGCTCAGCAAGAGCTTCACGTCGACGGCGGTCGGACTGGCGGTCTCGGAGGGCAAGCTGAGCCTGGATGACGCGGTGCTTAAGTTCTTCCCCGACGAGGCGCCCGCCTTCCCGAGCAAGAACCTGCAATCCATGCGTGTGCGGGACCTGCTGAGGATGTCGACTGGCCAGCGGGCGGAGGACCTCGGGAGCTTCCCGTTCATGGGGAAGGCCGACCTCGTCAGGACCTTCCTCGAGCTTCCGGTCCCGGACATACCCGGCACCCATTTCGTCTACAACACGGCAGCCACCTACGTGCTGTCGGCCATCGTCCAGAAGGTGACGGGCCAGACTGTGCTGGACTACCTCGGGCCGCGGCTGTTCGAGCCCCTCGGCATCGGAAAGCCGCGCTGGGATGCGAGCGCACAGGGAATCTCCCTCGGGGGATTAGGCCTCAGCCTGCGCACTGAGGACATCGCCCGCTTCGGGCAGCTTTACCTCCAGAAGGGGCGCTGGCAGGACCGCCAGCTGATCCCCGCGGCCTGGGTGGAGGAGGCGACGTCGCTGCAGACTGCGAACGGCAGCGATCCCACGAGCGACTGGAACCAGGGGTACGGCTACCAGTTCTGGCGGTGCCGGCACGGGGTCTACCGGGGCGACGGCGCGTTCGGGCAGTTCTGCTTTGTCCTGCAGCAGTATGACGCGGTGATCGCCGTCACGAGCGGCACCAACGACATGCAGGAGGTCATGAACGTCGTCTGGGACAGGCTCCTCCCCGCGTTCAGCGCGTCCGCGCTCCCTGCGGACCCCGAGTCCGACCGCAGGCTCTCCGAGAGGCTTGCGAGCCTGAGCCTGCGGACGCAGCCGGGCGAGGCCGCGTCGCCGGCGGCGCGGGTCGTCGCGGGGAAGCGCTATTTGTTCCCCGGGAATCCGCAACAAATCGAGGCGGCGTCGCTCGAGCCGGCCAGGGACGGGGCCAACGCGGTGCTCACGCTACGAATCGCGGGCGCCGATCAGCGCATCGAGTGCGGGCAGGGCGCCTGGGCAAAGGGGACGATATCGCTCGGGACGGGCGAGACGTTTCCCGAGGCCGCGAGCGGGGCCTGGACGAGCGACGACACCTACAGCGTAACCCTGTACCGCTATCAGACACCCTTCTCGACCGCGTACGACTTCCGGTTTGCGGGCAATGAGCTGATTCTCGAGGCGCTGGACAACGCGAGCCTCACGGCGACGCCTTCGCGGATCCGGCTGGTGGGCACGTTGCAGCCCTAGAGGCGGCCGGCGGGCGGCCCAGGCTAGATCCTGATCTGAATTCCCAGATAGGTAAGGAGCGACACGCGCGGCCCGAGCGAGTTGTGAACATTCCTGCCTACCGCCAGCTGGAGCGTGGCGTTCTCGGAGAGGTCATAGCGCGACCCCACGTTGAGAATGGCCTCGCTTCCCTGGAAGTGCTCGGAGGCGGCAAGATGAACCTCCGCGTCGAGTTCCCATCCCTTCCTGACCTCGCGGCCGACGCAAAGGCCCGCCATCCAGCCCCGATCCTCCTGCTCCGCGCTGAACGTGTGCCCGAAATCGACGTTGACCGAGAGGACACCGAAGTCCCTGCGCACCTCAAAGGGCAGCAGGAACGTCGTGTTGGAATCGGCGGTGCCCCTGCGGTCCGAATCGGAGCCCGGGTTCAGGAATGTGATCCTTGGGTACGTTGAAAGCTGGAGGCCGGTTTCGCCCGCGTCGTAAAAGCGCCACTTCACGGCCAGCTGCGAGTCGCTCATCCCGCTCTGCGCCGGGTCGTCGTCGTTGCGGAGCACGTTCCACGAGCCCTGGTAGTTGAGCTGGATCCTGTCGCCGACCCCGTAATTGGCGTCGAGGAGCGGAAGGCCGAGAAGCGTCGAGCCGGGGGTCCGCTGGTCGGTCCATGCCAGGTTGATCTCCCAATGCCCGTTTCCGGGCGTGCCGGGGTCGTCGGTGATCATCGGCGGCCCTCCCTGCGCGCGCAGCCCGGGTGCGGCCGCGGCAAGCGCGCCAAGGACGACGAGAAGGGACAGGATGGGACGCCTCACGGGACGAAACCTGCCCCGATCGGCGCCGTGGTAAACACTGAAGTTGCCGATTCTGCGCCCCAGCGCGCCTGGGCGGCAACGTGCCGGCACCTCGCTGCCCGGTCCCGGGGCCGGTTCAGCGGCCCGTGAAGACGCTCACGGCGTCGTGCATCGCCCCGGGCAGACCGTAGATGTCGAGGGCCGTGATCAGCAGGCACGAGGCCCAGCCGGCAGCGAGCAGAAATCCGCCGATCCGCCCGTTGCCCATCCGCCGCGTCGATCCCGCAAAGGCGAGGAGCGGGACCATCGCCAGAGGCAGCTGGATCGCCAGGACCACCTGGCTTAGCGTCAGGAGGTCCGTGACGCTGTTGTCGCCTCGAAGGGAAATAAGGATGGCCGCCGGCACAATGGCGCAGAGGCGGGTAATCGTGCGCCTCAGCCACGGGGCTATCCGCCAGTGCATGAACCCCTCCATCACGACCTGCCCCGCCAGGGTGCCCGTGATCGTGCTGCTCTGGCCGCTCGCTAGCAGCGCGACCGCGAAGAGCAGGCTCGCGGCAACCTTCCCGACGAGCGGAGCCAGCGTGACAAAAGCGACCTGGATCCAGTCCGAGTCGGAAGTGAATGGTATGACCTGGCCCGACGGCAGCGTCACCCGGTCATGCCCGTAGAAGACGACCGCGGCAAGAACGAGGATGGCGGCGTTGACGAAAAACGCGACCGTGAGCGCCACCGACGTGTCGATCGTGTTGTACCGCACCGCCCGGCGCACGGATGCATCGTCCTTCTTGAGCTTCCGGGTTTGCACGAGCGCCGAGTGCAGGTAGAGGTTATGCGGCATCACCGTCGCCCCGATGATGCCGATCGCCAGGTAGACCAGGTCCCTGCTCCGAAAGAAGGCGGGCAGGTCCGGGGCTACGAGCCAGCGCGCCATCTCGGGGAAGCTCGGCCGCGTCTGAGGCAGCACGAAGATCTCGATGAAATAGCACACCCCGATGGTCGCAATCAGGACCAGAACGACGGCCTCGATAAGTCGCATGCCGAGGCGCTGGAGCGACAGGAGCACCAGCACGTCGAGCGCCGTGATCATCACCGCAAGCAGAAGGGACAGGCGCGGGAACAGGAGGTGGAGGGCGACTGCGCTTCCCAGGACCTCGGCGAGGTCGCACGCGGCGATCGCGAGCTCGCAGCTCAGGTAGTTGGGCCACCGCGTCCATGCCGGCAGATAGTCGCGGCAGCACTGGGCCAGGTCCTTGCCCGTGACGATGCCCAGGCGGGCGGCGATGATCTGCAGGAAGACGGCCATCGCGCTGGAGAGCCCGACGACCCAGAGCAGCGTGTACTTGAACTGGGCCCCCGCCTGCAGGTCGGTCGCCCAGTTGCCGGGATCCATGTAGCCGACGCTCACGAGGAGAGCCGGTCCGGCAAAGGCGAGGTACTGGCGCCAGGGGTGCGCCGCGGGGGACGGCAGCGCGACGCTGCCGTGTAAGCCCTCGAGCGAGACGGCACCCGCAGGGGGTGCGGTCGCCGGCTCGGGAAGCTCCAGTGATTGATTACTAGAATTTATGGCTGTGATATATAGAAAACGAGTATTTGATTAATCAAAGACAAAATATATTTGTTTTCAAAATTCCGCCGGGTATCCTTCAAGCAATGCCGACGAGCACGGTCGAAAACTACCTCAAGGCCATCCTCGTCCACTCCTCGGACAAGGACGCGGTGGTGGCGACGGGAACGCTTGCGGAGGCGCTGGGGGTCACGCCGGGGACGATCACCACGATGGTGAAGTCGATGGCCGCCCGCGGTCTGCTCGAGCACCAGCCGCGCGAGGGCGTCCGCCTGACGGCGGAGGGCCGGGCGGTCGCGCTCGCCGTGGTGCGCAAGCACCGGCTGATCGAGACCTTCCTCGTCCAGGTGCTCAAGATGGACTGGAAGGAAGTGCACGAGGAGGCGGAGGCCCTTGAGCACGCCCTCTCGGACCGGGTGCTGCTGCGCATCGACGCCATCCTGGGCCATCCCACCTCGGATCCGCACGGGGACCCGATTCCGAGCCCCAAGGCGCCCGCGCTCGACCGCGGCAAGGGGGCGACGCTGGCGACCTGCGAGGTGCAGCGGCCGCTGCGCGTGGAGCGCATTCTTGACCAGAGCCCGCCGTTCCTTGAGTTCATCCAGCGCACCGGGCTCAAGCCCGGCGCGCGCGTGCGGGTGCGCGAGCGCGACCACACGAGCGGCATCGTGCGGTGCGAGCTGAAGGAGGGCGAGGCCACGCTCGGCCTTCCGGAGGCCGCGAAGATCGACGTGAGGCCCCTCTGAGGCCGCCTTCGCTCCAGGATCCGCTCGCCAAGGCGATCAATCTTTGTGGGGCAGCGTGACCCTGAAGGTGGTGCCACCGGCGCCGGTTGACAGGAGGACCATTTCCGCGCCGATTTGGCGCGCCAAGAGCTGGCTGATGGCCAGCCCCAGACCGGTGCCTCCCGGCCGCCCGCTGCGGCCCGGCTTAAAAAGATGCTTCTGCATGGATTCAGGAATGCCCGAGCCCTCGTCCCGCACGGTAAGGACGATGGCCCAGCTTGCGTCCACAAAGGAGACGTAAACCTTCTTGCCCGGTTCGGTCGCGAGAATCGCGTTGTGCACCAGGTTGTTGGCGATGAGGCAGAGCAGGCTGCCGCGGTGGCTGTCCGTGTTGGCCGCGAATCCGTCGTTGACCTCCAGCTCCACGCCCTTTTCCGCGGCGGCCACCTTGTTTCTCTCGCGGACCGTCTCCGCGAGCTCGCGGCCGGAGAGCTCATACGTGGCGCTGGCGCTCGCGTCGCTCAGCAGCGAGACCGTCTCCCGGATCATGGTCTGCAGGCGCTCGGTGTAGTCGGCCGCCGACTCCCAGGCCGGGTTGGAGGGATCCGCCTTGCGACCCGCCATCACGGCGTGCAGTCCCTCGACCGACCCCTGGAGGCCGTGGATTAGGTGCGAAGTGATCTGTCCGACCGCGGACGCCTTGGACGCAAGCGTGAGCTCGAAGTTCGCCCGCGTGAGCCGCTCGTTGCGCTCGGCGACGATCCTCTGGGCGCGATGCACGCTGAACGCGGCACCTGTCATGACCACGGCGATCAGGACCGCGCCGACGACCAGGGTGACGGCGGTTTGCCGGTCAATCCGGACGTCAATGTTGGCAAGCTCGCTCGAAAGCGGCCGGGCGTCGATGTAGTAGCGCACGAATCCCTGCGGCTTCGACGAGCCCGGGCCGGGCAGCGGCAGCAGCACCTCGAGCACGGGGGTTTGCGGCTGCGCGGATGAAACCCCGGCAAAATACTGGTCAAGCGGGAACGCGGGATGATACCTGCTGATGGGTGCTCCGCCCTGGAGCTTGAGGTAGTCGGACGTCGGAAGCTCGACGAAGAGCAGGGTGGAGGGCACGGATTCGACGGTGTTGCCGTCTCCGTCGAACACGGCGACGGCAAGCATCCCTTTCTGGCGGGCGCTCGTGAGCAGCGCCGTGAGCGAGCTGGTGGACCCAGGGGGCGCGCTTGTCGAGCTGTCGGCCAGCTGCTGAAGGGCCATCGGGTACAGGACCGCGGCGTCGCGCTCGATGATCTTCAGGTGAATCTCGTCGCGAAGGTCCGACCGGATCCAAATCACCAGCGCCGCGAAGATGGCGAGCAGCAGGGCCCCCGTGCACAGCGCGGCGATTGAGTATTCTAGCTTGAGCCGGGGCATCGATGGCGCGTCTGCGGTTGTCAGTTGATTCGCTCGCCGCCGGGAAGGGGGAGTGCCAGCTGCTCGGTCGCCGCGTCGAAGAGCAGGCGTCGCTGTGCGGTGGGAAGGCCGGGCAGCAGGACCGCGGCCCGGTAGTCCCGGTACCTGTCCCAGATCTCCTGCCGCAGGCGGGCATCCTCGAAGTTCCTCAGCAAGTCGTTTACAGACTTGATGTCCAGGGGGCCGCCTGAGGACCTGGCGTAGTCGGCAAGGGCCGCCCGAATCCCCGCCTCCTCAGTGTTGAGTGCGGAGATGAGCTCGTTCTGCCGGTGGTCGAACTCCTCGACGGAGACCCGCAGTTCGTTCGATTGAATCTCCGTCCGGGTCGAACCGTCGTGCATCCACGCCAGGGTTCCGCCGCTTGCGTCCGTTTGCTCGGCCGCATTCGGGCCGCGGGTCGGCTCGGCCCTGGGAGAGGGGGCGACGAGCAAGGCGCGCAGCGTCTTTAGGAGCTCCAGCTTGTGCTTGCGGTAATCGGAAATGCGCGAGGCCAGCTCCGGTGGGAGCCGCATGGGTCCAGGGGGGCCCTTTGCGTTCGGCATGGCCGCCAACCCAAGGCGAACCTCCTCCGCCAGGGCTTCGACGCGGGCAAAACCGGGAGCTTGCGCCAGGGCCAGCCTTGCCAGGGTTTCCCTGCGCGCGTCTTCGGGCGCACTGGCAGTACCCGCGAGCGCGTCGCAGAGCTCGGCCTTTAGGGTGTCCTTTGCGGCGAGGTACTGGCTGACGGTGCCCGCCAGCGGCTCCTGAAGGTTCAGCGGGATCGGTATTCGGGAGGATTCGGGAGAGAAGAAGAGGAGTCGCATCCCGGATTCGACCCGGATGGCGACGGAATTCGGATTGATCCTCGATTCCAGCTCGGCAGCCGTCTCCATGAGCAGTCTCCTTTGCGGCAGCGAGAGGCCCTCCTGAAAGAATGCCGCACCCTTTATCGCATCGGACTCATGCGCGAGGCCGACGGGGTCCATCGGCGTGTCGCGTAAAGGTTGCACCCGGCGCCCAAGGCGCGCGCCGGGATCGGTGCCTCCCACCTGGAGGCCCAAGGCGCGAGCCGGGCGCAAGTCGGCGCGAAGTTGCTCTGCCGCTGCCTCCAGCTCCAGGATCTTTGGCACCTGCTGGCTTGCGAGGCCCTCCAATTGCCTCGCCCGCGCATCGGGATCGGCATCCTTGAGGGCCAGGATCTGCGAGCGCAGCGCCTCTTGGAGGCCGACCTTGGACTCCCGGTAGGCCACGATGCGCGCGCGCATCGGCTTTGGGAGATCGCCCGACGCGAGCCTGGCGCCGAACAACGGATAGAAGGTTTCGCCGACAAACGCCTCAAGCTCCGCTGGCGCGGCCGGTCCCGGGTCGTACGGGGCCAGGAGGGGAGGCTCCGAATCGAGCGGTGGGGGAACCGGTGGGAAGAAGACGAACTGGGGCGCGGCGGGGTTTTCAGGGTGGAGGTAGTAGTGGGACGCGAAGGCGTTCATGAACCGGACCGGGTCGAACCTGTCCCTGAGCGGCTGGGGAAGATAGGAATTTGCCGCCCCCTGAAGCCCGTGATCGCCAACCGCGGATTCCGGGGCTGTGGTTTGCGCCTGCGCTGCCGAAAGGCCCGCAACGGCAGCAAACACCACGAGAACCAGCGCCAAGCAAGGCGGGTAGGGGACTCTCGTGCCGGCTGCTCGAAACGTCATTGGGGGAATTGGGGCGCTGCTGGAGGGCCTGAGCCGTCCGCAGGGCGGCCGTAGTGCATTCCGGGTGCCAATTCAGGCATGATTCTCACAAGAAAGGTTCAATCATCACCTTACCAGATTGTGCAGATCCGGGCCGGTAGGTGCTGCCCAGGGAAATGGTTGAAGGCGCACGCCATGGGGGCTCTGGGGAATGGGAACGGTGTGGTGCAAGCTGCCTCGCCTTCAAATCCGGGACGGGCATCCCGAGCGTGTGGGCGTCCTACTCGCGTGTCTTCGATTGGTTTAGCCGGTAACGGAGGAATTCTCGGGTGACTCCCAGGCGCCTGGCCGTGGCGGAAATGTTGTGGCCGGTCTCCCGCAGCACCTCGTCGATGAGATCGTTGATGACTGAGTCGATTGTGAACCCCTCCTCCGGAACGCGCCAAATGGGATTTCGCCATCCTGCCACCGCGTGGGGCGGCGGCGCGCCGAGGCTCTCAAGTTCCAGGACGTGTCCGCGGGCAAAGATGAGCTCCCCTTCGATGACATGCGCAAGTTCCCTGGCGTTTCCGGGCCAGCCGTAGGCCAGCAGGCGCGATTCCCCGGCGGGCGAGAATGACATATCCTTCAGCCGGTGACGCCGGGCGATGCGCTCCAGCAGGTGCTTGGCCAGCGCGAGTATATCCAATCCGCGCTCCCGCAGGGGCGGCAGCGTCAGATGAAGGAGATGGAGGCGGTGATAAAGGTCCTCCCTAAACGAGCCGGCCTTGACGAGATCGGAAAGCGGCTCGTTCGACGCGGCGATCAGCCGGACATCCACGCCGATCTCCTTGGTCGCGCCGAGGCGCCGTATGGTGTGGTCCTCGACGACCGCCAGCACCTTGGCCTGGGACGTCGGGGCGAGCGTTCCAATGTCGTCCAGCAACAGGGTGCCTCCGTCGGCCGCCTCGAACAGGCCGATTCGCGCGGTCCTGGCATCCGTGAACGCCCCGCGCTCGTGTCCGAACAGCTCGGATTCGGCGAGTGCCTCGGGCAGGGCCGCGCAGTTCACCTTGATGAACGGCCGGGAGCCCCGCGGGCCCTGCCGGTGCAGCCAGCCGGCTAGGAGGCTTTTTCCGGTCCCCGTCTCGCCCTCGATAAGGATTGGGGGAAGGTTCTTCTCGAGTCTGCGCTCCGATGAGAGGATCATGTCGAGCTTGCCGCGGATTGCGCTGAGGCTCTCTCCGAAGAAGAGCTCGGCGCTTTCGCCTGACGCGTGTTCGCCGGAGCGAAACTCCTCCCGCCGCGCGATCCCGCGCTTCTCGCGGCACCGAATGAACGCTATGGGAAGCTCGTCCGGCTCGAACGGCTTGGTGAGATAGTCTCCAGCTCCCTGGCGCATGGCCTCGACCGCATCCTTGATACCGCCAAACGCCGTCATCACGACCACGCCCGTGTTCTCCGAGAACGCGCCTTCCCGGAGCAGTTCCAGGGCCTCGCCGTCCGGCAGGTGGAGGTCGACGAGCGCGAAATCGAAATACAGCCCGGATAGCGCCGCGCGCGCCTTCTCGATCGTTGAGACCTCGGTCACCTCGGCCCCGAGGCTGCGAAGGTGCGCAGTCAGCCTTCTTCGGAGGACGGAGTCATCTTCAAGCAGAAGAACTTCGCATCCGGCGGGGGGCTCAGCAGCGACAGCCATGGCCCCACCAATGCGAGGTTTGCGCGCACGCGCATCAACATTATTCGCAACGGGCCGGCGGAGCCCGCGGAGCCGGCGCTGGTTGACTACGTCCAAATGCGCGCGGCGGCGCCGGCCGAAAGCGGGTGAACGCAACCACCGGATTCCAGCCTAGGAAGCTCGCGCATTCGCCCCGGAGTCGCTATATGCTTTGCTCAAACGCCTTAGCATCGATCCGGATCGAATGGCACAAAGCCTGCAAGAGGCAGTAATGGCACCCCCATGCCTCATAGGTTTTTTTTCGTTACCCCCAGCAACCCGGGCATGGAAATAGTCCTGCAATGGCGTCGCCATCCTGGCGGCAATCGTTCACTTTTCGCGGCTTCAGGCCCCGTTTATCCCACATGAATATGCCTTCATTGCGTCCCGCCTGGCGTTTCCTGCCGGCTCTTTTCCTTCTAGCGGCCGCCTTCGGCGCCGATTCCGCCGCCGACCCGCTTGCGCCGGGCGAGAAGGCCGCAAGCGACTGGATCAAGAGCCGACTGGAGACCTCGCGCATCGAAGGCGCGTGGGTGTCGGAGAAGCCGCTTCTTGAGTCGACGATCAACGGCCTGAAGGAGCGCGCCCAGTCGCTCGAGGAGAAGAGCGACCTCCTCAAGGCGTCGACGGCCAAGGACCGCGAGGAGTTCGAGACCTTGCAGGCCAAGGACAAGGCCGCGGGCGACGACCTGCATGCGGCGGACGCCCGGATCAAGGCGCTGGTTGCTAAGCTGGTCGAGATGCGCCCCTCGCTGCCGCCCCGCCTGTCGGAGGCCCTGGAACTCCCCTATCGAAGCCTTGCGAACGCGGGCCTCGCCCAGGGCGAGCGCATGCAGCTGGCCATGACGGTCCTCAACCGCTGCGCGCTGTTCAACCGAACGGTGACCTGTGGCGACGAGGTGCTCACGATCAGCGGCGAGCAGGGGGCGAAATCGCTTGAGGTCATCTACTGGGGGTTGAGCCACGCCTACGCGCTCGACCGCGCGGCGGGGAAGGCATGGTACGGGGCGCCCGGGGCCCGGGGATGGCAGTGGGACCCGAGTCCCGCCGCGGTCCGCCCGGTCGTGAACCTCATGGCGGTGTACAACGACAAGGCCGATCCGGACTTCGTCGCCGTGCCGGCGGTGCTCGGACAGGCCGTGGCGGAAAACCTCAAGAACTGAGCCAGAATGAACACCCGACTCCTTCCAGCGCTGGTGTCAGTCTTCCTCCTCACGGCGACCGTCCGCGCCGAGGAGACCTTCGACGACGCGATGAAGCGCGCGACGGCGGACTACGGCGAGCGGCTGCGAAAGGCAGCCGACGAGCTGAACACGGCCCGCAAGAGCATCGCGGACGAAAAGGCGCCGCTGCTCAAGGAGCTGCGCCTGACCGAGGACCGGATCATTGCCGCGCAAAGCCAGATTGAACGCCTCGAGGCGGGCAAGGAGGACTATTCCGAGCAGCGCAGGAAGGTCCTGATGGAGCTGGATGCGACGCGGAAGAATTCCGCCTACATCAGCACGCTCGCCCACGACGGCATCGTGGCCTTCGACGAAAGCCTGGCGCCCGGCGAAGGCCAGCTGCTCTCCGACCGCATTCAGGCGCTCGAGCAGAAGCTCGACGACGAGTCCTCCGTCTCGACCGCCCAGTCCGCCGTCGACGTCGCGGAGTTCCTCCTGGCGCGCACGCAGCGGTCCCTGGGTGGCTACGCGGCGGCCGGGAGCTCGCTCATCGAGGGGAGCAACCAGGTGATCAAGGGCACGTTCGCCTTCCTCGGACCGGAAACCTACTTCCTGCAGGACGACGGGACCGGCGCCGGGACGGCCAGGCCTCGCGCGGGGTCCGCCTATCCCGTGACCTACAGGCTCCCTTCGTGGAAGCCCCAGGACGCCTCCGCGTTCTTTCAGGGCAAGCCGGCGACGATCATCGCCGACGCCTCGGGGGGCAAGGCCTTGCGCCTGAAGGAGACAAAGGGCACGGTCTTCGACCACATCCAGAAGGGCGGCCCCGTCGCCTACGCGATCATCGCCGTCGGGCTGCTTTCGCTGGCAATGATCGGCCAGAAGCTTCGCGACCTCTCCCTTCTTGCGATCGACCCGCCCGAGGTGGTGCACGCGTTCCTAGCGAAGGTGTCCGCGGGATCCCGGTCGCAGGTTGAGCAGGCCGTCAAGACGCTCAGCGCGCCGGTGCGCGAGATATTCCAGGTCGGACTGGAGTATGCCGACGGCTCCAAGGACATTCTGGAGGAGCACCTGCAATCGGTGCTGCTGCGCCAGAGGCTCCATTACGAGCGCAGGCTCCCGCTGCTCGCCGTCATCGCCACGGCGGCGCCCCTCATGGGCCTGCTGGGCACCGTGGTCGGCATGGTCCGGACCTTTGCGCTGATCACGGTCTTCGGCACCGGCAACGCCGGCAAACTGGCCAGCGGAATTTCCGAGGTGCTGGTCGCCACCGAGCTGGGTCTCATCGTGGCCATACCGACGCTGATTGCCCACGGGTTCCTGGCGCACCGCATCCAGAGGAACCTGTCGACGCTCGAGCGCTATGCGCTGGAGTTTGTGACCGCCAACGAGACCGCGAAGGACGGGGAGAAGGCGCCCTCCGTATGAAGCCCCTCATCGAGCTCGTCGAGCGGGGAGGGCCCGTGATGATCGCGATCCTCAGCCTGTCCGTCGTCCTTTATTCGCGGTGCTTCAAGCTGCTCATCTCGATTCGGAGGTCCAGCCGCGAACTCGACCGCCGCGGATCGGCTCAGGAGAGGCACCTGCCGGAGCTGAGGCGGGCGCGGGAGGAGATCCAGGAGTCGTTCAGCCAGCAGCGGATAGCGCTGGGCGCCATGATCGCCGCGGCACCGCTGCTCGGGCTCCTTGGCACGGTGAGCGGGATGGTGACGACCTTCGAGAGCCTCTCGGGGCACTCGATGGAGAAGACGATGGAGGGGCTGGCGCGGGGGATCTCGGAGGTGCTTGTGGCCACGGAATCGGGTCTCGTCGTGGCCATTCCGGCGCTCATGGTCCTTCACCTCGCCAACGGCAGCATGAGAAGGTACCTGCAGAAGCTGAACGGAATTGAACGCAGCGTCTGGCTCGGCGTATCAACATGATTGGAAAAAACATAGGGCGCAGCCGTTTCGAGGCGACCCACATCGACATGGTGCCGATGGTCGACTGCATCATGGTGCTCGTCATCTTCCTGATGATCAGCAGCGCGTTCATCAACGACCCCGGCGTCGAGGTCGAGAAGCCGGACGTCAGCGGCTCGCTGAGCGGCGACCAGAACGCGCTCCTCATCGCGATCACGGCGGACAACCGCATCTATTTCGACGGCCAGGAAATCCGCACGGACCAGGTCGCCGCAGTGGTCAAGCAGGCGGCCATCGGGCGCGTGCCGACGCTGATCATCCGCGGGGACCGTTCCTCGAACCTGGGGATATTCGCGGCCGTGTATTCGGAGGCGAAGCGCTCCGGGATCCAGCACGTGGAGTTTGCAACCACTCACCTGGAGAAACCCTGATCTCCCTCAGATGGCCGACGCCGCATCCATCCCCAGGTTCAGGAGCCGCGCCGGGCAGCTTGGCGACGAGGCGCTCTACGTGTCCCTGGGGGCGGGCCTCACCTTCTTCCTCTTCATGGGAATCGCGCACTTCGAGATGGTGAGGACGGTCGAAGTGCCCACGGAGATCGAGGATCTTCGGGCGGTGTCCGCCGTCTCCGAACCCCCGCCGCCGAGGCCCGAGGATCATTCCGAGCCGATTGAGGCCACCGTTCCGCTGACGGGCATCGACATCGGTGCGTCCGACAGCCCCGTGAAGCTGTCGGTGGTTCCCCCGGATCTGAGCAAGCTGATGCCCCCTGCCGATCTGCCCCCCCGGGCGACCATCCAATTCGGCCAGCTCATGTCCGACCTGAGTCCGAAGACCGGCAGCACGGGCGAGTTTCAGCACATCTACCAGCAGAGCGAGGTGGATCAGCCCCCCCTGGCCGTGGTGAAGACGATCGCTCGGGTGCCGAGCGTCATCCGCGACAACGCGGAGTCCCTTCGCGTCACGCTGCTTCTGGTCATCGACACCGAGGGGGCGGTGACGAGCATCCGTGTGATGAGGCCCTCGGGCAACGCGAAGTTTGACGGCATCGTCCTCGAGTGCGTCCGGGACGAATGGCAGTTCAGCCCGGCGATCAGGAAGGGGAAGAAGGTGCGCTGCATGGTGCAGCAGCTGGTCTGGTACAAATGGACGAGCGGCTCGCCCTTCACGATTTAGGCCATGAAAACCCCAAAGATTCTCCTCGTTGTCTCGCTCGCGGCCGCGCTCCTGGGCCCCGCATTCGCCTCCGAGCCCAAGCTTGATCCGAAGCGCATCATCAACGAGTCAAACTCGTTCCTCAAGGAGCGCGAGCCTGAGATGACGGAGGAGGAGTACGCCCTCTACCAGAAGGTCGTGACCATGCTCTCGTCCAACCCCTCCTTCGCGGTGAAGCTTCTTGAGGCGATGAGCTCAGACAAGGAGGTGCCGAGCCCGGCGTTCCAGTTCATCCTTGGCAACGCCTACTACGCGGCGGGGGAGAACGACAAGGCGGAGGCCAACTACAGGAGCTCGGTGAAGCGCTTCCCGACCTTCCTGCGGGCGTGGGTGAACCTGGGGATCCTCTACTATTCGTCCGCCCGGTACGCAGAGGCGGTGCCCTGCTTCTCAAGGGCCGTGGGGCTCGGCGACCGCGACTCCACGACCTTCGGGCTCCTGGGATACAGCCTCCAGAAGGAGGGGGATCTCGTCTCGGCCGAGATGGCGTACATGCAGGCGCTCAGCGGAGATCCCTCGAATGTGGACTGGAAGGAGGGGCTCCTCGGGATCTGCATCGACGGAAAGCAGTTCACCCGCGCCGAATCCCTGGTGAAGAACCTCATCAAGGAGCGGCCGAGTGACGCACGGTACTGGCTTGCCTACGCGAACATCCTGCTCGCCGAGAACCGCAAGGTGGAGGCGACTGTGCTCCTTGAGACCGCCTCGGGAACCGGCGTCGCCACCACCGAGGAGCTCACGATACTCGGGGACCTCTACGCCGAGCAGAACCTGGTTCCCGAGGCGGCGGAGATCTATCACAGGGTGCTCGTCGCCTCGCCGGAGATGGGCGGCCAGAAGCTGCTCCACTACGCCCAGGTCCTGGTCTATGCCGGCAGGCTTCAGGACGCCGAGCACGTGCTGGACAGGTTCGGCACACCGGGCAGCGATGCCGCGAGCGTGGCATTGCTCCAGACCCGTGCGGACCTTTACACCGCGGAAAGGAAATGGCCGGAGGCCCGCCGCGAGCTGGAGCTGCTGCTGAAGATCGATCCCATGAACGGCAAGGCCCTCGTCAGCCTCGGCCGGGCCTATGACTCCGACGATGACGTACCCCGGGCGACCCTCGCCTTCGAGGAGGCCTACCACGTCGCCAGCAGCACCTATGTCGCCAGCCTCGAGCTGGCCAATATCGAGCTCAAGAACCGGCATTACGCCAAGAGCGTCGAATACCTGGAGAAGGCGCTCAGCATCGAAAAGACAGACGCGGTCGAGGACTTCCTCGTCCGCGTGAAGTCATTGGTCGTGAAGGACGGCCAGACCAACCCATGAATATATCCCAAAGGCTTCGTTTTCCGACGAAGGCATCGCTTCGCAAGTCACTTCTCCCGGCCCTCGCGCTTGCGGCCGGCGCTGTTCCTCTGCCCGCCGGCACGGCGGACGACAAGGCTGTGACCATGGACAAGGTCACGGTCGAGTCCGCGAAGACCCATACGCTCTTCATGGGTGCCGACATCTCCATCGGCCAGGAGAGGGATCTCTTTACCGTGAAGGACGTGGTCGGCAGCTCGTGGGTGATCCAGGTGGGCGGCCAGCAGAGGGTCGTTTCCACGAAGGCTGGGCCCCTCAACATCAGGATCACCCCCACGCTCAAGCTCACGGAAGTCTCCGCCACCATTGCGGACCTTAAGAGCGTGCGCGGCTATACGGAAGCCAATGATCCGGTGGCTCTGAGGACGAGGTCGCTGTCGCAGACCGCGGTCCAGAACGCGGATTTCCACGCCGCCTTGAACCAGGCGACCGCGGTCCAGAACGGCGCGATATCGGCGACGGAGATGGGCATCAACACGAGGACGGCCGGCGGGCCCGGCGCCCCGCCCCCTGGCACGCTGGGGCCGGAGCTGGTTCATGCACTGCAGACGGCGCAGCAGGGCGTGAGCACGGCAGCAGGGGGGGTCGGATCGGATTACTCGATGGGAGGTCAGGAGGCACACTCGCAGGGTTACGACGGCGTGGACGTGGAGTTCGAGATCTCGTCGACGCGGCCGCTGCACAACCCCTACGTCGTCACGATGACGAAGTTCCACCCGGCCGGCACCAAGGAGGGGACCGTCCAGAACCTCGTGTACGCAAAGTCGCTTGACCCGATAGACGCCCGCCCTACGAAGGTGCATTTCGTCGAGGGAGGGTTTCCCTTCAACTTCGACCTGATCGACTTTCAGCTCCACGTCTACAACAAGGGCGTGGAGGTTGCGACCAACGTCTCGTCCAAGCGCGTCGAGCTGACCCGCGACGAGGCCTTCGAGTACGTCAAGATGGAGTACCTCGGCGCCCACAAGGGCGAGACGCTGCCCGCCGTGGCCGTCATGGGGAAATTGCCGGCGGACCTGCCCGCACGCCTCGCGAACGGGAGTTACGCGGGCACGTTCTACGTAAGGGTCTCGAAGGACGGCCTGGCCGACGAACCCTACGCTGACACGGCCTGCACGCAGAAGATCGCCGATCCGTATCTCATGTCGGTCGTAAAGAGCATCCGCTTCAAGCCGGCGCTCGAACTCGGCAAGCCGGTCGAGGGCACCGCGGCGGTGAATCTCAATCAACTGGCGATGTAGGCGCCACTCGCGAAGCAGCGCCTATGGGCCGTGTGCGCACCCCCCGCCTGGGGCTCCTCAGTCGTTCGTTCCCGAGACCTTGGCGCGCTCCTTTTTCAAGAGTCCCTGGATGAACCTGTCGTCCAGGTTGTAGGATCCCGGCGAGGGTTGCGCGCTGGCTGTGTCTGCGCCGGTGACGGCCGAGGCCCTGGAAAGGGCCGTAGTGACGATGCGCACATCCGGGAGGTCCTTTCCGAAGAACTGGCCGCCGGCGGCGATCAGGGGCGGGATCACCTCGATCATATCGCCGCTGGACTCCTGGGCGCTGATTTTGGCCCTCCACACGAGCTTGGCCTCGTGGCCTTGCGCAAGCGCCTGGTAGTCGTAGGCCGAGACGACAAAAAAGATGCGCGCGAATTTTGCGTTCTGGAGGACCGTTTCCACGGGTCCCATCAGCAGCGCGGGCGACGAGGCTTTCATATCGACGTTGACGCCCTTCTCCCTGCCCAGGATGTAGTTCTCCGCCTCGGCCCGAAGCTGTTCGGTGCTGATGAGCGCGATCCGCGCCCTGAGGTTGGTCTTTATGCCAAAGGGGACCCGAATCTGCACACGGTCGGGCCGCAGCACGCCCCAGTGATACGTGAGCACGAGCGAGGGGGTGCCCGGAGCCGCCTGGTAACCCTGTACCTCGAGAGCCGAGCGCAGCTCCTGGCGGACCTGGTCGGCGGATGGGGGCGTGTCGCCGGCGATGGGGTTCCCCGCCTCGATGTAGCCGCCATCGAACGCCACGTACGAAGCCGGGCCCTTCGGCTCGGGTGGCGCGCCCTTCGCCCTCTCCGCCACGACGGTCGCCTCAAATTTGTCCGTGAACAGGTTGGCGTGGAGTTGGGGGCAGAGTCCTGCTGCCAGAAGGGCGGTGAGGCTCAGGGAGGGCCATGGGATCGTTTTCATGGGTGCGTGGGTTTGAGGTTCGAAGAATTCTCCGAATGAGAAACGAGGGTGAGGATGCAACAGCAATGACGGGAAATTCGGAGCGGAGGTTCCACTAATGGGGTCTGACGCTGTGGCATCGTTGATACGGGTGTCTGCGCCGACTTATACGCCCGCTCCGGGGTCTTGGACGCATCCAAAAATAGGTATCAACCTACGATTGTCGAACCCGCGGCACGGATGCCGTGTGCCAGACCCGTTCTAAGGCATTGATGGGCTTATGGTTTCCTTGGCCCGCAGCAGCGCGCCCACCTCCCTAAGCCGCGCCAGCTGGGGCCCGGAAATCAGGCCGTCGCGGTCCGGAGGCACGTCGAGAAGGTAGTTGGCATTGCGCTTGTTACATTCAACCGCTCTTGCCGCAACTTCCGCGGCCGTCTGCAGGTCCGACGGCTGCCGCACCTCGTGCCAGAACCAGTAGCCGCCGGTCTGGATCGTGTCGCAGACCTCCGCGGGGAGCTTGTTGTCCGCCCGGGGTAGGTCGGATTTCCAGGGGTACTCGTAGCTCAGCACGTCCGACTCGCGCAGGTCATGCGCGTTGTTGGCCAGCACCAGGCACCGGGGCTGGAGCGACCTGATGAATGCCAGCATCTCCGGCCACTTCTCCCGGGTGTACTTGTTGCCGTATTGATCCACCCACAGCAGGTCGATCGGCCCGTAGTTCGTCAGGATCTCGGAAAGCTGGCGCTTCATGAAGCCTGCATAGTCGCCGGCGGCCTCGGGAGGCAGGCCGTGGAGGTTCGGCTTGCCGGGCGGCGGGGTGTTCTTGTGGGCCTCGTCCGAATAATCCCCGGGAAAACAGTAGTACACGCCGACATGAAGCCCGCGCGAGCGGCACGCGTTCACGAACTCGCGCAGGATGTCCCCCTTTCCGCCCCTGAAGTTCCTGAACATGGTGATGTCGCGTGTGGTCACCGCGCTAGGGTAGAGCGCAATGCCCTCGGTGTGCTTCACCGTGAGGACAAGGTAGGTCATGCCCGCCGCCTTGGCCGCATCCGCCCATTGCCCGCAGTCGAGCCGTGACGGATTGAACAGCCCCGGGTCCTCGTAGCCGCCCGCCCAGTCAATGCCGGCAAAGGTGGCCAGGTTGAAATGGACGAACATCCCGAAGCGCCACGTCATGAAGTCGCGCTGTTGGACCGAGAGCGGGGCCGCGGGCGGCGCCGGTTCCGGCGGAGTGTCCGACGCGGCCAGCGACGCAAGGCAGGACGACAGGACTAGCAGCGGAAGGACCAGGGGATTCTTCATGGGCGTGGGGTTCAACGGGGTGCCGGGGGGGCTGCCAGCATTTGCCCGGGACTGCGGAGATTGCAAGGAAGAGGGAAGTCAAAGGGTCGGTTGCCCGTGACAGTCCCGGGACCGGACGGATCGCAGGATTGGTTCAGCGAAGGATTGACCTGTGTGGAAAGAGTCCTGACGTTTCCCGTGTGAACTCCAGAACCCTTGGCAAGCTGCTTTCAGCGTCCTGTTTGTGCGTCGCTTTGACCGGATATGCCTCGTCGCATGACAACGTCGGGGATGTGGTCCCTTTGGGAAACAACACCTACTCGATCAAGGTCGAGGCCAAGAACGCCCTGCATCGGGACGTCGACGTGCTGAGGACCGAGGCCAATGAGGCCGCCGCCAGCTACTGCGCCGAGCACGGAAAGGAGCTGAAGGTGGTTTCGCTGACAGACAAGTTGCCCACCTTCGGCCTGGGCTACGCCTTCGCGAAGATCACCTTCAAGGCTTTGAATCCGGGCGACCCGGAGCTCACGGCGGCGCCCGTGCCCGCTGCCGGCGGCCCCGTTTACTTGGCGGCGCCCGCGGCGCCGGTGGAAAGGCACCTGACCACCGACGAACTCTACAGCGAGCTCGTGAAGCTGGATGACCTGCGCAAGAAGGGGATCCTCACCGACGAGGAATTCCAGGCGGAGAAGAAGAAGCTCCTGAGCCACTCGAATTGACGGGCTGCGCCGAAGTGCAGCCGGGAGCCGGGCGGCTCCGTTTCAGAAATGGAGCGTCTGGGCGTGGCCGGTGTAGGTGACGACCCTGTCCGCGTCCTCGGTGACACCCTGGCCGACGCCATGCCCGTCGGCGACGATCACGAACCGGAACACGCGCGCCGAAGGCATCCCGGGATAGGCTCCCTTGCACTCTCCGATCCTCAGCTGCCGCTGGGAGCCGTTCCAGTCAAAGCGCGTTGTGGAATAGGCACCCTTCTCATAGTCGTAGGAGTCGTTCTCGTCCTCGTAGAGGGTGAAGGATGCATCCGAGCCGGGATAAACGCGGACCTCGATTGGGCCGCCCGGGTTCTCGGCGGCGTACTGCACGGGCGGCCCCAGGGGGATGATGGACCCGGAGGGGACCAGCAGCGGAATCCGTTCGATCGGCGCATCCGCGCGGATGACCTGTCCCCCTGCGGTCTTCAAGCCCGTCCAGAAGTCGTACCACGCGCGACCCGCGGGCAGGTAGACCGGCCGCGTCTGCGACCGCGGTTCGCTCCGCACATCGGCCGCGAGCATGGACGGGGTCTTCCAGAAGAGCTGCGCCCTGAAGGCGCCGAGCACGGAGTTTGAGGTCGCAAAAGTGAAGCGATACTCCCTTCCCACCTCGAGCTGCACGGGCTCCGTCATGGCCTCCACGGAGGCGTAGGTGTATCTCAGGGGCTTGCCGTCGAGTTCCAGGAGCTTCGGGCCGAAGGCCTTCACGTGGAACCGATGCGGTCCCGTCTCGGTGGGGATCAGCCGGCCCGACCAGCGCATCGAGAATTTCTCCCCCTCGACGAACTTTGGCCACCCGCTGTACCAGTCGAGGTCGACGCTCGGCTCGTTCCGCGATAGGATCTCTGTGCCGAAGTGATCGTCGCCGAAGTAGGTCATGGAAAGGCCAGGGTCGCCCTCCGGGGTGCGGAAGTGCTTGGCGGCCACCGGCACGCTCCTTCCCGGCGGACGGTGCAGCATGTAGCCCGTGACCGGGCAGACCATGAGCGACGGCCCGAACATGTACTGGTCGGCGATGTCGTACGTGCCGCGGTCGTTGGGGAAGTCCATGGGAAGCCCCCGCATGAGGGTGTAGCCCTCGCTCGTGATCCTCCACGCATTCGAGTAGATATAGGGCATCAGCCGATAGCGAAGTCGGTCAAAGGCGATGAGGACGTCCGTGAATTCGCCGAATTCCCATATCTCCCGCGGCGTGTCGGATCCGTGCGAGCGGAAGATGGGGCTGAAGGTCCCGAGCTGGAACATCCGCGTGTAGAGCTCCTGGTAGGCCGGGTCTTTTCCGCCGTCGCCAAAGACGCCGCCGTAGCCGCCGAGGACGAACGCCCCGATGTCGAACGTCCAGTAGGGGATGCCGGACATGCAGTGGTTGATCCCCGCGGGGATCTGGTTACGGTAGATCTCCCAGCTCGCGCCGATGTCCCCGGTCCAGGTCGTGGCCGCCGCGCGCTGTTGCCCCGCGAAGGTGGAGCGCGTGAGGATGTAGACCCGCTTTCTGTCCGTATCGGCGCGCTGGTTCCTGTAAACCGCCTCGGTGGCCAGCAGCGGATAGGTGTTGAGGTACCTCGCGAAGGTTCCGAGGCGATTCGATCCCATGCGCTTCATCTCGTACTCCTGGGACTCCTTTGTCCCGGCGTTGACGATGTCCGGCTCCGTCGAATCCATCCACCATCCGTCCACCCCGTGCCTGAAGAGCCCCTCCCTCACGTGCCTCCAGTAGAGGTCGGTCGCCGCGGGGGCGTAGGGGTCGAGGTACCTGAATCCCGCCCATCCGACCGTCGGATAAAGGAGGCCGCGCTCGTCCATCTCGCGGTAGACCGGCGTCGTCGGGCCGAAACCGCACCAGATGGATATCATGAAGTGGAAGTGCTCGCGGTGAAGGATGTCGATCATCTCGGCCGGGCGGGGGAACAGTTTCTCGTCGAAGAAAAGCTGGTTCCAGTTGCCGCGGCCGTCCCAGTAGTCCCAGTCCTGGACGATCCCGTCGACGGGGATGCCCCTCGATCGGTACTGCGCGGCAACGCTGAGCACCTCGTCGCGGTTCTGATAGTGCTCCTTGCTCTGCCAGTAGCCGTAGGCCCACCGGCCGTAGAGCGGCGCCGCGCCCGTGAGCTCGCGGTAACCCGCGATCGCGCCGTCGATGCTCCCGCCGAAGATGAAATAATAGTCGACGGCGTCGGCCACCTCCGACCATAGGGAACAGGTGCGCCCGGTATCGGCGAAGACGGTCTTGGAGTAATTGTCCCAGAGGATTCCGTAGCCGAGGGTCGAGACGAGAAACGGGTTTGCGGACTGCGTGTTGGCCTGAACGAGCTTCACCGTGTGGTTGCGGTAGTTCATCAGTCCGGACTGGTGCTGCCCGAGGCCGTAGATGCCCTCGCTCGCGCTCAGCCTGAAGCGTGTCTCGATCGACCATGCCTGAGTCTCACCGGGGATCGCTGCCGGCGTGAAGGACGCGGCGCCTTCCTCCCCCAGCAGCACGCTCCCCGAACCGTCGTGGTACGACACCTCGCCGGTTGCCCTTGAAATCGCGACGCGCAGCCGCCCCGAGCGGAGCACGACCGTGCCGGGCTCCGCCGACAGCGCCACCTCGACCCGCGGCATCTCGCGCGGGATGACGATAAGGCTTCTGCGGGAGGGGAATAGGCCGGTGGCGCTCTTGGTCACCCTCACAGTGGCCTCCGACTCGAACTGCACCCGCACCGTCTGCGCCCCTGCGAAAACCTCCGCGCCGTTGGGCAGTTTGCGCACATCGCCGCCCTTTCCGGGAACGGAGCCCTCCGGCGCCCCGGGCCCCGCCGGCGGCTTCGAGAGCGGGGCGAGGGCGCGTCGCCTCAGGGGATTGGTCACGTCGGCATGTTCCATCTGCCATGCTCGGAAGTAAAGTCATTGGCGCCCGTAGGCGGTCTGCTTCGCCGGGCTTTTGGGAGGCGCGGCCTTTCTTGCGGGGGCGCATTTTCCGCAGCTCAATGATTGATCAATCGGCGCGCCGTCCCTAGACTTCCGCAACTACCCTACCGCGCCCGTGAAGAAACAGATCAAACGCATCGGCATCCTAACCGCCGGCGGCGACAGCCCAGGCCTCAACGCCGCGATCCGCGCGGTCGGCAAGGCCGCGATAGGGAAATATGGGTGGGAGATCTTCGGGTTTCGTGACGGCTTCCTCGGCCTCGCCCAGGATACGTTTGAGCAGCTGGGCAAGGACAACCTGAGTGGCATCCTGACGGTTGGCGGGACGGTCCTTGGCACCGGCCGCGACAAGCCGCACCGAATGATGATCGAAGGCAAGGAGCGCGACATGACGAAGGCCATCGTGCGCAACTACAAGGCGCACAGGCTCGACGCGCTCGTCTGCATCGGCGGAGGTGGCACCCACAAGAATTCGATGCGCCTGGCGGAGCTGGGGCTAAGGATCGTGACCCTGCCGAAGACGATCGACAACGACGTGGCCCTCACGGACGCGACCATCGGCTACAACACGGCCCTCGGCATAGCAACCGAGGCCATCGATCGCCTGCACAGCACGGCACACAGCCATCACCGCATCATCATCGCCGAGATCATGGGGCACAGGGCCGGGTGGCTGACGCTCGGAGCCGGGCTCGCGGGGGGCGCCGACGTCATCCTGATCCCCGAGATACCCTACGATCTTGAGAAGATCGCGGCCGCCATACGAAAACGGTCCAAGGTCGGCACGAACTTCAGCATCGTGGCGGTGGCGGAGGGCGCCAAGTCGCTCGAGGATGCCGCCTCGTTCGTGGCGGCGGAGCGCCGCAGGGCCGCGGCGCGCACGCTGGAGGAGAAGGAGTACGCCAAGCTGAGGCTTGCGGAGCTGGAGTCGGAGCATGCGGGCAACACGCTGCGTCTCGCCAAGCAGCTGGAGGGGCTGACGGGCCTCGAGGCACGCGTGACTATCCTGGGATACGTGCAGCGCGGCGGCACGCCGTCGTTCGCCGACCGGCTTCTCGCCACAAGCCTGGGAACCGCCTGCGTCGACCTGATAGCCAATGGCGCAGAAGGGATCATGGTCGCCGCCCGCGGCAACAGCGTCCAGCCGGTGCCGCTTGCGTCGGTCGCGGGGAAGCTGAAGCTCGTGCCGCTGGATCATCCGTGGATTCAGTCGGCGCGCTCGGTGAGCACGTGCCTGGGTGACTGAGGTGCGCCGGAATTCGCCCAGGCTTGCCCGGCTCGGATCCGGCCCGGCAGAATGGCCGTAAACCGTGCTGGTGTCCGGGTCCCGGTCCGGACAAGGATCTGCGCCAAGAAATGACCGACCCCATTGCCCAGTTCAGCCAGTGGCTCGAAGAAGCGACCCAGAGCGGCGAACCCGAGCCGACCGCGATGGCGCTCGCCACGAGCGACACCCAGGGCAATCCCGCGGTGCGGATGGTGCTGCTCAAGCACGTCGACGCGAGGGGGTTCGTGTTCTACACGAACCTGACAAGCCCGAAGGCCGAGAACCTCGCCTCCAATCCCAAGGCTGAGCTGTGCTTCTACTGGAACCGGATTGGCCGCCAGGTGCGGGTGCGCGGGAGAACGGAGCCCGTGGCGGACGCGGAGGCCGACGCCTATTTCGCGACGCGGCCCAGGCTCAGCCAGCTCGGCGCATGGGCCTCCAAGCAGTCGCACCCTATGCAGGGGTATTACGACCTGGAGCAGGCATGCGCGGCGTATGCGGTCCGCTTTCACATCGGGGCCGTGCCGCGGCCCCCGTTCTGGTCGGGTTTCCGCGTGGTGCCGGACCGGATCGAGTTCTGGCGGCAGAAACCCTTCCGCCGCCATGAACGGATCATCTGCGTGCAGCAGGGCGGCGAGTGGCGCGAACAGTGGCTATATCCCTGAACGGTTCGGGCCGCCCAGGCGGCCCCGGGGTTTTGGCGGCGGGAGCGCCGGGCGTCCCGGAACCTGGCGCTCGGAGCGCTGCTAGTCTCGGCGGTTCTCGCCGCTTACGCCGGCGTCCGACGGGCGGCCTTCATCTGAGACGACGATGTGTTCCTGACCGACAACCCTCTGATCAGGGCTGCGGACGGACTGCGCCGCTTCTGGTTCACGGGCGAGCCGGTCGCCTACTGGCCGGTCACGTCGTCCACGCTATGGCTTGAATGGAGCCCGTGGGGCCACCGCTCGCTCGGCTACCCTGTCACCAATCTGCTGCTGCACGCCTGCGAGACCGCGAAGGGGGCAAATGACTCTGGTGGCCGGTGATTCCGCCGTGCCGGCGCAGATTATTCCCCGATGATCTTGACCAGGACGCGCTTTCGGCGCTTTCCGTCGAATTCCCCGTAGAAGATCTGTTCCCAGGGCCCGAAATCGAGCCTTCCCCCCGTCACGGCGACGACCACCTCGCGGCCCATGATCGTGCGGCTTCTCCGGCGCGAGCTTCTCCGGCGCGAGCTTCTCCAGCCACTTCTCGATGTCGGCATGGAGGCCCGATTCGTCGTCGTTGATGAAGACGGACGCGGAAATGTGCATCGCATTCACGAGGCAGATTCCCTCCCTGATCTGGCTTTCTGCCAGCGCGGCCTCGACCTCAGGGGTGATGTTGATCAGCTGGCGCCGGCGCGGCACCTCGAACCAGAGTTCCTTTCGGTGGGACTTCATGGCCGACGAGCGTGGACGAGTCTTTGAAGGGATGCAGGCCGAAAGCTGGCCGGGACCGGAGATGCTCTGGCCGGGTCGGGCTACGAACCTGGCGCGGGAAGGCGCTTTGAGGCGTCATCCAGCACGATCACCCAGTCGCCATCCGACGGCGGGGTGAACTGCACGGCGCCGTTGGTGGCGAAGGAGCCGGCCTCCACGGCGCCGCCCGTGCGGGGATTGTACCACCAAGCCTTAGCGTGTCCCTTTGCCAGCTGCGAAAGGTCGACCGTGATGGTGCGGTTGCTTGGCAGGTAGGCCATGGCAGTGCCGCCGTCCGGGGTGGCCGCCGCGGTCAGGTAGTCGAGCCCCCAGAATTCCCCGAGACCCGCGGTCACGATCTTGTGGTCCTTGTCGGGCACCAGCTCGAACCACGGCCGTGAGCGGAACAACCGACCCCAGTGCATGAGCGCGGTCGACCCCGGCGACTCCAGCGCGGCCTGCCAACCCGGGTTGAAGGACCAGATCGGATAGTTGCCCATCACATGGCCGAACTCGCCGCAGAGCACGGACCAATAGGCCTGACGGCGGATCTGCAGCTCCGATGAATTGTGCTCCCCCTCATAGATGGATTCGATGAGAAAGAGCGGCATCGCCGGCTTTCGTTCATAGTCCCAGGTGAGGCGAAGATGGACGATCTCGTAGGCGTACGAGGTGCTGACCTCGAGCCACGAACCGGGATATTGCTCCGCCGGGGCGGCATCGCTGTGGCAGTGTGCGGTCATCAGATGGCGCCGGTCGGACTCACGGATTCCGTAGGCGACCATGTCGACGTTCTCCCGGGCCGGCCCGGGGTCGCGGTCTCCCCCCATCACCCAGATTATGTTGTCGAAGCTCCGGTACCGCTGGCCAAGAAAGCGGCCATAGGCCAGGCACTTCTCGGGCCCGTTGGCCATGACCTCATCGTAGAAGCCCTCGTCCAGGCCCGGGTAGCCGAGGTAGACCGGGGCCAACAGCACCACAAGGCCGTTCTCTGCCGCCTTCTGGATCACCCAGTCGGCGTGCTTGAAGTACTTCTCGTTAGGCGCCGAGAAGTCGGTTGCTCCGGAAAACGGCGCGTCGCCGAAGATGTTCCGTGGCGCGTTCTTGGCGAACTTATGTTCGATCAGGTTGACCAGGATCGCGTTGAAGCCCTTGGCGTGTCGATTTTTGAGGTAGATTTCCGCATCCTCATTCGAGAGGTTTGCGACCAGGGACCAAGCGGCATCCCCCTGCAACAGGAAGGGGACCTCGTGGCGGTCGACCAGATAGCGGTGGTTTCCGCTTATGCGAAACGGCGCGTCGGCGTCGGCTGGCTGGGCCAGGGCTTCGCCTGCCAGTGCGGCGACGCAGACGACGAGACGCCAGCATTGGCGACGGGAGAGGCGCGGGGTTTGCAGAGCGCCCGCGGCTGTGCGGAGGAGTGCCTTCATGGCAGTATCTATTGGGAATTGGCTGCAACAACGCCGGAACGGCTGCCAAGGCGCATCCTTGCTCATGAGGTGCCGGTCGGCCAAGATCGCGGCCTGGACACCAAGATGAAACTCGGGATCGGCCGCTACAAGCACATGCTTTCCCGCGAGAGTTTCCAATTTGCGCGTCGGGCGGCGGCCTCGCGCGTCGTGTCGATTCCTGGTCATAACCCGCAAATGGCTTCAGCGGCGCCCTGGCATTCGGGCGTGGCCCACGCATTGGGCTCCGTGGGCGCCCCGTCGAAGGCCTTCGATGAGCTCGGCGCGGGGCGCGCCTCACACCGAACCCTTTTATGAACACGGAACCCCTGCATGAAATCGTGCGCGTGCGCCGGCTCGTATGTGACGGCGCGATGGGGACCCAACTCATGCTGGCGGGCCTTGAGCAGGGCGCGTGCGGCGAAATCTGGAACCTGTCCCATCCCGAGCGCGTGCTCGCGATACAGGAGCGCTACGCCGGGGCCGGTGCCGACTGCCTCATCACCAACACGTTCGGCGGCAGCCGCCGTGCGCTCGGGCGGCACGGCCACGCGGCGCAGATGGAGGAGATCAACCGCGCGGGCGCGCGCATTGCGCGCCAGGCCTTCGGCGCAGGCCCGGGCTTCGTCCTGGGCGACATTGGCCCGCTTGGGGAGCTGATCGAGCCGTACGGCGTGCTTTCCGAAGCGGATGCGCTCTCGGCGCTGTCCGAGCAGGCTGCCGCGCTTGTCGGGGCTGGCGTCGACGCGATCATCATCGAGACGCAAACCTCGCTTGAAGAGCTCGGCATCGCCATTGACGCGGCCAAGGGCGCCAACGCACGGTGCATCATCGCCTCGCTTGCCTATGACCTCTGCCTGGACGGGGAAACCTTCAAGACGATGATGGGTGTCTCGCCGGAACAGGCCGCCGAGTTCGCCGAGGAGAGACAGGCGGACATCGTGGCCCTCAACTGCGGAACCGGGATGGACATGGTGGCTGCGGCTCGGGTGGCACGCATCTACCGGACGCACTGCAAGCTGCCCATCATGGTGCAGCCGAACGCGGGTCTGCCGGTTCTCGAGGGCGTGAAGGCGGTCTACAAGCAACGCCCCGAAGACATGGCGCGGGCCGTTCCCGAGGCGCTCGAGGCCGGCGTGGCCATCATCGGATCCTGCTGCGGGAGCACGCCGGAGCACACACGCGCCATACGCCAGAGCGTCGACGCGTTTGCGCAGGGCGGCTCGGGGGCCTGAGGCCCGTTGCGTCGCGGCGCCCTACATCGCCGCGGGCGTCGCCAGCGCGAGGAGACAGAGGGCCAACGCGAACACGCAGGGCACAAGGGCCTTCACCCGCTTCATATAGGCGGGGTAGTCAGCCGGGAAATGCCGCGTCAGAAGCCTCTCCTCCTGCCTGAGCTTCAGCCAGAAGCCCCAGAACAGCAGCAGCATGCCGATCCAGCAGGCGAGTCGTCCGAACGCGACCGCGGTGCCGAGTCCCATGAGCAGGATGGCTGAGTAGATCGGATGGCGCATGAGGCGATAGGGCCCGCGCTCCACGAGCTCGTGCCCCTGCTTCAGCACCACGAAACTGCTCCAATTCCTGCCGAGCGTGTTCCGTGACCAAATCGCCAGGCCCAGGCCGAGGAGGCAGAGGACAAGACCGGCGCACCCCGACACGAGCGTGTGAGGGATGATCCTGGTTTCAAGCGGGTGCGGGGGCGTGTACCAGAAGAGCAGGATCCCCCCCGCCAGGGTGAGCAGCCGGTTCGGGAGCGTGGTCGCAAGGCTCTGCCTTTCGGCGGTCGCCTTGGCCGACCAGGCGTTGATCACCCAGTAGACATAAAAGACAATCCAGGTCGCGATGATGAAGTAGGGGGACATCCTTAAGCGCCGGGAGGTGCGAGTTGACGCGCCTGGGGTCCGGGCAGGGATCAGCGTGGCGCCGCGGGCTCGCTCAGCAGGGCGCGGTACAGGTCGCAGAACGGACCGCGCTCGTTCGCTGCCGCGGCGACATCCGCCGCGGCCGTGAAGACCAGATACTCCCTCTTCATGGCGTCAAACCCGGGCCATTTGGGCAGTCCGGTGTCGTTGGGGTTGCCCGTCCTGGCGAAATTCGTCCAGTAGGCCTGGATGACCGCCGAGAGCCTGCGGTCGGCATCCTGGAAATCCCCTCCCTGGCTGCCCGCCGGGTGCAGGTTTCCAAACACGTAGGAAAGGTCGCCCGAGTGCGCGACCTTCGGGTGAGGGGGGATGGCCCGGTCAAATTCGTACTCCCAGACGGGATGGCCGGCGCCGCTGTGCCATTCGCCGTGCAGGACCGAGGGGCAGCGGAAGACATCACTCCCCAATTGGTCCGCGGCGTCACCATACACGGGGTCGGCGTCCGGCGCCGGCCCATCCCCGGAGAGCCCGTACAAGGCGAGAGCCCGAGGCGCTAGGTCCCCGAAGAACTTGTGGATTGTCTGCCGCAGGTCATCCGGGGACCCCGCCGCAGGAAACTCCACGCCGTTGCTGCCGATGATCAGGGGCACCGCGTGCTCCCTTCCAGAGGCCCAGACGGCGACGGGCGGGGTCGGGAACACCCAGCCGTCGGCGGTGAACGAGCTGAAGCTATGCTCTGTCTTCAGGAGCTCTCCCGGCGGGAGCGAACGCAGGAAGGCGACCGCGCGGCCGCCCTGAGCCCCAAGCTTCTCGCCTGCCCGCGCGCCCTCCTCCTCCGCCTCGCCGAGCGCAAGCGTCGACCTCGGCGACGGGGCGCCGCTTTCTGCGATCGCCCGGTGGAACAGGCCCTTGGAAAGCGGCGAGGCCATGAGAGCCAGGACATCCGTGGCGCCGGCCGATTGTCCGAAGATGGTGACATTTTCCGGGTCGCCGCCGAACTTCCCGATGTTGTCGCGGACCCACCTAAGCGCCGCGATCTGGTCCAGCGTCGCGTAGTTTCCGGACGCGTGGTGCGCCGATTCGCGCGTCAGTTCCGGGTGCGCGAAGAATCCAAGGATGCCAAGCCGGTATTCGACAACGACCAGCACGGCGCCGTGGGAAATCAGGGCACGGCCGTCGTACAGGGGGTCGAAGCCGCCGGCGCCGGCGACGTTGGCTCCCCCATGGATCCACACCATCACCGGATTTCGCGCCGTCGACGGCCCGGTCGGCGTCCACACATCCAGATAGAGGCAATCCTCACGGCTGGCGGCTGCTGATTTGTCATTCCATCCGAGGGCGGGCTGCACGGCGGGCGGCCCCGACTCCCCGGCATCGCGGGTGTCGTTCCATGGGATGACCGGCATCGGCTCCCGCCAGCGGAAATCGCCAACCGGAGGCCTTGCGAACGGGATGCCCTTGAAGACCGCGCCGGCGCCATCCTCGAGGAGGCGGCCCCTGATATCCCCTCCCGTGACGCTCACCACGGGTTCAGAGGCCACGGCAGAGGTGGTTGGCCCACCCAGGCCCGAACAGAGGAGAAGGCAGGCGAATGCGGCAGGGGCATGGCTGAGAAAACGCATGGGGGGTCCTGGTATTTTTGCCTTTGTGCACAAAACGGCGCGGCGGCTGCTCAACGATGAATAGTTTGCCGAAGGCCCGACGCAATCCTTGGCGGGGAAACCCGGTTGGCATGCACGGCCTGGAGCCTTTGCCGCGCAGGCCTGGCGACCTATTGCCGCGGGCGGATCATCTCCAGCATCCTCGTCGCCGAGGGATCCCCGGGCCTCAGCTGAAGGACTCTCTCATATTCAGCGGCTGCCTCGTCTCTGCGACCGGACTGAAGGAGGGCGGCACCGCGTGCAAAATGGGCCTGCGCGTAGCTGGGCTGCATCCGGATCGCCGCTTCGATGCGCTTCATGCCCTCGTCGGCCCTTCCCACGCGGCAAAGAGTCATCCCGAGGTTGTTGCTCGCCTCGGCCAGGTCGGGCTGCACGCGCAGGGCCTCCTCGTAGTGATGGATCGCCTCGGGAACCCGCCCGGTCTGCACGAGGGTGTTGGCCAGATAGAAATGCGCATCGGCATAGTTGGGATCCAGGCGCAGCGCCTCCTCGTATTCCGCGACGGCGTCGCTCAGGCGCCCAGGCGTTTCGGCCCAGGCCTTTCCCAGGTTGGTGTGGGTCTCGGCGATGTCGGGCTTCAGGCGCAGCGCCTCCTGATACTGGGCGATCGCGTCGCCAAGGCGCCCCGGGATCTTCGACCAGGCGAGGCCTAGGTTGTTGTGCGCCATCCATGAGGCGGGATTGCGGGCGAGCGTCTCGAGGTAGAGCGTCTGGTTGTCGTGGAACACCCCGCAATGGGACCACGTAAGCGCGCCCAGGAGCATGCTGAGCGCGGCGACGAGCCCGGGTCCCAACCAACGCAGGCCCGGGGCCACGAGACGCCAGCCCGCGGCCAGTCCCGCGGCGCCGAGCGCAATCAGGCTCAGGTCGGGCAGGTACTGCCAGTGGTCCCACACCCACGAATAGCGCTCGCCGTAGAGGTTGACGAAGCCCAGGGCGGGGAAAAGCGAGCCCACGAAGATCAGGAAAGCCGCGAGGGGCCCGCGGGTCAGCCGACGCACGGACCAGAGCGCGGCGACCGCCGCGAGGACGCTCAAGGGGTAGAGCCATTGCCACCAAACCGCGGCATCCACCGTCCAGCGCGGGTAGATGAAGTTCAGGCCGGCAGGCCAGGCCAGCTTGCCCACATAGAACCAGACGGCCCTGCCCGCGACGATCGGCCGCGCCGCGAGCGGCAGGTTGAAGTCCGCGCCCTGCGCGCCGACGTAGGCCTTCTCGACCCAGTCGCTGAAGAGCCCGCCCGCCGCGCCGAGCGCAAGCCACGGGAGCAGCGGCAGGACGTCCCGCCGCCAGCCGAGCCGTCCGCGCTTCCACCAGAACACCACAAGGAGGGCCGCGGGAAGGGTCGCGGTGACCGTCTTGCACAGCAGCGCCAGCGCGAACAGCGCCAGCGCTGCGAGATAGGTGCGGGTCCTGCGCGTCTCGTCGAACCCAAGGTAGACCAGCGCCGCCGCGAGGTAGAACGCGAGCGAAAGGGTGTTCTTCTGCTCCGTGATCCACGCAACTGATTCGACATGCACCGGATGGAGGGCGAAGAGCAGCGCCGCCAGCCACTCGGCCCCGGAAGATCTGACCCCGGCGCCGGCGAACAGCCGGCGCAGCACGAGCGCGAACAGGACCGCCGATCCGGCATGCAGGAGAAGGGTGACGACATGGTATCCCAGCGGGTCGTCCCCGAAGATCCGGTGCTGGATCCAAAACGCGCTGTGCAGCAAAGGGTAGTATTGCTGGGTTGCGCCGGGCTCGGTCCATATGCGGGCCAGGCCGCGCAGGGAGCGCAGCGCCGGCGCCGTCACGTAGTCTGCGTCGTTCCAGATGAAGGCGCCGGAGAGCGACGGCAGGTAGGCGAAGCAGGTCGCGCAGACAACCAGGATGCCCAGACCAATCCCCCTGAGGCGTTCTGACCAGGGATCTGCCGTCTCGGAGGGGGGCGCTTTCACCAGGGAAAGACACGAGCAAAACTCTTTCGACCCCGCAACCGCCTAATCGGAGAACGCTTCTGAAGCGCCCGTTCACGGGCTGCCTGCGGAACGAGGCCGCACCTGCGCCGGGGCCAGCGGGAGGGCCTTCGGGATGGCCGAGCGGACGGACAGGCGGCGGGAGACACGCGGGTTCGATGAACCGCGTTAACAGTGCGATTATTGGGGGGATTTATGGCAGCTGGAGGGAGAGAGACTTTCCCTTGCTTGGCGGTGAAGCTTGAATAAGGTGCCCTTCTTATGGCTATTAATCGGCCCGCCGCCGTCAACGGACGACCTTAATTCCCGAACCCATTTCACCCATGAGCCTCAATACGGCTGTCCCGACGCAACCCTCGCCGCTCCCGTCCGCACCACCGCGGCAGAAACCGAAGTACCCGGGCATTCGCGTCACCTGCAATGGCAACCAGCTCGTCGCGCAGCATGTCGAAACCCGCATCACGGAGGGCGGTGTGTTCTACCCGATAACACCCTCGACCGAGGGCGGTGAGATCTACCAGCAATCCTACGCTCAGGGAGAGCTGACAGTCTGGGGGCAGCAGAAGGTGGCGGTTGAAACGGAGGGCGAGCACGCGGCGCAGGGCGGCGCCACCTCCTATGCGGTGCAGGGCAGGCGCACGGTCAATTTCACGTCCGGCCAGGGCATCGTGTACGCGATGGAACAGTATTACCACGCCCCGGGGAAGCTCTCGACGATGGTGCTCGAGGTCGGCGCTAGGGCGCTGACCAAGCACGCGCTCAACGTGCATTGCGGCCACGACGACTTCTACGCGGCCCTCGACACGGGCTGGACCATGCTGGTTGCGAAGGACGCCCAGCAGGCGGCAGACCAGGCCGTCATCCTGCGGCGGGTGAACGAGCTCTCCCTGAATCCCGGAATGAACATCCAGGACGGGATGCTCACCACGCATTCCGAGCGGATGTACCTCGCGCCCGAGGCCGAACTGCTGCGCGAGTTCCTGGGGGCGGTCGACGACCAGATCGATTGCCCTACCGCCGCCCAGCGCGAGCTCTTCGGGCCCCGGCGGCGGCGGGTGCCCCAGATGATGGACCTGAAGAACCCCGTCCTCCTCGGGCCCGTGCAGAACCAGGAGCACCACATGAACGGCGTCGTCGCGCGCCGGAACAACTTCAACGAGTACATCCTTCCGATGCTCGAGGAGGCCTACGCCGACTTCGGCAGGCTGACGGGCCGCTGCTACGGGCTCGTGCACGAGTACAAGGCCGCCGACGCGGACACGGTGTTCGTGTCCCTGGGCTGCGCCGCGGACAACATCGAGGCGGCCTGCGATTACCTGCGCGAGCAGCGCAATGCCAAGGTGGGCTCTATCCACATCAACGTCATCCGGCCGTTCCCCGAGGCGGCGGTCATCAACGCCCTCAGGGGGAAGAAGAACGTGATCGTCCTCGAGCGGACCGACGAGGGGCTGGCCGGCGACAACCCGCTCGCCCGCGACATCAGGGTGGCGCTAGGAAAGGCCAACGAGGTGGTGAGGTACGGGGGTGCGCTGCCCGGCCTCACGCCCGCCGAAACGCCGCGCCTCTTCCGGGGGGCCTACGGGATCGGCTCTCGCGACTTCAGGCCGGAGCACACGCTCGGGGCCTACGAGTTCGCCGCCGGCCATGCGCGCCGCCGCGACGGCAGGGGCGCCGACGACGGCGAGACCTTCTTCGTGCTCGGCGTGGAGCATCCCTACGCTGTCATCAGCAAGGACACCCCCTCGCTGCTGCCGCAGGGGGCGATCGCCGTGCGATTCCATTCCATTGGCGGGTGGGGCATGATCACAACGGGCAAGAACCTGGGTGAGCTGGTCGGCGAATTCGGCAGGTACGTTTCCGAGCGGGATCCCGTGTACGACGCCGACGGGTTCCTCGTTGAGAGGCTCTACGTGATGGCGAACCCGAAGTACGGCTCCGAGAAGAAGGGGGCCCCGACCAACTATTACCTCACGGTCGCCCCGTCGCCCATCAAGGTGAACTGCGAGCTCAATCACGTCGACGTTGTCCTGTGCTGCGACCCGAAGGCGTTCACCCACACGAACCCCCTCGAGGGCCTCAAGAAGGGGGGCTGCCTCGTTTGGGAGTCGAGCGAGTCCCCGGAGGCCGCCTGGGAGCGGATTCCCGCCCGCCACCGGCAGTTCGTGCAGGACAACAATATCCGGATCTTCATCCTGCCGGGCTTCGATATCGCCCGCAAGGCGACGAACCAGCCGGAGCTTCAGCTGCGCATGCAGGGAAACTCCTTCCTCGGGGCGTTCTTCAGGGTGAGCCCGTTCCTCCAGACCTACGGGATCACCGAGGAGAAGTTCCAGGAGAGCGTGCGCAAGCAGTACCAGAAGAAGTTTGGGCGCTTCGGCGACGCGGTCGTGACTTCGAACATGACCGTCATGACCGAGGGCTTTGCCCGGGTTGTGGAGATCAAGAACGGGCAGAACGGCGCCGCCGACCACTCGTCGATGCGCAACCCGCTCCTAGCCCCGCAGGGACAGCACCAGATCATCCCCACGGCCGGCTGCGGCGCCGCGGGATGCTCCAGCATCCCGATGCCCGCCCAGCAGGGCGGCCGCGCCCCGTTCCAGACGCTGGCCAAGTTTGACTCCGAGTTCCGAAATGGCCTCGGCTACCACCAGCCGTCGGGCGCGTTGGCGTCAGTCGGCGTGATGGGGGCCGGCACCGGTGCCACGCAGTCCAAGTATGTCGCCCGGCGCGAGACGCCCGTCTACATCGCCGAGAACTGCACGCAGTGCATGGAGTGCATCACCGCCTGCCCCGACACGGCGCTGCCCAACATGGCGCAGGATGTCAGCACGGTCCTGAAGACCGCGGTGAACAACTACGTCACCGACGTGGCGGACCGGCGCGCCATCGGCGCCGAGCTGACCGGGCTGGAGTCACGGATCCGGGCGAAGATGAGCGAATCGGTCAAGGCGAAGACCAACGTGCCCTTCAAGGAGATCGTCAAGGAGGAGGTGTCCGCGCTGGCGACCGTGTCCGAGCGCGGCCGCGCGGAGCTCACGGGGATCATCGCGAAGCTGCCGATGGCCTACTCGAACGTGCCGGCGATATTCCGCTCGATCGAGGCGAAGACGCCCGGCGGCGGCGGCCTTTTCTCGATCTTCGTGTCCGACCTGTGCAAGGGCTGCGGCGAATGCGTCCAGGTCTGCGGCGACCACGACGCGCTGCGCATGACCCGCGAGACCGAGGAGCTCAACGCCGAGCTCACCACGGCCCAGGTCTTCTCCCGGCTGCTGCCGGACACGCCCCAGCGCTTCCTCGGGCTTTACAACGACTCCGAGGCCGCGGGCTCGCGCGAGGCGGCGCTGCGCAACCACCTGATGGTCCGCCGCAACTACGAGGCCCTCGTGTCGGGCGACGGGGCATGCGCCGGCTGCGGGGAAAAGAGCATCCTGCGTTCGTGCGCCAGCGTCACCGAGGCCTACATGCGGCCAATCTACCACCGCAAGGCGGACCGCCTTGTCGCGAAGGCGGAGCGCCTGGAAAAGGAGGGCGCCGGGAAGCTGGCCGCCCTAAAAGCCCGCAGCCCCGAGGAATACGGCCTGTACCGCAAGACCTTCGCCCACCTGGTCGCCGGGCTCGGCGGCGAGAACGACGCCGACACCGCGAAGCGGGTGGACGACTACGAGGCAAAGCACGGGACCATCACCGACGAGCAGATCGTAGGCGGGCTCTCCGCGATCCTCAGGCAGGACGCGTTCAACCACAAAGACCTTCAGGCGGTCGACGGCCGACGGGCCAACGGGATGTCCGTGATGATGATGGGCGCCAGCACGGGCTGCAACACGGTCTACGGCTCCACGCCCCCGTCGAATCCCCATCCGTACCCGTGGATGAACTCGCTGTTCCAGGACGGAGCGACGATCTCCTGGCTCATGGCTGAGTCGTTGATCGTAAGCCACGCGAGGCGCTCGGTCGCCCCCGAGCGCATGTCCGATGCGCTGCTCGACCGAACGTCCGGCGTGGCCAGCGAGGCCGAGTACTTCACCCTGACGCACCTCGACGACGCCCTCATGACGGAGCAGGAGATCCGCGAGCTGCCCAAGGTCTGGGTAATCGGCGGCGACGGCGCGCTGGGCGACATCGGCTTCCAGAACGTGTCCAAGGTCATCCTTCAGAACCGCCCCAACGTGAAAATGCTGATGCTCGACACCCAGGTCTATTCGAACACGGGCGGCCAGAACTCCGACTCGTCCACGATGCTGGGCGGCTATGACATGAACCAGTTCGGCGTCGCCTCGCAGGGCAAGCTGATCGAAAAGAAGAACGTGGCCGAGGCGTTCACGAGCGGCCACGGCTCGCCGTTCATCGCGCAGGTGTCGATGGCCAACGCCGCGAAGCTGTACAAGGCGATGCTGGACGGCCTGGAATACCGCGGCACGGCCTTCTTCCAGGCCTACACGACCTGCCAGCCGGAGCACGGCGTCGGGGACAACATGAGCGCCGAGCAGGCTAAGCTCGTGCGCGACGCGCGCGGCATGCCCGAGTTCATCTTCAACCCACGGCGGGGCGAGACCTCCCAGGAGGCCTTCGACCTGAAGGGCAATCCGAGCGTCGACCGCGACTGGTGGCGGACGAAGTACGCCACCGACGGCGCCGAATACAGCTTCACCGTGGCGCACTGGGCCCTGACAGAGGGGCGCTTCCGCAAGCACGTGAAGGCGATCAAGGAGGAGGAGGCGGCCCGGCTCACGCTGCTCGACGACCAGCTTCTCCTGATCACGCAGGACGACGTCATCCACCGGCGGGTCTTCGACCCCGCCCACCGCAGCTTCGTCACAAACTTCGGCTGCTACATCAAGGCGGAGGAGCACGGGAAGGTCCGCTTCTACGCGGTGTCGCGCCAGATGGTCCTGTTTGCCGTCGAGCGGAGGAAGGCCTGGCGGATGCTGCAGAGCAAGGCCGGCGTCGCCAACAAGGACTATCTCGCGCAGAAGTCGCTTCTGGCGAAGCTCGACAAGGGGGAGGTGCCCCTGGCGGACGCGCGAGGGAAGATACGCGAGCTGATCGCCGCCGAACTGGCGTCCGCGAAATAAATCCTTCCATTGGGCGCGCGTGAGGACCCGCGCCTCAATGCCGCCCCATGGCGCAGTTGCCGTCATCCTGCGGCGGATAGTGGCGCCTAAACAATCGGCGAATCGGCACTTAACTGATTATTCTGGAAGAGCTAAGGCGGCCTTGCGTCCCGCCTCCCCGTGACAGGCCGACGGTTGGCTGCGCCCTCTTGGCGCGTGTCCCAACTCCGTATGCAGTAAGGGTTTTCCTCTCGCATTTCGTTCAGTGCTTGGAAGCATGGCGACGCCTCCAGCGAAATATCATGTCATCCGGGTCAACAAGTGCGGTTTTTCTCAGCTACGCACGCGAGGACACCGGTGTGGCCCGCCGCTTTGCCGACGCCCTGCGCAGTCATGGGGTCGAGGTCTGGTTTGACCAGAACGAGTTGAGGGGAGGCGATGCGTGGGACCAGAAGATCCGCCGGCAGATCGCCGACTGCACGCTGTTCATCCCGATCATCTCCAAGAACACGCAGGAGCGCGGCAAGGGGTATTTCCGCCTGGAGTGGAAGCTCGCCGTCGAGCAGACGCACCTGATGGCCGAGGGAATCGCTTTTCTGGCTCCGGTTGCCGTTGACGATACGCTCGAGAGCGGCGCCCTGGTCCCACCTGAATTCATGCGGGTGCAGTGGATACGTTTGCCCGGCGCGCTGCCGACGCCGCAGTTCGTCGAGCAGGTGAAGCGGCTCCTGGAGGCTCCGCACAAGGCCGCCGCGTCGGATCCGGGCAGCGCCAGCCCGCCTGCAGGAAAGGTCCAACAGCACGCCGGCCCACCGGCGCAGACTGCTTCTGCTTCCCCGCCGGGAAGGAAAGCGGGTCTGCCTGGCTGGGCTTGGGCTGTGTTCGGCATCTTGGTTGTCGCCGGGTCTGCGGTTCTCCTTTCGACGCGAAAGGCGCAGCCGCCGAAGGCCGTGCCCGCGGCGGCGGAGATCAAACCGGCGGTGCCCGAGGCGCCGGGCGCCCCGGCGAAATCCATAGCGGTCCTTCCCTTCTCGAATTTCAGCCCGGACAAGGACAACGAGTTCTTTGCCGACGGCCTGCACGATGAGGTGATCACCGCGCTGGCGAAGATTCATGACCTCAAGGTGATCTCCCGGACCTCCGTCATGGCCTACAAGAACGAGGACGGACGCAACCTAAGGAAGATCGCCGCCGAGCTGGGCGTCGCCACGGTGCTGGAGGGGAGTGTGCAGCGAGTGGGCACAAAGGTTCACCTCAACGTTCAGCTGATCGATGCGCGGACCGACGAACACCTCTGGGCCGACTCCTACACCAAGGATCTGACCGACGTCTTCAGCGTTCAGTCGGATTTGGCCGCCGCCGTCACCTCCGCGCTGAAGGCCACGCTGTCGTCCGAGGAGAAGTCGCTGCTCGTCCGCCGGCCGACGGAGAACCAGGAGGCCTACGACCTGTTCCTGCGGGCGCGCATTCTCGACCAGAATCTCGGCCCGACGGCGTCCAGGGAAGACTACGAGCGGTCAATCAGCCTTTACAAACAGGCGGCGGCCAAGGACCCGGCATTTGCGCTTCCGCATGTGCAGGCGTCGATCCTTCACGGCACGATGTACTGGTTCGCGGTACTGGACGCCACGCCCGAGCGCAGGGCCATGGCGCAGGCGGAGATGGAGACCGCAAGGCTCCTGGCGCCCGGAGCCCCCGAGACCCTGCTTGCGCAGGGTTCGTTCGACTACACATGCCTGAATAACTGGGCCAAGGCGCTCGCGGAATACCGCGCAGCCGAGGCCTTGCTTCCCAATGACGCGCAGGTTCAGTACCGGATCGCGATGGCCCATCGCCGGCTCGGCCAGTGGCCGGAGGCATTGGAACGATTGGAGCGCTCCGCAGCGCTCAACCCGAATGACTACACCGAGATCTCGCAGCTGCTTGGAACCGTGTTCTCCCTGAGGCGCTATCCTCAGCTTCTGGAGCTGATGGAGCGCTACCGCCCGATTTTTTCCTCGGGGGACCGTGCGATGAAGTCGCTGTCCGTCCGCGCCCGCTACGAGATCGACGGCGACCGGGGCGCATTCCTGCGCGCGATGGCGGACCTGCCGCGCTGGCCGGGTGACGCGAATGGCCTGCAGACGGCCTACTCAATGGCGATTCTCAATGGAGAGCTGGATGCGGCAGACCGGGTGCTCGCCGACCCGCGGCTTAAGTCAATTACCAACAGCGACGGTACGATCAGCGACCCGGTGGACCTCCACAGGGCCCTCGTGAGCTTCCTTCGCGGGAAGCCGGACGAGGCGAGGCGGTTCGCGGACGCGGCAATTGCGGCCTATCGCGCCAAGACGTGGGCACCGCGGCAGGAGACGTGGGTCAAGATGGGCATCGCCCGCGCGGAGGCGTATGCCGGGCGCCATGACGAGGCGAATCGCGACGCCAGGGCTGCGCTCGATGAGGAGCTCACGCGCGATGCCTATTCGTCACTGGCGATGCGTGTGGACTACGGGCAGATTCTGGCGATCGGAGACCGGCGCGAAGAGGCGTTTGTAGTCCTCCGAGAAATCGTGGCGCAGCCCTTCATCAACCTGACCCCCAACACTGTTCGCTTTGATCCGGTTTGGTCCCGCCTAAAGGACGATCCGCGGTTCGAGGAAATCCTCAGGTCGGCAAAACCGCTATGATGAGGTCCACGGAGGCGGTCCGCTAGGTCTACCGGAGGGCCAGATTCAGAAAATGCTGAGACGGTTTCTCCCGGGCACCCTCGAGCCGGCTTTCGACCGATGAACCACCCCGGTGACACGGTGGGCCGCAGTGGATGGCTCATGGCTGGGCTGGCGTGTGTGGGCCTGAAGCTGTGGCTGGTCGCCGCGCAGCCGGTGGTCGCCATTGGGCCGGCCGGCCACGACGACCGGCTCTACCTTGAGCTTGCGCGGCACATCCTCAGCGGCGAGTGGCTGGGCCCCTACAGCCAGTTCACGCTCATGAAGGGGCCGATGTATTCAATGTGGATTGCCACCACCGTGCTGCTTCGGGTGCCGCTGCCGCTGGCCGATCACCTGCTCTACCTTGCCGGCTGCGTGCTCGCCGTGCGGGCGCTGCGGCCCCATGTGGGGCCGGGCTGGCGGTCCTTCCTGGTGTTTGCGCTTCTTTGGTGGAATCCGATGACGTACGAGCTTCCCGTCCTCGGCCGCACCCTGCGCCAGAACCTCTATACGCCGGAGGCCCTGCTGTTCTTCGCCGCCCTCATCGCGCTTGAGACCCGGCGAGCGGCCGCATGGCGCACGCGCATGGCCTGGGGCCTGCTCCTCGGCGTCTCCGGCGCCGCGTTGTGGCTGACCCGGGAAGAGACCATCTGGATAATGCCGAGCGCCCTTCTGCTTGTGGGGGCCGCGACGGTGTCCTCGTGGCTCGCGGGCGACAGGCTCATCCGGTTGGCTGCCACCCTGGGTGTCGCCGTGACCTCAGCGGCATTGGTCATCGGCGGCGTCTGTGCGCTGAACTACCGTTTCTATGGCTGGTTCGGCACCGTCGAGTTTCGCGACCCGCGGTTCGTGGCGGCATATGGCGCGCTCCAGCGAGTCATCCCGACCCGCGAAGTGCCCAACGTGCCCGTGACCCGCGAGGCGCGTGAAATGGCCTACAAGGTCAGCCCGGCGTTCGCGGACCTAAGGCCCTATCTCGAGGGCCAGATTGGCGTCAACTGGGCGGACGCGAGCGCCTCGCTCACCGGCCGGCCTAAGGAGGAGCGCGAGATTGGAGGGGGCTGGTTCATATGGGCGCTGCGCGACGCCGCCATCGCTGCCGGCCACTCGAGAAGCGCGGCCGAAGCCCTCGACTACTATGAGCGCGTGTCGGTCGAGGTGAACGCGGCATGCGAAGAGGGCCGTCTTCCCGCCGGCCCGCGGCGCGACACGATGGCGCCGCAATGGCGCCACGGCGACTGGACGCGCCTCCGCCGCGAGCTGTCGGGATACGTCCGCTATTTCGCGGAGTTCCGGGGATTCTCCGCACAGGCCGCCCCCAGCGTCGGCAACGCCTCAACGCTGCAGCTGTTTCGCGACCTCGTGCGGTGGCCACTTGCCCCTTCGGCGGAAGCTCCCGAACTCGACCGGCCGCAGCGGCGGATGGATGCCTGGCGCCTGGGCGCGCTTGATGCAGTTGGGGGCACCCTGTGCAGGTTCGACTCCTGCCTCGTGGCGGCGGGCCTTGCCTGCTGGCTCTGGTTGGCCCTCGTCCGGGTGAGGCTCCGTCGTTTCGACTACCTGTTCATCGTCGGCGCCGCGCTTATCGGCGGGTGCTCGGCGGTCGTCGCCATCAATTTTCTCGTGCACCTGCTGGCGTTTCCGAACGAAGCGACAGGCTCCTTCGCGCAAGCCTACCCCCTGATCATCCTGTTTGCCTCTGTGGCAATATTGGAGCTGACCGGCGCGCGATCACCGCGCCTGCCGGATGGCGATCCCTGACCGGGTCGGGGGTTTTCTGAATTCGAACAGCCGCCTGGGCACACCTCGGCGCGTCCTCCTCCGGCGGGGCTCTGACGAAGCCGGACGGGCGCGCGGCCGCTTTGGCACTTGCGATGAGCCCCTCGTGCTGTCCCCAACGTGCCGCGACTGACGCCTTTTCGATGCAAAGGGGCCCGCGGCCTATTTCAACCGGGCCTTCTCCAGGGCCTGCTCCAGACTCAGGCCGGCATAGTCCTGGGCGCGGAAGAACCGGCCGCTCTCGCCGTTGTCGAGGAGGGCCGGAACAAGAGCGCCCGGCAGCACCGTGGACGGGTCGTTTGGCGCCCTGGGCCCTCCCAGGTCGGTGCGCAGCCATCCGGGATCGAGCAGGTTCATATTTACGCCGGTGCCGGCCAAGCGTGGGACAAAATCGCGGACAAACTTGTCCACGGCAGCCTTTGAAATCGCATATGCCGTGAGGTTGGGCTCGTTCATAATGCCCGATGTCAGATTGATCACCCGGCCCCATTTCCGCGCGAGCATCGGAGGCACAAGCCTGTAGCAGATCCGCGCAAGGCTGATGACGTTAACCTCGAAGCTCGCCCTGAAATCCTCGGCCGGGATGTCCCATGGATTTTCCTTCCACGGCGTCATGATCGCGGCGTTGTTATACAGGATGTCTATCCGTCCCGCCTGCTTGAGCGCCGCGTCGAGCATGGCATCAACCTGGGCTTGGTCCGAGAGCTCCCCGGACACGGTGACCACGTTTACACCATGGCGCCCGATCCGGGTGGCGAGTGCCTGGGTGTGCGACAGCTCACGGCTGTGCAGGATTACGTTGGACCCCAGCTTCGCGAGGCCTTCGCTCAGATGGCTGCCGACGCCGCGGCTCGCTCCTGTGACGAGTGACCATTTGCCTAGGAGTGATGTCATTTGGAGTTATGTTAAAAGTGTGCTGAACCGGGCGCCGCAGACATGAATCAGAATTCACGCGAACCGCGCTACCTCATTCTTGCGCTTGGTCACGAGATGCAGGGGTATCCTTGGGTCCGCAGGCCAGGGGATGCGGCCGGATTAACCCGAGGCGCGGCGGAAAATCATCAAATTCCGGGCCTCATCCTCCCGACTTGTTGAGATTTCAAGGACAACTGATGATAGGCGTTCCGATCACGCAATGGTCCCGGTTATTCACAGCCCGATCAAAAAATCCTATTTATTGGCCTATAATGGCTTAAGAATGGATTGTGGGTCGCGGTCTTGAGTCAGGAATCCTTTCCGACAGGCTGCCAAGACCATCGTGAACCCCATGAAGATCTTGGCGCCCTTCCTGGGCGCCGCCATGGCACTTCCATTCACCGCCCTCGCCGCATCCCAAATGAAACCTACCGAAGGGCAGGAGCGGCAGGTCAAGATAGGGATAGCACAGATCCTTTGCCTCGATGTCGACCGGGCGGGCAATCTTGCCCGCATCGAGAACGCCATCCTTGAGGCGAAGCTGCAGGGCGCGGAGATTGTCACATTTCCGGAATCCAGCCTCCTGGGCTGGGAGAATCCGGCCGCGCATGTACGGTCACATTCAATCCCGGGCGAAGACTCCGATAGGCTGTGCGCCCTGGCCAGAAAGCATCGGGTGTTTCTAAGCGTGGGGTTGGACGAGAAGGACGGGGAGGGGTTGTACGACTCCTGTCTGCTGATCGACGACGCGGGGAACATACTTCTGAAGCACCGAAAGGTGAACGTGCTGCCGGAGCTCATGTCGCCGCCGTATTCAGTGGGTGATGGAGCGGCCAGGACGGCGGACACGAAATTCGGGAGGATAGGCATGATGATCTGCGCCGATTCCTTTCTGAAGGAACTTGTGCAGCGTATGGCGGACCAAAGGCCGGACCTCGTGCTCATTCCTTACGGCTGGGCTGCGCCGGAGGGGGAGTGGCCGAACCACGGAGATTCGCTGAGGGACATTGTCCAGACGGTGGCGAGGACCGTGCATTGCCCGGTGATCGGCACGGACCTGGTGGGCGCAATCACGAATGGGCCCTGGAGCGGGCAGGTGTACGGGGGGCAAAGCGTCGCGGCAGACGGGGACGGCAGCATCCTGTTCCGAGGCAGGGACCGCGACCGTGACGTCACGGTGCTGTCCGTGAGAGTCAGGGCACCGGTGCGCACCCGGTAGGGACCGCGAAGCGCAGAACTCGACCGTCACCAAACATGGCGAGACCTCCGGACCCATGAGACGCGTTCAGATCCTGGCGGCGATTTCGATTCTGACCTCCGGAAGCGTGGAAGCGTCAGCACCAGGCGATGCCAACGGGCCCGTTTCCATGGAGGCGTACTCGCAGACCATTCTCGTAACGTTTAAGTCCGAGGAGGCCGCTCGGCGCGCGCATCTGCACATCGCCCCTCTGTTCCATGACCTCCGGGCGGCGTTCATGGCAGGAAGGCCGCCCGAGACGAGCTACTCGGTGCCGTGGGTTGGAAGCATCGCATGGAAGGTCCTGGCCCCAGCCAGGGCCGCGATCCTCGACCCCGACATCATCCCGACCAGCGGACGGGCGAACACGCCCGACAACTATCCGTCCGATTTCTCGATCTATTTCCCGTACAAGAACGCCTATTACCTCCTTTATGGCCGCATTGTCTCACCGAGGGCGCAGACCGTTCACGCGGTCTTCAGCCGCGCGGGCGTGAAGGCCCTTTCCCTGAATGGCCTGAGGGTCGACGGAGGCCAATTGGACCTAAGGAAGGGAGGCAACGATGTCCGCATCCTCTACGCGCCCTCGCGCGGAGCGGCTTCGACGTATATCGAGGAGAATTACGGTTGCTACCTTCGCCTGACGGAATCCGACGGGAGCCGGGTCGAGGGCGTGCGTTTCGAGAGACCCGATAGACCGTGATTGTCGCCAAATCGAATCCCTCAAGATCCCCCGCCAAGCTGTGATCAAGCTCATCGGCATTATCGTCATCGCGGCCGGCTTTTCGCTGCGGCTCAACGCCCTCCTGGTGGTCCTCCTGTCTGGGATCGTGACCGGCCTCGTTTCCGGGATGTCGTTCAATGAGACCATGGAGGAGTTCGGTCGGCTCTACGTGACAAATCGGTACATGGCGCTGCCGATAGTGATGATGCTTCCTGTGGTGGGCCTCCTGGAGCGCTACGGACTCCGGGAGCGGGCGGAGACGCTGATCCGCCGGTCTGCTGCGGCGACCGCCGGCCGTGTGCTGCTCCTCTACACGGGCGTTCGCCAGGCTTCCATAGCCCTAGGGGTCAACATAGGCGGGCATGCCGGCGCGGTGCGTCCGCTAATTGCCCCTCTTGCCGAGGGGGCCGCGCGTGTGCGCTACGGAAGCCTGTCAAAGGCGATGGTGGAGCGGATCCGGGCGCACGCGGCGGCGGCGGAAAACGTGGGAAACTTCTTCGGCGAGGACGTATTCATCGCCGTGGGCTCGATTCTGCTCATGAAGGGCTTTTTCGAGGGCCTGAAGATCGAGGTCAGCTCATGGGCGATGGCGCTCTGGGGAATACCCACGGCCTTAGGTGCCTTCGCCGTGATGGCCTGGCGGACCCACGCCCTGGACCGGCACTTGACCCGGGAGGCCGCCCGCGCGACCGAAGACGCAAACCCCAAGGACGCGTGAGCCTGATCAGCCTTAGTTCGTTCTACGTCCTGGCTGGCGCGCTCATGCTGGCGACTGCCCTGCGCGTCATGTCGGACAAGGGACACGCGCGGCGGTGGACCACGGCCCTTTTCTGGGGCCTGCTGGGCGCCAGCTTCGCCTTCGGCGGGTCGATGCCGCCGGCGGCCGTGGGTTACCTGGTCCTCGGGATAACAATCCTGGCCGCGAGCGGGGGGGTGCGGGCATCCCACGAGCGGACCACGGCGCGCGAGGAAAGGCTGGCCTCGGCGCAGCGCCTCGGGGAAAGGCTGTTTTGGCCCGCGCTTCTGGTCCCCGTGACGGCGGTCGTCGGCAGCCTCTTCTTTGGCCGAATTCGGTGGCACGACGTGGCGCTCGTAGATTCGGCCAACCTTGCGGTCACGTCGGTATGCATCGGCGCCGTGCTGGCCCTTGCGGCCGGGCTTCGTGTGACGCGGGCTCCAGCCCGCGCGGCGGTGGGCGAGGGCAGCCGCCTCCTGCAGGCGGTCGGTTGGGCGCTCATTCTGCCGCAGGCCTTGGCCGCGCTGGGGGGCCTGTTCGCCCGCGCAGGCGTGGGCGCGGTCGTGGCCGGCCTGGTGGAGCGGGCGCTGCCGACCCAGTACTCGTCCGTCGCCGTGGCGGCCTACTGCCTTGGGATGATGCTCTTCACAATGTGCCTGGGCAACGCCTTTGCCGCGTTTGCCGTCATCACCGGGGGCATCGGCGTGCCGCTCGTTGTCCATGCGCACGGCGGCAATCCCGCGATCATGGCGGCCATTGGAATGCTTTCGGGTTACTGCGGGACGCTACTGACACCGATGGCCGCCAACTTCAACCTCGTGCCCGTCATGCTCCTGGAACTGGAAGACGACAACGCGGTCATCAAGGCGCAGGTGCCGATCGCCCTGGCGCTGTTCGCGTTTAACCTGCTCCTCGTGGAGTTTTGTGTCTACCGTTTCTAAGCCCTTGCCCCGCGTGCTCACACAACCCCTCGCGGCGGAATTTGCCGGCCTGGCGTTGGCCGGCGTTGCGCGCGAGTGGCCCCATTCCTTCCAGCACGTGGCGCGGGGTCCGGCGGACGTGCGTTCGCCGCGGGAGCTGCACCCGGCCTTTTTCGGCTGTCTTGACTGGCATTCCGCGGTGCACGGCCACTGGATGCTGGCGCGCCTCCTTAGGCTTTTCCCGAAGCTCCCTTCCGCGGGGCGAATCCGCGCGGCCCTCAATGGAAGCCTGACCGAGGAGCACATTGCCGCGGAGCTGGCGTATTTTCGGGCCCCGGGGAGGGGGTCGTTTGAGCGTCCGTACGGCTGGGGATGGCTCCTCGCTCTCGCGGCCGAATTGCGCGAGGGGCGCGACCCTTGCGCCCGCCAGTGGTCGCGGGCGGTCCGCCCGCTTGAGCGATTCATCGCGGAGAGATTCTGCGGATACCTTCCTCGGCTGCCGTACCCAGTCCGCTCGGGCGTGCATTCCAATACCGCGTTCGCATTGACGCTTGCATTGGACTACGCGCGGGCGACGGGGCATCGCCGCCTGGATGCGGTCATTGTCACGAAGAGCCTCGAATTCTTCCGCGAAGATGCCGCTGCCCCAGTTGAATTGGAACCGAGCGGCGAGGATTTTCTATCACCTTCGTTGACCGAGGCCGACCTCGTGTCCCGGGTCCTTCCTGCCGCCGAATTCCGGCGATGGCTGGCGCGGTTTCTACCGCAATTGAGCCGCGGCGAGCCGTTTGCCCTCTTGAAGCCGCCGCGGGTACACGACCGCCGTGACCCGAAGCAGGTACACCTTGACGGCCTGTGTCTGAGCCGGGCGTGGGCCTATTGCAGGATGGCCCCCTTGGTGCCCCTGAGCGACAATGTCCGTATCGCGGCCGGGCGCCATGCGCATGCCGGATTGGAGCGAGTCTCGAGTGGCGATTACGCAGGCGAACACTGGCTCGCGTCGTTTGCGGTCTACCTACTCACTATTGGCGTGCCGCCGGGCTGAAGAATAGAAGGCGCAATGAGCCACGCTTCGCCGGCCTCTCTGCTCAAGGAGCCCGAGGAATCACCGCCTAAATCCACAACGGCCGGCACACGATCCTTCCCCTTTCTCACGCCACGCGCGTCCAGGAGATGGGCCAACGTGGCCACACGGGAGGCAAGATCGTCTAGAAGGGGGACGTTTTCACTGCGGTACGCGTGCCGTGGGAACCGCCAAAGGGGTTCATACCCCATAGGCCCCATCCCGTTTCAGGAGTACTCTGGTGCCACGGGCCAGGGCGTGAGACAACCGGTCGGGACGGATCTCCTGCCGGGCAAGGAACGAACTTATGCATATCCATTCAAAGAAGCCATACAACAAGCGGACGAGCGGTGAGGTAATCCTGAGCGACGTGAAGCCCAAGAACGCCGACATCCGGCGCACCCATGAAAACGAGGCGGCAATCGCGCAGCCCCTCTCCGCGGGCGCCGCCGGCACAGCGTCGTCCGATGGCGCCAACAACCAGGTCAATGACGGAGCCATCAGCGAAAACTTCAAGGGCATCGGGCCTGTGTCGCACGGGATGGTGCGCGTCCGCGCGGCCGAGCTGGCCCTCATAAACGGGCGCTCGGCCGGGGATGTGCTACCGGGAGACATGGAGGCGGCCAAGCACGAGCTGGCCGGGGAATCGGACTCCGATCGCAAGGACGACCTATTGGACTCGCTTCCCGAATCAAAACGCTGGGACCCTGTGCCGGGTTCGGAGGGCCACGAGACCCCGGGGGCCGAGAGCGAAGACATGGATGACGAGGGACGGAGCGAAACCGAGCAGCTCGTCGATCAGGGCTCCGAGGAGGCCGAACATGACCGGATGCTCCAGGCAGCCCGGGAGGCCGAGAAGACCGACGCGGAGCTAAAGTGATTTGACCCGCGGCACACCGGTTGCCACCCCACCGGTCAACGACCCAAGAACAATACAAGGGAAATCAAAATGGGCGATTCTATCGTAGCGGCATTTCCGAAGCACCTGGGCGCAAATGCCTCTATAAAAAGCAACTTCAGCAATCCGGCTTTGAAATGAGAGAGCTGTCGATCGTGGGTGAGGACTGTCACGCCAACGAACAGGTCGTCGGCTTCTACAACGCTGGCGACTGGATGAAATCCTAGGGCGGGAGCGGAGCTACGCGCTGTTGGCGCAGTTGACCCGCCTCATGCTACCTTTGGAGTGGCCCCCCGTGGCCTGATGGCATCCCCACGGGGATTCGAACGCCGGTTTCAAATCTCGTTGATGGCTGACAACGACTTACATTGCTGACGAGAGAGATATGTATGTCTGCGTCATCCCTGATCAATTGCGTTATTCTCACTCTCATTCCCACATATATTCGGGCCTCATGCGGCCGGTCCGGGCGCCTTGAACGCAAAGGCGAAGAACGCAGCCACGCCGAGAAAGGCAAATGCCACGAGGTAATTCCACGCGAGCTTCTCTTTCAGGAACGTGGTCGCGAATCCCACGAAGACGACGAGGGTGACAACTTCCTGAATCATCTTAAGCTGGTATCCCGAAAACTTCGTATAACCGAAGCGGTTCGCTGGCACCGCCAGGCAGTATTCGAGCAACGCGATCGCCCACGAGACCAGGACCGCT